>Ga0070665_100005095_pt1 | contig 13629 bp, 12 predicted proteins | sample KBSS13metaG_FD_65862 | JGI IMG/M metagenome (GOLD analysis project Ga0070665, IMG submission 65862) | Switchgrass rhizosphere microbial communities from Kellogg Biological Station, Michigan, USA - KBS S1-3 metaG | ecosystem: Host-associated > Plants > Roots > Rhizosphere > Soil ... | reverse complement strand
TGCCCTTGTAGCGTGCGCCGATCGCGATCGCACAGTCCTCGACGAGCTTGAGCTGGCGCGCCTCGCACAGCCGCACGATCGGATCCATGTCGCAGGGAATGCCGACGAAGTGCACGAGCGACACCGCGCGCGTGCGCGGCGTGAGCGCCGCTTCGATCGCGGCGGCCGTGAGATTGCCCGTCGCGGCATCGGGATCGACGAGCACGGGCTTCGCGCCGACCCACTCGATCGCGTGCACCGTCGCGACGTGCGTGCACGCCGGCGCGATGACCTCGTCGCCGGGCCCGAACCCGAAGTGCAAGTACGCGAGGTGCAGCGCGGCCATGCACGAGCTGACGGTGACGCAGTTCGCCCCCGCGCCGAGGAACGCGCCGAATTCGGCCTCGAAGCCTTTGCACTCGGGGCCGTGCGTGAGGATAGAGCCGTGAAGGACGCGAAGCACGGCCTCGCGGTCGACGTCGGTGAGGTCAGGGCGGCCAAACGGGATGTCGGTCATAGGTACTCGATCGGTTGGGGCTGGCGCGACGCGACCGCATGGTCGGCCGCGATGCAGGCGGTGATGACGTCGATCTCGTGGCGCGCGATCGGTTCCGGATCGACACCGGCCAGCACGCCATCGACAAAGCCAGGTACGAGATCACCCTTGGTGGCCGCGACCGGCGACAGGTCGAGCACGCGCGGCGGTCCACCGGGATCGCGTGCGACGTGGAGCCGCGCGCCGGCGTCGTCGGCAATGAACGTCGCCTTCGTGCCGAACACGCGCAGCACGTGCTGGTGCTTGTGCACGCAGCCGAAGTTCGCCGTGATGCGACCGATCACGCCCGACGGCAGCTCGTACGTTGCCGCGACGAAGTCGGGATAGCGAAACTTCGTGTCGCGCGTGACGATGCGGTTACCGGCCGCCGTCACGCGCACGGGCCGCTCGCCGAGCAGCCACATCATCAAATCGACGAGGTGTACGGCGCCGCCCTGAAACACGGAGTAGTCGTCGACACTGCCGCGCCAGCCCTCGGTGATCTTGTGCAGCCGGCCGTAGAGATAGTCGCCGTCGAACGCGTAGACCTCGCCGAGCTCGCCGCTGCGAATCGCGCCGTGCAACCACCGAAACAACGGCGCCGCGCGCAACACGAGGTTGCAGCCGAGGTGGCGATCGCGCCGCACGCGCACGATCGCGGCGAGCTCGCGGGACGTGCGGCACAGCGGCTTCTCGCAAAACACGTGCTTGCCGGCCTCGAGCGCGGCCACGACCTGTGCGGCGTGCTCGTCGTCGTAGGTCGCGAGCATCACGACGTCGACGGCCGGATCGGCGAGCACCGTCGCGTAGTCGCTCGCCACGCGGCCCTGGCCGAGCGACGCGGCGAGCGCCTCTGCGCGACTGCGATCGAGATCGCACAACCACGCGAGATGCGCGCGTGGATGCGCGGCCACGGCGCGCGCATGCTGCTCGCCGACCCCCAGTCCGATCACGGCCGCGGCGAGCGTCACGCCGACTCCAGTCGGTGCAGGTCGTCGATCGTGTCGACGGCGAGCTCGAGCGCGGCGAGCGCCGGATCGCCGGACTCGACGTTGCGCAGCTTGAAGCGCTGCGGGTTGCGGTGGAAGAACCGCGTCACGTGCTCGCGATCAGCCGCGTCGAGCTCGACGTCGGGCAACGCGGAGAGCGACGTCGTGCGAATCAGCTCGGCGTTGTGGCCCTTCGGAAACGTACGCGGGGCCGTCGTCGTGACGAGATCGAGCTCGGGATCACGCGCGTCGGCGACCGCACGCAGAACGCGCTCGTCGAGCAGCGGACTGTCGGCGCACACGCGCAAGATCCACGTGGGGCAGGAGGCCGCGGCGGCGAGCTGGAAGCGTCCGAGCACGTCGTCGAGCGGACCGCGAAAGCACGACGCGTCGATCGTGGCGAGATACGCGGCGAGCGGGTCGTCGCTCGGGTCCGTCGACGTCACGACCGTGCGCGGCACGCCGGGCAGCGCGCGCGCGACGCGATCGACCACGTGCCAGATGATCGGCCGGCCGCGAAACGGCGCCAGCACCTTGCCGGGGAACCGCCGCGACGACATCCGAGCCTGAATGAAGACGTGGATCTCCGACGCCAATGTGACCCGGCGGACCGTACTTGCCGTCGGCAAGGCAGTCAAGGCAGACTCCGCCTCGCTATGGCCCAGCTCGAAGCGATCGCCTGCCCGCTATGCGGAGAGGCCTCCCACTTCCTGCCGGTCGACGTGCCCGATCGCGATGGGAACATTCGCGGCTACGGGGCGATCTACGACGGCCTCGCCAAGAGCAGTTGGAAGATCTGTGGGCGGTGCGGCTTCGTTCACCAGAACCCGCGACCCAGCACGGCGGCGCTCGACGCCTATTATCTCGCCGGTCAGTATCACCCGCACCACGAGAAGGACCCCGACGAGCTCGTCGCGGTCAACGAGCCAGCGTACCGAGACGAGATCGACTTCGCCCTCGAGCACAGCAGGCTTCGCAGCGGCACAGTGTTCGACATCGGTTGCGGATACGGCGTCGCGCTCAAGCTCTGGCGAGACCGTGGCTTCGAGCCCAGGGGGGTCGAACCGGATCGCGCGCTGTTCGAGTTTGGTCGCTCGCGCTACGGGCTCGACGCGATCGAGAACCGCGTGCTCGACGACACGATCGGGCACGCGGGCAGCGTCGACGTCGCGTTTTCGCATCATGCGATCGAGCACGTGGCCGATCTCCACGCGATGATGCGCGGGCTCGCCAAGATCATCCGTCCGGGCGGGTTCGTGTTCACCGCACTCCCGTCGTATCGCCGCAACCGCACGACCATGTCGAAGTTGTGGATGAACTCGGCGCACTACTCGATGTTCACGGTGACGTCGTTCAACCAGCTGCTCGCGCGCTACGGCTTTGTCGAGGTCGCGCATCGCTACGAGCGCTGGAGCTCGACGCCCGATCAATTCGGCCATCTCGCGCAGTTCACGGGGACACCGAGCGATCCGACGGCGTTCTACGAGGACGCCGAAGAGGTGGCGCGCTATCTGCGCGTCGTGAATCCGCTGCGCTCGATCGCGTATTACCCGCTTCACGGCGGTTATCGCCGCCGGCTCGCGCATGGCGTGGAGCTCGCTCGCATCACCGTCAACGTGCTGCGCACCGAGCCGGCGCAACTACCGCGGCGCGCCTGGAAGTATCTGAGCTGGCTGCGATCGCGTACGGGGGATGTCTGACGATGCAATGCCCTGTCGACGCGATTCACACGTTCCAGGTCCGGACGCTGCACTCGCTCGGGTATCGGACGCGAGTCGCGCTCGCGAACAAGAGCCACCTGCTCGGCCCGCGGCGCACCGATTACCGCGTCGACGTCTCGGTCTACGATCGAGGCTCGCCGCGCGCTCGCTTCGCGGAAGCGATCGGTCATCTCGCCGCAGACCGCCGGCTCGTCATCGACTGTTCGACGTACGCTCCGGGCGATCGCGACGCGGTTCTAGTGTTTCACCTCGTGCCCGAGCGCTACGCCGGCATGGCCGCTGTCGAGGTCTCGCGCGAGGACTTGATGGCGCTCGCGTCGATTCAAGATCACTACGTCGAGTACTACCGCGACGACGGATGCTCGGCCGGCGTGCTCTATCAAACCGGGCCGTTCAACCATCCGAAGCTGTCGCCGAAATCGACGACGCTGGTCCAAGCGCCGAAGTACTACGCGTCGAAGACGATCGACACCGTGTTGAGCCTCGTCAACGCGTGTGCGGATCCCGCGTACGACCGCGTCGCGCGAGTACGCTGCGCCCTCGTCGGCCCGGGCGGGCTGCGCGCCACGTGGTCGGACGAGGTCGCGCCCTTCGTTCCAAAGTCGATCAGCGTGCGAGACGAGCTGGTGAAGCGGGGTGTCGAGATCGGCGACGAGCCGCGATTTGTCTGCCTCTACGCGCTGTGCGAGAACGCGACCGTCGTGCCGCTCACGATCTTGTCGAATAGCCAGAGCGGGGCGCTCGGGATCGAGCACTCGCTCTCGCCCGATTACTACGCCGAGACCATGCGAGGACCGGCGCGGGCGCGCATGCTCGAGCGGCTGTCGGCCAGCTCGCTGTTCGAGGTGGCGCGATGACCGCGATCGCATCGGCACAGCGGCTGCTCGCCAAGGTGCTCCCGGAATCGGCGATGAAGTCACTGGCATCGCTGCGCGCGCGCCTGCCGTTGCACCTGCCGCAGGCTCCGCCGATCGCCGTGATGTACGTCAACGACGGCGTCACGCGCTCGTTCGTCGGAATCAACAACTTCTACTCGTTCCTGCTCGCCGACGAGATCACCGAAGCGATCGCCGAGCTGCAGTTCTTCGCGTTCGACGGCGCGCGTGTGCTCGTGCATCGTGTGCCGCTGGCGCATTTCGGCGCTGAAACGATCGATGTCGAGGCACTGTTCGCACGCCACGACATCGCGTCGCCGTACGGAATTGTCGCCGCCCAGATCACGCCACGCCACCCGAGGCGCGACGCGTATCGCGAGCTCGGCCGCGTGTTCTCGCAGTTCTTCGTGTTCTATGAAGGCGCCGGCTCGGTGGCGCAGGTCCATCCGCTGAGCCAGATCGGCGCTCACAACGCGGTCGGCGAGCCGTTCGAGAGCTCGCAGCTGATCACGACGGCCGGACTCATCGAGCTCGACGTGCTGCAATACAACCCGAGCGCCGAAGCCCGGGCGATCGAGCACCGACTGCTCGACGCGGAAACCCGCGAGATCGTCGCGCGCGCTCCAGCGACGATACGCGCGCTCGGTGCATGCTGCACGCAGTTCCGGCTGGCCGAGCTCGCCGCCGTGCCCGAGCGGCTGCTGTTCTCCGCTGACCGACTACCGTCAGGGAATTCGAAGCCGATGCTGCGGCGCCGCTTCGCGAGCGGCATCACGACCATGAGCCACGCCTGATCGGCGCTGCGCGACCACGTCGGCCGCCGCCGCGAGCACGCGCTGCGAAACGTTGCCGTCGGCGGCGAAAAAGTAGCGATCGGTGAAGGCTCGGCGCGCCCGCAGCTCGTCCTGCGTAGGTCGCAGCTCGCCGTCGAGCGCGGCGCGAAGCATGCGCTCGAGCTCGACGTGATCGGTGGGCACGGCAACGCCGCCCGAGCTCGGAATCGGGATGAGGCTTGGCTCGTGGCGGTCGTGAGCTGGGCCCCAGCCCGCGTAGATCACGGGTTTGTCGGTCAACATCGCCTCGATCATGACGGTGCTCTGGAACCCGACGATCGCATCGGCATGAACGATGAGGTGGCTCGCGGTCTTCGCGCCTGTCATGACCGTGAGGTTCGGAAGCGGATTGTCCGTCAGCTCGGCGATCACCTCGGCAAGCTCGGCCTGTTGCGGGTGTGCTTTGACGACGATGTCGACGTCCGGCCGCTCGCGCGCGAGCCGCCGCAGCGCCGCGTGAAGTGCGTCGCGGATCGGCTTCCACGGACGATCCGGCAGTGGCTCGGTGACGCGCAAGTAGACGTCGGCGTCGTATGTAAAGGCGACGAGCAACTGCCTGCCATCGCGCACGCCCAGCGCCGATCGGGCTGGCCAGCGCTCGCGATGAAAGAAGAAGTCGGACCGCGGCTGGCCGAGCACCTGAGCGCGCTCGGGTGGGAGCCCGGCACGACTCCAGAACTCGCGGACTATGGTGTTCCAGAATAGATACGCGTCACCGATCGGCGGGTAGCGCTCTGCGAGCACGCGCGCGTGATCGTCCATGATCGCGCTCGGCGCGATCGTGCCTTCCTTGTCCTGGACGATCGTCGGAACACCGAGCGCATCCAGCTCCTCGATCAACGGGCGCAGGTAATAGAACGTATCGGCCGGCGTGATCAGCGCGTCGATGCGCACGTCGCCGACGAGCCGGCGCGCGAGCTTGCTGATGTACGCAGCTTTGAACCGCGCGATCGAGTCGCGCATCGCACCTTCGCCGTACGTACACGCCAGATCGCGTTGCTCCGGGGGGAAGAAGAAGTGCACGTCGGGGAACAGCAAGAACGGGTCGAGCACCCACAACGTGTGCGGCGTCGCGGCCGCGCACAGCGCATCGATGTCGAGGTCCCAGCAATGGTTGAACAGGACAAACGTGCAGCCGCCGGGCTTGCCGCTACGCCGAGGTCCATCACGGAAGAACCTGCGCGTGTACGCGAGCCGTCCCGCCGCGCGAACTGCGCGATCGATCGCGGGATGTGCCTGCTGCAGTCGGCCGACCGTGCGATGCACCCAGTTGATGACGTTGCGCCGGGTGCCCACGGGCTCGTGATGTACCATAGCCACGTTGCCCGACCGGTCCCCGCTGCTCGCCGTCCGCTATTTCCGCCAGTTCTGGGGCTACGCGGGCGCGCGGATCCTGCTCCTCGTCCTGCTCACGGTCGTGATGAGCTACGCCGAAGGCATCGGCATCGCGCTGTTTTATCCGCTGTTCGAGCCCGCCGGCTCGACGTCGTCGACCAGCGCCGCGAGTCTCGTCAACCGCGTGCTCGCCCTCTTCCACGTGCCGACGACACCGGCGAGCGTGCTGCCGTTGATCATGGGGCTGTTCCTCGCGAAGGGTCTGTTCCAGTACGCGCTCTACCGCTATCAGTTCAGCCTCGTGCGCCAGGTGACCGCACTCATGCGCCGGCGCATGTTCGACGCGCTCGCCCGCGCCGATTACCAGCACATCGCCGGCACGAACGCGGGCTTCTACACGAACCTCCTGGTCAACGAGATCAATCGCGCAGCGGGCGCGTTTCAGTACTACGTGCGTGCGCTGTCGCCTGCGCTATCCGCGGCGGTGCTGTTCGCGATGGTGTTGTTTCTCGACTGGCGGCTGAGCATCGCGTGCGTGGCGATGGGCTTGGTCATGGTCGCGCTCACGCGCGTCACCGGGATGATCATCCGCCGTCACTCGCTCGTCGTGTCGCGCGAGGCGTCGAAGCTCACGGGCCTGTTGATCCCGATCTTGCATGCGTTCAAATACCTGCGCGCGACCGGGTCATACGCGCGGTTCGAGCAGCGCGCGTGGAATTCGTCGGAGAAGATCCTGGAGGCCGACTTCCGGGCGGCCAACGCCAACGGGTTCATGCTCGCGATGACGCAGCCGATCCTGGTCTTGTTCCTGGGCGCCACGCTGTACTACCGCGCCGTGATTCAGGGCGAAGAGCTCGCCTCGCTGTTCGTGCTGTTGCTCTTCTTCTTCCGCGTGATGAACGAGGTCTCCCAGCTTCAGACGGCGTGGCAGGCCTTCATCGGCTACACCGGCAGCGTCGAGCTCGTCGAAGACGCGACGGATGCCACGGAGCGCGCCGCCGAGCACATGGGCGGCGAGGCGTTCCGCGGGCTGCACGACGCGATCGCGTTCGACCACGTCGACTTTTCGTACGACACGGGCCCGCAGGTGCTGTTCGGGATCGACCTGCGGATCCCGGCGCGATCGACGGTCGCGTTCGTCGGCGGCAGCGGCGCCGGCAAGTCCACGCTGGTCGACCTGCTCACGGGGACGCTGCGCGCGTCGGCCGGCCGCGTGTTGCTCGACGATCAGGATATCGCTGCGATGGATCTCGCGACGCTGCGCACCCACGTCGGCTACGTTCCGCAAGACGCCGTGCTGTTCGACGACACGGTGGCGGCAAACATCGCGCTATGGACCGACCGATTCGATCACGCGCAGATCCGCGACGCGGCCGAGCGCGCGCGCTGCCTCGAGTTCATCGAGCAGCTGCCGAAAGGCTTCGAGACCGAGATCGGCGATCGTGGCGTGAAGCTGTCGGGCGGCCAGCGCCAGCGGATCGCGATCGCGCGCGAGCTCTTGCGCGCGCCGGCGCTGCTCGTGCTCGACGAAGCGACGAGCGCACTCGACTCCGAGTCCGAGCGCGCGATCCAGCAGAGCATCGATCAACTGAAGGGCAAGATGACGATCATCATCATCGCGCACCGGCTTTCGACGATTCGCGGCAGTGATCGGGTCTACGTGCTCGGTCAGGGCCGGATCATCGAACAGGGAACGTTCGACGAGCTCGCTGCGCGGCCGCAGGGCAGATTCCGCAGGATGGTCGAGCTTCAGGAGGTCGTGACATAGTTCGACTTGCCGCCCGGGAGCGAGTCAGGGTAGACCCCCGAGGCAGTGAAGTACTGTGGGACGTGCATCACGCCGTGGAATCGCCCGAACATCCAGTTCGACGCGAACGGCAAGTGCAACTGCGCCACCCAGACCGACAAGCGCGCGATCGACTGGCCTGCGCGCGAACGCGATTTTCGCGCCGTGGTCGACCACGCCAAGGGGCGCACGCGCGGCTACGACTGCTTGATCCCGGTCTCGGGCGGCAAGGACAGCACGTGGCAGGTCGTCACGTGCCTCGAGTACGGCCTGAAGCCGCTGTGCGTGACGTGGCGCCCTCCGGGCCGCACGGCGATCGGGCAGCGCAACCTCGACAACCTCGTCCGACTCGGTGTCGATCACATCGACTACTCGATCTCTCCCGAGGTCGAGAAGCGGTTCACGCTCGCCGCGTACGAGAAGTACGGCTCGACGGCGATCCCGATGCACATGGCGATCTTCTCGATCCCGCTGCGCGTCGCGGTGGCGTTCCAGATCCCGCTCGTCGTGTGGGGCGAGAACTCGGCGTTCGAGTACGGCGGCACCGACGAGTCGCGCACGGGATTCAAGCTCGACGGCGCGTGGCTGCGCGCGCACGGCGTCACGCACGGCACCACCGCGCGCGACTGGATCGGCGTCGCCGACCTCACCGAGAAGGACCTCGCGCCCTACTTCGGGCCCGACGATGCCGAGCTCGAGCGCGCCGGGGTGTCGGCGGTGTTCCTCGGCTACTACTTCGCCTGGGATCCGGAGAAGAGCCTCGAGGTCGCCGAGCGCCATGGCTTCACGCGCGGGGAGCGCGCGCGCACCGGCGTGTGGGACTACGCCGATATCGACGACGACTTCATCTCGCTGCACCACTGGCTCAAGTGGTACAAGTTCGGGTTCACGCGCACGTTCGACAACCTGTCCATCGACATCCGCAACGGCCGGCTGACGCGCGAGCACGCGATCCAGATCCTGCGCGAGCGCGGCGACGAGACGCCTCGCGAGGACATCACGCGATTTTGCGCGTGGGCGGGAATCACCGAGGCGCGGTTCTTCGAGATCGCCGAGACGTTCCGCAACCACGACGTGTGGAAGCAGCGCGACGGCAAATGGGTGATCGACGACTTCCTCGTACCCGACTGGGCGTGGCGATGAAGCTGGTCGTCAACGATCCGCCGCGCACGTTCGCGACCGGACGCGGCTCGCCGATCGAGATCCGCGACGTCGCGCACGTCGAGCTCGCGCCTGACGAGCAGGTCACCTTCACGACCCCCGCGGGTGGCGAGTACGACGTGACGCGCAAGAGCTGGGGCTTCTACGCGACTCCGTCGCTCAACGGCCGCCTGCTCAACTTCAATCTGCGCGCCGTGATCGCGCGCGGCCCGGCGGCGAAGTACTACGTATTCCTCGTCGAGCGTGGCCGCGAGGCCGACTTCGAGCGGTACCTCGCAGCCGAGCAGAACACGCTCGTACGCTGGCTCGACAACGACGACGACCTGCGCGCGATCGCGACGCGCGCGGAGCTCGCCGGTGGCCCGCCATTGCACTGCCCGTGCGGCGGTGATCGGTTCACCACCGCGCACACGTACTTCGCGCCGCCCGACGGCGAGACGCGCTTCGGGACGACCGACGCTTATCGCCGCGAGCTCTACCGGTGCAGCCTCTGCGGCCACTTCATCTCGGTGTTCGCGCTCGCCGAGACGTTCTACGCCGGCGAGTACGTGGATGCGACGTACGGCGATGCGGCCGGGATGAAGCGCACGTTCGACCGCATCATGGCGCTGCCGCCGGAGCGCTCCGACAACGCCGGCCGCGTCGCGCGCATCGACGCGTTCGCACGCGATCACCTCGCGACGTCCGAGCGACGCGTGCTCGACGTCGGCTCGGGGCTCTGCGTGTTCCTCGCACGGATGAAGCAACACGGCTGGACCGGCACCGCGCTCGATCCAGATCCGCGCGCGGCCGAGCACGCGCGCGAGGTGGCCGGCGTGACCGGCATCGCCGGCTCGCTGCCGAGCGATGGCATCGGCCGGTTCGAGCTCGTGACGTTCAACAAGGTGCTCGAGCACGTCGCCGACCCGGTCACGCTGCTCGCGCACGCGCTGCCGCATGTCTCCGATGGCGGCTTCGTTTACGTCGAGCTGCCCGACGGCGAGGCCGCAGCCCGCGAAGCCGGGCTCGGCCGCGAAGAGTTCTTCATCGAGCACCTCCACGTGTTCAGCGTGGCGTCGATGGCGCGGCTTGCGGAGCGTGCCGGGTTCGAGGTGCGCTCGATCGAACGACTGCGCGAGCCGAGCAGCAAGTTCACGCTGCGCGCGTTCTTGACTCCAAGGAAGGTTGCATGAGCACGACAGCCGATCAGAAGCGTTTGTGGGAAGACTCGTTCGACGAACAGATCGCGCGAGGCGCGTACAACACCGCGCCGGTGGAGGCCCTGATCCGCAGCGTCGCGTACTGGCTGCGCGATCGCGGCGGCAAGACCGACGGGTTGCGCTTCCTCGAAATGGGATGTGGTGCGGGGCCGACGCTGGTCTGGCTCGCGCAGAAGGGCATCAATGTTTCGGGCGTCGATATCGCGGTCAATGCGCTCGAGCTGGCGCGCGCGAATCTGTCGCGGTCGGGCTATGCCGATCGGATCGGCTCGATTGTCGAATCGTCGGTGACCAAGACCCCGTTCGAGGATGCATCGTTCGACGGCATCGTCGAGTCGTGCGTGTTCCAGCACCTGCCCAAGGCCGACCGCATCGCAGCGTTCCGCGAGGTCGCGAGGCTGCTCAAGCCAGGCGGGATCTTCGTCGGTCACGTGCTCGCCGACGCGCACACGACGTTCCAAAAGCTGAAGGGCTCGCAGCTCGCGGACGATCCGGGCTCGCTGCGACTCGAAGACGGCAGCTCGAAGATCCACCTGACGAACATCGGGCTTGCACACTTCTTCGCCAAGGACGAGTTTGCCGGTCTGTTGCCGGGGTTCTCGGTCGTCGATCCGTGCCTGACCACGTATTACCTGCCGCGGTCCGAGGCGACCAAGCGCGGCTACGCCGAGTACCTCCAGGCGATGTGGACGGTCGTCGCGATCAAATGAACCCGCGCTGGAATCCGTGGGCGAATGACCGCAACACGCTCGCGTTGTATCGCCGGCGATGTCGAGGTGACGCCGAGGAGATGACGTGCGCCGCGCAAGCGGCAGAGCTCCTCGCGCCGCGGACCGCGCCCGGCGAGTCGTTGCTCGACGCGGGCTGTGGCGGCGGCTACTACCTTCACTCGTTCCGCAAGCGCGGCATCACCGCCGACTACCACGGGCTCGACTACACACCCGAGATGATCGAGCTCGCGCGTGCGGAGATGGGCGAACCCGATCGGTTCGAGCTCGGCGCGATCGAGGATCTCGACCGCGAATACGACACCGTGGTCTGTTTCAACGTGCTCACAAACAGCCCGCACTACGCGCTGCCGCTCGAGCGGCTGTTGCGCGCGGCGCGCCGCCGCATCGTGATCCGCGAGAGCATGGGGCCAGAGCTGATCGTGCGCTACACCCCGGACCCGTACCTCGACGAAGGTCGGCGCGACATTCGCGTCTATCACAACACGTACGCGATCGCCGAGGTCAGCGCGTTCATGCGCGACCACGGCTTCACCGTGACGCCGATCGTCGATCGGCGCTCCAACGACGGCGTCGAGATGGTCGTCGACATCCCGCACACGTGGCGGATCCTCCTGGGAGAACGCTGATGTCTCGCATCGCCGGGCTTGTTCCTGCACCCGATCGGCACGCGGTCGACACGATGCTCGCGGCCATGACCGGCCACGTGGTGACCACACGCGACGTTCGCCTGAGTGGCCGCACGGCGCTCGGCGTGCTCGGCTGGCGCGAGCCGAACCTCGCCGACGACGGCAACGTGAGCACGGCGGTCGATAGCACGCTGTGGCGCGCCAGCGACGTGATCGCGCTGTATCGCCGGCACGGCTTCGTGGATGCGCTCGCGCATCTCGACGGCGACTTCGCGGTCGCGCTGTACGATGCAGCAACCGGTACGCTCTGGCTCGCGCGCGATCGCTTCGGCATGAAGCCGCTGTACTACACGCGCAGCGGCGAGCGGTTTGCGTTCGCATCGCGGCCCCGCGCGCTGCTCGCGCTCGATGGCGTGTCGCGCGAGCCGAATCGCGCGTTCGTGGCGCGCTTCGCCGGCATGCACTACCGCACGTTCGACAACGAGCCGCGCGAGTCGCCGTATGCCGCGATCGCACAGCTGCCCGCGGCCTCGTACCTCGAGGTGCGCGACGGCAAGCTGCGCGAGGCCACCTACTGGGCCCTGACCGAGCAGCCCGATCTCGACGAGCCGGAGCCCGTGCTCGCCGAGCGCTACCGCGAGCTACTCGTCGATGCCGTCGCGCGCCGCCGCAAGCTCGCACACCGGCCGGCGTTCACGCTGTCGGGCGGCATGGACTCGTCGTCGGTGCTCGCGTGTGCCGTGCACACGACCGCCAAGCGCGAGCACGCGTTCTCGACGGTTTATCACGACGAGACGTATGACGAGACCGATCAGATCCGCACGATCCTCGACGCGACCGTCGAGGAGTGGCACCCAGTGCGGATCGGCAATCCCGATCTCGGCGCGCTGATCCCGAAGATGATCGCCGCGAACGACGAGCCGATCGCGACCGCGACGTGGCTCTCGCACTACCTGCTGTGCGAAGCGACCGCGAGCGCCGGGTTCGCGACGCTGTTCGGCGGTCTAGGCGGCGACGAGCTCAACGCCGGCGAGTACGAATACTTCTTCTACTTCTTCGCCGATCTCGCGGCTTCCGGCGAGACCGCGAAGCTCGATCACGAGACCGCGAAGTGGGTCGAGTACCACGACCACCCGATCTTCAAGAAGACGCCCGCCGTGATGCGTGCTGGCCTCGAGCGTCTCGTCGATCTGAAGACGCCCGGCAAGTGCTTGCCGGATCCGACGCGGCTCGCGCGGTATCGCGAGCTCGTCCGCCGCGACTACGTCGATCTCGCAGGCTACGTGCCGGTGATGGAAACGCCGTTCACGAGCTATCTCAAGAACCGCACGTATCAGGACATCTTCCGCGAGACCGCGCCGTGCTGCCTGCGTGCCGCCGATCGCCAGACGACCGCATTCGGCATCGACGTCAGCTGGCCGTTCTTCGACCACCGGCTCGCCGAGCTCATGTTCCGCGTGCCCAGCACGCTGAAAATTCGGAACGGCGTGACCAAGCATCTGCTGCGCGATGCGATGCGCGGGATCTTGCCGGATCAGACACGCACGAGGATCCAAAAGACCGGTTGGAACGCACCGGCCCACGTGTGGTTTGCCACGGGCAGCGGGCGCGAGCTCGTGCTCGACCTGATTGGCTCGCGTGCGTTCGCCGAACGCGGCATCTACGACGTTTCCGCCGTGCGCCGGCTGCTCGACGAGCACCGCGACATCGTTGTCGAGGGCCGGCCCGTCGACAATCACATGATGTTCTTCTGGCAGCTCGTCAATCTCGAGCTGTGGCTTCGCGCACTGTGAGCTGCCTTGACTGGAGGGGGCCGGGAGTGTACCGACGAAGCCATGCAGGGTAAGAAGGTTGCACTG
>Ga0070665_100005092_pt1 | contig 13634 bp, 10 predicted proteins | sample KBSS13metaG_FD_65862 | JGI IMG/M metagenome (GOLD analysis project Ga0070665, IMG submission 65862) | Switchgrass rhizosphere microbial communities from Kellogg Biological Station, Michigan, USA - KBS S1-3 metaG | ecosystem: Host-associated > Plants > Roots > Rhizosphere > Soil ... | reverse complement strand
CGGACGCCGAAATCGGCTCATCGCAGGGTCCGCGCGACGAGATAGTTTAGTCCGTCCCTCGGCGCGTCCATGAATTCACGACGTTAGGTGGCCGTTGGTTGAGCTAGTGGAGAGCGTCCCCAGGGCCAGCGGCCGTCGTGTTTGAGCCGCACGAGCAGGTAGATCACGATCGCGATGTTCGCCGCGATCACGAGCGCCTTGATGACGTTGGCGTGCTCGACCATCTCGTAAATCTCGAGCGGAATGAACGAGACGGTCAGGACCGTCGTGAAGTACTCGGCCCACGTCTTGCGCCAGATCAGGCCCAGCCCCTCGGTCGTGAACAGCGCCGCGTAAAACAGCGCCAGCGCCTCGACCACGTGCAGCGCGTGCGGGCTCGCGCTGGCGATCTTCGCGACGAGCTCGCGAACGTAATGGTTGCTGGGCTGCGCCTGTTCGATCCAGTGGCGCATCCCATGCGTCGACGCGCCCACGACGACCAGCACGAGCAAGCTCGCCTTCACGAGCTTGAACACGCCGATGGCGATGAGCACGCGGTCGCTGCGCCGTGAGGGCATGCCCGTAGCATGAAGCAAGAGCCGCGCCGCCGCACGGCCGAGCGCCGCTACGCCGTGACGAGCGTCGCGCGACCTTCGTCGAGCGAGATCAGCTCGCGCAGCGCCGCGAGCCGGATGCCGTGCTCGACGCGCTCGGTGATCCGCGGCGTCACGCGCGCGAATCCGAGCAGTCGCGACGTGTCGCGCGCGAGCTGGCTCGCCGGCACGCCGACTGCGCGCTCGACGACGATGCGCGCAGCGGCGGCGATCTCGAACAGCGGAATCTGCGCGATGTCGCGGTGTGCGACGGAGGTCGCGCCGGCGACGCGCACGGTCGGCACGCCGGCCGGATCTTGATCGACACGCCAGACGACATCGGGCTCGTCGGCGAACATGCCGCGGCCGTCGAGCGCCGCGCGCACCTGCGCCACGACCTCGGGCGTCACTCGACCGACGCCGAAGTACGCCCCGACGCGCCGCGCGAGCAGCTCGAGATGGATCGGCGCCTCGGCGGCCAGCACCTGCTCGACGACCTTCGCGAGCTCGCCGTGATGGCGGCCGCCGAACATGTCGTCGGGGATGCGCCGACCCGGCGGGATCGCAGCCGCGATGTACGGGCCGATCGCGATCGCGCCGCGCGCCAGATGCAGCGGCGCGGTGGTGGGGCCGGAGCCGCTCGCGATCGGCGGCGCTGCCGCGGCAGCGGTTTCGACCGGCGCCGTCGACCCAGCCGCGATCCGGCGGCGTACGGCCTTCGCCGCGACGGCCGCGATCGGCGCGACGATCCTGGACACGGCAGGCGGCGTGGTCGTGCGCGCGCGGCGACCGGCCGCGACCGCCGCGACGATCGCACCGTGCGCGCGCTGGGTCTCGCGCTCGGGATCGAGCCACCAGTCGAGCGCCCACACGCGGTGGACGCGCCACCCGAGCCGCACGAGCTCCTGCGCGCGCAGGCGATCGCGATCGCGTGCGGACATCGTGCGCGCATAGGCGCCGCCGTCGTGCTCGATCGCGAGCACGCAGCGCGCGGGATCGTCGGGATCGACGACCGCGAGCTCGACGGAGCCCACGCCGTGCCGCACGGTCCATCCGCGCTCGACGAGCGCGCGTGCGATCGCGGCGGTGACCGGCGACGTCGGCGCCGTGTCGTCGGCGAACGGTGCGCCACCGGCGCGCGCGAGCCCGATCAGCTGCGCCAGACCGCGCCACGCGGGCGGTGCATCGATCGCGACGGCTTCCGGCGCGAAGCTCGACGCGACGATCAGGTGATCGCGCGCGTGCGTGACGAGCGCGGCAAGCCAGCGCTCGGCCCCGGGATGCGCGAGCGCGCCGAGCGAGTCGGCGGCGTCGCCGACCGAGACGAGCACGACGTCGCGCGTGCCCTGCAGGCGATCCGGCGTCACGACGCTCACGCGATCGAGCACGAGCGCGCGATCCTTGACGCGCTCGTCGTCGAGCAAGTCCTCGATCAGCTGCTGCTGCGCGCGCGACAGGCACGCGACGGCGATGCTTTGCGAACGACAGCGCTGCACGACCTCGGCGACGATCGCCTCGGCTTCGGCGCGGTTGGCGCCGAGCTCGTCGGCGCAGCCGTCGACGTGGCGCCAGCTGATCGCGCCGCCGGCACGCGCCGCGGGCAACACGGAGATCCGGCCGGCGTAGTAGCGATCGTTGGCGAACGCGAACAGATCGTGGTGGCGGCTCGCATAGTGCGCGCCGAGCTGGAGCTGCGGGAAGCCCGCCGCGAGCGCGGCGTCGAGCATGCTCGGCTCGCCGGTCTTGGTGCCGGGCTGGCGCGTATCACCGACGACGATCGCCGCCTTGCAGCGGGCGAGCGCGCCGAGCGCATGCGCGATCGGCAGGCTCGACGCATCTTCGAACACCACCAGGTCGACTTCGCCGAGCTCGGCGTGCTCGCCGCGCGCGAGCTCGGCCGGCGTGACCAGCGCGCACGGCGCGTGACGCTGCAACCGGCCGCGTGCGACTGCCATCGCGCCGCGATCGAGGTCGGCGAAGCTGGTGACCGCGACGTGATGCGCGCTGCCGTCGAACCGCACCAGCTCGGGCGCGCGGCCGATCGCCGAGGCGATCCACGCGAGCAACGTCGCGCGCTCCCATGCGAGCGCCAGGTCGGCAGCCGCGAGATCGCCGCGCTCGGCGGCAACGAGAATCGAGCGCAAGCCGGCGTCCACCGCGGCGCGCTTCGCGAGCGTGTAGCGCGTCCAGTCGCCGAGCGCGCGCACCGAACGCGCGAGCGCGTCGACCTGCGTGCGCACGACCGCGAGATGATCGTGGCCGGCGCCGAGCTGCACGAGTGGAATGCCGGTGGCCTCGGCGAGGAACGCGAGCGTCGGCTGATACCGCGCGACCGCGTCGGCGAGCCGCGCGAACGGCACGAGATCGGCGCGGTCGGCGCCGGTCGTCACCGTGATCTGTGCGACGAGCGCGCGCCACGCGGTCTGCCGCGCGCTCTCGCCGCCCGCGATCGCCACCTGATCGAACGCGCGGCGCAGCTCGCCGGCCCACGCGAGCGCGGCCTCGATCGGCTCGACCGCGATCGTGAGCGGATCGCCACCGAGCTCGCCGAACCAACGGCGCGCCGGCTCGGCGGCCGCTTCGAGCGCCGTGCGACACGCGCGCTCGGCGATCACGGCCTCGAGTGCGACGAGCATCGCCTCGTCGGAGGCGAGCGCCCCGGGCAACGCGGCCGCCTGCACGGCAGCGCGTGCCGTGCGCAAGGCGACGTAGCGCAGCGGCGCCACGCTCGCGGTCCAGCGCTTGAGCTGCGCCCACAGCTCGCTCGCATCGAGCTCCGGCGGCTCGGCGAACGTCTCGGCAACCTCGGCGACCAGCGCGCGGTGGCGCTGCGCGATCGCGACGAACGCCGCCGGATCGCGCGGGGTCTCGAGCGTGCCGCCGCCGCGCGCGCGGATCAGCGCGACGCGCTCGCCGATGTCTGCGGTGGCGCTGCGGCCGCGGCCCGCCGCGAGCAGCTCCGCGCCCGGTCGCGGCGAGCTCGCTGCGAGCTCGGCGAGCTTGCCCACGGTCGCGAGCTGTTCCGACGTCCGCGTGACGACGTGCGGCACTACGACGGCGAGCTCCACGACGGCGCTCGCGAGCGCGGTCGAGGCCTCGCCTGCGAGATCGAGCGCGTTTGCCGCGCGCATCGCGAGCCCGTCGTGCCATGCATCGAGCGCGGACGCGCGCCACGGATGCGTGGCGGCGGGCTCGACGGCAGCCGTCGCGGCGGCGAGCTCGGTTGCCGCGCGCTTGCGCCGCTCGAACGTCGCGCGATCGAGCGACGGCGCGTCGAGCTCCTCGAGCGCAGCGTTCGGGATCGTACGCAGCTCGACGAGCCGCGCGAGCACGTCGTGGATCGACAGGCCGAGGCCGTGACCGCCGTGCATGGCGGCGACGTGGCGATCGAGCCGCGCGGTCACCTCGGCGAGCCGCGTGCGCCCCACGGTGGGCCCGGAGCCGGGCACGAGCTGCGGCCGCGACGGCCGGCTCGGGCTGCACAGCTCGGCGAGCCCGACGCCGTCGAGCCGCTCGCGGATCGCGTGGAGCGTCGCCTTGTGCTCGGCGACCACGAGCAGCGACGTGCCGCGGCTCGCGCATTGCGCGACGAGGTTCGCGATCGTCTGGGTCTTGCCGGTGCCGGGCGCGGCCTGGAGCACGAAGCTGGCGCCGGCGGCCGCGGCCGACAGCGCGGCGACCTGGCTCGCGTCGGCGTCGAGCGGCGTGACGAGCTCGTCGGGCGAGCTCGCGAGCGCGGGTGGCGGCGCATCGCCGGCGAGCCAGCGGATCGGCGCCGAGGCGGCTAGCGTGGCATCGTCGAGCGAAGCGGCGAGCTCGTGCGGCGCGAACGCGAACGTGCCCAGCCGGCAGCTGCGGAGCACGCGCCAGCCGGGATGCTCGGCGGCGATCGCGACGGCGTGGTCGAGCGCGCGCACGAGATCGATCGGGCCGGGCTGCTCGAGCTCGATGCCGTGCTCGGCCCGCAGGTGCGCTGCCAGCACGCTGTTGAGGCGCGGCGTGCGATCGGCGGCGACAACCAGCCGCGTGACGCCCGCCGCGTCGCGGTCGAGCGTCATCGGCCACAGCACGAGCGGCGCGGCGCGCGTGCGTTCGCCGGCGGTCCACTCGAGCACGCCGATCGCGAGCCACAGGACATGCTCGCCGTCGGCCAGCGCGTCGCGTGCCGCGCGCCGCAAGCCGGCGACCTTGGCGGCGAGCTCGGCGGCCGGCAGTGCCACGCGGATCCGCCCGGCCTCGAGCCCGGCGGCGTCGGCCGGCTCGATCAGGTAGCGGCTGCCACCGACGAGCGAGAACACCAGCCGCACGGGGTCGCCCGCGACGGGGATCCCGTGGTCCGCGGCATCGAGCAGGTGCTCGGCTGCGGCGAGGAGGGACTGCTTCCAACCGTCGAGGCGCGCACGCGCGGCATTCTCCATCGACGCTCAATCTCGGCCCATCGAGCGATCGAGCCAAGAAAACTGCCACAGGAGGGATCTCGCCGCGATAATTTCGCCGCGTGCAGAGCGGTTTCGGCCTCGACACGACCGTCGTTCATCTCAACCACGGCTCCTTCGGCGGCTGCCCTCGCGCCGTCCTCGACGCGGCGGCGGCGATCCGCACGCGGCTCGAAGCCTCGCCGATGCGGTTCTACGTGCTCGACTGGCAGCGCGAGCTCGACGCCGCGCGCACGGCCCTGGCTCGGTTCGTCCGGGCGCCGGACGAAGCGCTCGTGTTCGTGCCGAACGCCACGACCGGCGTCGCGCTCGCGCTCAATTCGGTGCGGCTCGCCGCCGGCGACGAGATCGTCACGACCGATCACGCCTACCGCGCGTGCCGGAACCAGCTGGCGCGCGTGGCCGACGCGAGCGGAGCCCGGATCGTCACCGTGCGGCTCGCCCTGCCCTTCGATCCCGACGCGGCGGTCGCGGCGCTCGCTGGCGCGATCACGCCGCGCACGCGGCTGGCGCTGCTCGATCACGTGACGAGCCCGACCGGTCTGGTGCTGCCGATCGAGCGGATCGTGCCGCTGTTCGCGGCGCGCGACGCCCAGGTCCTCGTCGACGGCGCGCACGCGCCCGGCCAGCTCGACCTCGACATCGGCACGCTCGTCCGGCTCGGCGTCACCTGGTACGCGGGTAACAGCCACAAGTGGCTGTGCGCGCCGAAAAGCACCGGCTTCCTCGTCACGACCACGCCGCTGCGCCCGCTCGTGACCTCGCACGGCGCATCGCCGGAGTACGGCCCGCCGAACCGGCTGCACGCCGAGCTCGACTGGACCGGCACCTCCGATCCGACGTCGCATCTCGCCGTGCCCACCGCGATCGCCGAGGTCGCACGGCTCGGCGGCGGCTGGCCCGAGGTGATCGCGCGCAACCACGCGCTCGCAGTCGCGATGCGCCGCCTCCTCGTCGAGGCCGGGGCGAGCGTCATCGCGCCCGAAGGCTCGCTCGGCGCGATGGCCTCCGTGCCGATCGAGACGGCGGTTCCGCTGCTCGAGCTCGAGCGCCGGCTGCTCGAATCGGGCTGGGAGGTGCCGATCGTCCACTGGCCGAGCGGGCCGATGGTCCGGGTCTCGGCGCATCTCTACAACGAGCTCGGCGAGGTCGAGCGCTTGATCCGACGCCTCCACGAGCTCGGCGTCCGGCTGCGTTAGTTTAGTCCGTCCCTCGCGCGCTCTGTGATTTCGCGGCGATAGGGTGGCTCAGGTTGAGCTAGTGGAGAGCGTCCCTACTTTGTAGATCTGGACGGGCTGCGCGCGGCCTTTGACGTGGACCTCGCCGATCAGCTCCGTGGTGATCGAGTCATCGAGGCGCTCGCGCGTGGCTTCCGAGATGATGATGTCGGTCCCGAGCTCCTTGGTCTTGCTCTCGAGCCGCGACGCGAGGTTCACGGCGTCGCCGATCACGGTGTACTCCATGCGCCGGAGGCTGCCGATGTTGCCGGCGACGACCTCGCCGGAGTGCAGGCCGATGCCGAACCGGAGGCGCTCCATGCCGCGCTCGACAAAGCTCTCGTTGAGCTTCGCGAGCGCCGCACGCATGCGGACGGCGGCGCGCACGCCACGCCGCGCGTCGTCGGGCCGGCTCACCGGCGCGCCGAACACGGCCATGATGTTGTCGCCGATGTATTTGTCGACGACGCCGCCCTCGGCCATCACGCAGTCGACCATGTGCGTGAAGTACTCGTTGAGCAGCGCGACGATCTGCTGAGCGGATTTCTTTTCGGACAGCGTCGTGAAGTCGCGCAGGTCGCAGAACAGGATCGTCAGCTCGAGCGTCTTGCCGCCGAGCTCGACCTCGCCGGCGAGCACGTGCTCGAGCACTTCCTCGGTCATGTACTTGCCCATCGTCACGCGCAGCTTGTCGCGCTCGCGCAGGCCGTCGACCATCGCGTTGAAGCCCTCGGCGAGATCCTCGAGCTCGTCGCCGGTGCGCACGGCCTCGACCTTGACGTACTCCTGCTGCTCGAGCCGGCGCATCGCCGAGTTGACGCGCGCGAGCGCCGTCGCCATGCGCGACGCGAGCCGCCAGCCGATCGACAGCGCGACGATCGCGGTGCCGAGCACGACCAGCGCCGCGAAGATCAGGTGGTGGCGCACGATCCGCTTGATCGCGCTGACGTCGAGCGCCGCCGAGAACCGCAGCTCGACGCGCTGATCGGCGGCTGCGACCGCGTTCGGCACGAACGTCGCGAGCGCCCACGTCGAGTCGGTCACGAACACGTCGGGATGCGTCGTCGCGGTCGCGAGCCCGCCGGTCGGAAACTTCTCGGTCGCGAACTCGGTGTAGCGCTGCCCGCCGTGGGTCCGCGCGTTGGTGACCTCGAGCGCGAGCTCGCCGTTGATCTTGTGCTGCGCGTTCTCGAAGTACGGCTTGTCGAGCGGCAGGCACACCATCAAGAAGCCGGCGTCGGCGAGCGGCCGGATGATCGCGATCGCGACCGGCGCGTTCTCGCCGAGCTCGCAGCCATGCGCGAGCACGAGGTGCGTGGCCTTCGCGAGCTTCTGCGGCATCTGCGGCCGCGGGTTCGCGCAGCCGAATTGCACGAGCAGCTTGCCGTCGGGCGCGAAGAACAAGAGATCCAGATCGGGATACGCGACGCGGAACGGCTGGACGATCGTATCGAGCGCCGCTTTGTCGCCCGCCGCGAGCGCCGCCTGCGCGTCGTGCTCGCCGGCGATGGCGATCGCGGTGACGTCGAGATCGGTGACGTCGTCGTCGAGCTCTTCCTCGAAGCCGCGGATCGCCGCCGGCACGCGCACGTGGACCTGCTCGAGCAGCTCGCGATGCGTGAGCCACCACAGGATCGGCAGCATCGCGAGGGCCGCGAGCGCCGAGAACACGACGAGCGCCGTCAGCTTGCGCCGGACGGTCGAGAGCATCAGATCTTTTTACGGCGCTGCTGGAACGAGTACGGACGGTGGCCGGCCTTGCCCTTGTCGTCGCCCTCGTCGCCGTCGACCGGCGTGCCCGCGAGCGGCTCTTCCGCGCCCGGACGGAACTTGATCGATTGCAGCGGGCTCTCCGCGACCAGCACCTGGTTCTGGCGGCCGAGCACCTGCTCCATGCCCTCGAGCTTGTCGATGTCGTCGAGGATGTCGTCGACCGTCGCGTAGCGCTCGTTCTTCGCGTCGCGCGTCATCTGATCGAAGATGTCGTCGATGCCGCGCGGCAGCGCCGGGTTGACCTGCGACGGCATCACCGAGCGACGGCCCGGCAGCTTTCGCGTGAGCAGCTCGTAGAAGATGATGCCGAGCGCGTAGATGTCGCCCTGCGGGCCGGCGGCCATCGGATCGGTGTAGAGCTCGGGCGCCATGTACGCGACGTTGCCCATGCCGACGTAGATCTGGCGGATCACCGCGTGATCGCGCTCGACGATGCGCGTGAAGCCGAAGTCGGAGACCTTCACGTTGCCGTACGCGTCGATGAGCAGCTGCTCGGGCTTGAGACCGCGGTGATAGACGCGCTGAGCGTGCGCGGCGCGCAGCGCGTGCAGCGTCTGGAGCAGGTACTTGAACACCAGCTCGACCGGGATCTCCTCGGCGTCGTTGATGAGGCGGCGCGCCGAGCCGTTCGGCGCGAGCTCGGTCACGACGTTCGGGAACTCGACCCAGATGTTGACGTCGTGGATCGGCAGGATGTTCGGGTGCGCGAGGTTGCCCCACGCACGCACGACGTCGGTGAACCGCCGCACGATCTCGTTGCGCTGGTCCTCGCTGAAGAACCCGAACAGATCGCGGATCTCCTTGAGCGCGACCTCGCGGTTGAGCGCGATCTGACGCGCGCGATACACGGTGCCCATGCCGCCCGAGCCGATCGACGCGAGCTTCTCGTAGCGCTGCTCCGCTGCTTCCATCTCACCACTCGCGACGGCCGACGCGCGGCCACCCGAGCTGGCGACCTTGGGGCCTTCCTTGGGCGGCAGGCGCTGTGCGGCCGAGCCTTCGTTGCGCATGGCGGCGGGCGGCGACGTCACCGCGCCGGTCTGCGTGCCCATCGGGATCGCGCCGGTCGGCACGGCCATCGCGCGACTCTGGCGCAGCTTCTTGAAGTGCGAGACCGCGCGCTCGGTGAACTCCGAGAGGTTGCCGCCGTTGACGACGGTCTCGCCCTCGGGCGTGACCTCGAGGCTCTCCGACGACCGATCGTGGCGCAGGTAGCCCGACTTCTCGAGGAAGCCGATGTACTCGCCGAACGGGATCGACACGGCGCCCTCGCAAACGCGGCGAATGTCGTCGTAGCGGTTCTGCCGGCCGTAGCGCGCCTCCGCCATCACGTTGGCGAGGATGAACCGAGCCTCCTCGCAGAGAACTTCCTTGGTGACCTTGGCTCGGCCTTCCATTGCAGCGAATTGTAGGCACCCTCTCTACAACGGGTCAATCAGACGGCAGGCCTTCGGTGCGCAAGCGCTCGACGAGCGGCCGATCGGCCGGCAGGACGTCCCAGCGCGGTAGCTCCTCGGGCAGCACCCACGCGAGGTCGCCGACCTCGATCGCGCGCGGCTCGCCGTCGGTGATCGCGCACGCGTAGACCAGCATGAGCAGATCGAAATCGGGATAACGATGAAACAGGACGTCCCAGATCCGGCCGACCCGGACGGTCACGCCGATCTCCTCGCGGAGCTCGCGTACGAGCGCCGCTTCCGGCGACTCGCCGTCCTCGAGCTTGCCCCCCGGAAACTCCCACTTGCCGGCGAGCGCCGGCGGCTGCGTGCGCTGCGTGATGAGAATGCGGCCGCCCTGCGTGACGAGCCCCGCGACGACGAGCTTTCTCACAAGAGGCTCCGGCGATCGACGAACGGCGTGCGATCCGGCGGCCCGTCGGCGTGATCGTAGACGAGCACGCCGCCCGGCCCGAACGCGGCGACCGTCGCGCTGCGGGTGCCGTACGTCGGGCTCTGGATGCAGATCGCCGTCAGCTCGCGCGCGAGCTCGTGCGGCAGCCGCTGCGACGGCGGTACGTCGCCGGGCTCGCTGCGCGTGTGATCGCCGAGCATGTGCTCGAGCGCCGGCACGAGATCCGCGAGCTTGGTCGAGCGCGCGAGCGACGCGGCGATCATCAGCGCGAGCCGCTCGCCGCGCGGAAAGCCGGGCGCGCCGAGCTTGTCGTTGCACAGGACATGAACGCCCTGCGCCAACCGCACGATGTCGTGCTCGCCACGTTCTCCGTTTTCTGGTCGCCTGAAGTAGGCGACGCGGGCGCCGCTCGCGTCGCCCCACGCGAGGTTCATGCTGGCGTAACGGCTAGGATCGATCGCGCGCACGTAGGCATCCGGATCGGCGTCCATCGCCAGCTCGCGCACCACCAGGCCGCGAGATCTCAACCCCGCCGGTGGCGGCTCGAGCACGCGCTGGTTCGTGACCGCGGCGAACCGACCGGTCTTGCCGATCGCGAGCCAGGTTCCGCCCGAAAGCTCGTCAACACCGCCGACGATTCCGTCGGCCAGCCGCTCGGGTCCACGCGTCGGCCGCGCGTAGAGCTCGTCGCGGTTCGCCGCGATCACGAGCGGCGCATCAGCGACTTCGACGAGGATCGCGATGGTGCACATCGTAGAAAAAGATGCCGCGAGAACGTGCCACGCGCCTTGCATAGCGCGCGAGTGGCCCCTACAGTGCCGCGGAGATGAGACTGTATCCAGGGAAGGTTGACACCATCGCTGCGGAGATCATCACTTCGCTCACGCAAGCGGGTGACATCGAAGTCAGCGATGGCAACGAGGCCCAACTCGATGCCGCGGCCGTCCTGAAGGAGTACATCCGCGTCGACAAGGAGCTCACGGAGCGCGCCAAGGACATCCTCGAGATCCGCGGCCTGCCCTACGAGCACCTCGGCCGTACGAAGCGCCAGCTGGCCGAGCAGAAGGAGTTCGGCCTCGGCGAAGAGGGTCTGGCCTGGATTGCCAACCAGATGCTCGAAGCGTTCATGTCGTCCCGTCACATCGACGAGGTGTTCGCTGACGACGCGATCTTGCGCCGCAAGATCAAGGACATCTGCAAGAAGCACATGACGGTCGACGATCAGATCGATCAAGAAGTGCGCGACCGCATCAAGAACCTGGAAGAGGGAACACAGGCTTGGGAGGTCGAGTATCAGCGCGTGCTCGAGCAGGTGAAGGGTAAGCACGGCGTCAAAGACTGAGCTGACGCGGCGCGCCGAAACGCCTTCCTTGTTATTCCCACCGGCGGGAGCATCCTTTTAGGATGGGAACCCGTCACTGCGCGGCATGCATCGAGTCGCCGGTGACAACGTGTGGACGCTGCATGGCGACCCGCTGTGCCCGCCACGCATTTCGCGCAGGCGAGCGCTGCGCCGCGTGCGAGCGCGACTACCTCGACGAAGCGCGTGCGCGCCGCGCGGTGAAGCTGATGTTCGCACCACCGGTCGCGATCCTGACGGGCGGCATCTTACTCGGCCTGTTGATGCCGGTGTCATTGGGCGTGCTCGGCGCGGTGATGACGTGCGCGCTGGTCTCCGGCCTCGCAGTCGGCGCCGGTGCCGGCACGTGCACGCTGGTCGAGCGAACGTCGCGCGCGATGTTCTTGCGCGAGCGCGCGGGCCTGCCGGCGGCGCGCCTGCTGACGTCGGGCAAGCGCTGATCACGCCACCGGCTTGATGCCGAGCGTCTCGAGTACCTCGCCGACCACCATCTCGCCGAGCCTCTGGATCAGCTGCTCACCCTCTTCGATCGTCGCCGCGGCTGGATCGCCGGCGTACGCGGCGGTCATGCCCATCGCCTCGAACGTGGTCACGCCGGCGCGCAGCTGATCGGACAGGCTGATCGGCACAGGCGGCAAGCGCGCGCGCAACGCGTCGTGCACGAGCTCGGGCGCGGCGGCCATCAGGATCGACGTCTCGTAGCGACCGGCGTGGCACTGGCCGCTCTTGAACTCCGCCGACAGCGTCCGCGCCCACTTCTTCGCGAGCGGGCACGCATAGCTGACCTTGCCCTCGCGGCCGGTCAGCACCGCACGCACGGCCGCGTCGTGTGCCGGCTCGAGGTGGTTGTTGACGAGGCACACGTGGCGCACGCCGCTCGCGATGAGGCCGTCGGCGACCGCCGCGATGTACGCCGTCAGCACGCTGCCGGGAATCGACACGGCGCCCGAGAAGCCGGTCGCGCACTCGGTGACGCCGTAGCTGATCGCCGGCGCGATCACGCCGATCATCGTGCCGCGCTTCTCGAGGAGCTCGGCGGCGCGCAGGCACGCGGCCGCGGAGATCACGACGTCGGTGCCGAGCCCGAGGTGCGGGCCGTGTGGCTCGGTGGAGCCGACCGGAACGAGCGCGATCACGCCGCGCTTGCCGCCGACGAGCTGCTCGAGCGATGCGGTCGTATGCCGCGCGAGGAACTTCTCCGTCATTTCTGTTTCTCTCGTTCGATCAACCGTTTCTTGTCGACCTTGCCGCGATCGTTTTTCGGCAGATCGTCGACGAACTCGACCCAGCGCGGATACTTGTGTTTCGACAGCCGCGTGCGCACGTGCTCTTGCAGCTCGCTCGCGAGCGCGGCGCGAGCCTCGGACGTCGCGAGCCGATCGCGCGCGGTCGGGCGAACCTCGACGAGCGCCTTGGGCTTCACGAGGCCCGCATCGTCGGCGGGGATCACGGCGACGACCGACACGGCCGGGTGCGCGAGCAGGCAGTCTTCGACCTCGCGCGGCGCGACGAAGATTCCGCCGACCTTGAACAGATCGTCGGCGCGGCCCTGGAAGTACAGGTAGCCGTGCTCGTCGATCGAGAACAGATCGCCGGTGCGGCACCAGTGGCCGTGGAACGTCTTCCAGCTCTTGTCGCGATCGGCGAAGTAGCCGTGCGCGACGCTGTCGCCCTTGACCCACAAGACGCCGATCTCGCCGGGCGGCAGCGGCTCGGCGCCGGGACCGGTCGCGTCCTCGGGCAGGATCTTGAGCTCGTAGCCTTCGACGACGCGGCCGAGCGAGCCGGGCTTCACGTCGCCGGGCCGGTTCGAGCAGTAGATGTGAAACATCTCGGCCGAGCCGATGCCGTCGTAGATCGCGCCGCCGAACCGCTCGATGAAGCGGCGGAGCAGCGGCTCCGGCAGCGCCTCGCCCGCCGACAGGTGAAACCGCACGCTCGCGAGATCCACGCCCGGCTCGCCGCGCGCTCGGCGCTCGTCGTCGAGGTCGAGGATCTTGCCGAGCATGGTCGGCACGTTGGTCACGACCGTGGCGCGATAGCGCGCGATCGCGGCGGTGACGCTCTCGGCGGTCGGCCGCTCGCTGAACAGGCCGACGCACGCGCCGACCGCGAACGGGAACCACAGGTTCGTGCCGGTCGCGTAGCCGAAGAACAACCGCGGCACGCTCACGCACACGTCGTCGGGCTGATAGCCGACGGTGCGCTTCGCGAAGACCTCGGTGTTGAACGCGAAGTCGCGGTGGCTGTGCATCGCGGCCTTCGAGCGGCCCGTGGAGCCCGACGTGAACAGCCAGATCGCCGGATGATCGCGATGCAGCGCGGGCAGTGCCGTCGCGAGCTCGCGGCCGCGCTGGATCGCGGCGTCGAGCGACAGCGCCTGGCGGCCCATGCGCACGAGCTCGCCGGGAATCTCGACCGCGGC
>Ga0070665_100005091_pt1 | contig 13635 bp, 13 predicted proteins | sample KBSS13metaG_FD_65862 | JGI IMG/M metagenome (GOLD analysis project Ga0070665, IMG submission 65862) | Switchgrass rhizosphere microbial communities from Kellogg Biological Station, Michigan, USA - KBS S1-3 metaG | ecosystem: Host-associated > Plants > Roots > Rhizosphere > Soil ... | reverse complement strand
CGGTGAGACGGTGAGCTGCGACACGTCGAGCGCCGGCGAGGCCGTGTCCTGCGCGACGACGAGCGCGGCGATCAGAAGGAAGCGCATCATCCAGTCCCCAGTCCCCAGTCCCCAGCTCCCAGCTCCCAGCTCCTAGCTCCTAGCGCCTAGCGCCTAGCGCCTAGCCCCGAGACACCGGCGCCCACACCAGCGTGTATTTCCTGCGGCCGCTCTTCTGCACCCACGCCAGCCGCGTCCCGTCGGTGGACCACGCCGGAAGCAGCGCGTCCTTCACGCCGGCCACGGTCTGCTTGTGCTTGTTGCGATCGAACAGCATCAGGTGGCCGAGCTCGCGGTCGGTGTAGGCGATGGTCCCGGTGCCGGGCGGCCCCCAGCTGAACATCAGGCCCGGAATCGGCACCTGGTTGAGGAACTCGCTCACGGTCTCTCCGAGCAATGTGAGGCGCGCGAAGTTCTGCCATTGCCCTTCAGCGGTTTTCTCGATGTCGACCGGGCTCGTGCCTGCGCCGCCGCCCGCCTGCTCGCCGGGCCGTCCCGTTCCGGTGCCGACCTTCAGCTTTTCCTGCTTCTGCTCGACCTCGATCATCAGCGAGCGAAGCCCCGGCGCGAACCGATCGGATTTGATCGTCCAGTAGTCGAGCGCCCACTGGGGCTGCGCGTCCACCGGCTTCGGGGCGCCACCCGCGATCGGGACGATGTAGTGCCTGAGTTTTTCCGATTGCGGGTTGCCGTCGGCCGTCTGGACGTACAGCTCGGTGCCGTCGGATGACCACCCGACCTCGCGCAGCTCGCCCTTCAGTTTTCCGAGATCGAGCTCGGTGACCGTCGCCGGGGCGCCCACCTTGACGCTCGAGGCATCGATCGCCGCCGCGGGCGCCTGCGCGGCGGGCATCGAGAGGGCCACGGTGACGATCAGGATCGCGATCATCTCCAACATCGGTTCACCTTTCGGGAATGGCCGGCACTTGCCGAGATCGAGCTCCGCGACGGCAGCTGGCGCGCCGATCTTTCAGCGTCGCGACGTCAACGAGGGCGGAGGGTGGAGTCTGAACGGGAGAGGTCGACAGGGCCGACGTGAGGAGCAGCTGCAGCAGCATCGCGGACCTCGTTGATCACGTCGCGCGACCAGTTCGTGTGGGGTGCGCGGTTCTCCACCAGCCAGCCGTACAGAAGACCCGAGTAGTTCTGCCACCGCATGCGATGCCGCGCGTAGAACGGCGCGAGCGCCCGCTGCAGCTCGGGCAGCCGGTAGAACGGCACCCCGGCGAAGTAATGGTGCTCGAGATGATAGTTGGAGTTGAGGAAGGCGAAATCCCAGAACCAGTGCCCGCGCATCAGCGTGCCCCATTTCGCCGGATCGGTGGGGTCGATGTCGTAGTGCTGACCGAGCCGGTTCAGGGTGAATGCAATCGGGAAGATGAAAAAGACCGGGACGATGTAGGCGCGCGCAGCGGCCAGGCCGCCGGCGAAGGTCCAGATCGCGGCGAGCACCGCGAGGTGCGCCGCGATCGACACCTTGCGCTCGAGGGCGATGCGCTGCTGCAGCGCGGCCGGATAGGTCGCGCTTTCCTTCCGCGCCGCGCGGAAATAAATCGGGAACAGCGCAGGCGAACAGTACAGCAGCTTGAACCAGCGCGCGTTGGTCTTCGGGGACAGGTGGTGCCGCTTGGGATCGTCTTCGTCGGACCCGAGCTCGGCGTGGTGATCCAGGTGCCAGCGGGTGAACTGGCTCGCGGAGATGCCGCTCGGCACGGCGTAGAGCCAGCCCAGCGCGCGCTCCGCGGCCGGCCGCCGGCGCGCGAAGATCGTGTGATGCACGACCTCGTGCAGCAGCACCGTGAAGTTGAAGACGGTAAACCCCTGCACGAAGGCCAGCGGGATCCAGATCAGCGGCTCGTCGATCGCGATCAGCGCCCACGTCGTCAGCGCGAGGATCGCGAACTGGCGCGCGGCGACCAGCAAGTGACGCGAGCCGTCCTTCACGTGGAAGGCGCGCATCTGTTCGCGGGTCAGCGCCCGGCTGAGCTCGGTTCGCAGCGCACCCGCGTGCTGACTGTAATGATGAGACTTCACAGGACTTACACCCAATTGTACTACTATGAACCCTATGACCCGCATCCGAACCGTCGGCCTGGCCATCGCGCTGCTAGCCCTCACTTCCGTCCCCGCGAGGGCCGATCTCACCGCGTTTATCGGGGCGAATACCACGCCCGCGAACCGATCGGTGCGCGGCGTCTCCCTGGGCATCGGCCTGCTCATCGTCGGCTTCGAGTTCGAGTACGCCTACAGCCCGGATGATCCGAGCGCAGCGGCCCCCTCGCTGAAGACGGGCATGGGCAACCTGCTCCTGCAGACACCGGTCGCGTTCATGGGGTTCCAGCCGTACTTCACGACCGGCGGAGGGATCTACCAGGAGGAGCTCGGCGCGCATTCGGACACCAGCGTCGGCTTCAACACCGGCGGTGGCGTCAAGGTCTCCCTGGCGGGGCCGCTTCGGCTGCGGGTGGACTATCGGATCTTCAAGCTGGGAAGCGGCGCGCTCAACTCGCCCTCGCACCGGTTCTACGCCGGATTGAATCTCAAGCTGTGAGCTATTTCCCGAGCTCCGAAACCAGCGACAGGTTCACGAAATTCTGCCCCGTGGCGTACGAGTCGGTGTATTTCTTGGCGAGCGCGGTGAACTCGTCGCCGGAGAAGCCTTCGGCGAGGATCGTCGCGACGGCGTAGTCGGCGCCTTTCACGACCGGGTCGATGATGAACATGTAGAGGACGCTGCCGGCCGGACCCGGATCGGGCGACTTGTAGACCTTCCAGCTCGCCGCCTGCTCCTTCCGCGTCGCGTTGGGGCTGCTCTGGAGGGCGTCCTTCAGCTTCGCCACGACCTCTTCGAAGTCCGCGGTCTTGTCGGCCTTGATGAAATTCAGGACCACGCCGGTGGCCGATCCGAACACGCGGGTCGGCGACGCGACCGTCGCCTGCGTCATCGGCGCCGCCGGCTGCTGCGCGAGCGCCGGCTCGGCGCAGAGGATCCTCAGCACGGCAAGCGGCGCCAGCACGCAGATGCGTGTTGCGTTCATTGATGCGAGGACGTTGTGCACAAGCGACTGACGGTCCGCGAAGCGAACCGCCAGTCGATGAGACAGGTTACTTGCCGAGGTCCGCGACCTTGGTCAGGTGCAGCAGCGCGCCGATCGCGGGGTTGGCGTACGAGTCGGAGTAGGTCTTGTACAGCGCCTGGCCTTCGGTCGCGCCGAGCACCTCGACCAGGATGTTGCCGACCGAGTACTCCTGCCCGGGGGCGACGGGATCCATGATGAAGACGTAGATCACCGCACCATTTGGTCCCGGTTCGTCGGCCTTGAAGTACTTCCAGCCGGCGGCCTGCGCCTTGCGCTCGGGCTTCTCGCTCTTCGCCAGGGCCTCCTTGAGCTTGCCCATCACCATTTCGAAATCGGCGGTCTTGTCCGCCTTGACGAAATTCAGAATGACGCCCCCGTCGCCTTTGAACACGAAGGGGCTGGGCGCTGCCGGCTGCGCGGGTGCTGCGGCCTGAGCGAACACGGTAGCGGCCGACAACATGCCGGCGGCCATTCCTACAACAATCCTGCGAAGCATCGAGGCCTCCTGTGCGAAAGGCGGTTACTTTAGCGTACTTGGAGCTACACGAAAACTGACATCACTTCGTGAGCAAGGAGCATTCCCTGGCGGGTCAGGCTGAGGCGAGACTCGGTACGCCGCAGGCAGCCGGCTTCCAGAAAGGGCTCGAGGTCGGCGCCGAAGCGGTCCCACACGTCAACCCCGTAACGAGTTTGTATGGCATTTACATCGATTCCGTCAACCAGTCGCAACCCGGTGAACAGCGCGTCGCCCAGTTGCTCGGCCGGCGTCAGACGGCGGATGTCGACGGCCAGATCACCGCCCTTCGTCAGTTGATCGATGTACTCCTGTGTAGACGAGATGTTTTTCCAGCGGACGCCCCGTCGTGTAGAGTGCGCACCGCAACCGAATCCCAGCCACTCCCCGTCCATCCAATACTTGAGGTTGTGACGCGAGCGGCGGCCCGGCATGGCGACGTTCGAGATCTCGTACTGCCCGTAGCCCGCCGCCTCCAACCGCTCCATCGCCGCCAGATACATCGCCGCGACATCGTCGTCCGGCGCTTGCGACCAGCGCGCCCGGGCCATGTCGTCCTTGAGCGGCGCGTTCGGATACACCTCGAGCATGTACAGCGACAGGTGCTCGGGCGCGAGCGCGATCGACGCGTCGACGGACTGGAGCCACTCGCTCACGCGCTGCGCCGGCAGCCACATCATCAGGTCGAGGCTGACGTTGTCGAAGCCCGCGGCGCGCGCCTCGCCGAACGCCGCCCGTGCCCGCCCGGCGCTGTGCAGCCGCGACAACCGGATCAGCTCGTCGTCGCGAAACGACTGCACGCCGAAGCTGAGACGGTTGACGCCGGCGCGGCGATACGCCGAGAGCCGCGCCTCGGTCACCGACTCGGGATTCGCCTCGAGCGTGACCTCGCGATCGGCGGCGAGATCGAACGAGGACTCGGAGGCCGCGATGATCCGAGCGATGTCCTCGGGTTCCAGCAGAGACGGCGTGCCGCCGCCGAAGAAGATGGTGTCGGCACCAGACCTACCTGCACCACCCGCCCCACCTGCCCGTGCGATCTCGTCGATCAGCGCGTCGACGTAGCGCGCCTTGAGATCGGCGTCGAACAGGCCGCGGTTGAAGTTGCAGTAGTTGCAGATCGCAGAGCAAAAGGGGATATGGACGTACAGGCCTAACATGCGGAGCTGGGGGCTGGGTGCTAGGGGCTAGCTACCGGCGCGTCCTCCGGGCCATTTGAGATCGGCGCGGCCGTCGCGGACGGCCGGCTCGCGGAGTTGGGCGCGCGCCTGACGTCCGCCGCGCGGCGAGGGCAGCGGCGACATCTTCCGCTTCTTCCACAACATGATCAGGTCTTCCGGGCCGCCGTTCTTGGGCAGCTCGCGGTAGTCGGCGCCGTCCATCTCGACGAAGTCGCACATCTCGTGCAGCCGCGATCGCATCCGGAAGCCGATGCGGCAGATCAGCGAGTTCGGATCGGTGTCGTCGGGGATGTCGACGTAGTTGGTGGTGAAGATGGTCAGCCGGCGCTCGTTGTAGCGGGTGTTGACGATCAGGTTCATCGTCTCCTCGACCCACTCGGACGTCTTCTCGGCGCCCAAATCGTCGAGCACGAGCAGGTCCGCGGTCATCACCGGCCGCAGCACCTCGAGCTCCGTGGTCCGGATCGACGGGTCGTAGGTGCTGCGAATGACGCGCAGCAGATCGCGCGTGTCGTAGAACAGGCCGCGCGCCGGCGACGAATTCATCACCTGCTTGAGGACGGCGACGGCCAGATGCGTCTTGCCCACGCCGGGCAATCCCCCCAGCAGCAGGCCGCGTCCCTGCTCGCGGAGGTTGTTCGCCGACGGGAAGCGTTGCGGCACGCGACGCGCCTGCTCGAGCGCGCGTTCGAGCGACGGGTTGTAGGCGGAGAAATTCTCGAGCGTGCAGTGCTGATAGCGCTTCGGAATGTTCGCGGCGGTCAGGCGATGCCCACCCACCTGCTCGCGCCAGCAGTCGCAGCGGACGACGCGGCGGATGCCCTTCTCTTCGACTGGCTTCCACCCCGTGTCGTCACACAGCTCGCAGGACATCAACTGATTCTATCAGGTCGCGACGACGTGCGAGACGACTTGACGACGCCGAAAAAAGATTGGTCGTACGCACGAATGCGTTCGGTTATTTCTGGCTCTTGACGAGGTCGGTCGGCGACGATTTCACCAGCGCGGTGGAGAGCCGCGCTTCCCAGTCGTCCACGCCGCGCGCCATCTCTTTCTTGACGTAGGCCATGAACTCGTTCACCTCATGCTGCATCGCCTCGATCTTCCGGCGCATGTTGAGGATGATCTCCACGCCGGCCAGGTTGACGCCCATCTCCCGCGTCAGCGACAGAATCACCTCGAGCTGCTCGAGATCCTCTTCCGAGTACAACCGGGTGTTGCCCTCGGTCCGCGACGGCTTCAGGAGCCCTTCGCGCTCGTAGAGGCGCAGCGTCTGCGCATGGATGTTGTACTTCTGCGCGACGGCGCTGATCATGTAATACGCTTTGCCGGGCTTCTTCATGGGTACCAGCGCCTGTTCAACACAGAGGACACAAAGGGCACCAAGGTCGAAACAGGTTTTTCTTTGTGTCCTTAGTGTCCTTTGGGTTGATTCAGCTCCTGTCGGACATCCGCCGCGTTGATCCGCCCGAACTCCCGCAGCAACTCCTTCGACCGCTCGTCGAGCAGCTTGGGCAGCACCAGCGTGACCTCGACGACGAGATCGCCGCGGCGGCCGTCGCGCGGCGACGGGACGCCACGCTCGCGCACCCGGAACCGCTGGCCCGACTGGGTGCCCGGCGGCACCCGCAGCCGCGCGGGTCCGTCCAGCGAGGGTACCTCGATCTTCGCACCCAACGCGGCCTCGTGCACCGCCACCGGCACGGTCACGTGCAGATCGTCGCCCTCGCGCTCGAACAGGGGATGCGGGCGCACGGCAACGTCGATGTAGAGGTCGCCGTTCTCGCCGCCGTTCCGCCCGACGTGGCCCTTGCCCGGCACCCGGATCCGGGCGCCGTCGGCCAAGCCGGGCGGCACGTTGATCGTCAGCGACTCGGTCCGCATCTGATACTGATCGCCGCCGCACGCGGGACAGCGGGCCTGGCGCTGCTGTCCGGTGCCGCCGCAGGGCAGGCACGGCTTCGAGAACACCATGTGCCCGCGCGCCGATTTGACGGCGCCGGTGCCGCGGCAGTGGGCGCAGGCCGACGGCGTCACGTGCCGCTGGCCGGTGCCCTGGCAGGTCGCGCATGATTCCTGCCGCGTGACGGTGACCGTCTGCTGGCCGCCGCGAATCGCCTCCGGAAGCTCGAGCGTCACCGATTGATGGAGATCGACGCCGCGCTCGGGCGTCCCCTGCGACCGGCGGGTTTCGCGCTGGTGCAGGACGTCGGCGAACAGATCGCCGAACGTGGGCGCCTCGTTGCCGTGGACGCTGATCGTAAAGTCGAAGCCGTCGAAGCCGAAGGCTGGACCGCTGTTCGCTTCCTGTCGCGAGCCGGTGGCGTCGTACTGCTGCCGGCGCTGGGCGTCGCTCAGCGTTTCGTAGGCGTCGGCAATCTGACGGAACTGCGCCGCGGCCATCCGGTCACCGGGATTGATGTCCGGATGGTACTTCCGCGCGAGCCGCTTGTAGGCGCGCTTGACGTCGGCCAGCGTCGCCCCACGCTCGACACCGAGGATAAGGTAGAGATCCACTTCTAACTTCTAACTTCTAACTTCTAACTTCTAACTTCTAACTTCTAAGTGCCCTTACCTTCGTCCACGACTTCGGCATCAATCACGTCGCCCTTGGCCTCGCTCGAGGCACTGCCGCCTCCGGCGGATGCGCCGCCTTCCGGCCCGCCGCCGGCCGGATCCGGGCCCGGCGCGCCGGCCGCCCCGCCCTGCTTGTAGAGCGACTCGGCGGCCTTGTGCTGCGCCGCCGTGAGCTCGTCGAGCGCCTTCTGAATCGCCGCCGCGTCGCCGCCCTCGATCGCCTTCTTCACCGCGTCCATCGCCGTTTCGATCGCCTGCTTGTCGCCGGGCGTCAGCTTGTCGCCGGTGTCCTTGATGAGGCGCTCGGCGCCGTACACCGCCTGATCGGCGCGGTTGCGGATCTCGATCTCTTCCTTCCGCTTCTTGTCCTCGTCGGCGTGCGACTCGGCTTCCTTCATCATCCGGTCGACCTCGTCCTTCGCGAGGCCGCTCGACGAGGTGATCGTGATCTTCTGCTCCTTGCCGGTCCCGAGATCCTTCGCCGACACGTTGGCGATGCCGTTCGCGTCGATGTCGAAGGTGACCTCGATCTGCGGCACGCCGCGCGGCGCCGGCGGCAGGCCGACGAGGTGGAACTTGCCCAGCGTCCGGTTGTCCCGCGCCAGCGAGCGCTCGCCCTGGAGCACGTGGACCTCGACGCTCGTCTGGTTGTCGGACGCGGTCGAGAAAATCTCGCTCTTGCGCGTCGGAATGGTCGTGTTCCTCGGGATCAGCGTCGTCATCACGCCGCCCATCGTCTCGATGCCGAGCGAGAGCGGCGTCACGTCGAGCAGCAGCAGGTCCTTGACCTCGCCGGCGAGCACGCCGGCCTGCACCGCCGCGCCGATCGCGACGACCTCGTCCGGGTTGACTCCCTTGTGCGGCTCGCGGTTGAACAGATCCTTGACGATGGTCTGGACCTTGGGGATGCGCGTCGATCCGCCGACCAGCACCACCTCGTCGATCTTCGAGGGATCGAGGCCGGCGTCGGAGAGCGCCTGCTTGGTCGGTCCGACCGTGCGCTGCAGCAGATCCTCGACCAGCTGCTCGAACTTTGCCCGCGACAGCTTCATCTGGAGATGCTTCGGGCCGGTCGCGTCGGCGGTGATGAACGGCAGGTTGATGTCGGTCTCCATCACGGTGGAGAGCTCCATCTTCGCCTTTTCCGCCGATTCCTTCAGGCGCTGCAGCGCCATCCGGTCCTTCCCGAGATCGATCCCCTCGGTCTTCTTGAACTCGGCGATGATCCAGTCGATGATCCGCTGATCGAGGTTGTCGCCGCCGAGATGGGTGTCGCCGTTGGTGGCCTTGACCTCGACCACGCCCTCGCCGACTTCCAGGATCGAGATGTCAAAGGTGCCGCCGCCGAAGTCGTAGACGGCGATCGTCTCGTCCTTCTTCTTGTCGAGGCCGTAGGCCAGCGCCGCCGCGGTCGGCTCGTTGACGATGCGCATCACCTCGAGGCCCGCGATCTGGCCGGCGTCCTTGGTCGCCTGCCGCTGGGCGTCGTTGAAGTACGCCGGCACGGTGATGACGGCCTTGCTGACCGGCTGGCCGAGATACTCTTCGGCCGCCTGTTTCAGCTTCTGCAGAATCATCGCGGAGATCTCGGGCGGCGAGTACTCCTTGCCCTGGGCGTTGATGCGCGCATCGCCGTTGCTGGCGCGCACCACCTGGTAGGGCACCATCTTCATCTCTTCATTGACCTCGTCGAACTTGCGGCCCATGAAGCGCTTGATCGAGAACACGGTGTTCTCGGGATTCGTCACGGCCTGCCGCTTCGCGACCTGGCCCACCAGGCGCTCCCCGGTCTTGGTGAACGCCACCACCGACGGCGTCAGACGCCCGCCTTCGGGGTTCGTAATCACCACCGGCTCGCCGCCTTCCATGACGGCGACGACGGAGTTGGTGGTTCCCAGATCGATTCCGATGATTTTGCTCATTCGATGCCCCTAACGCTGTGCTGATAATCCTTCGAGTATAAAAGTTGAGTGGGTTATTGTAAACACACGCCGGGCAGGTACGCTCTAAGTCGCGTGCTATACTGCAGTTGCGGTCCTTTTCCTTGGCCCACGTAGTCGTCAAAGTCGCCCGTAACGCCGGCCTCGTCGCGCTGTTCATCGTGGCAGCGATGCTCGGGGTCCTCAGCGGCGTGATGTTCGCGTACGCCGGCGACCTGCCCCAGGTCTCCGCGCTCGACAACTATTCGCCCAGCACCATCACGCGCATCTATGCGAGCGGCGGCCAGGTGATCGGCGAGTTCGCGACCCAGCGCCGCGTGATCGTCGGCTACGACGACATCAACCCGCTGCTGCGCCAGGCGATCATCGCGACCGAGGACGCCGAGTTCGACCGGCATTTCGGCGTCAACGTGTGGCGCATCTTCGTCGCCGCCGCCACCGACATCATCGAGCGCCGCCGCGCGCAGGGCGCCAGCACGCTGACGCAGCAGCTGGCGCGCAACCTCAAGGAACAGTTCGGCCTCAACAACGAGAAATCGTTCGAGCGCAAGATCCGCGAGGCGATTCTCGCGATCCAGATCGAGAAGCGCTACACCAAGCGGGAGATCTTCACGATCTACTGCAACCAGATGTACCTCGGTCACGGCGCCTATGGCGTCGAGGCGGCGTCGCGGCTCTACTTCCAGAAGTCCAACAAGCAGCTGTCGCTCGAGGAGGCGGCGCTCATCGCCGGCATCTTCCAGACGCCCGAGCGCCAGAGCCCGTTCGTCGACATGAAGCGCGCGACCAGCCGGCGCAACGTCGTGCTGCAGCGCATGGCCGAGGAGCGCTACATCACGCAGGCGGACGCCGACGCGGCCAAGCAGCAGCCGATCGTGACGCGCGGCCAGCCGAACCAGCCGCCCGGGATCGCGCCGTACTTCGTCGAGGAGGTGCGCAAGCACCTCGAGAAGCAGTACAGCGCGAAGGTGCTGTACGAGAACGGGTTGAACGTCAGGACCACGCTCGATGCCGGCCTCCAGGACCTCGCCAACAAGGCGCTGGAACGCGGCCTGCGCGCCTACGACAAGCGCCACGGCTGGCGCAAGCCGCTGCGCAACGTGATCGACGAGCGCCACACCCTGGACGGCTTCAAGGCCGACCGGTGGAACCGGCCGCTGGGGCCGGGCGACATCGTGCCGGCCGTCGTGGTGACGGCGCCGAAGACGGGAGCCGCGCGGCTGCGCATCGGCAGCGTCCACGCCGATCTCGAGAAGGCCGGCTACACCTGGACGCGTCGGACGTCAGCCGCCGATCTCTTCAAGCCGGGCGATCTCGTCGACGTCGCGATCGTGAAGCTGGACGCCGCGACCGGCGCGGCGACGGTGACGCTCGAGCAGTCGCCGCTGGCCGAGGGCGCCATCCTGGCGATCGACAACCATACCGGGCAGATCAAGGCGATGGTCGGCGGCTGGAGCTTCAGCCGCAGCAAGTTCAATCGCGCGGTCCAGGCGTACCGCCAGCTCGGGTCGACGTTCAAGCCGATCGTCTACACCGCGGCGATCGACCGCGGCTACACGCCGTCCTCGATCATCGTCGATGCCCCCGTGAGCTACTCCGCGGGCAACGGCCAGATCTACAGCCCGCACAACTACGATCACAAGTTCCTGGGGCCGATCACGCTGCGCTACGCGCTCGAGGAATCGCGCAACATCCCCGCGATCAAGATGATGGACTCGCTCGGCCCGAAGAACGTCCTCGAGGTCGCGAAGCGATTCGGGTTCGAGGAAGACTTCCCGCCGTACCTGCCGATCGCGCTCGGCGCCGGCGACGCGACGCTGCTCGACATCACCAGCGCCTACACCACCTTCCCGAACCAGGGCGTGCGGATGAAGCCCTACTCGGTGCTGACGGTGAAGGACCGCGACGGCAACCTGCTCGAAGAAAACCGCGCCGAGCCGAACGACGTGATTCGGGCCGACACCGCGTTCGTGATGACCAACATGCTCCGCGGCGTGCTCAGCCTGCGCGGCACCGGCGCCAAGGCGACGGCGATGGCCTCGGCCTGGCCGCTCGCGGGCAAGACCGGCACCGTCGACGAGAACACCGACGCGTGGTTCGTCGGGTTCGATCCCGACATCACGGTGGGCGTGTGGCTCGGCTTCGACGACAAGCGCAAGTCGCTGGGCGGCGCCGAGCAGGGCGCGTTCGCGGCGCTGCCGATCTGGATGGACTTCATGAAGGCCTACATCGACGGCAGGCCGGACAAGGACGATCCGCCGGAGTTCGCCGCGCCCGGCAACATCGTCTTCCTCGCGGTGGACAAGGGCAACGGCTCGGTGCTGCCGGCGCAAACGCCGGACTCGATCCGCGAGGCGTTCATCTCGGGCACCCAGCCCGGCGCGAACAGCTTCAACCGGCAGCCCTGACGGGACCACTAAGACACCAAGACTCGAAGAACGCACGAAGAAGAAAAACCATATCTTGTCTTCTTTGTGTTGATTCTTTGAGTCTTCGTGTCTTCGTGGTCAAGGCAGCTACTGCGTCCCAGCAGCGCGCTTGATGGTGACGCGGGCGATTTTACCGACGCCGCTTTCGGCGAGCCAGAGGTTGCCGGCCTTGTCGATGTCCATGTTGCGGACGGTGCCGCCGCCGCCCGGGATCGGCCAGGTCAGGAACTTCTTCGTCTCCGGATTGAACCGCACCAGCACGTTCTTCTGATCGTCGCCGGTCTCCACATACCAGATGGCGCCGTCGGCGGTGACATCGATCGCGTACGGCATCGACTCGGCGCCGCCCGGCGAGGCGAACTCCTCGACCTTCCCCGTCTTCGGATCGAGATGGCCGAGGAAGCCGCGCGCGTAATCGCCGTACCACACGGTGTCGTCCTTGCCGATCGCGATGCGGCGCGGACGCGCGCCCTTCGCCGGCAGTTCATACTCCCGGATGACCAGCGTCTTCGGATCGATGCTGCCGATCTTGTTGGCGTTGAACTCGTCGAAGTACGGCACCCCCCTGGAGTCGAGGCGGACGCCGTACGGACGCGAGTTCAAGGTCGGCGCCTCGATCAGCTTGATGTTGCCGCCCGGCACCTTCGGATCGAGGACCCCGACGAAATTGCCGGCCTGCACGGTGAAGAAGAGCCGCCCGTCGCGAAGAAACGCGATGGTATGCGGATCCTTCGCCTTCGGGTTGGGCATCTTGTATTCGGTGACCTTGCCGGTTTTTGCGTCGACCATGCCGATGAGCCCGGCGGCGTTGCCGGTGTACCAGATGTTGCCGTTCGCGTCGGGCTGCAGGCCGTGCGGACCCGAGTTCGGCGTCGGCAGCGCGAACTCCTTGAACTGCTGGGTGCCCGGATCGAAGCGTCCGATGGTACTGGCTCGCTGCGCGGTGTACCAGATCGAGCCGTCGGGCGCGACGGCGGGATCGTGTGGGTACGCCGGCTTGCTCGGGGTCATCCAGTCGTCGAACTTGACGTCGATGTTGTCGGTGATCGCCGGGCGGGCCTGCACCAATGCGGCAAGCGCGACGATCAGGACGCACGAGGCAATGGCTTTCACGCGCATAATGACCTCCAGATGACTCGGATTTTAGTCCCTGTCGGTTTACTTATCTTCGGTTTCTCGCTGGGCGTGTCGGCCTTCAAGGAAGGGCCCTACCCCAACGTCACCGGTGGATTCGGCGAACAGACCTGCCACCTCTGCCATCTCGACAACCCCATCAACGCGCCCGGCGGCGCGATCGCGCTCGACGGTATTCCCGCGGCATTCACGCCCGGACAGACCTACCCCATCACGGTCACCATCAGCCGTGCGGGACTGAGACGAGGCGGGTTCGAGATCGCGGCGCGCTTTGCGGGCGGCAAACAGAAGGGGCGGCAGGCCGGGTCGTGGCGCCTCGACGATACGCGCGCCCAATTGATTCCCGGCGCGGTCGACAAGGCGCTCACCTTCGTGCAGCACAACCAGATCGGATCGCGCGCCGCCACGGCGGGTGCGAACTCCTGGACGATGGAATGGACGGCGCCGCCGGCACCTGCGGGAGTGGTGCAGTTCAACGCCGCGGCGAACGCGTCGAACAACGACGACTCCCCGCTCGGCGACTACATCTATGTGAAGGCGGTCAGGAGCGCTCCCGCGAAGTAGACGCTGCGCTGGGAGCTGGGAGCTGGGAGCTGGGAGCTAAAAGGATTATCCCGCGGATTTCGCGGATTAAGACCGAGCAAGGCGGACGGTCAGCGATCGTCTGGGAGCGAGCGACGTCCGACGGCGCGGCAAAGCCGCGCGAGGCGAGAAGCGATCAGCGACTGGCGATCAGGGGAT
>Ga0070665_100005089_pt1 | contig 13637 bp, 13 predicted proteins | sample KBSS13metaG_FD_65862 | JGI IMG/M metagenome (GOLD analysis project Ga0070665, IMG submission 65862) | Switchgrass rhizosphere microbial communities from Kellogg Biological Station, Michigan, USA - KBS S1-3 metaG | ecosystem: Host-associated > Plants > Roots > Rhizosphere > Soil ... | reverse complement strand
GCGCTGCCACCGCATCCAGATGCCGATCTTCGAGCCGAGCCGTCCGCGTAGCGCCGCCGCGACCCCGTCCGCCCTCGGTGTGCAGTCCGGGCGCGGCCGATCTCTCCGATCGGCGACAGAGCGGAGCTCACCGCGCCACCCAGGGCGCCTCGCCGCGGCATAGCAGGCAGGACGTCCGCCCCGGGACGCAGAATCCCCGGGGCATGCGCGTCCTCGGCATCGATCCCGGCACCGCCAACACGGGCTACGGCGTGGTGGCGTCCGCCCCAGGACGCCTGACGGCGCTGGCATCCGGCGTGATCGAGACGTCGTCGCGCGCCCCGCTGGAGCGCCGCCTCGCCGACATCCACGCCCGGGTCGCCGAGCTCATCGACGAGCACGAGCCGGACGCCGTCGCGGTGGAGGATCTCTTCTTCGGCAACAACGCCCGCTCGGCGTTCGCGGTCGGGCAGGCGCGCGGCGTCGTGCTGCTCGCGGCCGGGCAGCGTGCGATCCCGTGCGCGGCCTACACGCCGCAGCAGGTCAAGGGCGCCGTCTGCGGCTCCGGCCGTGCGGGCAAGGACCAGGTCGGCCGCATGATCCAGGCGCTGCTGCGTCTCCCGGAGATGCCGAAGGCCGACCACACGTCCGACGCACTCGCCGTCGCCGTCTGCCACGTCAACCGCGCGCCGCTGCAGGCGCGCCTCCAGAAGGCCATGTCCCAGTGACCGCCGCGCCGCCACCACCCGGCATCCACGCAGTCGATGGCACTGCCGACGGAGTCGGCACGTGATCGCGATGGTGAAGGGCGAGGTGGCGGTCCGCCGGCCCGACCACGTCGTCGTGCTGGCCTCCGGCGTCGGCTACCGCCTCGCCGTCTCCGCGGAGTCGCTGCGGCGCGTGCCGGCGGTCGGCAAGCAGGTCACGCTGCACGCGCATCTGGTCGTGCGCGAGGACGCCCTGAACCTCTACGGCTTCGCCACCGAGGAGGAGCGCGATCTCTTCCTGCTGCTCATCGGGGTGCAGAACGTCGGGCCGAAGGTCGCGCTCGCCGTGCTCTCCGGCGCGTCGCCGCGCGAGCTGGCGAGCGCGCTGGCGATGGGGGACACCGCGCGCCTGCAGGCGGCGCCCGGCGTGGGCAAGCGCACCGCGGAGCGCATCGTGGCCGAGCTGCGGCCCAAGTTCGGCGGCGACGACCCGATCACGATCACCCGCGGCGAGAGCGACGACCCGCGCACGCTCGCCCGCGACGGCCTGCTCGAGCTCGGCTACACGCCGCAGGAGGCCGACCGCCTGCTCGACGGCGCCTCCGGCGACCGGCCCGAGGACCTCATCGCCCACGCCCTCAAGGCGGCCCGCCCGTGAGCACGCCGCGCCTGTCCGTCCCCGACGCGACCGAGGAGGACCTCGACGTCTCCCTGCGCCCCCGGCGCCTCGCGGACTTCGTCGGCCAGCAGGCCGTCAAGAGCCAGCTGTCGGTCTCGCTCGAGGCGGCCATCGCGCGCGGCGACGCGCTCGACCACGTGCTGCTCGCCGGGCCACCGGGCCTCGGCAAGACGTCGCTCGCGCAGATCATCGCCGAGGAGCTGGGCGTCGACTTCGTGCAGACCGCGGGCCCCGCGCTCGAGCGCAAGGGGGACATCGCGGCGCTCCTCACGGCGCTGACGCCGAACAGCATCTTCTTCGTCGACGAGCTGCACCGGCTGCCGCGCGCGCTGGAGGAGACGTTCTACCCCGCGATGGAGGACGGTCGCCTGCCGATCACCATCGGCCAAGGCGCCGGAGCCCAGGTCGTCACGCTCGACCTCGTGCCCTTCACGCTCGTCGGCGCCACCACGCGGACCGGCCTGCTCACGACGCCGCTGCGCGACCGCTTCGGCATCCAGCACCGGCTCGACCCGTACGACCCGGCCGACCTCGAGCTCATCGTGCTGCGCTCCGCGCGCATCCTCGGCGCGGAGATCGAGAGCGCCGGAGCTCGTGCGATCGCCGAACGCGCCCGGGGCACGCCGCGCGTCGCCAACCGCCTGCTCAAGCGCGTCCGGGACTTCGCGCAGGTCCGCGGGACGGGGACGATCGACGTCGCATCCGCCGACGCGGCGCTCGAGCTCCTGGAGATCGACCACGAGGGCCTCGACCGCCACGACCGCGAGCTGCTGCAGATGGTCTGCACGTCCTTCGCCGGCGGTCCCGTCGGGCTCTCGACGCTCGCCGCCGCGGTCGGCGAGGAGGCGGACACGATCGAGGACGTCCTCGAGCCGTACCTCCTCCAGCGGGGCTTCCTGCAGCGCACGCCGAGGGGCCGCTGCGTCACCGCCCGCGCCTACGCGCACCTGGGCCTCGAGCCGCCCGCGCCAGACGGCGAACGACTCTTCTAGCCTGTGGCTCCAGCATGGCCCACCTGTTCATCTGCCCGAACTGCGGCAACCGCACGACCGCGACCGAGCGCAATGCCGGCTTCCGCCGCGAGGCGCGCGGCTGCGCGAAGTGCGGCTTCGCCTTCCTGTTCGAGCTCCTCGACGACTACTACCCGGCGCCGAACGCCGCGTTCTTCGTCTGCGACCAGCAGGGTCGCGTGATCGGCTGCGGCCGGGGGTCCTTCGAGCTCACCGGGCTCGACGACGAGCGCGTCATCGGTCGCTCCGCCTCCGATGTCCTGGGGCTCCAGTTCGCCGACGGCACCGATCACGTCAGCACCGTCCTCGAGTGGGGCGTCCGCGCCCTCGGCAAGTCCGTGCAGGTCCACGCCGAGGGCGATCTGCCCGCGAAGGCAGTCGCAGATCTCTTCCCCGCCTACGACGACGACGGGGGTCTGCTGCTCATACTGACCCCGTCGTCGAAGTAACCTCCGGACGCCGACTGTCCCGTCGCGTGCCATGAGCGATCGCCGCCGCAACATCTTCGTCCTGCTCGTCGTCGCCGGGCTGGTCCTGGCCTCTCTCTTCGTGATCTTCACGAAGCCGACGAAGCTCGGCCTCGACCTGCGCGGTGGCGTCGAGCTCGTCTACCAGGCACAGCCGACGCCGCAGCAGCCCGTGGTCAACCAGGAGGCGCTGGACCGCGCGATCGACGTCATGCGCGAGCGCGTCGACCGCCTCGGCGTCGCCGAGCCGGAGATCCAGCGCAGCGGGTCCAACCAGATCTCCGTCGCGCTGCCCGACGTCAACAACGCCGAGCGCGCCGTCCAGCAGGTCGGCCAGGTCGCCCAGCTCTTCTTCTACGACTGGGAGCCCAACGTCCTCGGCCCGGGCTGCAAGCCCGCGCCGAACAGCTCCGAGGTGACGGGCGGCGCCGCGGCAGGCACGGCGGGTGCGCTGTCGCAGTACGACGCCGTCCGCCGCGCCGCGCAGTGCCCGGAGCAGAGCGACGGCAACAACACGACCGACCGCGACACCTACTACCTGGTCAACACGAAGACCGAGCAGGTCGTCGCCGGTCCCGAGGACACCCAGGCGGACCTCTTCGCCGACCGCGACCAGAAGGAGCCGGGACCGAACGAGGAGATCGTCACGATCAAGCCGGGCACGGTCGTCGTCCAGGCCCAGCAGCCCGGCAGCAGCGATCTCACCGGCGGCAAGGGCACCGACCAGTACTACGTGCTGCGCGACGACGTCGCGCTCAAGGGCACGGACATCAAGAACCCGGAGCAGAACTTCGATCAGGGCGCCGGTGGCAGCGGGCAGCCGATCGTCACGTTCGACTTCACGGGCAAGGGGCGGCAGATCTGGCAGGACACCACCCGGAAGATCGCCCAGCGCGGCCAGGAGGCGCTGAACCCCGCCCTCGGCGTGACGGCGGACGCCGCGCGCCAGCACTTCGCGATCGTCCTCGACAACCGCCTCATCTCCGTCCCGTACATCGACTTCCAGCAGAACCCGGACGGCATCGACGCCCGCAACGGCTCGCAGATCGAGGGCGGCTTCACGATCCAGTCCGCCCAGGAGCTCGCGAACCTCCTGAAGACCGGTGCGCTGCCGGTCCGCCTCGAGCTCATCTCGCAGTCGCAGGTGTCAGCGTCGCTCGGCCAGCAGGCCCTGCACCAGAGCCTCATCGCAGGCGCGGTCGGCCTCCTCGTCGTCGCGCTGTTCCTGCTCATCTTCTACCGCGTCCTCGGCGTCATCGCCGTCATGGCGCTGGGCGTCTACGCGCTCTTCCTGTTCGCGCTCATCAAGCTGATCCCGGTCACGCTCACGCTGCCGGGCATCGCGGGCCTGATCCTCACGATCGGCGTCGCGGCCGACGCGAACATCGTGATCTTCGAACGCGTGAAGGAGGAGGTCCGCGCAGGGAGATCCATCTCCGCGGCCATCGCCACCGGCTACCGCAAGGGCCTCACGGCGATCATCGACGCGAACGTCGTGACGATCATGGTCGCGTTCATCCTCTTCGTGCTCGCGACCGCCGGCGTCCGCGGCTTCGCGCTCACGCTCGGCATCGGCACGCTGGTCTCGTTCCTCACGGCGATCCTCTTCACCCAGGCGATCCTGGGCACGATGGGCCGTTCGCGGCTGCTCTCCAGCCCGAGCGCGCTGGGCGCCGGGAACAAGCAGCACAAGTGGACGTTCGACTTCATGGGCGCGTCGCGGTGGTTCTTCACCATGTCCGGCGTGATCCTCGCGATCGGGGCCATCGGCCTCGGCGCGAAGGGCCTGAACTTCGGCATCGACTTCGAGTCGGGCACCCGGATCACGACGGCGCTCGAGCGCCCCGCGACGGAGAACCAGGTCCGCGACGTCCTGGCGGCGAACGGCGCCCCGGACGCCGAGGTCCAGAAGGTCAACGACCCGAAGCTCGGCAAGAACGTCTTCCAGGCATCGACCGAGGAGCTCCAGCCGGCCCAGGTGCAGCAGGTCCGCTCGGCCCTCGACAAGGCCTACGGGGTCGGGAACAACTTCTCCAACGACTCGATCGGCCCGACGTTCGGCAAGACCGTGGCGAACAGCGCCGTGATCGCGATCTTCGCGTCGCTCGTCGTCATCAGTGCGTACATCGCGCTGAGATTCGAGTGGAAGTACGCGGTGCCGGTGCTCATAGCGCTGTCGCACGACCTGCTCATCACGGCCGGGGTGTACGCCCTGCTCGGCGAGGAGGTGACGACCGCGACCGTGGCGGCCCTGCTCACCATCTTGGGCTTCTCCCTCTACGACACGATCATCGTGTTCGACCGGATCAGGGAGAACGTCCCGCGCATGCCGCGGGCCGCGTTCTCGCAGATCGTCAACCGGTCGATGAGCGAGGTGCTGACCCGGTCGCTGGCGACCTCGTTCTGCACGCTGCTGCCGATCCTGGGGCTGTTCTTCTTCGGCGGTGACACGCTGCGCCAGTTCGCCATCGCGCTCATCATCGGCACGGCGTCGGGCACCTACTCGTCCGTCTTCATCGCCGGTCCGGTGCTCACGCACTGGAAGGAGCGCGAGCCCGTGTGGCGCCGGCGCCGCCAGGCGATCCTCAACGCGCTCGGCGAGGTCCCCGCGTACGCGACCGAGCTCGGCGGGGCGCCCGTCGACGTGGCACCGAAGGAGAAGCGCCGAGCGCGTCGCCGGCTCACCGCGCCGGACGACCCTGAGCGCGCCGTGTCCGCGGCCGAGTTCGAGGAGATGGTCGAGGACATCAGCCACGAGGCAGAGGCGCCGTCGCCACGTCAGCCCCGGCGCCGCGCCACGGCCGTCGAGGACGCCGCCCCGCGGCCGCCCAAGCCCGAGCCCGCCGACGCCGACGACACGGCCGACGCGCTGCCGGAGGACGTCGTGATGCCCGACGAGGAACGCAAGGAGCGGCCCAAGCGCCCGCGCAACCGCCGTCACGGGAGGAGCCGCTGATGGTGGGCCTCCTCGCAACATCGAACCGCGCACGGCGGGCGCCGATCACCGCCATGCTGCGTCCTCGGACGGGGAAGGGCCGCCGGCCCGTCTCCCGTCCTGCGTCCTTGCCCGGCGGCGTCGGCATCCCGCCGTGCACGATTCGACGTCACGAGGAGACCCACTGATGGCCATTCTCGCCTGGGTGATGATGGGTCTCGCGGTGTGGCACTTCGCGATCTGGATCCCGGACCGCTTCCTCGGCGGCATCGTGGGCGCGTTCCTCGCCGCGATCATCGGCGCGATCGTCTTCGGGTACCTCGTGAACGGGCTGTCGGCGCCGAGCCGCGACGACGTGGACGTGCTGACCGCGCTCGAGGGCATCCCGGGCTCGATCATCGGCATGGCGATCGCGTGGTTCATCGGCAGCGCGCGCGAAGGCGCCGAGCCGGCCACCACCTGAGTCCGTCCTGACGCGTCCGTAGCTTCCGGCGGGCCGTGCTGCCCGCACCCCGCCTGGAGATCGCCCCCTGCGACGTCGCCGCGACGCTGCGCCTCGAGCGCGAGCTCGGCGTGTCGGGCGTCCTCGCGCAGGTGCTCGTCCGTCGCGGCCTCGGCGACCCCGACGCCGCTCGGGCATGGCTCGCGGCGGAGGATCGTCACGACCTCGCGGCGTTCGCGGGCCTCGCCGACGCTGCGGCGCTCGTCGGGCGCCACATCGCGGCCGGCGGGCGGATCACGGTCCACGGCGACTACGACGTCGACGGGATGGCGTCCACCGCGATCCTCGTCCGCGCCCTGCGCGAGCTCGGCGCCGACGTCGGCTGGTTCCTCCCGAGCCGCACGGAGGACGGCTACGGCCTGTCCGCGGCGACCGTCGAGCGCCTGGCCGCTCGCGGCACGCGGCTGCTCATCACCGTCGACTGCGGCATCACCGCGGTCGAGGAGGTCGCAGCGGCACGGGCGGCGGGGATCGACGTCGTGGTCACCGATCACCACAGCCCCCGCGCGGACGGCGTGCTGCCGGACGCTCCGCTCGTCCATCCGGCGGTCGCCGGCTACCCGTGCCCCGAGCTCTGCGGCGCGGGCGTCGCGCACGTGCTCGCGCGGGCGCTGCGCGACGACGACGCCGAGCGCCCGGAGGACCTCGAGCTCGTGGCCCTCGCCACCGTCGCCGACTGCGTGCCGCTGCGCGGGGAGAACCGGCGGCTCGTCCGCGCCGGCCTGCGTGCGATGGGCACGACGCGCAGCGAGGGCCTGCGGGCGCTCATGAAGGTGGCGAAGGCGGACCCCGCGCGCATCGACGCCCGCGCGATCGGCTTCCGCCTCGCGCCGCGCCTGAACGCGGCGGGCCGGCTGTACCGCGCCGACGCCGGGGTCGAGCTCCTCCTCACGGGCGACGCAGAGCGCGCATCGGAGATCGCAGACGAGCTCGATCGAGTCAACGCCGAGCGCCGCCACGTCGAGCAGCGCATCCTGTTCGAGGCCGAGGGCATGGTCGCCGAGGCGGGCGAGCGCAGCGCGTACGTGCTCGCCGGCGACGGCTGGCACCCGGGCGTGATCGGGATCGTCGCCTCGCGCATCGCCGAGCGCCACCACCGGCCGTGCGTGCTCGTCGCCCTCGACGGCGATGCGGGCACCGGCTCGGGCCGCTCGATCCCGGCGTTCGACCTGCTCGGGGGGCTGCAGGCGTGCGCGAAGCACCTCGCCCGCCACGGCGGGCATCGCGCGGCTGCCGGCTGCCAGGTCCGGCGGGCGGACGTCGACGCGTTCCGGGAGGCGTTCGAGGCCCACGCGTCGGCGGTGCTGCGCCCCGAGGACCTCGTGCCGACGCAGCGCGTCGACGCGGTCGTCGCCGGCGACGAGCTGGGCATGACCCTGGCCGAGGAGCTCGAGGCCCTCGCGCCGTTCGGCACCGCGAACCCCGACGTCGCGCTGCTCGTGCCCGCGGCCCGGCTCTGCGATCCGCGGCCGATGGGGGAGGGCCGCCACGTGCGCTTCACCGTCCTCTCCGGCGGGCGTCGCGCACAGGCCGTCGCCTTCGGCACGGCGCAGGTCGACTGCGACGCCCCGGTCGACGCGGTGTTCGCGCAGGAGGTCAACGAGTGGGGCGGCGCCGTCTCCCCGCGGCTCGTGCTGCGCCAGGCCCTGCGCTGCGAGCCGGCTGCGATCGAGGTCGTCGGTGAGCCGGACGACTTCGTCGGCGCCGCGCTCGCGGTCCTCGACGCCCCGCTGCCGCAGCCCGGTCCGCGCCTGCCGGGCGCCGCGATGGGCTCGCTGCCGCTCGGCGCGCACGTCCGCGACCGCCGTGAGGGCGGCATCGCCGGCATCGTCGCCGGGCTCGTGCACACCGGCGAGCCGGTGCTGCTCGTCGTCGCCGACGCCGCGCTGCGCGCGCGGCAGCTCGCCTCGATCGTCGGTGGCCTGCGACTGTGCTCGCACGCCGCGCTGCGGGCGGATCCGCGCCTTGCGGACGGCGCCCACGTCGTCGTCATCGATCCGCCCGCGACGCCCGCCGCGGCGGTCGACCTGCTGGCGGGCGGAGCTGGCCGGACGGTCCATCTGGCCTGGGGGCGCGACGAACTAGAATGGACAGCGCAACTCCACGAGCGTGAGCACGGACTCCGTGCGACGCTCTCGGAGATCTACCGGGCCATCAGAGCTCTGGAGACCGCCGAGGGCGAGGCGCTCGAGGCGGCGCTGCGCGGGGATCCGCGAGCGCCCCGGTCCGCAGGGTCGGCCGGGAGCGCGCTACGGGTCCTGGTGGAGCTCGGCCTCGTGGACCTCGACCGGGAGACGCGACGGATCACGGTGCCGGCAGCACAGCGCACATCGCTGGACGAGTCGGCGTGGTACCGCTCCGAGCAGGTCATACTGGACGAGGGACGACGATGGCTGACACGGTCGACAGCACAGGCGGCCTGAGGGTCGACGAGGCGGGACGCGAGGGCGAGCCCAGCTCGCGCACGCCCGTCGACCGCCTCGAGCACCCCGAGGCGCACGAGCAGATCAAGAGCCCCGATCTCACGGGCCTGGAGCGCCGGCTGCTCTCCGATCTCTTCGCGATCGTCGAGGAGCACGCCGACGAGGCGGCCATCCCGATCGAGCGCGACCGGGTCGAGGAGGCGTTCGTCTTCGCCTGCGAGCACCACGCCGACCAGCGCCGCAAGTCCGGCGAGGACTTCATCGTGCATCCCGTCGGCGTGGCGAAGATCTGCGCGGGCCTGCGGCTCGACACCGAGACGCTCTGCGCCGCGCTCCTGCACGACACCGTCGAGGACACGACGGCGTCGTTGGAGGAGGTGCGCGAGCAGTTCGGCGAGGAGATCGCCACCCTCGTCGACGGCGTCACGAAGCTCACGGGGATCACGTTCCAGTCGCGCGACGAGGCGCAGGCCGAGAACTACCGCAAGATGATGGTCGCGATGGCCTCGGACGTCCGGGTCATCCTCATCAAGCTGGCCGATCGCCTGCACAACATGCGCACGATCGGCGCGATGCCCAAGCAGAAGCAGATCGACAAGGCGAAGGAGACCCTGGAGATCTACGCGCCGATCGCGCACCGCCTGGGCATCCACGCCATCAAGTGGGAGCTCGAGGACCTCGCGTTCGCCGCGCTGCACCCGCGCAAGTACCAGGACATCAAGGGCCTCGTGAACCAGCAGCGCGAGGAGCGCGAGGACTACGTGCGCCACGCGGGCGAGGGCCTGCTCAGCGAGCTCGACGCCCTGGGCATCCGCGCGGAGATCGCCGGGCGCGCCAAGCACTTCTACTCCATCTACGCGAAGATGACGAAGAAGGGCCGCGAGTTCAACGAGATCTACGACCTCACGGCCATGCGGGTCATCGTCGACTCCGTGAAGGACTGCTACGGGGCCGTGGGCGTCATCCACTCGCTGTGGAAGCCGCTCCCCGGGCGCTTCAAGGACTTCATCGCGATGCCCAAGTTCAACATGTACCAGTCGTTGCACACGACGGTCATCGGGCCCGAGGGACTCCCGCTGGAGATCCAGATCCGCACGCGCGAGATGCACGACCGAGCCGAGTTCGGCGTCGCCGCGCACTGGTCCTACAAGACCGGCGGCGGCATCCCCGAGGGCGAGGCGAAGCTCAAGTGGCTGCGCTCGATGCTCGACTGGCAGCAGGACGCACAGGACCCCCAGGAGTTCATGGAGGCCCTGAAGGTCGACCTGTTCGAGGACGAGGTCTTCGTGTTCACCCCGAAGGGCGAGGTGAAGTCGCTCGCCGGCGGCGCGACGCCGCTGGACTTCGCGTACGAGGTCCACACGGAGATCGGCCACCGCTGCGTCGGCGCGAAGGTCAACGGCAAGATGGTGCCGCTGCACTACGAGCTGAAGTCCGGCGACATCGTCGAGGTCCTGACGAGCAAGCGCGAGCGCGGCCCGTCGCGCGACTGGCTCGCCGTCGTGCGCACCACCCGCGCGCGCAACAAGATCAAGCAGTGGTTCAAGGCCGAGTCGCGCGAGGACACCGAGCACGCCGGCCGCGAGCTGCTGCAGGAGAACCTGCGCAAGGCTGGGCTGCCGGCGCAGAAGATCGTCTCCTCCTCGCTGCTCGCGGACGTCATCCGCGAGATGGGCTATCGCAAGGCCGAGGAGTTCTACATCGCGCTGGGCGGCGCGAAGGTGTCGCCCAAGGTCGTCATCAACAAGGTGATGCAGCGCCTGAAGCAGGGCGAGGCCGCCGAGGACGAGACGGCGCCTGAGCAGCTGCTGACAGGGCGCCGACAGCGCCGCCGCCCAACGAACGCGTCGTCGGAGTACGGCATCCGCGTCGAGGGCGTCGACGACGTCATGCTCCGCCTCGCGAAGTGCTGCCGCCCCGTGCCCGGGGACGAGATCGTCGGTTACATCTCACTCGGCCGCGGGATCACGATCCATCGCGAGGACTGCGCGAACGCGGTCAACCTCGCCAAGGACCCGGAGCGGTTCGTCCCGGTGAGCTGGGAGGGCGACCACGAGGCGGCGTTCAAGGTCGAGCTGCAGGTCAACGGCTACGACCGCCACCGCCTGCTCGAGGACCTGTCGCGGACGTTCGCGGAGGCGGGGATCAACATCGTGGAGGCCCGCTGCCTCGTCGAGCACCCGATGGTGCAGAACCGCTTCGTGGTCGAGGTCGTCGACACTGCGACGCTGAAGGCGACGGTCTCCCGTCTGCGCAGCATCGACTCGGTGTTCGACGCCTACAGGGTCACGCCGGGCGCCTGAGCGCGCAGCCGCGCCTCGGACTTCTCGGCAGCGAGCTCGAGCTCGCGCATGCGCGTCGGGTTCGTCGGCTTGCCGGTGAGCGCGCGCGCCCGGTAGAGCGTGAGGCGATCGCGGTGGTAGCGAGCCTCGACGCGCAGCTGGTCAGGAGTCGGGCCGCCCGGGAGGCTCACAGGCCGCGCCGTCGCGCGTCATCGCTGAGCGCCCGGACGAGGTTCTCCGGATCGAGCTGCTGGCGCAGGTCGGCCATCTCCTGATCGTGCCTGCGGACGTCGCGGTAGACGGAGTCCTGGAGTGCCTGCAGCTCGCCCTCGAGATGGGCGAGGCGATTCCGCAGCTCTTGGGCCTCGTCCCTGGCGATGCGGGCCCCGAGCCCTCTGCGCATGCGGCGTGCCATCCGTGCATGGAGCGTACTCCTCGGGACGGGCGTCAGCGGGCCGGGTCCGGGTTCGTGACGCGCCCGGTGTAGGCGGGCGCGAACGCGCCCGCGCGCTCCTCGAAGTCCTCCCACTCCTCCATCCGCTCGTTGGGCCGGTACATGGCGAACGAGCGGACCTCATGGACGTAGTGGTCGACCAGGTCCTGCGGCCGGTACTGCTCGGGCTCGAAGCGGTTGAAGTGCGCGACCTGCTCGAGCGGCCGGCGCCACTTGCTCGCCGGGTAGCGGGACGGGTAGCCGATCGGGATCGTGCCGTAGGGGCGTGCGGTCTCCGGGAACCCGAGCACCTCGCGCAGCTCGGCCGCGGTCTGGTCCTCGCCGCCGCCGGACAGCCACGCGGACGTCAGCCCGCAGGCGATCGTCGCGAGCTGGATGTTCTGGATCGCGGCGCCCAGCGAGCAGTAGAAGATGTTCTCGTTGTTGCGGGTGTACTCGTCGTTCGCGTCGCCGACGCCCTGCGGGAAGCACGCCTTCCAGCGCTCGTCGCCGAGCACGAGGACGATCGCCACGGTGTTGGCCAGGAAGCTCTTGTTGACGGCCGGGAAGCGCTCGACCTGGGCTCGCAGCCGCGCTCCCTGGCGCAGGAACACCTCGCGGACCTGCTCGCGCACCTCGGGGTCGTCGACGCAGATGAAGTCCCAGTGCTGGGCGTTGGCTCCGCTCGGCGCCCAGCGGCCGGCCTCGAGGATGCGCAGCAGCGTCTCGCGCGGCACGTCGCGGCCGGGCTCGAACTTGCGCACGCTGCGCCGGGCCTTCACGACCTGCAGCAGGTTGGGGTACGCGTCGGCCGCGATCGCGGGCGCGTCGGTGGACATGCCTGGCATGGTCGTTCTCCTCGTCTCAGTCGACGATCGACATCGTGGGCAGCACGCCGAGCTGCTGCAGGAGCCCCAGGCTGTCGGGGTGCGACCGCACCTCGGTGACGACGCCGTCGTCGAGGCGGAGCATCGTGATGCCCTCCTGCGTCACGTCGCGTCCGGTCGGGCCCTCGCCGAGGTAGGTGTTCTCGTGACGGCCGCGCGCGGTCCAGCGCACGGCGACCCGATCGCCGTCCACGAGGACGTCGTCGAGCTCGTAGCGCCAGTCCCTGAACGCGTCGTTGTCGAGTTCCACGACCAGCCCGAGGCCCTCGCGCCCGCGGGGGACGCCTGGCTGGGTGAAGGTGACGTCCGCGGCCACCAACCGGTCGATGACGGCGGTGTCGCCCCCGGACAGGCCGCTCTCGAAGAGCTCCCGGACGACGGCTGCGTTGTCGGACACGACGGTCTCTCCTCGCCTCGACTCGTTATGACCATAACGAGTCACGGCGTCAGCCCTCCGTCAGCCTCCCGAGGAGGGCCACGAGCTCGGCGCGCTCGGCGGGCTCCAGGACCGCCAGCGTGTGCGCGTTGGCGGCGTCGGCCTCCGGGCGCGCCGCGGCCAGCAGCTCGACGCCCGCGGGCGTGATCGCCACGCGGATGGCCCGGCGGTCGTCCGGGTCCGGCTCGCGCGTGACGATCCCCCGATCGGCGAGGCGCTGGACGAGCGCGCCGATGTTCGCCGGCTCCATGAAGATCGACCGCCCGAGGCTGTTCTGCGTCGACGATCCGGCGTCGTGGAGGCGGACGAGCACCGAGAACTCCAACGGGCTGAGGTCGAAGCGGGCGATCCGCGCCGTGAGGTTCGCCACGGCGTGCTGGTAGGCCCGGCGCAGCGCGACGCCGACGTGGTCGTCGAGCGGCTGGCCGTCGGCCATGCGCGTCAGGCGATGACGGAGAGGCCGCCCGGCGTGATGCCGAAGTCGGCCTCCGTGACGTCCCCGAGCCAGTCGCCGTCGACCTCGAGCGGCACGGGCCGGCCGTCGCGGCTGCAGACGCGGACGTCGGACACGTCGGTGAAGCCCGTGACGCGCCGGTGGCCGGTCAGCGAGGGGCCGAGGAACAGCCGCGCGATGAAGGTCGGCACGTCCAGCGGCGAGGCACGGTGCAGGACGGCGCCGGCCAGGCTGCCGCTGTCGAGGCGGCTGCGGTCGGCGACGTGCAGCGGGCGGTCGTTGAAGTACGTGAACGGGCTGCCGTTCTGCACGACGGCGGAGACGCCCTGCAGCACCCTGCCGCCGGCGTGGACCTCGAGCTGCGGCGGGTGCTTGAGGTAGTCCGCGGCGAACGTGCGGATCGCGCTGTAGCCGAAGTACCACTGGCGCAGCGCGGTCTTGCG
>Ga0070665_100005088_pt1 | contig 13638 bp, 11 predicted proteins | sample KBSS13metaG_FD_65862 | JGI IMG/M metagenome (GOLD analysis project Ga0070665, IMG submission 65862) | Switchgrass rhizosphere microbial communities from Kellogg Biological Station, Michigan, USA - KBS S1-3 metaG | ecosystem: Host-associated > Plants > Roots > Rhizosphere > Soil ... | reverse complement strand
AGCGCCTGCAGCGCGACCAGCGCCCGCCATCGGGCGCGCACTCGATCGATCAGCTGCCGGATTTCATCGTATGGCTGCATTCTCAATTCCAAATTCTTAATTCTTAATTCTTAAGCAGTTCTGGCGGCGAGCACGCCTTCGGCGGCCAGCAGCACCGCCATCGCGGCGAGCGCGTAGCGCCACAGGTGCTGCCGATCCTCCTGCTCCCGCGCCTCGCCGCGCGTTTCGAGGCCCCCAGTCGCCTTCAGCCTCGTCACCGCCGACTCGAACTCGTCGACCGACAGCCGCGCCGGATCGCCCTCGCGCGGATCGACGTTGACCGCGATCGTGCGCGTGCCGCCGGCGGCCGCCGCTGCGCCGGTCAGCGCGACGATGCCCGGCGCGCGGCGGACGCCCGCCGGCGCGTCGCCGATCAGGTAGTCGACCGAGCGGGCGCGCGCGCTCGCGAGATAGCGCACGACCTCGTGCACGAACGGCACGAAGGTCGCGTGCAGGGGAAAGTCGTTCCACCGATTGTTCAAGTCGGACGCCATGATGAGCGCGCGCCCCTCGCCCGCCGGGCACTCGATGAGCGCGGTGTCGCCGGTGGTGAATCGCGCCAGCGTCTGGCAGGCGCTGCCGCCAATGCGCGCCGCGTTCTGAAAGGTGACCAGGCCCAGGCTCGCCGGATTTCCGGCGAACGCGTCGAACACCGGATGACGGCCATCGGCCGGCGCCAGCGCGCGCGCCGCCGGCTTGGCGCCCTCGACCGTCGCGATGCGCAGCGTCGATCCCGCGCCCAACACGTCCGCAACCACGTCGCCATCGACCTCCGGCCCCGCGGCGATGAACAAGCCGCCGCCGTGCTGCGCATACGCCGCCAGCAGTTCGCGACCGCGGCGCTCGAGTCCCCGCGTCGACAGCAGGAGTACGGCCGCATGGGGCGTGAGCCGATCTTCGGACCATCCGGCGAGATCGGCGCCGCCGGTCCCCATCACCTGAAACGCGGCATCTGCCGGGGTGCCCGCCGCCAACGCGTGCTGCACGTAGAACGCGTCGCGATTGGCGTCGCCTGAACCGGTGATCAGCAGCACCGAGGGCTTGCCGGTGCCACCGATCACGGCGTAGCGGACGTTGTCTGCCTGGATCCCGTCGGCATCGTCCACGCTGACCGCGGCGGCTGCCCCGCGCGGTGCGCCGGCAAACGTCGCATCGGCCGACTGATTTGCGCCGAGCGAGACCATCGCGTCGCCCGCCGGGCGGTTGTCGATCCTCAGATGCACCCGTGCATCGCGGGCACGCGCGCTGCCGTTGTGCACGGTCGCGACGACGCGATCCGGCAGCGGCCGCACCGCGGTCACCGCCAGATTCGGCGGCATCGCGCCGACGTCGGCGACGTGAATCGTCGTCCCTTCCGGCACCGACGCGCGGTCGCCCGCGTCCCACCCGTTCTCCTGCAGGTCGGTGACGACGACCACGGTGCCGTGCCGGCCGGCCAGATGCTGCGACGCCGCCGACAGCGCCGTCCGGTAGCGGGTCGCGCCAAATCCCGGCGACGCCTGTTCGATCGCGTCAGTGGCCAGCGAGCGATCGGTCCCGGGCTTCGCCACGATTTCCGCTTCGTCCGAGAAGGTGACAACACCGACGAGATCGCCGGCGGGCGCTTTGGCCACCGCATCTTTCGCCAGCTGCTTGGCGCGCTCGAAGCGGCCGGGTGCGGCCAGGCTGTACGACGTGTCGAGCGCGATCACCGTGACGCCAGTCGATTCGACCGCCGCACCGGTGGCGAGAAACGGCCGCGCGAATGCCAGCGCCAGCAGCACCAGCGCCGTCACGCGCAGCGCGAGCAGCAACAGCTCGCGCAGCCGCCGCCGGTCGGTGTACTCCACCGGCGCCTGCTTGATCAGCTTCACCGCCGCGAACTTCAGGCGCGCCTCGGGCTCGCGCTTCAGCAGGTGCAGCACGATCGGCACGGCGGCCGCGGCCGCGCCGGCAAGAAACAACGGCGAGAGAAAGGACAGCATCGGTATCTAGAGCGACCTGGATCGGGTTGAGAGATACGACAACAGCGCGATCTCGAGCGGCTGGTTCGTGTCCACCAGCTGGTAGTCGATGCCGCTGGCGCCGAGCTCGCGGCGATAACGCTCAATCAGCGCGCCCATCTCTTTCAGGTAGTGCGCCCGGACGGCGCCCGGCACCGCCATGATCTCCTCGCTGGTCTCGAGATCCTCGAACCGCGTCGCGCGCTCGAACGGGAACTCGATCTCGTCGTGATCGAGGACGTGAAACACGATCACGTCGATGCCGCGGAACTGAAAATGCTTGAGGCCGCGGATGATCTCGTCCGGATCGTCGAGCAGATCCGAGATCAGCACCACGATCCCGCGCTTGGTCAGGGTGTCGGCGAGCTGGTGCAGCGGCTTCGACACGTTGGTCCGGTGGGCGGTCTTGAGCCGATCGAGCGTCACCAGCAGCGCGAGCAGGTGCCCCGGGCGCGAGCTCGCCGGCAGCATGGTGACGATGTCCTCGTCGAAGGCGGTCAGCCCCACCGCGTCGCGCTGGCGGTTCATCAGGTAGCCGAGCGACGCCGCCAGGCAGGCGCCGTACTCGAACTTCGACATCACGTGATGCGAGCCGTAGCCCATCGACCCGCTGACATCGAGCATCAGGTGGCAATCGAGGTTGGTCTCCTCCTCGAACTTCTTGATGTAGTAGCGATCGCTTCTCGCGTAGACCTTCCAGTCGATCGTCGAGATGTCGTCGCCGGGAATGTACTGGCGGTACTCGGCGAACTCGACGCTGAAGCCCTTGAACGGGCTGCGGTGGAGGCCCGACAGCAGCCCCTCGACGACGGTCCGCGCCTTCAACTCGAGCGTGCCGAGGCGCGAGACGACCGCGGGGTCGAGGAACGGCCGATCGTGCGCGGTCCACGGCATCGCTACATCCCGCTCTTGGGCAGCGGCACCGTCTGGATCAGCTTGTCGATGATCGTGTCGGAGTTGATCCGCTCGGACTCCGCATAGAAGTTCGTCATGATCCGGTGGCGCAGGATCGGCTTCGCCAGCTCCTGGATGTCCGCAATCGACACGTGATAGCGGCCGTGAATCAGGGCACGCGCCTTCCCGCCGCGCACCAGCGCCTGCGACCCGCGCAGGCCGGCGCCCCACTTCACCCACTTGTCGATGAAATCGGGGGTGCCCGGCATCCCGGGCCGCGACGCGGCGACGAGCCGGACGGTGTAACGCGCGATCTCCTCGGCGATCACGACCTGCCGCGCGAGCTCCTGGAACTGGAGGATGTCGGGGCCGCTGAGGACCCGCTGCGGCTTCGGCCGATCGGCGCCGGTCGTCTGCGTCACCACCGTCACCTCGTCGTCTTCGTTCAAGTACTTGATGACGACGTTGAACATGAAGCGATCGAGCTGCGCTTCGGGCAAGGGATAGGTGCCTTCGAGCTCGATCGGGTTCTGCGTCGCCAGCACGAAGAACGGGAGGTCGAGCGGGTAGGTCCGGCCCGCGGCGGTCACGTGATACTCCTGCATCGCCTCGAGCAGCGCCGCCTGCGTCTTGGGCGGGGTGCGGTTGATCTCGTCAGCCAGGATGATCTGCGCGAAGATCGGGCCCTTGACGAACCGCAGCCGGCGGGTGCCTTCCTGCTCGTCGAGGATCTCGGTGCCGGTGATGTCCGACGGCATGATGTCGGGCGTGAACTGAATCCGCTTGAAGTCGAGATCGAGGATGTCGGCGAGCGTCTTGATGAGGAGCGTCTTCGCCAGCCCTGGCACCCCGGTAATCAGGCAGTGCCCCGCGGTGAAGAGCGCGATGAGCACCTGTTCGACGACCTCGTCCTGCCCGACGATGACCTTGCGCAACTCGGCGAGAATGCGTTCGCGGCCTTCCGCGACTTTTTCCGCGCTGACACTGGCGACCGACGCGTCCATGTGGCTCCGTTCGCCGGATCCGAGGGGATCCGGCCTGCAGCTCGAGAGCGGGTCCCGCGAACCCGGGGTCTTTCGGACCCGGTTATGGGGCGAGTCCTTTCGGACCCGCCTCAGTGTGTGAGGGCGTAGATGATCTCGTTGATCCCCATCCGATAGGCCAGCGCGGTGTACTTGATGTAGCCGGGGTAGTCCTGGGCGTTGGACCACTCCCACCCGTCGCCCATGTCCGTGTTGAAGTTGATGAACATCATCGGCCGGCCGGCATCGTCGAGGATGGTGCGCAGATGCTGGGTGACGCCGCCGCGCTCCCAGGACCGGCCCGAGAGGAACGAGCCGAGCCCGGCGACCTGCGGATAGCTGTCCAACTTGTAGAAGCAGCTGAAGACCGGATGATCCTTCGGCACCTCGATCCAGTTGCGATCGGGAAACAGCAGCTTCATCTGCTGCTCGAAGTCGGCCCATTCGGCGGGTCCGTGGAAGTCGTCCATCATCGCGAAGCCGCCGCGCGCGAAGTACTCGCGGAGGATCGGGATCTCGTTGGGCTGGAGACGCATGCTGCTCGGCTCGACGAAGTAGATCCACGGGTATTCGAACAGGCGCTTGTCGTCGATGGTCAGGAGGATGGCGTCCTCGACCTGAATCGCGGTCGCGGTCTTGATGCGGCGCGAGAGGTTCTGCTCCGCCGCCGGCGCGTCGATGCCCCACGGCTCGCCGTAGAAGTCCTGCTGGACGCGGCCGCTCTCGAACTTGTGGTGGTACTTCATGCGGACGAAGCGCCACTGCAGTCCGGCAAAGCGATCGTCGGCCTCGGCGGGCAGTTGCGCGCCGAGGCGCGGCTGCAGCGCCGGTATGAGCGTGAACAGGCCGAGCAGCACCGCGACCACGGCCACACGGTCCGGCTGCCAGCCTCCGCGCTTCGCGCTTCGGCCTGGTCTCGCCGTAGCTCCGGGGAATGCTTCCGGAGCGCAGGCGGAAAGCCGGACACTACGTACGCTCCGGTCATCGGACGTGAGTGCGCTCGTCGCATCGGGCGTGAGTGCGCGCCGTGCGTCGGTAGTGTCCGGCTTTAGCCGGACCATCTCCTTCATTTCTCCACCAGCTTGAGCAGCAGCTCTTGCGCCCGCTCGTAGCCGGGCGCGATTTCCAGCGCGAGGATCACTTGCTTCTTCGCTTCCGCGCGCTTGCCGCCCTTGAAGTAGCTCTCGCCGAGATCGGTGTACGCCGCGGCCTTGTCGACGGGTCCGAGCGCGAGCACGGCGCGGAATTCGCGGGCGGCCGTATCGGCATCGTTGCGCGCCAGGGCGAAGCGGCCGAGCATGGTGTGCGCTTCCGGGTCGAACGGATCGATCGCGGCGATACGCTGATACACCGGCAGCAGCTTCGCGGGGTCTTCCGTGCCGCTCTTGCGCAGCAGGTCGGCGAGCTGCCGCGCCGCATCGACGTTGTTGAAGTCAACGGCGATCAGGGCGGTGAGCTCGGCGATCGCCCGCGGGCGATCGTTCTTCTGGAGCGCCATCGCCGCGAGCTGCTCGTGCGGGCTGCCCGGTCCGCCGGCCGCCGGCACCAACGCCGCCGCGCGCTCGAACGCCTGCATCGCCTCGTCCACCTGTCCCGCCTTGCGCAGCGACGTGCCGAGCGCCATCTGCACGGGGAAGCTGCGCGGGTTGGCATCCGCGATCGTCTTGATCGCGGGCGCCGGCATCTTCATCAGCTCTTCCACGCCCTCCGGCATCGCCATGGCGCGCCGCATCGCGCCGAACATCTTCTCGATCGTCTGGTCGAAGCCGGCCTGCATCTGATCGAGGTCGGTGTTCAGCGCCGCCTTCAGCGCCGCGTCGGTGTCGATCCCCTGTGCGTAGGCGCGCACCAGCTTGCGCAGCCCGGCGTCGCCGTAGGCGTTGACGATGTGCTCGACCAGCAGCGAGGCCTCGTAGTAGGCGAGCGAGATCGTCTTCGGGTTCGTGAACGCGGAATTGAGTTTCTTCAGCGTCAGCGTCTCGCCGCGGTTCAGCATGCCGGCGTAGGTCACGTCCATCTCGCGGCCCCATTCGGCGCGAGCCTTCTTTTCTTCGTAGACCGAGATCCCTTCGGTCAGCCAGCGCGGCACCCGCTGGTTCGACATCTGCAGGGTGATGACGTGCGCGAGCTCGTGCCACATCGTCGCTTCCCACTGGAACTCGCCGCGCGGCCCGGCATTGGGCGAGTCCATGACGACGACGCGGCCGAAGCAGACGCCGAGCGCGCCGACCATGCCCGGCAGACCGAGCGTGCGCACCGCGAAATCGTCCTGCTTCGGGAAGATCTCGATCAGGATCGGCCCGCGCGGCGTGAACTCGTAGCGCGCCGCGAGCGTGCTCAGCGCCTGGTGGGCCAGCGCCATCGCGTACTCGCGCAGGACCGGCGCCTCGGTCGGGTCCAGTCGCATCACGACGTCGCCGTCGCGGATCGTGACGTACTTGTCGACCTTGTCCATCACGTCCAGCTGGTTCTTGGTCAGCTTGCTGAACGGATCGTCTTTCCAGGCGGCTTCGAGCGCGACCCGGGCACCCGCCTCGTCGCCGGTGCGCAGCAGGTGAGAGCCGAGGTCGGCCTGGGCATGGAAGTTTTTGGCGTCGAGCGCCAGGGCGCGGCGCGTCAGCTCGACCGCTTCATCGAACCGGTAGTTGCGCGCCGCGAGGTCGCCGGCGATGCGGTAGACCTCGCCGTAGCGCGGCGCGATGGCGAGCGCCTTGGCCGCCTCGGCCTCGAACTCCTGCGGCTTGTCCTCGAGATACCACAGCGCCGCACGAAGCGCGATGGCGTCGAGGCTCGAGGGGTTGACCGCCAGCGCAGCGTCGAGCGCCTTGCGCGCCTCGTCGTGCTTGTTCGAGTCGGCCGCCTCGCTGGCCAGGAAAATCTGCGCGTCGACGGAAGAGGGATTGATCGCGAGCGCCTGCGTGGCGAGCGTCGTGGCCTGCGGCGGGTTTTCGTCGGCGAGCACGCGTGCCGCGCCGACCAGGGCCGGCGTGTACTTCGAGTCGACCGCAAGCGCCATCTGGTAGGACTTCAGCGCTTCGGCCTTGTCGTATTTCTCGAGGAAGAGATCGCCGAACGCGGTCTGGATGGCGGCGTCGTTGGGCGCCGCGCCGGCGGCGTCGCGATAGGCGGCGTTGGATTCGTGGAACCGTCCGAGCGCCCGCAGCGCACGCCCGGCGCGCGCGACCTCGACCGGATCGTTGCTGGTGTCGGCGAGGGGCGCCACTTTCTCGAGCAGCGCCGTCGCGTCGGTCCGACCCAGCATCTGCTGCAGCAGCCCGAGCTCGAGCGCCGCTTCGCTCGACGGGGCGCGGAGTGCGACCGGGCGCAGCAGCGCCTCGGCCTGCGCATAGTGTCCACGCGCGATCAGCGCGCGTCCCTTGACGGCGGCGATGTTCGGATCCCGTTGATCCAGCTTTTCCGTCATCGCCTCGACCTCGTCGTACCGGCCTTCGTTGAGGGCGCGGGTGGCGGCGCGATAAGGAGTGTCCGGCTGCGCCGGTCGTCGAGGTGCCTGAGCGGTTCCGTACGAAGGGAGGACGAGGAACGCGAGCGCGGCGACCAGAAGGGAGTGAGAGGCCCGGGACGTCATCGCAAATCGCATTATAGGCTGCCGGCTATATGTTTAGACGCCTCGCCGGCTCAACGGGCCGCCTCGCGAAGGGCCTCCTCTTCGACCGCCATACGCCTGACCAGCAGCCATCCGAACGTCGCGATTCCGGCCACTCCGGACAGCCACGCGCCGGTCATCAGGGCGACGCCGGCGAGTTCCCCGATCACGCCGACATAGTTCGGGTGCCGCAGCCAGCGGTAGGGCCCCTGTGCAACCAGGCGAGCGCCCGGAACCACGATTACGCGGAACGTCCAGAAGGCTCCAAGCGAGAGGATCGCCCACCATTTCAACAGCTTCGCAGCCAGAAACAGCAGCGCCCCCAGGAGCACGACGATGAAGGATGGGTTGGCGCGCAGGGCGCCCTCGATAAACATCAGCAGGAACGCACCGGGGTAGGCGACGCGCATCACCCGGTAAACGTCGCCTGCGGGCTCAATCCCGCCCCGGGCCCGCTGTCCGCGCTCGTTCGCCGAGGCACGCCGGGCCTCGACCAGCATGGTGCCAAAAACGACCGCGAAGAGGACAAGCAGCGTGGTCAAAATGAAAAAAGGCGGCGCGAAGATCGCGCCGCCGTCCGAATTCTTAATTCTTAATTCTAACTTCTTAATTCATCAGAAGGGATAGTACGCTCCGCCGTCGCTGGGGAACGGGATCAGCACGACGTTCGAGCGCTCCGTCACGACGCGCACGTCCTTGGCGCGTTGATCGCCGGCGGTCACGAAGATGCCGACCTGCTCGCCGGGCGCCGGCTGATGCGACGCGAGCTCGTTCCACACGCCCGGGCTGTAGTACCAGTTCCCCGCCAGCCGCGACGGCGGACCGCCCTGACGTGCGAGGCTTCTCCAGTATTCGACGCCGCCCGCGGTGATCCACTGGCCGTTGATCTTCTCGACGATCCACAGCGTGTACTGAATCCCGCCGTCCCAGCCCGGAGGCACTACTTCAGGCCAGCTGTTCTTCGCCGAGAAGTCGACGAACCAGCCGCCGAAGTTCGCGTCGATCACGCGAATCTGCGTCGTCACCGGCCAGTTGGCGACGTCACCGCAGCAGCCGCCGCGGACGATCACGGCGTGCATGTCGATCTGATCACCGTTGCCGGACGAGATGGGAGCCGGCGGCGGTGGCGGCGGCGCGAAGCGCTGCAGCACCATGTCCAGAGCGACGTTCTCAGTCACGGTCACCGGCTTGGCCTGGGTCACGTAGCCCGCTGCCGCGAATTGCACCGTGACCGCACCCGTGGGAACGCCCGGCAGTGAGTAGTGGCCGGCCGCGTCGCTGCGAACCGCCACGCCGGGCGCGCTCACTTCGATGTTCGGCAGAACGCCACCGGACGTGCCGTCGGTGATCGTGCCGCTCACGGAGAACGAAGTCGGAGCCGAGTGCGGCGCGAGGCTGAGATTGTTGGCGCCTTGCATCGGACCGAGGCAAGTCATCCCCGTGAACGTGATGTGAAACGTCATCGAGTCGATCGGCGTGCCCTCGCCGTTAACCGAGAACGGGCAATTGTCGGCACCCGTCTTCAGCGTGCCGGTGATCGCGATCGGAATCGTCGTGCCGCCGAGCTTGGCGACGATGTTGCCCTGCACCGTGATCCCGCCATTGCAATCGGCGGAGAAATTTCCGGCGGCTTCCGTCGCGTTCTGGTTGGTCACCGTCCACTGGAAGTTCGAGCAGCTGGAGAAATCGGTGAGCACCGACGCCGTTCCGGCGGCCTTGGACACGGCGGCCTTGTCGCTCGACGCGACCACCCAGGTTCCGAGCAGCGACGGCGTCGTGGACGTGCCAGCGGCCGTGGCCGCGGAAGTGGTCTTGGTCGGTCCGAGCACGCTTGTCGTGCGCTCCACACTGCAGCCGGATGTGGCGGCCAGCAGGCCTAGCACGCAGCTCAACGGGGCAAGGGATCGGTTCATGCGCATATCGTCCTTGTATCGGCCGACATGCCTGGGGCCGACACGGGGTGAGTTACGGAATCGTCGTCGGTCCCACAATTCTGCAGGCGCCGCTTAGGCACCTTTGGGACTTATTGTTCAAACAAGGGAGACGTAAGGAACGATTACACGAAGCTTGCCAGCTCGGGTGGGAAGGGGCTCGGCGACTCTTCGGTAATTGCAGAAGAGCTCGAAGGGTAATTGACCGAAATCAATACAACTGGTGTGTAAGCAGCACTCTACGACTGCGGTACCGCTGAGGTCCGTCAAGCAGTTGAACAATCTCCGGCGCGTGCTATCACAGCGTGGAGCACGGCGGGTGCCAACCGGGCGCCGAGCGCAGCGGCGTCCACGGCGCGGGGCGACGCGACGAGCGACCGGAGAGCGCGATTGAATCGCCACTTGCCGCCGAAGGCGCGCCGCCGCTCGGCTGCGAGGCCCGCGTGAACTCCGGACCAACCGTGCGCAAGCGCCCGGGCGGCCGCGGCGGCGGCCAGTTCGGCGCCGGAGATCGCGAAGCGCAGGCCGTCGCCGGTCATCGGATCGATGAAGCCGGCGGCGTCACCCGCGAGCAGGAGGCCGTCGAACGCGGCATTACCGACGTCGACGGCCAGCGGTCCGAGGACGACGGGCAAACCGATCAGCCGCGCGCCGGCCGCGCGATCGCGCAACATCGGATCGCGGGCGAGCACCTGGCTCAGCAGTCCGGCGGGATCACCGAGCGTCGAGTCGCCGGCAAACGACGGCTTCACCAGACAGACGTTGGTCAGGCCGCCGGGGACCGCGGCGACCCCGATGTAGTGGCCGCGCCTGATGTGCATCTCCCCAAACGTCAGGGTCAGACCAGGGTCAGACCTTGGTCTGACCCTTACGGGTTCAGCGGGTAGGAAGTTCTCGTAGTAGCCGCCGACGGCCCACCGGCGCGGACGCGGTGGATGCTGCGCGAGGCCGAGGCCGAACGCCATCGTCGAGTGACGCCCGTCCGCCGCGATCGTCACCCGCGCGGCGATCGGCGATTCGCGACGCTCCTGACCGACGATCGCTCCGCTCACGATCGGCACCGCGCCCCGGTCGTCGACGATGGCCCGGCGGACCGCGAGTCCCGGCTCGAACTGACAGCCGGCGGCGATCGCCTGCTCGAGCAGCAGCGAGTCGAGCTCGCGCCGCGTGATCGCGCGGCCCGACAATCCGCCCGGATAGGATCCCTCGATCGTCACACCGCGCCCGCCGGTCACCCGCATCCCGTCGACCCGCAGGCTGCGCGCCTCAATCCCCGCCGCGAGTCCGAGCGTCTGGAGACGCGCCAGCGCGCCCGGATTCAACGTGTCGCCACACAACTTGTCGCGCGGGAACATGGCGCGATCGACGATGCGGACCGACGCGCCGCCGCGCGCCAGGATCGCCCCGGCAACCGAGCCGGCCGGTCCCGCGCCCACTATCAGCACATCAAGCATTGGGTAATCGGGGAATCGGGGAATCGGGTAATTGGGTAATCGATTGGTAATTGACTGGGGCATTGGCTCTTCAATCTCCAATCAATTACCCGATTACCCAATTACCCAATCACCCGATTCTCCTGTCACGCGCGCCCTATGACGAGCGCGCTGTTTTTTGATCCGAAGCCCAGGCAGTTGCACAGCGCCGCCTCGACGCCGGTGGCACGCCCCTGATTGGGGATGACGTCCAGATCGCACGCGGGATCGGCGTCGTCCACGTTGATGGTCGGCGGCAGGAAGCCGCGCGACATCGCGAGCGCCGCGGTCACCACGCCGGCGGCGCCGCTGGCGCCTTGCGGGTGGCCGATCATCGACTTCACCGAGGAGCCGGCCAGCCGATCCGCCTGGGCGCCGAACAGCTGTCGCACGCACCGCGACTCGACCGCGTCGTTGAGCACGGTCGACGTCCCGTGAAAGTTGACGTAGCCGATCTCGGCAGGCTGCCGCCCCGACCGCTCGATCGCCAGGGTCATCGCGCGAACGATTTCCTCTCCGGCCGGGGCCATCTGGACGCGGTGATACGCGTCGCAGGTCGAGCCGTAGCCGTCAATCGACGCGTAGATCGCGGCGCCGCGCGCGCGCGCCCGGTCCTCTCGCTCCAGCACCACCATCCACGCGCCTTCACCGAGCACGAACCCGTCGCGCCCCTTGTCGAACGGCCGTGACGCTTGCGCCGGCCGATCGTTGTACGCCGTCGACAGCGCTTTCATGCGCGAGAAGCCGAAGATCATGCCGGGCGTGACGCACGCATCGGCGCCGCCCGACAGCACGACGTCGGCCTCGCCGGCGCGCAGCAGCCCCGCCGCGTAGCCCATGGCGTCGGTCGAGCTCGTGCAGCCGCACGACAGCACATGGCTGACGCCGTGGAGGCGGAGCGAAATCGAGATCTCGCTGGAGAGCATCCCGACGATCGAAACCGGAATCGCGTACGGCGTGACCTTCCTGCCGCGCTCGAGAAAGAAGTCGTGGTAGTTGCGCTCGCCGACGTCGATCCCGCCGCCGCCGCTGCCGATGACGACGCCGGCATTGGGCTCCGCGATCCTCAGCCCGGCATCGGCCCACGCCTCGCGCGCGGCAATCACGCCGATGAGCGCGGTCCGCGAGTAGCGCTTCGGATCGGCGCGGTACTGCTCGTCCCAGATATCGTCGCCCCCCAGCGCCGGGACATCGGCGATCGAAATGCCGTCGACCGGCGCCGCGACCTGGCACTCGAAGTCCGAGGCGTCGAACTCCGTGATCGCGCGCGTCCCGCTGCAGCCGCGGCTGATGTGATCCCAGAAGCGTTCGCGGCCGACGCCGAACGGCGACACCACACCGATGCCCGAGATGACGATGCGCGCTGAGCCCAGGGAAGGCATGCCGCTATAGTAGTCCGCGATGGGAGCACGGGTGTTCGTCTGGATCGGCGGCGCGATGTTTGTCGCCTCGCTCGGCCTGTGCGCCTGGTCCTACGCCTTCGTGATGGGCCGCCCGGGACCGCTCGGCGGGTGGGAACCAATCGCCGTCGACGTCACACTCATCTCGATTTTCGCGCTCCACCACAGTCTGTGTGCGCGGACCCGCATGAAAGACTGGCTTGCCCGCTCCGTCTCAACGGATTTGTTGAGGTCGGTCTACGTGTGGATCGCGAGCGCGCTGTTCATGCTCGTGTGTCTGGTGTGGCGCCCGGTCGGCGGCGAGCTCTACACAACGACGGGAGTTCTGGCGATCGCCCTCGCCGCGGTTCAGCTCATTGGCCTCGGAATCACGGCGCGCGCCGCCGCCCGGATCGATCCGCTCGAGCTGGCCGGCATTCGTCCCGCGGCGCAGACCCAGGGATTGCAGGTGACCGGGCCGTATCACTGGGTCAGGCACCCGCTCTACCTGGGGTGGTTGCTGATGGTTTTCGGCGCCGCGCACATGACGGGCGACCGGCTGGTCTTCGCCGTGACCACGACCGCCTACCTTGTCGTTGCGATCCCCTGGGAAGAGCGTTCGCTTCGGCAGAGCTTCGGCGAGGCGTACGATCGCTACATGCGCGACGTCAAGTCGCGGATGATCCCGTTCATCTATTGAAGCGGGTGTCGTCGTCGTCGCCGCCCGTGAACGTCTTCCCCGCCGCGGCGCCGCCCTTCTCGATGAACACCATCGAATGCTGCGACGGGATGTCGAATTTCTTGCCGCACGTCTTGCAGGTGACCGCGTCGTCGACGCGGACCATGTAGTCGCGCAGCTTCGCGTACAGCGCGCGATCGCGCTCGTCCGCACCTGATGGCAGACGATCTTTCCGGGTGTTCACCACCCAGCGCATCTGATACTCGTTGACGCGCTTGCAGCGCGGACAGCTCAGCTTGTCGGTCCGCGTTTCGTTCTTGCTGTTGAAGAAATCCCGTTCGTCGAGCGACATGGTCCGATCATAGCAGGTCGGGTATGCTCTGAACCGCCTATGGCGACCGAACCCGAACGCACGTATCCCAGTGAGCTGCCGGTGCTTGCGCTCCGCCAGACCGTGGTTTTCCCCCTGACGATTCAACCGCTGGCGATCAACCGGCCGATGTCGATTGAAACCGTCAATCGCGCGCTCGCCGGCGATCGCCTCATCTTTCTCGCGCTGCAGACCAACGACAAGGACGAACCGGACGCGTCCGATCTCCACACCATCGGCACCGTCGCCGCGATCCGGCAGAT
>Ga0070665_100005084_pt1 | contig 13642 bp, 12 predicted proteins | sample KBSS13metaG_FD_65862 | JGI IMG/M metagenome (GOLD analysis project Ga0070665, IMG submission 65862) | Switchgrass rhizosphere microbial communities from Kellogg Biological Station, Michigan, USA - KBS S1-3 metaG | ecosystem: Host-associated > Plants > Roots > Rhizosphere > Soil ... | reverse complement strand
GAAGGCAATCTCTACACCGCGGAAGTCAGGACGGGCCGCGTCCAGAAGTACACGCCGCGCAAGGACGCCAACCCCGATTTTCTCGTCGGCAAGCCCTGGCCGGGCGTGTGGTAGTCGCACCGGCGCCTGTCCGCCAGGCTAGCCCGGTTTGATCGTGGCGGTCGAAAGGCGTTCGTGGTCCAGAATCGTCGCTGGGCAAACACGAAGCTCGGCGCGGAAAAACGCGACGCCGGCAACATCGGTTACTGCCATAGCGCTCGGGCCAGGCTTGGCCTCTCGCGGAGGAGGCCGTCGCCGCGTTTTACCCGCTGACGACGATCACGCCGACTTCTATCGTTTGCCCAGCCACGATTCTGGACCGCGACCGCGAGTCGTCGTCACAGACCATGACATGGGTGCATCAGGTCGCGGTCTCACGCAAACGCGTCGCATCTGAGGTGGCGGCCGGTGGGCCATGCGTCTGGCGACAGGTTCAGCCCGGTTCTGGCACGAAAAACGACGCGGCGGCCACCGCCGCGAGAGCCCATACCTGGGCCGAGCGCCATGGCAGTAACCGATGCTGCCGCCGCGACCGGAAGTGATAGCTCACACGGCCGGCGACGCAGGCGCTCTGCGGCGCCACCACCGCCGGACGGCCAGCCAGCCCGCCACAGCCAGAACGATGGCCGGCAGCACGGAGCCCGCGGCCGCGATGATCCCGGCTACCGCCAGGATGAAGTTCTCGGCGGCCTCGCCGAACGATTGGCCGAGCGTTCGCAGAAGCCTCCCACCGGTGCCGGCCACGACAGGCGCCGATTCCTCGAACGTGATCGCGAGCGACGACAGCGCAACCTGTTCGTCCCACAGACGCCTGCGGCCCTCCAGGCGGTCGATCTCTTCCCTCACTCGCGCGAGCTCCCGCTCGATTTCGAGCAGGTTCGAGAGTTGGTTGGTGGGCCGCGCGAGAAGCGCGACGAGTTGCCGCTCGAGCGCCGACTGCGTCTTGATGCGCACGGCGACGTCGAAATAATCGGTGCCGACATCTTCGGCGCTGAGCGTCAGGGTCCGCGGCACGCCAAGCACTTTGACCGCCTGGACAGTCTCGTCGAGCCGCTCGGCCGGCACCCGGCAGGTGACCGACGCGCGGCGGCCGCCGTATTCGTTGTAGCGTTCCGACTGATTGGCCGCGTGGCCGCCCATCGAGCCGATGATCCGGTCAAGCGCCGCGAGGGCCTCGGCCACGCTTCGCACTTCGATCGTCATCTCGCCCCGGCGAATCAGCTTCCGCTCGCCAGGAACCGGCGCCGACTCCTGGCCCGGGGTTTCCCGCTGGGGCGGATCCTGACTTGCCTGGACGGCGAGTCGAGCGAGACTCGGAGCGGTTGAATCGAGGCCGATCCCGGCAGCGGCCGATTCAGCGAGGATGCGGGCGGGCAGGCCGCTCGGGTCCGAGCGCGGTGGTTCCTTCTTCTGACTCGTGCACGCGCTCGTGACCAACGCCGTTATCGCAAGTGTTCTCAGAAACTTGTGTCGCATAAAGACCTCAGACTCCGAACGTGCCGGATCGGCCGTTCGATTGCGCCCGGGGATCATCCCAATGGGCCATCTGGTCTTTGAACGGACTGGGTCGAATTTCTTGCAGAACGGCCTGCGCCGACGCCATTCAGTGGTGCTGGAAGACGTTGACGGCAGCCGAGCCACGCAGCACGATCAGGCCACCAGATGGCAGGAGGGAGGCCGACCGGCGGTAGGAGTGCGATGAGGACGCTTGTCCTTGCGGTGGCGTCCTGCGCGGCGCTCGGCGCCCAGCCGGCCGATGATCTCGAACGTCTGTTCCGCGCGCGTCAGTGGTTCGAGCTCCGATCCGCCGTCACCGATCGTTCGCCCTCCTTGATGCGCGCGGCGGTGGCGACCGCGTTCAACGATCCGGAAACAGCCGAGCGCCTCCTGCGCGACGTCATCAGGTCCGCGCCCGCTTCGCACGACGCGGACGACGCGTACGGCATGCTCTTGCAGATCTACCGGCGGTCCGGGCAATACCGTCGTTGGCTGACGTCGTACAGGCAGTGGGTTGCGGCAATTCCCGATTCCGAGCGTGCGCGCGCCGAAGAAGACGACGCGAAAAAACTCGCCGGGTTGCCGGATCAGGTCAACGGCCGTCCGCGACGCGCCGTGCTTCGGCACGACCCCGGGGATCTCACGATTCCCGTGTCAGTCGACGGGAAGGTCGACGACTTTCTCTTCGACACCGGCGCGTGGACATCGGTCATGACCGAACGAATGGCGGCGCGGCTGGGATTGAAGACCGATGCCACCCGCCGGACGATCTCGGGATCGTCGGGCCAGTCCGTCGGCTTCCGTGTGGCGATCGCGAAAGAGGTCGACATCGGCGGCACCCGGTTCCGCAACGTGTCGTTCGCGGTCATCGAGGGGACAGGGCCGACTGCCGGCGTTGATGCCGGCATCGTCGGCATGCCGATTCTGCTCGCGCTGGGCGCGATTCGATGGTCGCCCGACGGCGCGGTGGAAGTCGGTTCGCCCGCATCGCGTGTGCGAACCGATGCGAATCTCGTTTTCGACAGGAATCGGCTGCTGCTGCGGACGCGGGTGTTCGGCCGTGACGTGCTCACGACATTCGATACCGGCGCGAGCACGACAGACCTCAACGCGAACTTTGCGAGCACGTTTCCGCAAGCGGTTCAGGGTGCGAAGAAGGGGACAACCGACATCACCGGCGTCGGCGGCACGCAGACCTTCGACTCGCTCGAGATTCCGGAAGTGATCTTCGGAATCGGTCCGGCCGAGGTATTGCTGCGGCCCGCAACCGTCACGCTCCAGCGTATCGGCGTCATCGGAGGCGAGTGCTGTGTCGGAAACGCCGGTCAGGACCTCCTCAAGCAGGCAGCCGGCTTCGCGATCGACTTTTCGTCGATGTCGCTGCAGCTGAGTAACTAATTCGGCACCCCGCCGCGGCCGCCACGACCACGCCCGCCGGCAGGCGCCGGCAGCGGCAGCGCGAACGCGACCAGCTGTCCCGCGGGCTGTCCATTCACCGCCATGATGATGAACTGCCTGTTCTGGTACACATAAGTCATCGGCACGCCGGTCTGGTTGCCGGGCATCGGCACCTCCGCGATGCCGGCGCCCGTCTTCTTGTCGTACGCGTGAAGAATCGGACGCCCGCCCGAACCCTCGCCGCCGAAGAGCAGCGTCTTCGTCACCAATAGACCGGCCTGCGACGGGTAGCCGGTGGGCGGCACATTCGTGAGGCCCAGCTTCGCGAACGCCTCCTTGATGTTCGGCGGCGTGTCGCCGTTGGGGACCTGCCACGCGATTTCGCCCTTGTTCATGTCGTACGCCGTGATTCGCCCGTACGGCGGCTTGAGCAGCGGCAATTCGCGAACGTTCGGCATGGGCCCTCCGCGGCCGGCCGTGTACGCCGCCTTGTTGACGTCGGGCGGATCGGTTTTCACGACGCCGGCCACGAACGGGCGCGTGATCGATCCGACGTACACGAAACCTGTCTCGGGATCGGAAGCGCCGGACTGCCAGTTGGCGCCGCCCCCGAAACCCGGCGCGACGATGGTGCCGCGGTTCACGTTGGGCACGACCAGCGACGGCGGCGCGAAGGGCGCGCCGACCCGGTATCCCTGCACCGCCTGCAGCGCTTCCTCGCGAAGCGCCGGCGTGAAGTTGATCAGGTCGTCGGTGGTCACGCCCACGACGTCGAACGGCGGCGGCTTGCTGGGAATCGGCTGCGTGGCGGCGGTCCATTCGGTCGGGACGTCGGTCTGAGGCACCGGAACATCGGGAATCGGCCACACGGGCTGGCCGTTCGTGCGGTCGAGCACGTACGCGTACGCCATCTTCCCCATCTGGACGACCGACTTGATCCGCCGCCCGCCGACGTTGACGTCGAGCAGGATCGGATGCACCGGCATGTCGTAGTCCCAGATGTCGTGCCGGATGAGCTGCTTGTACCAGATCATCCTGCCGGTCTTGATATCGAGGCAGACCAGCGAGTCGGAGAAGAGGTTGTTGCCAGGACGATGGCCGCCGTATCCGTCGTTGGTCGGGGACTCGGTGGCCAGGTACACGTACCCGAGCTCGTCGTCGGCCGAAAACGGGCCCCACACGCCCACGTTGCCCGAGTACGTCGCCGACTCGTTCAACCACGTCTCGTAGCCCGGCTCGCCGAAGCGCGGGATCGTGTGGAACATCCACAGCTTCTTTCCCGTGCGCACGTCGAACGCCATGACGTCGCCCTTGACGTTTTCCTTGTTGGGGCTCGTGCCGCCCTGCGTCAGCGCGGGACCGATGACGATCACACCGTTCGACACCACCGGCGCCGAGCTGTTGCCGATCTTGCCGATGGGATCGAGAGGCGTCGTCAGATCGAGCTGCGTGAACAGATCGACCGCGCCGTCCTTGCCGAACTCGCGGACCGGGACGCCTGTCTTCGCGTCGAGCGCGACCAGCTGAAAGCCTGGAGTCACCGTGATGATCCGGGCACTCGTGCCATCGGTCCAATACGCGACGCCGCGCCCGACCTTTCGCGGCGCCTGATCGAAGCGCGCGCCTTCATCGGGCCGCCACGTCCACAGCGTCTCGCCGGTGCCGGGATTGACGGCGATGACATTCCGCCGCTGGCCCACGGTGAAGTACAGGATCCCGTTCGCCATGATCGGCGTCGTCTCGCTGTTGCCGCCGCCGAAGTTGTCGAACTTCCAGCTCCAGGCGATTTGAAGGTCTTTGGCGTTGTCGCGCGTGATCAGCTCGTACGGAGCGTAGCGCGTGCTGGCGGCGTCGCCGGCATAGGCCCGCCACTCACCGTCCTTCGCACCCTGCTGGGCGATTCCAGGGGCGACCGTGAGGGCCAGGGCCGTGATTATTGCGAGGACCAGATATCGAAGCACACGCGACAGACCTGACATGGGCCGCTCCCCCGTACTGACGCCACCGAATTGTGATTTTCCCCGCGATTTTAGAACACATCCAGGTCGTGGGCTTCAACGACCTTTCCGCCGTAGAACTCGTGCATCTCGGCGAGCGCTTCCGACTCGCTCCCCGACCTGCCGCAGCTGGCGCCCGCCTGGTCGCACCCCGGGTTCGCGCGGTGATACAGGATCAGCAGCCCCGGCCGGCTGTCGGTGGCGATCGCGCCCAGTTCCTTCGTGGACGTATGGTAGGCGCGCCGATACTCCCGCCACGGCTCCGTGACCTTCGCGGTCGAACCCATCGTGTAGACCTCGAAGATCAGCAGGTCGCACTTCCGGCAGGCCTCGGCCAGGGCCGGGCTCGGCCGGGCATCGCCCGAGAGGACGATGGTCTTGTCGGGTGTCTGGATGCGGTAAGCAAACGCTTCCCAGACACCGTGGAGGGCGGGGATCGCCGTGACCGTCACACGCTCGTCCCGGTAGATTTCGCCGCCCTGGATTTCGTGGACGTTGACCTGCCAGCCGCGCGGCGTGGCCGGCTGCAGATCGTGCAGCCGCCGGTCGATGTCGAGCGCCCAGGCCTTCTGGATTCCCTCGGTCATCGCGCGTGTCCCCACCGGTCCGTACAACTCGAGCGGCTCGGTTCGACCCATCGTCCACGGGGTCAGCATGAGGTCGGGCAACCCCATCGTGTGGTCGGAGTGAAGGTGGGTCAGGAACGCCGTCTTGAGATTGACCGCGTTGAGCGCGGCGATGCCCCGGCTCGCGCCGAGCGACGCACGGCGCACGACCCCTGCGCCGGCATCGAACAGATACGCGCTCCCGTTGACGACGATCGCCGTTGCCGGACCCGATCGATCCGGATCCGGAAGCGGCGTGCCGGTCCCGAGGAACACCACCTGCGTTTTGCCCGGAGCCTTGACCGCAGCCGGCCCGCAACCCGCCACGACGATCAGACTGCCCAGCAGAGCGGCCCGCGCGTTCGCGATCACTTCTTCTTGTTCTTGTGCTTGATCTTGTTCTTGGCTGGAGCGGGAGCTGGCGCCGGCAAGGGCCGGTCCGAGTTGTACGTGTCGCGGACGTAGAGCCACTTGCCGTTCGACTTGCGCGACACGGACAGATAGCTGCCGCTGTCCAGGGTCGCGCCCGACGCGTTGGCGATCGTGTACGAACCCGACTCCCAGCCCGTGTCGCCGGCAACCCCGGCCGTCGCCGCGCCGGGCACGATCTTGACGCCCGCGGCTTTCGCACCGGCCGTGTCGGCGGTCAGGTAGGCCCGGATCGCCGCGTGCCCGGAGGCCACCGGCGCGTGCGGTGGCATCAGCACCCCGTCTTCCGCATACATGGCGACGATCTTCTCGACGTCGCCGGCGTTGTACGCGTCGAGCCACGCGGCGGTGACAGCCTTGAGGGCCGCCTCTTCCGCCGCGGTATTGACGGGAGGCGGAGCAGCCGGCGCGCACGCGCCCGACACGCTCGCGGCGCCCACGACCAGAACCAGAACGAGGCGTCTCAACGTTCGCATGCCGGGCTCCTTGAAGGCGGTCGACTCACACGACCGCAACTTTGACGTTGTTGATCGGGGGCAGCGAATCGAAGAGACACTCCCACTTTTCGCCACCCTCCCTGCCAATCCAGAGCTGACCGGTGGTCGTGCCCATGTAGAGCGCGGGCGACTTGAGCTGATCGATGTCCAACGCGTCGCGCAGGACCGTGAAGTAGCTTTCCTTCTTCGGCAGCCCCCGCGCGATCCGGTTCCACGAGCCGCCGCCGTTCTCGCTGCGCCACACGGCGGGCGCGGCCCCGGGACACGAACGCGTCTGCGGCTCGAGCGGGACGACGTACACGGTGTCGGCGTCGTGCGGGTGAACGACGATGGGGAAGCCGAAGTCCGAGGGCAGCCCGCTGGCGATCGAACGCCACGAGCGGCCGTAATCGTCGCTGCGCAGCACGCCGATGCCGGGCCGCGGCCCGCCGGGGCCTGTCCACTCGGCCCACCCGCCGTGGTTCTGCATGTACAGCCGGCCGGGGGCATCGTCGTGCCGGGCGATCTTGTGGACGCACTGGCCGAACTCGGGATACGGATCGGGCGCGAAGCCGGCGCCGACGCCCTTGTTGGACGCCGTGAAGGTTTCGCCGCCGTCCTCGCTCAGGTAGTGGCCCCCGGTCGAGATGCCGAGGTGCACGCGATTCCCGTCGCGCACGATCGTGTGCATGCACAGCCCGCCGTTCCCGGGGCTCCACTTGCGCGCGTGCTCGTGGTTGCTGATGCCGGGCACCATTTCCCACGAATCGCCGCCGTCAGGGCTCCTGAACAGGGACGCCGGCTCCACGCCGCACCAGAGATCCTTCTTGCCGGCGCCCGGCTCGAGCGACCAGATGTTGGCGAGGGCGCGGCCGTCGTCTTTGGGAAAGGCCGGAGCCGACTTCGTCTCCTTGAAGGTCTTCCCCATGTCCGTCGAGCGCAGGATTTTCATGCCGAAGAACGGGTTGCAGCTCGAGGCATAGATACGCGGGGTGCCGCGCGTGTCGACGAGCGTCGAGTACACGGGGACGCCGGGACCGAAGGGCCCGCGCAGCGCGAAGTTCCGCCGCGGCTTCGCGGCGTCGGCGACGAACACGCCCTTCTTGGTGCCGATAGTGAGTATTACTCGATCCGCCATTCAACCTCCTGAAACAGCCGGCAGGACCGTGAGCACGTCCCCCGGCTTGAGCATCGTGTCGATTCCCTCGAGATCGCGCACGTTGTCCGCGTTGACGAACACGTTGAGGTGCCGGCGCACCTTGCCGGTTTCATCGCAGACATTGCAATAGAGCGCCGGCTGGGTCCGCTCGAGGTCTTCGAGCGCGGCGCGAACAGTCGGCGCCGAGATCGACAGCTCGGATGCGCCGGCACAGTACGGACGCAGCGGCCCTGGAAGGTGCATCGTGATGGTCGGCGCTGATCCCACGGTTCGGGTGAGCTTATCGCCGTGCCCGGGCGGCTGCAACAGGACGTTATCCGACCAGTGAGCCATAGTTCCCGTATGCCGGTCTCGCGTACACTCGACGGGTTCGGCAGATGGCGGCAGATCCCAGCGAACGCGCGCGAAAGTCCCCCGAACGCCCGGACTGGAAGGCGGAGTACGCGCAGCTCTCGGCGCTCGACCGTCGAACCGCGCTCGAGCCGGCAGACCTCGAACGGCTGGGCGCGGTGGCGTACCTGGCCGGCCACGAGTCGGGCAGCATCGACGCCAACACCCGCGCGCACAACCTGGCGCTCGAACGAGGCGACACGCGGCAGGCCGCAAGGTCCGCGTTCTGGATCGCCTTCACCTTCATCGGCGCGCGCGAATCCACGCGCGCGGCCGGCTGGGCGGCGCGCGCGCGGCGCCTGCTCGAAGAAAGCCGCCACGACTGCGTCGAGTGCGGATACGTCCTGCTGCCGCAGGCGCTCGAGCAGGTCGCGGCCAACGACCTCACGGGGGCGGAAGCGACCTTCACCGCCGCCGAACGCCTGGGCGAGCGTTTCGCGGACGCCGACCTCACCAGCCTCGCGCGCCAGGGCAGGGGCCGCGCGCTCATCGCGCTCGGCCGCCAGCACGAAGGCGTGGCGCTGTTCGACGAGGTGATGGTGGCGGTGACCGCCGGCGAAGTAACGCCCATCGTGTCCGGCGTCGTGTATTGCAGCGTGATTTCCGCGTGTTTCGAGCTGCTCGACATGCGGCGCGCGCAGGAGTGGACCGAGGCGTTGAACGACTGGTGCGAGGCGCAGCCGGGCCTCGTGCCGTACCGCGGGGAGTGCCTCACGCACCGTGCCGAGATCCTCCACCTGCGCGGCCGCTGGGTCGAGGCGCTCGACGAGGCACGGCGCGCGTGCGACGCGCTGGCGTCCGCGAAGCACGTCGGACACGGGATGGCGGCCTACGCGCTCGCCGAACTGTATCGCCTTCGCGGCGAGATCGAACTGGCGGACGCGGCGTATCGCCTGGCGGGCGAGCACGGGCGAACGCCTCACCCGGGCCTGGCACTCCTCCGCCTCGCGCAGGGGCAGACCGAGGCGGCGCGCGCGGCCATCGAGCGCGTGATGGCCGAACCTGCTCGCGGGCGGCAGCGGGCGAATGTACTCATGGCCGGCGTCGAGATCCTGCTGGCGGCCGGCGACACGTCGGCGGCCAGGCGCGCCGCGGACGAGTTGAAAACCCTGGCCGGATCGCTCGACTCGGCGTGGGTACGCGCGATGGCCGACACAGCCGACGGCGCGGTGCTTCTCGGAGATGCCAGGGCGCGTCAGGCGCTGGCGCCGCTGACCGGGGCGCTGACGTGCTGGCGCGATCTCCACGCGCCGTACGAGGAGGCGCGCGTCAGGACGCTGCTCGGCCGCGCGTGCCGGTCGCTCGGCGATGCCGACGGCGCGCGGACCGAGTGGGACGCCGCCGCCCGCGTCTTCGGCGAGTTCGGCGCCGCGCCGGCCCTCGCGGAGGTCGAGGCCTTGAGACGCGAGGACACGGCCTCGAAACATCCGGAGACCGGCGGCCTCACGTCGAGAGAGGTGGAAGTCCTGCGACTGATCGCGCGCGGAAAAACCAACCGGGAGATTGCCGGCGAGCTCGCCATCAGCGAGAAGACCGTCGCGCGGCACGTGAGCAATATCTTCATCAAGCTCGATGTCCCGACACGGGCCGCGGCAACCGCCTATGCCTTTACCCACCGTCTGGCGCCGTAGGCGGCCTACATAGAAATACCCATGCCCCGCCCGCGTGGGCGCTACACAGTTCGGTCGATGCGGCCGCCCCGCCCCGCTCGCTACCATCGGCGTGGTCGATGGTTCCGTTCGATTCAGCAGCGAGGTGACGTATGAGCAACAACAACCGCACATCCGAGCGCGTCCAGGTCGTGGTCATTGGCGGCGGCCAGGCCGGCCTGTCGGTCGGCTACTGCCTGGCGCAACGCGGCCTGTCTTTTGTGATCCTCGAGGCCAACCCGCGCGTCGGCGACTCGTGGCGAAAACGATGGGACTCGCTCCGCCTGTTCACGCCCGCGAGATACGACGGGCTGATCGGCCTGCCGTTTCCCGCGCCGCCCGACAGCTTCCCGACCAAGGACGAGATGGCCGACTACCTCGAGGCCTACGCCACGCATTTCAACCTGCCCGTCCGCACCGGCGTCAAAGTCGATCGCCTGTGGCATGACGGGTCGCGCTATGTCGTGGACGCCGGCGACCGGCGGCTCGAGGCCGATCACATCGTCGTCGCGATGGCGACCTACCAGGCGCCGCGCGTGCCCGAGTTCGCGCGGGCGCTCGATTCGCGCATCGTGCAGCTGCACTCCAGCCAGTACAAGAATGCGGGCCAGCTGCAGCCGGGCGGTGTGCTGCTCGTCGGCGCCGGGAATTCAGGCGCGGACATCGCGCTCGACGTCGTCCGAACGCACCGCACATGGCTGTCAGGGCGGCATCCCGGCCACGTGCCGTTCCGCATCGACAGCCGCGTGGCGCGCGTCGTGCTGCCGGTCCTCTTCCGGTTCATCTTTCACCGGATCCTGACCGTCGATACGCCGATGGGACGGCGCGCACGCACGCGCATGATTTCGAAGGGCGGGCCGCTCATTCGTGTGAAGCCGGCGGATCTCGTCGCGGGCGGCGTGGAACAAGTGCCGCGCGTGACGGGCGTCCTCGACGGCAGGCCGCAGCTGGCGGACGGCCGCGCGCTCGATGTCGCGAACGTCATCTGGTGCACGGGGTTCCATCCGGGGCTGTCATGGATCGACCTGCCGAAGTTCCGCTACAGCGAGGACGGAGAGCCCGTGCACGAGCGCGGCATCGTGCCCGGCGAGCCGGGGCTGTACTTCGTCGGCCTCCACTTCCTGTATGCGTTCTCGTCCACGATGATTCACGGCGTGGCGCGGGACGCCGTGCGGATCGCGAACACGATCCAGGCGCGCGTCGTGGCGGAAACGGCAGGGCGCGCGGTCGAGGCGGTCACGCCGGCCGCATAACCTCTCGGACCCCAACAGGTCCAAGAGGTCCCCAAGGGTCCAAGAGGTCCAAGGGGTCCGAGAGGTCCAAGAGGTCCAGGACCCTCGGACCTTTCGGACCTTTTGGACCCTTTGGACCTTTTGGACCTTTTGGACCTTTTGGACCCTGAGCTTGATGTCTAAGGCCGCGCCGGCATCGTCCGCTTGCCGTCGACAATCGGCGGAAAGTCCTTCACCTCGTCGTAGGCCTCGGTGATGAAGCGATCCTTGCTCTGCTGCGTGTCCCCCTGCGTCGTCTTGTCGTAAGGCGCCGTGAGGTTCGCGGCCAGCACGTCGCTCAGCGACTTGCCCTGTTCGCGCAGGGTCTTCACCTTCGCCATGATGTCCACGAGCATGGCGCGATACGGCAGCAGGTCCGGCTTCCGGACGAAGGTGCCGTGGCCGGGGACGAGCGTGGTCTTCGGCCCCGCCAGCTTCTCGATAAGGTCGATCGCTTCCAGCATGCCCTTGATCGAGCCGCCGTTTGCCTGATCGGCGAACGGATAGCCGAAATTGCGATAGAAATCCTCGATGTAGATCACGTCGGCCTTGCGGAAGCGGACGATCGTGTCGCCGGCCGTGTGAGACGGCATCATCGGAATGAAGTCCACCGTTTCGCCGTTCATATCGAGGGTGACCGCGGGCCGGCCCGGCGTGGCGGCGTTGTAGTCGTAGGTCGCTGCCGGAATGCCGGCCATGTCCGGCGCGGGGGCCGGCTGGCCGTTGGCGCGCCTCGGAGGCCGCAGCATCTCGGCGCGCAGGTTGCCCTGCGAAAAAATCAACGCGCCCTGCCTGGCGAAGAACGGATTGGCGCCGGTGTGGTCGGAGTGAATGTGCGTGTTGACCAGCACCTTGATGGGCGCGTCGGTGAACGAGCGGATGGCCTTCAGCGTCTTCTCTGCGACCTGGCGGTTCTGGGTATCCACGAGCAGGACGCCGTCCGGTCCGAACAGCGCCATCGCCCTGCCGCCGGATGCGTCGGGATGCGCCGGGTCGAGGCCTTCCGATCCGTGGAGCACGAACAGATTCGGCGACATCTTCGCGGTCACCGTGATCTGGATCTTGTCCCAGGGAGTCTCGTAGCCGGCAGGAAACGTGTAGGGCCCTTTGCCCGGCGGGGTGATCTCGATGGGGAACCCCGGTTCCTGCACCGACACCCGTGCCGGCGTGCTCACTACGCCGGCCACACACAACAGCACCAGCAGCGCGCGACGCGTCATCGCTGAAACCTCATGGCTTGTTCCTGTCCATGCGTCCAAGATCCTTTTCGTTTTCGCAGAACGTCTCGATGAGATCGGAATCCGCCAGCAGGTTGACGGGCACCTTCACCCGCCAGGGCTTCAGGTACGCCTTGGGATCGTCGATCGTGATGTCCAGGTCGAGGTGTCCGAAGTCGCGCCGCGTGAAGCGCTCGGTCACGCGCGCCGCGTCGGTCTGCGGGTGGCCCGACCCGGTGTCGACCCACGCGCGTCCGTTCAGCCCGTTGGTGTCGACCACCAGCGTGTCGCCTTCCCACCGTCCGACCGAATAACCCAGCCAGCTGGGTTGGGGGTCGCTCGGGAGCGGCCGGCCGTCGAGAAAGACCTGCCTGAACGTCTGGTTCGTGGACGTTTCGTAGAGCAGCACGACCAGCGCCGGCGTCTGGACGATCTTGAACGGATGCGGCATCGTCCGGTTGCCGCCGAGGTTGATGCGCGGCACACCGGGCGGCAGGCAGGCGACCATCGGATCGTTCTTGTGGAGATTCCGCTGGTTCTCCGTCACCTGGGCCTCCGCCCACGGCATCATCAGCAGTTCGTTGGGTTTCAAGTCCTTCGCGAGGTTGCCGAAGTAGCCGCCTTCGCTCTCCCAGGTGCCTGACAGGTCGGGCTTTCCGTCCGGCGCCCGCGGCGCAGGCGCGGCAAGATTCACCTTGCCGTCAGGCGTCCGCGGCACGCCGGGATGACGATAGTTCAACCACTGCGCCTGAACGTCCACGGCGATCACGCACAGGACGACGACCGCGCACAGCCTGGACATGGATCCTCCCTACCGCGCCGCGGAGACGGCCTGTCCCTTGAACACGGCGTCGATCGCTGCCTGCGCGCACTTCTCGCCTTCGCCGCTCGAGACGCCCATCGCCCCGATGACCTGTCCGTTGACGATGATGGGCAGGGCGCCCGGCTGCGGAAAGTCGTTCATGAAGGTCGGCGCCAGGTTCTCGCCGCTCCGCACCATCCGGTTGGTCTCCGACGTCGGACGCCGCCACCGCAGGGCGGACTTGGCCTTGAGCAGCGCCGTCTCGATGGCGTTCATCGGCGCGCCTTCCATGGCGTGCGACTCGATGAGGTTGCCGCCCCAATCGAGAATCGCCATCGCGACGATCTGCTTGTTCTTCTCGGCCCACGCGGTGCAGGCGTCGGCCAGCGCCCGCGCGCCCGCGCTCGAGACGACCGTGACGTTCCTCGTCAGCTTGATGTCGCCGGGAGAGGATGTCGACGCCGTTTGCTGAGCCGAGACGCCGCCGGAAAGCGCGACCAACGCGGAAAGGCCGACCAGGCAGGCACTGATGCGCATGGCACTTCTCCTTGGGTAGCGTTCCGCGCATTACAACATAGCCACGGCCCTTCCGCGACGGCTTTCGGCGACCCGGGAGTCGATCCCGGCCGCGGCCCGTGAGAGAGTTACCCGCATGCACAGGCCGACGCGCCGGGAGGCGCTCTCCGCGATCGGGATCGGGATGTTCGCGGCCG
>Ga0070665_100005080_pt1 | contig 13646 bp, 7 predicted proteins | sample KBSS13metaG_FD_65862 | JGI IMG/M metagenome (GOLD analysis project Ga0070665, IMG submission 65862) | Switchgrass rhizosphere microbial communities from Kellogg Biological Station, Michigan, USA - KBS S1-3 metaG | ecosystem: Host-associated > Plants > Roots > Rhizosphere > Soil ... | reverse complement strand
CAGACGGCGGTCCTGATCGAAACCCTGATTGAGTTGGGCGCCGAGGTCCGCTGGGCAAGCTGCAATATTTACTCGACGCAGGATCACGCCGCGGCGGCAATCGCCGCGCGGAACATCCCGGTGTTCGCGATCAAGGGTGAAACGCTGGAAGATTATTGGGACTATGTCGTCCGCATTTTTGATTGGGGCGCCGACACAACCGCCAACATGATCCTGGACGACGGCGGCGATGCGACCATGTTCGCGCTCTGGGGCTATCGTGTCGAAAAGGGTGAAGAGCTGTTCGCGCCGACCAACGAGGAAGAGGAAATCTTCGTCGCGACGCTGAAGCGATTCCTGGCCGAGCGCCCTGGTTATCTCACCAAGACCGTCGAGGCGACCAAGGGCGTGTCGGAAGAGACCACCACGGGCGTCCACCGCCTCTACGACCTCGCCAAGCAGGGCAAGCTCCCGTTTCCGGCGATCAACGTCAATGACAGCGTCACCAAGTCGAAGTTCGACAACCTCTACGGCTGTCGCGAGAGCCTGGTCGACGCCATTCGCCGGGCGACCGACGTCATGCTGGCCGGCAAGGTGGCCTGCGTCGCCGGTTTTGGCGACGTCGGCAAAGGCTCGGCCCAGTCGCTTCGTAACGGCGGCGCGCGCGTGCTCGTGACCGAAATCGACCCGATCTGCGCGCTGCAGGCGGCGATGGAAGGGTATGAGGTTGTGACAATGGAAGAGGCCGTGCAACGCGCCGATATCTTCTGCACCGCCACCGGCAACATGGACGTCATTACGCTCGACCACATGCGGGCGATGAAGAACATGGCGATTGTCTGCAACATCGGGCACTTCGACAGCGAAATCCAAATTGGCGCGCTGGCCAACATGAAGTGGACGGAGATCAAACCCCAGGTGGACGAGGTTGAGTTCCCGGACGGCAAGAAGATCATCGTCCTGTCCAAGGGCCGTCTGGTGAACCTTGGCAACGCGACCGGCCATCCAAGCTTCGTGATGTCTTCATCGTTCACGAACCAGGTCCTCGCGCAGATCGAACTGTGGACCGGCGCCGACAAGTATAAGAACGACGTGTATGTGTTGCCCAAGCATCTCGACGAAAAGGTGGCCCGACTGCACCTCGACAAGCTTGGCGTTAAGTTGACCAGGCTAAGCGACAAGCAGGCTGCTTACATTGGTGTTTCTAACGAGGGCCCATTCAAGCCTGAGCACTATCGCTACTGATTAGGTCGACTGCCCGACAAAAGCGTTAAATCTGAATGTTGCATGAAAGTTACACATGCACCCAGATTCGACTAACGGCGGGATTTAGCAGTTTTCTTTTCGACTGCTTTCCAGCACCAACCCCGCGGGAATATTTCCGTAGTTTCGTACATTCCGAGGGGACCTTCGAGCTATGCGCCGAGTCAATCCAATCATTTTGTCGACCGTTTCGTTTGCCGCGCTGAGCGCCAGCCCGGCTTTGGCCCAGCAGACGCAGGCGGACACGTCGCCGCCAGCAGCGCTGCAGAGCGAGCAGGAAATCGAATCGGGTGCCGCTGCACCGTCCTGCCAGGTGCCAGCCGGAACGCCGCTGCCTCCGGGTTGCACTCCCGCGGTAGCTGGTGATGCGATCACCGTCACGGGTTCGCGCATCCGTCGTCCGAACCTTGACTCGCCGCTCCCGGTGACCTCGGTCGGCGGTGAAGAATTCTTCCAGACCGGCAACGTGTCGATCGGCGACAAGCTCGCAGAAGTCCCGTCGATCCGTACCAGCTTCACGCAGGCGAACTCGACCCGCGGTCTCGGCATCGCCGGCATCAACCTGCTCGACCTTCGCGGCCTCGGCATCCTCCGCACGCTCGTGCTGGTTAACGGTCGTCGCCACGTCGGCGGCGACGTTCTCCTGACCGGCGTCGCGGTCGACGTGAACACGATCCCGACCGACCTCATCGACCGTGTCGACGTGGTGACGGGCGGTAACTCGGCCGTTTACGGTTCGGACGCCATCGCGGGCGTCGTCAACTTCGTCCTCAAGCAAGACTATGACGGCATCATGGTTCGCGGCCAGGGTGGCCAGAGCAAATATGGCGACGCCGACGCATATTTCGTCAGCGCGCTCGTTGGTAAGAACTTCGCCGAAGGCCGTGGCAATATCGCGGTCAACCTCGAATATGCACGTCGCGATCAGGCGTGGGGCGATGACCGCAAGTGGTTCCGTGAGAGCTATGCGATCAACGCCGATGGTCCGTTTGGCGAAATCAGGAACTATGATTTCCGCTCGGCTACCTTCAGCAATACCGGCACGATCCGCTTCGGTGGCAACGGCGGCACGCTGAACTGCCAATCGACCACCTCTGCGTCTAACCTGACGTGCCCGTTCATCTTCCTGCCGAACGGCGACCTCGTTCCGCAAACCGGAACACGCATCGGTTCGGCGGCGAACGGACAGTTCGTCGGCGGTAACGGCGAAGGCTTCTACGAAGGCCATCAGATCCAGATCACGCCGCAGCTCGACCGCTATAACGTGAACGCGCTCGGCCACTATGAGATTTCGCCGGCGGTAGTTCCGTTCTTTGAAGCGAAGTACTCGCGCACGGACAGCTCGGGAACGGGCGCCAACGGACCGGCCTTCATCGCCGGCGGCGCTGCTTTCTTCGATCCGCAGCAGTTCATCTTCGGCGGCCGGAACCGCGAAGCGCTCCACATCGACAATCCGTATCTGACGCCGCAAGCGCGCCAGACGATCATCGACCAGCGCGCGCTTAACGGTCAGGGAACGACGGACAACACCAACCTGGTGGTCCAGGAAAGCCTGCTCGGCCTGATGAACCGTACGGAAGATGCGCGCCGTAATACGTACCGCATCGTCGGTGGTGTTCGCGGTGACCTCGGCAGCTCGTGGAACTACGAAGTTTCGCTGAACTACGGCGAGCTCAAGGAGAAGACGAAGATCCTCGGCGACCTCGACGTGCAGCGCATGCTGCTGGCGATGGATGCCGTCCGGGATTCGTCGGGCAACATCGTTTGCCGTTCGCAGCTTCAGGATCCGGCCGACGTGATCGGTTACTATCCGTGGGTTTACGGCGCTGCCTTCCCGGGCGGACCGACCCCGGGTGACCCGAATGCCGCTGCGCGCCTTGCAGCAGACGTCGCGGCCTGCGTCCCGGTCAACGTTTTGGGCGACAATTTCACCCAGGCGCAGCGCGATTACCTGCTCCACCAGTCAACCACGGTCGGGAAGACCAGCCAGTTTGACGCGCTCGCGTTCATTTCTGGCGACACGTCCAAGTGGTTTGAGCTTCCTGGCGGGCCGATCGGTATCGTGCTCGGCGGCGAATACCGCACGAACGACCTCTATTATCACCTCGATGAGGACATCCAGCTCGGGTACACGTTCTACAACGCGATCCCGACCTTCGATGCTCCGAAGACTAAGGTGAAGGAAGCGTTCGGCGAAATTCGCTTCCCGATCGTCAAGGACGTGCCGATGCTGCAGGAGCTCGAGGCTTCGGCCGCGGCTCGTGTGTCCGACTATAATGGCACGACCGGCACCGTCTGGGCCTATAACGGCAACGTCCTGTGGTCGCCGATCAAGGGCCTGAGGCTTCGCGGCAACTACGCCCGGTCGGTTCGCGCTCCGAACCAGGTCGAGCTGTTCACGCCGTTCGGCCAGAACTTCGCGCTGATCACCGATCCGTGCGACAAGGACCAGGTCAATGCTGGTACCCAGTATCGTGCGGCGAACTGCGTCGCAGCCGGCGTTCCGGCAGGCACCGCGATTCCGTACGCGAGCTCGATTTCGTTCCTGTCGGGCGGCAACCCGGACTTGAAGGCGGAGAAGTCTAACTCGATTACGCTTGGTGGCGTGTTCCAGCCTGACTTCCTGCCGGGCTTCTCGGCCTCGGTCGATTATTACAGCATCAAGGTGAAGGACACGATCCAGGCGCTTACCGCGCAGCAGATCCTCGACAGCTGTTACGACCTCCCGAGCCTCAGCAATCCGTTCTGCGCTCTCTTCCAGCGCGGCGACGGCGTCACGGGTGGTCACGCGGGCGTCCCGTATGCGATTGTCGACGCCACCCTGCACTCGTCGGGCGTCAACTTCGCCAAGCTGAAGACGCGCGGCCTCGACATCGAAGTCGCTTACCGGCACCAGCTGGGGAATATCGGGCGTCTCGACACCCGGTTGACCTGGACTCACGTGCTTGAGCTGACCAACTTCATTGATCCGACCAACCCGGACTTCGGTGACCGCATCCTGTCGGAGACGGGCGATCCGCAAGACCGCTTCAACTGGAACTCCACGTTGAAGCATGGCCGGTTCAGCTTCGGCTATCAGATGCGTTATGTCGGCAAGCAGATTGCCTATGACGAATCTCGTGGCCTTGGCGAGTACGAAGACTTCTACAGCTTCGAAGGTCGCGATCCGCAAAATCCGACGCTGTTCGAAAAGAAGTGGAATCCTGCCAAGTTCTACCACGACGTGCGTCTCGGCATCGACGTCGGGCCCAAGTACAACTTCTACATGGGCGTCGATAACCTGACCGATACGAAGCCGCCGTTCGGCGCCAGCGGCCTTGGTGGTAACACCGGCCTCTACGACGTGATCGGTCGCTTCATGTACGCAGGTGTGTCCGCCAAGTTCTAAGCGGATCAACCTGAAGAACCTCGAAGGGGTCGGAGCTCATCGCTCCGGCCCCTTCTTTTTGAACGCAGATGCGGGATGGCGCACCGATCACGCCAGTTTCCCTTTAGTTTTCGCGGACTACCGGCTTAAGACAATAAGGTTGGGCCTCGGGGGAAAGGTTGAGTGGGCGGCCAATCGGCCTTGATTGTCGGAATAACAGTCCTTGCACTGTTGTGGGTCGGCATCGCAGCTGCGGTTGCAGTCGCTGCGGCCCGGCGATTCCGACTGGCCGAATCCGTGCTCGAGACGGCTCGCACTCACTCGGCCTTGCTCGAGCATTCCCCTTCGCGTCCGCTTTTGATCCGCCGCGACCAGAAGGTTGAGGCAGACGCCAAGCTGGTTCGTGACCTGGGTCTCAAGACTAATCCGAAATCCATGCCCGACCTGGCCTCGGACGGCCTCGGCATCGTCGCCGAAGACCTCGAGCTACTGCGCGCCGACGTTGAGGCGGCGCAGATGTCGGCGGGACGCATCGCGCGGAGGGTCCGCGCAGCGGGATCGGGCAGGATGTTCGATGTCCGCGGCGGCCCGGCGCCGGCGCCAGAGCCCGCAGGCACCTTGCTGCTGTGGTTCTTCGATACGAGTTCAAGCGAAGAGGAGAGGGCGAAGCTCGCGCTCCGCCTACGCCAGACGGAAGGCGCGCTAAACTCCCTAACGCACCTGATCGAGGCCGCTCCGTTCCCGATGTGGTATCGAGGACCGGACCTCAAATTGGGATTGGTGAACAGCGCCTTCGTCCAGGCGGTAGAGGGCAGGGACGCTGCCGAAGTGATCGAGCGCTGCTCCGAGCTGATCGATGCGCAGGGCGAAGACAGCGCAATCGCGACGGCGCGACAGGCGCAGGAATCCGGACGGGTCATTTCGCGGATGCAACCCGCGATCATCCACGGCGAACGTCGCATGCTGCGCATCGTAAACGTGCCGCTGTCCACTCGCGCCGTCGCGGGTTTCGCTGTCGACATTCAGGACCTGGAAGACGCGAGAGCGGAGCTCGTTCGCTACATCGAATCCCAACGCGAACTCGCCGATCGAATGACGGCGGGAACGGCGCAGTTCGACGCCGATCGCTCGCTGAGTTTCTTCAACCAGCCCTTTGCGGCAATGACTCAGCTTGATCCCGATTGGCTGGCCGAGCGCCCGGAGTTCGATCGCGTCATCGACCGCATGCGTGACAATCAGCGGTTGCCCGAGACTCGTGATTTTCCGGCCTGGAAGGAGGAGCGGCGGGCGTGGTTCACGACCGCTGATGAGGTCGCCGAAGAAGAATGGATGCTTCCGAACGGCGATCACCTTCGGGTCGTTGCCCAGCCTCTTCCGGACGGGGGACTACGTCTGTTCCTCGAAGATCGGACCGAGCAACTCCGGCTCGCTTCGGCGCGGGATACCTTGCTTCGCGTTCGTGCCGCGACCTTCGACAATCTTTTCGAGGCGATCAGCGTGTTTGCCAGCGACGGCCGGCTTTACTTGTGGAATCGCCGTTTTCTCGAGGACTGGGAACTGGATGAAGAGTGGCTAGCGACCCACCCGCGGGTCGATGAGCTGGTGCCGGCAATGGCGCGCAAGCTCGTCAACCCGACAGCCGCCGCGCAAATCCGCGAAATGGTTCGGCAGACCACCAATGAGCGACAGTCAGCCGATGGCCGCATCTCGATGACCGATGGCCGTCGTTTTCAGTTCGCCGCCGTCCCGCTGCCCGACGGCAATGCGCTTTTCACGATGGTCGACGTCACCGATTCCAGTCGGATCGAGGCTGCGCTTCGGGAGCGGGCCGAAGCGCTGGAGGCCGCCGACCGGATCAAGACCGACTTTGTCGCCAACGTCAGTTACGAACTTCGCACGCCGCTTACGTCGATCGGCGGCTTCGCGGAGTTGCTGGGCGGCGGTTATGCTGGAGAACTATCTGAAAAAGCACAAGATTATGTTTCGGCGATCATCGAGTCGGTTGAGCGCCTTTCCAAGCTGATCAACGATGTTCTGGACCTGACCACCGGCGATGCAGCCGGTGTTCCGCTGGAGAAGGAGCGCGTCGACCTGGCCGGGCTGGTCAAGAGTGCGGTCGACAGGGCAAAAGGTCGCGCTGCCGAAAAGGCCCAGAAGCTCGACGCTAATGTGGGGCCGGCTACCGGCCATGTGTTTGGCGACGCGCGGAGGCTTCGCGAGGCGCTTGACCACGTCCTTCAGAATGCGATCGCCTACACCGACCGCAAAGGGCAAATCACGCTCACGGCTGAGGGTGACAAGGAAAATGCCGTAATCCGCATCCGTGATAACGGGACCGGCATCGCGGCCAAGGACCTACCGCGAGTATTCAATCGGTTCGATCGCATTCTGGAAGCGGGCGTGCGGGGAGAAGCGGCACTGGGATTGGGTCTTCCGCTGACTCGCCAATTCATCGAAGCCCATGGTGGGAAGGTCGACCTCCAGTCGAAGAAGGGCAAAGGCACAACCGTCACCCTGACGATTCCGCGCGGTAAAAGATGATCCTCGAAGGGGATGAGGCAACTGCATCGATCGGCGCGCAGCTGGCACGGCTAGTCCAGCCTGGTGACGTCATCACGCTCTCGGGTCCGCTCGGCGTCGGCAAAACCACGCTGGCGCGGGGCTTCATCGGTACGCTTGGCCATACAGGAGACGTACCGAGCCCAAGCTTTGCGATCGTCCAGCCTTATGAGGCGCTTGAGCCGCCGGTCTGGCATGTCGATCTCTATCGGATCGAGCGGACAGCGGAGGTCGAGGAGCTCGGACTGGATTCCGCAGCGGGCGCCGTGCTGTTGGTTGAGTGGCCGGAACGAGCGGGCGAGGGTGCATGGCCGGACGCGCTCGGCCTGTCGCTCGCGTTCGGGCAGGACGACGAGAGAATCTTGACAGCGCGGGTGCCCCCGTCATGGGAAGGGCGGTGGCCACCACGATGAAACCGCCGGCGCATGCCCCTGAATTCCTTGCCTCTTGCGGGTGGCAGGGTGCTGAAATCCTACCGCTGGCCGGCGACGCGTCGTTCCGCCGCTACTTCCGCGTCGTCAACGGCGATGAGACCGCGGTGCTAATGGACGCGCCACCGCCGCATGAGGATCCTCGGCCGTTCATCGCTGTCGCCGAATGGCTCGCTTCGGTCGGCCTGAGCGCGCCGCAAATCCTCGCCCGCGACCTCGACCGCGGACTCCTGCTGCTTGCTGATTTCGGTGACTGGCGCCTGCGCGAATTCCTCGATGAGGATCCGAGGCGCGAGAAGGAGCTGTATGAGCTCGCCACCGATGTTCTCGTGCACCTCCACGACCACGCGCCGATGCCGGGACTGAATCCGCACGGCCTCGGTCAATGGCTCGAAGAGCTGACGCTTTTCACGGACTGGTATTGCCCGGCGGTGGGGATCGAGGTTGACGTAGCTGCCTACCGCGCGGCGTGGACGGAAGTGCTTCAGCCTTTGGCGAATGACGGTCTTGGCCCCGTCACGGTTCTTCGCGATTATCACGCTGAGAATGTGATGCTGGTCGATCACCGCGTCGGCGTGGAGCGGTTCGGCCTGCTCGACTTCCAGGACGCGCTGGCAGGTCACCCGGCCTACGACCTGGCATCGGTACTTGAAGATGCGCGCCGCGATGTTCCGCAAGAGATCGAACAAGCGATGATCGACCGTTACATATCGGCGACTGGAAGCGGCGAGGCGTTCGAGCGTGCCTATTGGGCGCTTGCTGCGCAGCGGAACACTCGCATTCTCGGCGTCTTCACACGCCTGTGGAAGCGCGACGGCAAGCCGCATTATCGCAAATTCCAGCCTCGGATGTGGGGCCTGCTCGAACGTGACCTCGAGCAACCACATTTGCAGCCAGTAAAAGATTGGTTTACCACAAACATTGCGGATGAGTACCGACGCGATCCGTGGATGGACGCATGAGCCAGGCCCGGCGAGCCCTGCGCCTTCGCGCCGAGGTGCCGGCGGAGGTGCCGCACACGGCCATGATCATGGCTGCGGGCCTCGGCAAGCGAATGCGCCCGCTCACGGCCACGCGTCCGAAACCCCTGATTGAGGTCAACGGCAAAGCGCTGCTCGACCATGTTCTCGAAAAGCTCCGGCTCGCCGGGGTGAAAAGGGTCGTAGTCAACGTCCACTATCTGGCGGACGCGCTCGAGGCGCATCTCCAAACCCGCAATCATGGCCTGGAAGTCATCATCTCCGACGAGCGTGACCTGCTGCTGGAAACCGGCGGCGGCCTTGTCCGCGCCGCGCCGCTGATCGACAGCGATCCTTTCCTGGCGCTCAACAGCGATAATTTGTGGATCGACGGTCCTGCCGACACGCTGAAGCTCCTCGCGTCGCACTGGGACGACAGCAAGATGGACGCGCTTTTGCTGCTCGTTCCGCAGGCGCGCGCGCTCAATCATAACGGCATGGGCGATTTCCATATGGATCCGACCGGGCGAATCCGCCGCCGCGAGAAGAGCCACGTCGCGCCTTTCGTGTTCACCGGCATCCAGATCGTTTCGAAGCGGCTATTGCGCGATGCGCCGGACGGACCTTTTTCAACGAATATCCTCTGGGATCGCGCGATCGAGGAAGGACGCTGCTTCGGCGCGGTTCATCAGGGTCTGTGGTTCGACGTCGGCACGCCGCAATCAATCCAGCTAACGGAAATGGCGCTGGAGCATGTCTGACCGCCATCCCGCGGTCTTCACAATCCCCACACACCGTTCCTTCGCCGACGCGCTTGCGGCGGGACTGATCCAGCGCTTCGGCAAGGACACCCTTGGGCTCGCCCAAGGGCGCATACTTCTTCCCAATAACCGCGCAGTCCGGGCGATCACCGATGCGTTCGTCCGCGCGAGCGGAAATGGCCTGCTTTTACCGAGACTTATCCCCGTCGGGGATCCGGAACTTGACGAAAGACTGGGTGGTGCGCTCGATCGGATCGACGACCCTGCTCCGCCCGCAATCGAGGCCAAAGAGCGACTACTTACACTCGCATCGATCGTCCGAGGGGAGGGCAGCGCGGAATCGCTTCGCCTCGCCGCCGATCTCGCCCGCACCCTGGACGCATTGCTTATCGAAGAGATCGAGCCGCGCCGGCTGCGGGAAGCAGTGATCGAGACTGATGATCTTGCGCGGCACTGGGAGAAGTCCCTCGAAAAACTGCAGCTTATCTACGAGCAGTGGCCAGCGCTGCTGAAGGAGCGCGACGCGATTGACCTGACCGAGCGCCGCAACATTGTGCTGCGGCGGCTCACCGAGCGATGGAAGGAAGAGCCGCCGGAAGGGTTTACGGTCGCGGCAGGCATCACCACCGCAGCGCCGGCGATCGCGGGCCTGGTCCGGCAGGTGGCACACATGCCCGAGGGAATGGTGGTGCTTCCGGGACTATGGCTCGCGGATCAGTTCCCGGAGGAAGAATGGGACGCGCTCGGGCCCGACGAAAACGGCCGGGGCGAAGCGACGCACCCCCAATTTCACCTCAAATTGCTGCTCGATCGCATGGGAATCGCGCGGGGCGAGGTACAGCGTTGGCGATATCCAGGCGGTTTCTCATCGTCGCCGCTGCGTGGTCGTGCCGTCGCCAATGCGATGGCCTCGCCGGACTTTTCGCATAAATGGGAAACCCTGCCGGCTGCGCAACGCCGCCTGAGCGGTATCAAACTCGCGGAACTGGCCGACCCGGCCGCCGAGGCGCAGGCAATCGCCCTGGCGCTTCGAGAGGCGATTGAAACGCCGGGAAAGACGGCAGCCCTGGTCACGCCTGATCGCCAGCTCGCGGCACGCGTTTCGGCGTTGCTTGCACGCTGGGGGATCGAGGCCGACGACAGCGCCGGCAAAAGGCTGTCCGAAACGCCGGCAGGTACCCTGCTGCTCGGCATCGTCTCGGCCGCTGCCGAGGAATTGGCGCCGGTAGCAATGCTCGCGCTTGCCAAGCATCCGTTGGTTGGCGGGGAGGGAGAGGGACGGCTCGAGTGGCTTGAGGCGGTTCGTGCGGTCGACTTAAAGCTGCGGGGCCCGAGACCGGCGACGGGCCTGACAGGGCTCGACGAGAAGCTTGGCCCGATGCGCGAATGGCAGGTGATCCGGAAGCGTCTCGCGGCGGTTAGCGGGTTGCTCGATTCCGCCATGAGCCTCGGCGCATTGGCCGGCGCATTTGCTGCGGCCGCGCAAGCGCTGTCGGGCGACAATGCGTGGCGCGGACCGGCGGGTCGGCTGGCTGCTGACCTGCTCGCCCAGCTCCAGGGCTCCGAAGCCGCCGGCGCGCTCAACGTGAATGCCGATGAGGCACTCCCTGTGCTTCGCCAATTGCTGGACGGCGAAGCGGTACGCCCGCCCTATGGCGGCCATCCGCGCATTTTCATCTGGGGCCTGCTCGAAGCAAGACTGCAGCGCGCCGATCTCGTCATCCTGGGCGGACTGAACGAAGGCGTATGGCCTGCATTGCCCGCGCCCGACCCGTGGCTTCCACCGAAGGTCCGGGCGACGCTCGGCATGCCGACGACCGACAGCCGGATCGGGCTAGCCGCTCACGACTTCGCCAGTGCGCTCGGTGCCCCGGAAGTACTGATCACCCGCGCACGCCGGGACAGCCGGTCTCCAACAGTCGCCTCGCGTTTCCTGCTTCGGCTTGATGCGATGACGAGCGGGCTTCCGCGTCACACTGTGCTTGAGCGATTGACCCGCGCGCTCGACAATCCCGACACCGTGCGCCCGGTCGATCGACCGGCGCCGGAAGTGCCGGCCGAGCAGCGGCCCGAGCGAATCTCGGTTACGTCTGTCGACCGCCTCAAGGCCGATCCCTTCGCTTATTACGCGCAGGCGATCCTCAGGCTTCGCTCGATCGATCCCGTCGATGCCGATTACTCGGCGCGCTGGAAGGGCACCGAAGTCCACAAGGTGTTCGAAGAGTGGCTCCAGGACGATCAATGCGACCCGGACCGGCTGCGCAGCCGCGCAGAGCAGCTGTTACAGGGCGAGGCGGTCCATCCGATGGTCCGTGCCCTGTGGGCGCCAAGACTGCTGGAGGCGATCGATTGGGCAGCCAACGTCGAGCGCGAGAACCAAGCGACGGGCCGCCGCCCCCTGAAGGCCGAAGCCGACGGCGAAGCCGGGGTTGCCGGCGTCAGCGTCTACGGCCGTGCCGATCGCATCGATCGCCTCTCCGATGGCGGGCTCGCGATCATCGACTACAAAACAGGCCAGCCGCCCTCGCAGAAGGCAGTGAACGAGGGATTCGCGCTCCAACTGGGCTTGCTCGGCCTGATCGGCCGCGCGGGCGGGTTCGACGACGCATCAGGCGAGCCGACCGCGTTCGAATATTGGTCGCTGGCGCGCCATCGGGGGCAGTTCGGACGGTTGATGTGTCCGGACAAGGACATGGAGCCCGGCGAGTTCCTGGATCACGCCTACCGCAACTTTGCCGACGCGGTGCAGAAATGGCTGACCGGAAATGAGCCGTTCACGGCGAAGCTGAACCCGGCCTATGCGCCCTACGGCGATTACGATCAGCTGATGCGGCTCGAAGAATGGTACGGCCGCAAATGATCCCTTTAGCGCCGCGGCTTCTTCTTGACCTTCGAGGCATAAAGCAGCGCGGCGACGATGGCCGCCGATCCGATGCCAACGGCTACCCCGGCCTTTACCAGCTTTGCGCGCCGTTCTTCGCTGGCTCTGTCGTCCTTCTGGCTCATGGCCTGTCCTCTATGGCCTCGTCGCCGGATTGGGAAGTCGCATGACGACGCGCTTCAAGCCATTGCCCGGCCTTAAGGACGAGCAGGCGCTGGCGGCCGATCCTGACGTCCACGCGTCGCTGTCCGCGTCAGCGGGAACCGGCAAGACACAAGTGCTGACAGCGCGCGTCCTTCGGTTGTTGCTGCAGGGCGCGCGACCGGAATCGATCCTGTGCCTGACCTTCACCAAGGCTGCTGCCGCCGAGATGGCAAACCGCATCGGCGCGCGTCTTGCCGCCTGGGTCCGGCTGCCCGACAAGCAGTTGAAGAAGGACCTGTTCGCGCTCGGCGAGCGCGACGATCCCAAGACTCGTGAGCGGGCGCGCCAGCTCTTCGCTCGCGTGCTCGATTGCCCGGGCGGGCTCAAGATCCAGACCATTCACAGCTTCGCCCAGGCATTGCTCGCGGCCTTCCCGGCTGAGGCGGGAATCATGTCCGGCTTCCAGCCGATCGAGGGGAGGGCGGAACAGGAGCTGGTCCGTCGGACGCTCGCCGACTTGATGGCGAGCGCCGAGGCAGACGGCGACAACGGCCTGATCCACGACGTGCAGATACTCAGCCGCCGGTTGGGCGAGGGCGGCGCGGTCGAATATCTACAGGCTTGCGCGCGCAGGCCGGAAGCGATGACGGCGCTTGGCTGCGCGGATGGCATCGAAGCCCGGATTCGTGGGCTGATGAGCCTCCCTGAAGGGTCGGTCGAGGATCATATTGCCGCCAATTGCGGTGATGCAGGCTTCGATTGCGACCTGTTGCGCGCGGTCGCCGATGCGAACCGCCAATGGGGCGCGAAGAGCGGGCTAGGCCATGCCGAGGTGATTGAGGAGTGGCTCGCTCTCACTCCGATCGAGCGCGCGGCTCGCCTCGGTGAATTGAGCAAGGTCGTTCTCACCGAGAAAGGAACGCCGCGCGTCAGTGCCGGCCAGTCGAAAGCGGATCCGCATTATGAGGCGAACGCAGGGCGCCTGGCCGTACTGGTCGGCGAGCTGTTGCAGATCCAGAACGGCGCGCGGCTGGCGGCGGACATGGCAGCTGGCCTTCGCGCCGGTCAGGCCTTCGCCACGGCCTACACCGCGGCTAAGCGCGCCGCGGGGGTCGCCGACTTCAACGACCTGATCGACTGGACCCGCAAGCTGCTCAAGCAGCAGGGGATGGGTGACTGGGTTCGCTACAAGCTCGACCGCCAGGTCGATCATGTGCTCGTCGACGAGGCGCAGGACACCAATGCCGCGCAATGGGAGATCATCGAGCTCCTGGTCGATGAATTTTTCAGCGGTTCGAGCGA
>Ga0070665_100005077_pt1 | contig 13648 bp, 15 predicted proteins | sample KBSS13metaG_FD_65862 | JGI IMG/M metagenome (GOLD analysis project Ga0070665, IMG submission 65862) | Switchgrass rhizosphere microbial communities from Kellogg Biological Station, Michigan, USA - KBS S1-3 metaG | ecosystem: Host-associated > Plants > Roots > Rhizosphere > Soil ... | reverse complement strand
GCGGGCGCATGTGCGTAGATGACGCCGTCTTTTATGGACCACGGTCCCCAGCCAGGAATCTCACGCTTTTCTGTCAACGGTAGCGCCGTATCCTGATGCCAAGCGACGAGCCAATTGGAATTCGGCGATTTGTCGAAAAACGTTGCGCGGAAGGGAATTGCGCCAAGGCCAAGAACGCCGCGAGCGATTGAAAGCAATTGGTCGGAATGCGCGATCTCAGAAACGGATCCGAGTGAAAGAACGTGTCGCGCGCCGGCGCGACCGCGTTTTAATTCCGCAATGGACAGTTCTTCAGACGCCGCGGAGAGTTCAGGGCAAGAAAAAACACCGTGCATGATTCCGTAACCATGCTCGCGAATGAACGAAATAGAATTCTGCAGATCGAATGAGAAGGACAAACGTTTTGGCTAGAAGAGGCCGGGGATTTTCAGGCCGGGGATACCGGGGATGCCGCCTGCGAGGGATTTCATTTGGTCGGCGAGTTCGTCGTCGACGCGGCGGGACGCTTCGTTGACTGCGGCGCGGATCAAGTCTTGCAGCATTTCCTGATCCTTTGAGTTGAACACATCCGGTTCAATGCGCACTTCGAGCACTTGCTTCTGCCCGTTCATTTTGACGGTAACCATGCCGCCGCCGGCCGAAGCTTCCACTGCAACGGTGTTCACCTGCCGCTGCAAGTCTTCCTGCACTTGCCGAAGCCGCGAAAGCATCTGTTGTAGCGCATTGACTTCCATCAGAGTCCCTCTTCGCGCCGCTTCACTTCGGAAATTTTTCCTCCGAAGCGCTGCAGCATCGAGCGGACCATCGGGTCGCGCTCGAACTTCGCTCGCAGCTCTTGGGAATCGGACACGCGCGACGCAGGCGTGGCCGTCGCTGCAACTGCTTCTATCTTAGCACACACACGCACGGGACGATTCAGCACCGTGCTCGCGGCGCCGCGAATTTTTTCCAACGAGTCACGTCCTTCGACCATTTCCGCGAACGGACGCTTATCTGTCGCAAAAAATATCCGCAGCTCCGCGCCGTCCAATTCCCAGCGATGCCCGTGCTCGAGCAATTCTCCGAGAAATTTTTGCTGCGCCTGAATTGCACCGCGAATTTCCAGCACTTGCTCGTCGCTGATTCCTTTTGCTGAAGCAGAATTTGCCGAACCGTTTGTGTTGCCATTTGCAGACGAGCCTTCCGCCGGATGAAATTCCTGATCCGTCGCGCGCAACGTCACGGCAGACGTGCTGCTCGTCGTCTCCTCAACTTCTTCCGAAACCTCGTCAGTGGTTTCAGCGAGCTGGGGTGGTGCAACCGCTTCTGCCACGGCTGCCGGAGCGGCTGCAGCGGAGGTCGCGAACGTTTGAACAGCAGCGGCAGAAACTTTTGCCGGTTCGTTCGTCTTCCAGGCGGGAGTGGAGAACGCGAGAGAGTTTGCAGGTGGTGCCGTCGATGTCTTCGGCGCAAACGATGGAGTAGAACTTGCGGCCGCCGCGTTTGCGATTTCGTTTTTGGGCGACCATGCCGGCGCTGTCGGAGGAGCCGATGCGCGCTGACTGGCCGCGCTCCTTGCGACCGGAGCTTTGTTCTCGCCTCCGAGTTCCGCGAGCAATTCTTCCAGCGGGGCGAGGCGGCCAGCGTGAATCAAACGCAGCAAGCCCATTTCAAGGTGAACGCGCGGATCGGGCTTGCGCCGCAAATCATCGTCGGTTTGCAGAAGAATATTGAAGAAGCGCGTGAGGTCTTCTTCGCTGAATTGCGCGGCAGCTCTCGCCAATGCCGGGCGCTGATCGTGTGTTGCCGCGATCAGATCGGAATTCTCACCACATACACGCGTGATCAGGAGATTGCGCATGTGGCGAATCGCTTCGCGGCAGAAGTGCTGCAGGTTGCGTCCTTCTTTTTGAAATGTGTGAACCAATCCCAGCGCTCGATCCGCGGATCCTGCTGCGATCGCTTCCACCAATTCGTTAAGCGCATCTTCCGGCACAACGCCGAGCAGTTCGCGGACTTCCTTGTCGGGAATGTTGTCGCCGCAGTAGGCGCGGGCTTGTTCGAGCAGCGAAAGGGAATCGCGCATGCTGCCCTCGGCCATGCGGGCGATGACAGCGACGGCGCCGTCGGCTATGGTCAGCCCTTCCTCCTTCGCGATGTATTTGATGCGCTCTGCGATTTCGTTGAAGGTTAGTGCGCGAAAATGGAAATGCTGTGAGCGCGAGCGGATGGTGTCTTCAAGGTTTTCCGGCTCGGTGGTAGCCATCACGAAGATGACGCGGTCAGGCGGCTCTTCCAAAGTTTTCAGCAAAGCATTTGAAGCTTCGCCGGTGAGCATGTGCGCTTCATCGAGAATGACAACCTTGCTGCGAGCAGCGGCGGGAGCGTAACGCACCATTTCGCGCAACTCGCGGATCTGGTCAATGCCGCGATTGGATGCGGCGTCAATTTCGATGACGTCGAGCGAACTGCCGGCGGCAATCTCTTTGCACGAATCACAGACACCACAGGGTTCGGGCGTCGGTCCCTTCACGCAGTTCAAAGCTTTAGCAAGGATGCGCGCAGCCGTCGTCTTGCCGACGCCGCGAGCGCCGGAAAAAATGTACGCATGCGCAACACGATCGTTCTTAATGGCGTTGGCTAAAGTTCCGGTGACATGCTCTTGCCCCACGAGATCCTTGAAAGTTTGCGGCCGCCACTTTCGCGCGATGACTTGATAGCTCATGGAGCAAAGTTTCGCATGTTCGAGCGCGGAGAAAAAGTCTTAGGTTGTGGAAAGAAGCTGACGATCACGCAAAGACTTGAAGGCAGCGAATTTGAGCTATCGGACACCGAAAAAAAAATTGAGCCTTGAACTCTGTGGGGAAGAAGCGAAGCCGATAGTATCGGTGCGAGGAACTTCGGGTGATCTGCGGCACCCGAGGTGTTCCCGGTACCGTTGCTCCCTTCCGGGCCTGGCGGGGTTCGCGGGACCTCGTTGCACAGAGCCCGAAGCTCCACGCTCCGGCAGTCGTTCATCACGACTGCCGGGTTTCAGTCTAACACAGCGATCGTCGAGCCTTGCGAAGGTCGAGCGGAACAATTTTCGTTTTGACTGACCTTACATTTTCTTTTTCGGGGCGTCGGGCGGAACGACATCGGCTGGGTTGACCCAGTTCACTTTGAACGGACCCATGCCGTGGACCTGCACGACGCTCGCGGTTTTGCTTAAGGCGAAGTGGCGCATCTCCTTCGGGATGCTGCCGAGATCGCCGATGTTCATGGTCTGCAACGTGGCGGCGTCAAATTTTTCGCCCATCCCGACCTGGAAAACACCTTTGAGCACTGTGACGTTTTCGTCTGTGGGATGCCAGTGGGCGGGAATTTTTGTGCCCGCCGCGCAGCGCAGTCTAATTACGAATTGAGCGCCGTCAGCGTCTTTGTCGCCGCTCACCGAAGCCAGGTCGCATCCTTTGATGATCGGCGACCACTTCAGGTCGGCCGTGTGCACGATGCCGTGACCGCTGCCCGCGTCCTTTTTCTCCTGCGCGAATCCGACGGCGCACAGAAGGGCGAGCGACGTCACTCCGACTCCCAGGGCATATTTCGACGAAATTTTCATGGAATCTCCCTCCGCAAAAGAAAACATTGGGCGAAACATACGCCGACGCCGCGATGAGTGCAAGATGGATCGGTTTGGGGTTGAGGCATTTGCCAGGAATCGCTGCAAGATTTCGCTTTTCTTCCGCTTGGATTTTGCTACGCTAATTGCCGGGTGGAGATCCTCCTCCATCCTTCCGCCGAGTGCCGCAGCGCTCGACGGGTCCGCGCGCCAGCGTCGCACGACGAAGCGTCCCTCCGCGTGCATCCACGTCACGGAATCAAAGTCACGGAATCGACTTTTGTAGATCTAATTGGCCCTGCGCGGGAGTTCGTTTCGGCGAGCGAGCTCGTGTTCGAGGGCAGGAGGAATCGATGAAAAATTTGGTTCGGGCTCTGTTTCTGGTTGCGGTGTTTTCTCTAGCTGTTCCTTTCACGCAGGCGGAACCCCGCCAGCTGATTCAAGGCACACAAATCCACCTGAAACTGACCAGCGATATTGGAACTGCCTCGTCGCGGAACGGCGATCCGTTCATCGCGGTGACGACACAGCCGTTGATGATGGGAGATCAAGTGATCCTGCCGGCCGGCACGCGCATTCGCGGAATCGTGACGAGCATAAACCGCGCGAAGCGCTTCTCATTGTTTCGGGGCGAGGCTTATATGAATTTGTCGTTCCGCTCGATTGAAGTGGACAGCCGGCTGATTCCGGTGCAGATGAGCGTGCTGGCGCTGGAGAAGCCTTCGGAGGAGGGCGAGGGCCGGCAGCGCAAGGACGTTAATGTAACGGAAGGGCAGATGCTCGAGCAGAAGCACGACGTCAAGGGAGACATCGTTGCGGGAACGATCGGAACCGGCGGTGCGACGCTGATCGGGAAACTGGCGAGTCACGCTGCGGCGGGATTCGGCATCGGCATCTTGGGCAGCGCGGTTTATGTTTCGGCGCGCAAGGGCAAAGAACTGAGCCTTCCAGCCGAGACGGGGATGCTGGTGCGGATGGACAGTACGGTGACCGTGCCTGTGTTCAACAACGCGACGCTGGGAACGAGTAGCGGACAGTAGCTCAGCGCGGAGTTTTATGGAGTGCGGCAGCTGCGCGGCCGCACTCCATAAGAAGTTACTTTGCTGGATAGCCGGGGCTGGTCTTCACTTCTTCGATTTGCTTGGTGTGGCGTTCACTGTGAGCGCCGATGAGCAAAATAAATTCGTAGGCGTCCCATTTTCCGCCAACCGGGCTGTCCACCGCGTGGCCTCGCAGGTCCGCGGTGTTCTTGAGATATTCTTCGGTCTTCGCGCGGCTCTCGACGAAGTGTTTAATTGCGGCATCCGGTGAGCCAAACCGATTTGTGGGCTTGATCGGCTCGGGTGCCTGGAATTTGGTGGTGCGATCCGGGACTCCGGTCAGGATACCGGCATCGATTTTAGCGATGTCGCGATCGGGCGCCGCCGGAGCTTTCATCACGTTTTCCGTGATGTTGCCGCGGATGAAATCTTCTGCAGCGGCGATATGCTCCATGCATTCGGCGATGGACCACTTGTCGGGGGCCGCCTTGAAGTTCCACTGCGCCTCGCTTAATCCCTTCGTGGCGGCGAGGACGCCCTTCTTGCTGCTCTCCAGCAAAGCGAGAGCCTTTTCCTTGTCGGCGGCGCTGGCGTCTTGCGCTCGCGCAGTGCCCGCTACTGCGAAACTGATCGTCCCCGCCAACAGCACTCCCATCCATCTCCGTCGCTTCATTTTGTTTTCCTTTCGCTGAATCACTGACGACCTGCCGCAGCGGCACGCTGCGCAATCTCTTCAGACGTCAGGTCTTCCAAATGACTTGCAATATACCAGTGATTTCCCCAGGCATCCAGGAGCGAGCCGGAGCGATCACCGTAGAACTGGTCGGCCAACGGTTGCAGTTCCTTGCAACCATTGGCCAGGCCGCGTGCGAAGACTTCGTCGCAGTTTTCTGCGTAAAGATGATGGCTCACGGCACGCGGTCCCCACGGTGCGCGGCCTTCGCTTAGTTCGAAGACCGTGTCGCCGATGCGGACTTTGGCGTGCATGATGCTGCCGTCTTTGGCGGCGTGATTCTCCAACACCTCCGCGCTGAACGCCTTCACGAGGAAGTCGAGAAAGCGCGCCGAGTCCTTTACGCTGAAATACGTATTGAGGTCCTGAAGAATTTCAGGCTTGTAGCTTTTTCCCGCTGTGTGGGTGGAGATAAACCAGTAGTTGCCACTGGGATCCCGGACTCCGGCTTCGCGGTCGCCGTAATCGCGGTTGACTGGTTCGTAGAGGGAGGTGCCGCCGGCTCTTAGGGCTTGGGCGTAAACTTCGTCGGAGTTTTTAACGTAGTAGTGCAGACCGGCCGGCATGGCTTTCCATTGGCCGCCGGCTTCGGCGAATTCGATGATGGATTCGCCGATCTGCGCTTCGGCGTGGCGGATGATGCCGTCGCTATCACGCATCAAGAATCTTTCCTTCGCAACGAGGGCGCCTTCGATGAATTTCAAGAAGCCAGCTGCGTTGTCGAGGATTAGATATTGCGTGAGGCTGCGGAAGCCTTCGGGGATGGCGCTTTTGGCTTTGGCCATGGTGTCCTCCTGAAGTTGATGGACATATTCTGCGCGCTACGCAGCGGGCGCGTATTGTAAAAATTTGACGCGTTACGGGTGGCTCAGACGATTGGCAGGTGGTTGTGGTGGCGCGGGAAGTCTTTGTAGTCGGCGAGATATTTGGAGGGATTGATGCCGGAGAAGGCGCGGAAGTCGTGGATGAAGTGGGCCTGGTCGAAGTAGCCTCCGTCGAGTGCGACTCCAGTCCAATTGACGGGCTTGCCGCTGGTGATGCGGTGCAGGATTGTCTGAAAGCGGCGGACGCGACAGAAGAGTTTTGGTGTCATGCCGACGTGTTGCTTGAAAAGTTCGATGAAGCGGCGAGTGCTGAAGCCGGTTTGGGCGGACACTTCGGCGATTCGAACGGTGGCGGGTTGAGCGATGAAGTTTTGTACCGCGTACTCGACCACCGGCTGACCGTCGAACATTCCGGCGGCGCGCTCGAGCAGCGCCAGTTCCAGTACATGCAGCTTGGCTCGCGGAGTGGATGCTGCGAGCACGCGCCCGCGCAGATCACGTGCACGCAGTCCCCAAAGGTCCTCCAGGTTCAAATGCTGGTTGTGGAGTTCATCGCTGGGGAGTCCGAGGAAGGGAAGAGCGCCACCTGCGCGGAACGATGCGCCGACGACGCAGGTCTGTTCGTCGGTGTCGATGGCAAAGCATTTCGTCTGCGGCCCGGACAAGCTGCACGGGCTGAATTTGGTCATTTTGTTGACGTCGTCGGGATCGTAAATGCGCGTCTCGTCTTCGGCTAAATTGATAATGAAGCTCACACAGCCGTCGGGCATGAGCCGTTCTTTCGCGTGCGGCTTGGGAGGCTCTTCGTAGTACCAGAGAAGTTCGATGAAGCGAGAGAGTGGCGGCGCCGGAATGACGTGCAGGTAAGGCATTGCCGTGATTTTACTCCGGTTGACATGTAGCGAGCATTACTTTTGATTCTTGGCTTCTGTGGTGCGGGGCGGCCGTAGAAAATTTCTCAATCCATGCGATTCGTTCTTTCGATTGACTGGTTTCGCGCGCCCGCGATACCCTTTCTCCGCGTATTGCAATGCCGTCTGCCCCATCACACACCTCAAGCAGTTACGCCAAACTTTTTCGAGGAGATTCATGTCCACAGAATTGCGGAATTTTCTTTCTTTGTCCTATGACGAGCTGGAGCAGCTGAACCTCAAAGCCAAAGAACAGCGCAAGAATCGCGTCGCCCCACACAAAATTCAGGAAGAGCGCATCAAGTACCTGACGGACGAGAAGCGCATCAAGGCGGTCACGGTGCTGTTCAGCGACCTGGAAGGCCGCCTGCACATGCTGGACTACGACAAAAAGTTCCTGATCAAGAGCTGGGACAACCTGACGTTTGACGGTTCTTCGATTCGAGGGTTTACGGCGCAGCGCGAGAGCGACTTGCGGCTGGGCATGGATTGGAGCGCGTTTTACTGGGCGCCGGCGGATTTTTTTGGTCCTGGCAAGGTGCTGGTGTTCGGCGAAGTGATTGATAAGGACGGTTCGCCCTATTCGGCGGACATTCGCGGCGCGCTGAAAGGCTACGCGGAGTCGCTGAACAAGAAAGAAGGGTACACGCTGAATGCGGCGAATGAGATCGAAGGCTTCCTGTTCAAGGGCGTGGACGCCGAAAGGCACTACCACGAGACGCACAAGTTCGATTATGTGAACACCGGCGGGTATTACCATTCGCTGCCGGGCGATCCGCTGCGCGCGTTCATTGATACGACGGCAGAAGTGCAGCGTTCGATGGGCTTTCAGAATGAAAAGGATCACCCGGAGGTGGCGCCGTCACAGTTTGAAATCAACTATGGATACGGTGAGGTCGTAGCGGCGGCGGACCAGATTCAGTTGTACAAGCTGATTTGCCGGCAGGTGGCGACGAATATGGGACTGTCGGCGTCGTTTTTGCCGAAGCCGGTGGTCGGCGTGAACGGCAACGGCATGCACACCAACGTTTCGATCAGCAAGAACGGGAAGAACTTGTTCTGGGATCCGAAGGGCGAGGAAAAGCTGAGCAAGCTGGGCTGGTCATTCATCGACCGCATTTTGACCCATGCGAATGATATCTGTTTGCTGCTGAACTCAAGCGTGAATGCGTATCGCCGGCTTGATCCACACTTTGAGGCGCCGAATCAGATCAAGGCTTCGCCGGTGGATCGCGGCTCGATGGTTCGTATCCCGATTGGAAACGAGAAGAGTTCGCGTGTGGAGGTCCGTTCGGTTGCGCCTGACGCGAACCCTTACCTGGTAATGCTGTCGATCTTCAAAACTGGCATCGATGGGGACACCGCGAAGATCAAGAACCTGCGCCAAGCGGAACGGTATCTGCCGGACAATATCTATACGGCGATCGAGAATTTCGAGAAGGCGGATTGGTCGTCCAAATTGCTGGGGGCGGATGTGAAAGCGCGCTTCGCCGATTTGAAGCGGGCTTCTGCTGACCGCTGCCCGCGGGCGCTGGGAACGTTTGTGAAAGCGCCTGAAGTGCAGTACCACCACGAGGTATACAACCAGTTCCTGTGGAACCTGTTCTAGTCCGCGGCGGAAATTGAGAGTTTTTCTTTGCCAGAACTGGATACACGGAAGCCGAGCGTTAGAGGAGTGAGCGCCGCTCAGATTCAAGAATCTGGCGGCGCTTGGTGTGGGTTCTGGCTGGTGATATGCGGATTTGCTGTGGCGGTGTTTCGGTAGGAACCTTTCTTCCTGTAATTTTCTTCGGCAGCTGCGCGAATCGCGCGGCTTGTCTCAGTGAACGCAAAACCGCTGTCAATATTTTGTGGTCAGCGCAATCAAATCAATCACTTAGCTACGAATTGGCGGATGGTCGAATGAATCAGGCCGGAAGGAGGTTCCGCCTTGCAACGTTCGGTTTCCCGGTATGAACAGGGCGCCGGGCTCCAGGTTGCGAGTGCGATGGTTGCTCGACAAATGGAAATGCAGCGAACCGTGCTCGTCTTGCTTTCCAGTCTGGCTGCACCTACTCTTTAGACAGCCTCACGGTTTCTGAGAACTCCTGAGAAGAGCGAATGCCGAATCTAACGCCCGACCTGATTGCCCTTGGTTTCATCTGGTATGTCGTCTTTCTTTTTTCGACGACTTGTCACGAGGCCTCTCACGCGTTAGTGGCGAAGCTAGGCGGGGACGAGACTGCGGCGCTCGGCGGACAGGTGACGCTGAATCCTCTTCCGCATATCCGGCGCGAACCTCTTGGCATGGTACTCATTCCAATTCTGGCTATGGTTTTTACGGGGCGCATCATTGGCTGGGCAAGTGCCCCATTCAATCCGGACTGGCAGTACCGCCATCCGAAGCGGTCGGCGTGGATGGCACTGGCGGGGCCAGCAGCGAACTTTACGCTGATGCTGGTAGCGGTCGCGCTGATCCATGCTGGAATGAAGCTGAATTGGTTTCATGACGGCCCAACTGGCCAAGCCGGCCTGCCGGCAACAGTTTTGATTATTTTTTATCAATTGAACTTGCTGCTTGGAGTGTTCAACCTTCTGCCAGTTCCTCCACTGGATGGCAGCACAGGGATCATGCTGTTCATGGGTGAGAGCAGTGCACGTAGTTACCTGAATTGGCTACACACCTCGCCATATCGAATCCTGGGATTGCTGCTGGCGTTTTACGGATTCCGTTACATTTACGGGCCGATTGAGAGCTTTGCGACGCGGCTTCTGATTTACGGGCGCCTGTAAGCCATTTCGTACCGCCATGAAAGCGGGCCAGCTTAATGCCTCAGCACATGACAAACGCTGCTGGGCGTCTCCATCATCTCTTTTGCTTCAGCGGATTTGGAAAAGGGCCGTTGGAGTCTCACCTGCTTTGCTTCCGGCAGGAGCGAGCAATGGCGGTTGTGTCTCAGGATATGGGTGTCGCCTACCGCGTGGAAGTCTCGGGTTGGGGCAGCAAGCAGGAATTCTTTGTCGAAAGAACGGATGTGCAGTGATTGGACGACGAAGGCAAGCAGGTGACCCCGTCGCGCGAGGTGTCGCCGGGAGCATTGTTGTTTTTGCGGCTCTTGCATCCGACAAGCCCGGACCGGGTGCACTCGGTTCCCTGTCAGGTAAGTCCGCTCGTGGCAGCAGGGCCCGGACAGCACTTGGTGAAATTGGTGCAGGCGCACCGTCGGCAGAGAGTCATCTGAACAGGGTCGCCGCCAGAGACAATTCCACTATGGAAATGAGCGCGAGGAATGTGCAAAGGGAACCGTTTGCGGGCGGCACAGGTTCTCGGGATTGGTCGAACCAGTTTGTACCGTTATCTGAAGCAAGACGGTAATGAAGAGACGGTGAAGTTGCGCTCAGCTGCTAACGGTCACTGAAAAAGCTCACGGCAACGCGATCAGCGCGGCTTGAAAATCAGGGAACCGGGATCGCGATGCTCTGCAATAGGAAGGAGCCTCGCCACCAGATAGCGCTCTGGCGGTACCGTCCCAAACGAAAAAGGAAGCGGGCCCCACACGGAAGCGTAGAAGCCGGCACCGAGTGGCTGGGACATCGTCGCGGCGCGCCGGTCCAACTCGAACTGAATGATTTTTTCCTCGGTCAGCAGGAAGCCCGGCGGAGGACCAAAGCTGTTGGTCGTGTTTTCCGGAATGATGACGACGTCTCCGGAACGAAAAGACGAATTTCGAATGTCCGCCGGTTTCGCACCGGATTGCTGCATATAGTATTGAAATCCCCAATGACCTTCGAAATAGACGCTAGATTGCGAAGTGCGTAACTGCTCGGACAGGCGAGCGGCAGCCCTGCGGCCGGCGTTTGCCAGGGCTGCGTCTGCCGCCGTGACCCACAAGGAAGCGCCCGCGCAAGCTAGCAAAGCCGCACCTATTAGAGCTGTGCGCGGCCGCGAAAATGATGCAGCCGGCTCTAGTTTTCGGGCGATCACAATTGCCGCCACTGGGATCAACGGAAGAATTGACCGCGCGTTGATGGTCCAGTTAAGGAATGCGGCAAAGAGAAAAGTGCCGACCAGCCAAAGCGAAAGCAGCGTTTCGTCGGCGTTGACCTTGCGCAGGCCGCTAGCTGCCAACGCTATTGCCGAGATTCCGGCGGCGATCAGAATCGCCATCTGAGCACTGATGGCAGGCCAGTCTGCGGCTGCCTGTGGCGCCTGAAACCACCAAGCATGGCTCGACGCAGCGAGTCCCGCGCCGCCCGCAATTGTTAACGCTGCAAATAAGCCGCGTCGCGACCACAAGAGCGGAGCGAAAAATAGTGCTGGAAGAAAACATCCGCCGGCAAAAGCAAGGCCAACCAACGCTTTTGCGGCGACGGGCAACTCGTGGCCACGGTTGTGCAAGTTGGCATACTGCACGGCGTCAGAAAGCAAACCACGGCCGTAAAGGCCGTGCGTCCACCATTGATAGACGGCGAGCAGAACTATAGGAATCGCCAGATAAGCGAGCAAGCGATCGAGCCGGTGCTTTTTGAACAGAGAATGAACGAGCAGAAGCGGAATCAGAGCTACACCAAAATACTTGGTGAGCGCGCAGGCCGCGATTAATGCCGCGGAGACAGCGAGTAGCCAGTGTTTGCCGGAATCGCTCCCCTCCAACCAGCAGATTAGTGCGAGAAGCCACAGCGCTAGCATCAGGACGTCGCACATTACCGTAGTGCTGGAGACGAGAAATCCGGGCGTGAACAGAGTCGCGGCGGCCGCCAGCAAGGGGAAGCGGGTGAATCGGCTCGCTAGCCGATACGTTCCCAGAACGACTACGAGCGCAGGCAGAAGAAATGCCACGTGCAAGGACCGTTCAGACCAGCCGAACGTCCTCCCAACCGCGGCAGCGTAGTAGGAGGCGAGGGGAGGGTTCTTGGTGACATCGGCGATCGGCGTTTCGGTGGCATACCACACGACGCGAAAGCCATAAGGGTCGAGCGGATGCTGCGCGATATGTTGCGCGGTCCACAGGAAGAGCGGATCGTCCATGTGGAAGGCTTTGTTGGAGAAGGGAAGAAGGCATGTCAGCGTCGCAAATGTAAGCAGCAGAAGCGAATGCGACGCGGACCAGTTTTGGAAAATGGCGGGAGAAGATCCGGTTTTATGGTCGGGCGACGCAGCGTCCGTCACGAACACCTCTGCCAAAAGAAATATCCAATTTGATTATCGGGTGTGCGACGAGATTTCAGGACTAAACGAAATGAACGCGGACGTTGCAGTTAACGCCCAACCGCTTTTTGCGCCTGCCAGAGATGGCGGCGGTCGTGCGCGGCAATGATCCGGAAGGCCGAGTAGGCGTTGTAGTGCATGTTGGCGAAAGGCGATTTCATCTTTTGCTGGTCGATGGCTTTTCCCGCTGAAGCCTGGAGCAGATCGATGAGTTCATTGTGAAGCCGTTCAAACTCCTGCAGGACAGGTTCCGATCCTTCCGACTCGAGCGGCTGAGCAAGCTTGGGAGCGGTCATTTTAATTAGCGCGGGAGGCTCCAGGCTCCACGCGAGAAGCCGACCGGGTAGGTCCATCTTGAATATTGTTTTTGCTCCGCCTGTGACTCCTGGCGCAGCTTCCACCGCCTCGCGGATGCCCGGCAGCATGGCTTGCGTGGCTAGATTCAGGTGGACGACACAATCAAGCGCCGACCAGCTTGAAGGAGAACGCCGCTTGCGCAAAGGCCCTTCGCCGGTATAGGTGAGAAGATTCCGAGCCTCTTCCATCGAGTGGCGAAAATCATGAGCGAGCGTTTCCAATTGATTGCAAGCAAGTTGCATTTGGGTGGAGGACATGGCAATCGTCCGTCGCGCAAATTCCAGGCGGAGTCAAACCTTGCAGAGTAGTCTGCCACACCGGAGCCGGGGCAGCATCGAAAAACTGGTAAGGAAACGGGACTGGCCGGCCTAAGAGTTGTAGCCGGAGTCGGGCCAGCGAGGTTGGATGAAGAGGCCGCCGTCCACTCCAAGTGTCTGGCCGCTAATAAAAGAAGCATTTTCGCTCAGCAAAAACTCGACGGCGACCGCGACATCGGCGGGAGTTCCGATGCGACGCAGAGGCGTCAGCTTAGCCCAAGTGCCAGCGAAATCCGGGATTTCCGCCTTGGTACGTTCGGTGTCGATGGCGCCAGGGGCGACGCAATTGACGCGAATGCCGAAAGGGCCCAGCTCCACCGCCGAGGATTTCGTGAACATCTCAATGGCACCCTTGCTTGCGGTGTACGAGGAGAGATTCGGAAAGGGAACTTTATTTGAACCGGATCCAATATTGACGATAGCGCCTGTGCCGCGTTGTTTCATATGACGCGCAGCGCGCTGTGTGCAAAGAAAGCAACCACGAAGGTTGGTGGAGAGCACGCGATCCCAGTCCGGGTCTTCCATCTCGAGAAGAGGCTTAAAAACTTGTATGGCGGCGTTGTTGACGAGGGCGTCGAGGTTTCCGAATTCGGCGAGAATGGAACGAAACATTTGGTCCACCTCGTGGGCATCGGAGATATCGGCATAGACAGCGATGGCGCGGCCACCTAAGGCGCGGAGGTCTTGCGCGAACCTTT
>Ga0070665_100005072_pt1 | contig 13665 bp, 10 predicted proteins | sample KBSS13metaG_FD_65862 | JGI IMG/M metagenome (GOLD analysis project Ga0070665, IMG submission 65862) | Switchgrass rhizosphere microbial communities from Kellogg Biological Station, Michigan, USA - KBS S1-3 metaG | ecosystem: Host-associated > Plants > Roots > Rhizosphere > Soil ... | reverse complement strand
CTGGCAGCAACCGGTGAAATTTCAGCATCCACGAGTATCGCTGGCGAGGAAATCGCGGCCAGTCAGATCGCATCAACCTCTACAAAGCACTTCGACGCGTGGGCTATGAACACGGCTTCGATCTATTCGAGGCGAATCGCGGACGGCGGCACTGGATTCACTGGCCCGTCAATGCGCGGAAACACCATCATGTGGGGCTCCTCGATTATTTGGGGGTCTTCAACTTACAGCGATTCGATTATTTGGGGTTCCTCGATCATTTGGGGTTCTTCGATCATCTGGGGTTCGACGGTGGACGCGGATTCAATCATCTGGGGCTCATCGAGCGACGGGGACTCCATCATGTGGGGCACTTCGACACAGAGTGAATCAATTATCTGGGGTTCGTCAGCCGGAGATGACTTCGCAGTTTAGTGATGTGCAAGGACGCTCGCTCTCGGGGTCGTTGTGGCGTAACCCAATAAAATTAAACATCTTAGGAGGACAACATGAAGACGATCATTCTCTGGGACTAACGCCGCGGACCTACACAGCCAGAACGGTCGAGCCGATAAATGGGGCGCCAATGGTGTCCCCCTCCGGCCTGACCCAATCGGGCCGACTCTACGTTTGGGCCGTTATCGCTGCCGGCTTGACGGTGGTCGGTGGGTCCATTTACCACCTCTTCATCGAACCGATCGGCAATCAATGGTTCATCCTCGCGGCGCTTACGCTAATCAGCGGCTCAGCGACTGTAAGGCTACCCTCCACGTACGCCTCCATTTCAATCTCTGAAACTTTCGTTTTTACGGCAGTTCTGTTATACGGGCCGGCTGCCGGCACGGTGATCGTCGCGCTCGACGGGCTGGTCGGTTCTTTTTGGATTTCGAAAAGGAACCCTCAGATTCACCGAGCTCTCTTCAACATGTCAGCGCCAGCGGTCTCTGCCTGGCTTTCAGCGCAATTGTTTTTCATCGTTGCCGGAATCGCTCCCCTCACCAAGGAACCCTCCCCCACTAATGCCATTCTTCCGGCCCTGATCCTCTTCGCGTTGACATATTTTGGAATCAACAGCTGGCTGATCACGTTCGTCATCACTCTTGAAAAGAAGCTCGATCCGATAAAAGTGTGGAAAACCAGCTTTGGCTGGCTCTCCCTCAACTATTTTGGAGGGGCGTCAGTCGCATTCTTGCTGGTCGGATACAACCGAGCAATCAACCTTGGCTACGTCGGGGCGATCATACCGTTGCTGTTGGTGTTGTACTTCACCTTCAAAGCCGCAATGGGTCGCGTAGAAGACGCTGACAAGCACGTTGACCAACTAAACAGACTTTATCTTTCGACCATTGAAACGCTCGCAATGGCGATCGACGCAAAAGATCAAGTTACTCACGGTCACATTCGTCGCGTGCAAGCGCAGGCAACAAGCCTGGCGAAGGAAGTCGGAGTACGTGACGAGAACTTGCTTAAAGCAATTCAGGCTGCGGCGCTGCTGCACGACATGGGAAAGCTGGCGGTTCCTGAATACATTTTGAATAAACCAGGCAAGCTGACCGAGGCTGAGTTTCAAAAAATGAAGCTGCACGCTAGCGTCGGCGCCGACATCCTTTCTGCGATCGATTTTCCGTACCCGGTAGTACCGATTGTTCGCCACCATCATGAAAACTGGGATGGTACCGGCTATCCATCCGGGATCAAGGCAACAGAAATCCCGATTGGGGCTCGAATTCTCGCAGTCGTTGATTGTTTCGACGCACTAACCTCGGATCGCCCGTATCGGGCGAAACTTTCAGACGACGAGGCGCTCGCGATTCTCAAACAACGCAGCGGATCCATGTACGACCCGATGGTCGTCGACGCCTTTTTTAGGTTTCATTCAGTGCCAAGTCCTGAGCTGCCTCGCCAAGGACCGCCGAGCGAAGTGCTGAACACCATCGCGCGATCGAGACGGGCAACGCCGGACGCGCAGGCCGGGCTCAGCGAAGCCGTATCCGCCGCTGACGAAATGTTGACGATCTACGAACTGTCGAGTGAACTTGAGAGCTGCACGAGTTTGACTGATGCATTCGACGTAATCCTCAGACAGATTCGCCGTCTTGTTCCGGTGTCTCTTAGCGTCTTCTACTCGTACGACCGCGCCTGCGATGATCTAATCGCTGTACACGCGATCGGCGACCGCGCGGCTCGCGTACGCGGCGTCAGAATCGCGTTGGGGCAACGTTTAAGTGGGTGGGTTGCCGCCAATCGGAGGACAATCGTCAACTCGGATGCCAGTCTCGATTTAGGGGAATCGCTGGCGCGTCAATCTCCAACTCTAAAAAGCTGCCTTAGCGTACCCCTCGCATTCGACGATAACCTCGTTGGTGTCATTGCGCTCTATTCGACCGAACCGAACGGCTTCACAGATGACCACAGACGAATATTGGAAGCAATTTCAGGACAAATCGCAATTCATCTGAAACGTGTTGACTTCGGGGCTGATCGACGTGATCCGCTTTCGGCCGTGAGGAACTAGTGGTCGTTCTGCGCTCGAGTGAACGCCCCAGGGACAACTGAACAGCTCGAGCTCACGTCGAGCATCCTTCCACATTCTCTCAGCGCAGCTAGGCCGTCTTTCTCGTTGCCTTGCGACACCACTGGGCCATCGTCGTCGCTTGCTCTCCATCTAGGCCCTTGTAGCACCTGGCTGCACCTCGCGGCTCGCGCAAGGTTCTTGAGGAATCTTGGTATCACCGGACGGCAAAGCGCACAGTGTGCCGCGTCGCGGCAACTCGTTGAAAGAGCGATGGCTACACCTTTCCTTCGCTGCTGCACACGATCATTGTCGCGGTTGTTAAATTCATAAAAAAATCGTGGTGTTCTTGTAACAATGCGGCCATCTGATGGCCCGCTTGACTGCGAGAGTGTCATGGAACCCCTAGAGCCCATATTGCGCTTAACGCGCGTCGGTCGGTTTGGACAGGCGCTACAAGCTTTTAAGGAAGTAGCGGGCACGATTCCCAATCGTCCAGCGGCCGAAGTGTTGCGCGCCCAGGTGCTTGCGCAAGTTGGTCAGTCTGAGAGCGCATTGGCACTCGCTACAGCGTTGCTCAAATCCAAGACCTTGACCATCGTTCAGCGGAGCGAATGCGAGGCCGTTGTTGGCAAGATTCACTTTGACGAAGGTGATGCCGACAGCGGACTTGGCCACCAGCAACGTGCCACCTTAACCGCCGAGCAGGCTACCGATCCTCGATCGACGTTCGGAGCCAAGCTTTTCCTGTTCATGATGTTGTCCGAAAGGTACGGACCGGCCGCTGGGTGGTCCGTTCTTGGCGATCTCCGACAACTCGCGACCAAGCTAGGTGACGTCGACGTTACGGCCCAACTTCACCTTTTCGTTGCACAGGCGGAAGCTAAACGTGGGCTTCTCGAAAACGCGAAGCGGCATACAGCGCTGGCCCGTCGCATCTTGCGAGCATCTCCGAACGTCTATCTGACAGCATTTGTCGCAAACCTCGATCTTGCGTTTGCGGTCATGCGGTCCGAATTCGACGTCGCTAAGAATTGTGGGCTTCGAGCCGTTCACCTCGTTGAACAATCTGGCAATGGAAAGTTGACCAAGGCCGTCCTTGGCAACATGGGGAACCTCTACTGCGAGTTGGGAGACTTCGATCGCGCATCGGCGTACTTCGAAGAGGCCCTAGCGACTCCGCCCGAAAAAGGCGTGAACACGACAGCCATCCTTGAGAGCCTCGCCAGAGTTCATCTCTTGCGGGGACGAGCCGATGCTTGTTTGTCAGTGTTGGAACGGATCGAGTCGACCATTCGCGCCGAGCAGGACAGGCTCTCTTATGAGCAGCGCCATTCGGCGCTGACGCGCATTCATCTCCTCGCACATCGCGGTCAGTTGCAGGATGCGTTAAACGGGACGGAGCCCGTCTTGGAACTCGCTATGAAGGCCGGCGACGGTTTTCTGCAGAAACACGTTCTGCTCACCCGAGCAGACTTGCTGCAGCAGCTTGGCAAGGCCTCTTCCTCGGCTCAACTGATCGCGGAGATCAGTCCTGGCTTGGTGGGTCAGACACCGGAACTCTTCGCGCGCAGCGAACAGATTCTGGCATGCGCGCTTGAATCGAATTGTTGCGAAGGAAGCGATGTTCACTACGATCGGGCACTTCGAGTCTATCAATCGATCGGCAGTGTCCCACGCCTTCGCGAGCTTGAGGCCCGTTGGGCTCAAGCTCGCGCAGTGCACTCAAATGTCGCGCATTCAAATCGGGAGATCAACCGCCCGAGCTCTGGTGGTCCACAGGCGCAGGGCGTTCGTTCGGCGCTTCAGGAGCTGGCGACGGTTTTTACTCACGCATCACGGCCGGACCTAGTAGCTCGAGAGTTGGTGGAGCTAGCAACAAGAGCGAAGTGCACACATTCGGCCGCTGCGACACTACAAGACGCAAATGGCACAAATCAGATCATCTCTCAGACGGGCTCTGAGTCGAGTGATTTGACTGATACGACGCGACTTTCGGTGGGCTTCAAGGATGATCGAGAGATTCAGTTACACATTCGATCAAAAACAGATATCGAATCAATCGCAACCGTGAATGCGTTCAAACTGCTACTTGCTTCGCTTCATGAAGTGCAGCGAAGCCGTGCGGAACGCGAAGAACGAGCAACACTCTGGCCGGTCGAAGAGTTACCTGATATTCAGCGTTCGATCGTTACGGGCCGAATGCGAAAACTGATGGAGGACGCTCGACGCATTGCCCGCGCCAAGGTCAACGTCCTTATCACCGGCGAAAGCGGAACCGGCAAAGAGATCCTCGCGCGTGCGATCCACGACTTCTCCGATCGCGAGGGAAAGCCGTTCGTCCCCTTCAACTGCGCCGCGATCCCTCGCGACCTGCTCGAAAGCCAACTCTTCGGCCACCGCCGTGGCGCATTCACCGGCGCCGATCGTGATCAGCTCGGATATATTCGCGCCGCCCGCCACGGCACCCTCTTTCTCGACGAGATCGGCGAGCTCGGACTCGACCTCCAGCCCAAGCTCCTGCGATTCCTGGAGTCGGGAGAAATCTCGCCCCTCGGCGAACCCGGCTCGATGACGATCGACGTGCGCATCGTCGCCGCGACCAACTCGAAGCTCGAAGAGGCCGTGCGCAACGGCCGCTTCCGCGAAGACCTCTTCTACCGCCTGAACGTCGTCAAGCTGGACATTCCGCCGCTGCGCGAACGCCGCGACGAGATTCCCGGATTCGTCAACCACTTCGCCGCGCGGGCTGCCGAGGAATTCAAGAAAGGCCAGCTGCGCATCGCCGAGGAGACGATGGAGCATTTGCTGCTCTATCGCTGGCCAGGAAACGTCCGTCAGCTCAAGAACGAAATGAGCCGCATGGTTGCCCTCGCTGAGCCCAACTCGACGCTCCTGCCCGAGTCGATCTCGGACCACATCCTCGAAGCGCTGCCCGTTCTGCGTCACCCATCGACGAGCGGTGAGGCGATCACGGTCGACCTCCACGAGAAGCTGCTGCCGGCGGTCGCGCGCGTGGAGGCCGAAATGATCAGGGCCGCGCTCAAGCGCCACGGTGGCAAGGTGGACGCCGTCGCCAAGGCATTGGGCATCTCTCGCAAGGGCCTCTATCTGAAACGCCAGCGCCTGGGTCTTTGAACCCGCGCGGATCCGCGCCAATCGAGGCGTGCACCTGATCCGAGTAAGAGCGACCGCTACAATAAGGCGGTGCTGAATCCTGAGTCCTTGAGATCGCGAACGGTGACGATCGCGATCGCGTGTTGTGCCGCTCCTGTTTTGTGGTCTCGGCCGCTCGCCGCACAGAAGCCGATGTTTCGAGCGTCACTGAACATTCGGCTCGCGTCGCACGAGGTCGACTACGGTGATCAAATCCGGGGCGAGGGCATGATCTTCACTGGTGAGCCGATGGTTGTTGATATCGGCCTCGTCAGTCGACTTGATGGCCCGCCGGTTGCCGCCGAACACGACTGGTTCCAGCGCATAACGGCGACTCTCTACCCCGGCGGGCGATTCGAGTTCGAGCGGGCGAAAGGAGTGCCGTTCACGTGCGCGCCCGAGTCGACCCGGACGAATCAGGTCGTCAACGAGGCGGCTCGAGTGGTCATCGGCGCACATGGATGGATTTACGTCCGTTGCCGCACCGACCTTGCCGAATACAACCTCACGCCCGGCCTGTACACTCTCGAAGTTGCCTGGTCGAACGCTGCCGACATGATGCGATTCACCAAAAGGAACGAAATCGAAACAGGACCGAGCTACTTGACTGGGCTCCTGCCGTTCGAGCTTCGCGCAGTGGTCAGTGAAGGCGACCGGCTCGATCTGTTGAATCATCTGGCAGCTCGCGCCGAGACCGACGGACGGCTCGAGGAGGCTCTCCGGCTGACGGATCAGGGACTTGCGCGCAACCCCGCCAACGTGACCGCGTGGCTGACGCGTGTAAGAGTGCACGGGGCGCAGGGGCTATGCGCGCTGGCATCGCTCGACCTGCAAAAGGCGGCCGAGACGATCCAACTGGGTCGTGATACCAGCAATCGTCGATTGCAACGTCGCGATCCCGCGGCACGACCGCCGACCGCGGAAGAAATTCGGCGCAGCATGCCCGGGCTTCCGTGCCCCTGAACCTGGCGCGCGACACCGGAAGATTGACGTCACATCGACGAAGGTCCGGTCGTCGCCGGGTCTCTATCTGAAACGCCAGCACCTCGGTCTCTGAACCAGCGCGGATCCGCGCCCATCAGCGCGTGCAGCGAGTCCACCAGCACCCGCTGCGAATTGCACCTCGTTCGAATCGTCTGCAGCTTCCCTTCCCGAATCCGGTAGTACACGGTCCGCCGCGACACGCCGAGGAGTTCGGCCGCCTGATCGATCATCACGGATCTCAGCATGTCGCGCCGAGGGGCACGATCGATGCCCGCCCCTCGTGTTCGCTGGTCGCCCGCTCGTGTCCGCTCGTGCGTCGCTGAGTCCCGGTTCCGACGGGTAGCCGCTACTCGCCGGGTAGACAGTTCTCTGACATCTTCCTTACCTCAGCCGGTCATTCCGCATACAATCCGCCGCATGAACGGCCTGATGATGGACTACCCGCTCACGCTGTCGACCATCTTCCGCCGCGCGGAGACGGTGTTTCGGAAACAAGAGATCGTGTGGCGCACGGCCGACAAGACAGTCCGGCGCTACACGTGCGCGGAGTTCGCCAGCCGCGCCCGCCGCCTCGCCCAGGTCCTCCTCGACCTCGGCGTCAGGCCCGGCGATCGCGTCGCCACGCTCGGCTGGAACCACGGTCCGCACCTCGAGGCCTACTTCGGGATCCCGCTGATGGGCGGCGTGCTCCACACCCTGAACCTCCGCCTCCACCCCGACGAGCTCGCCTACATCGTCAACCACGCGGAGGATCGCGCGATTCTCGTTGACGAGAGCCTGCTCCCCCTCTGGAACCAGGTGAAGCCAAAGGTGAAGGTGCCGATCACGATCGTCGTCGGCGCAAGCGGACCCGTGCCCGACGGGTGCCTGGAATACGAGTCGCTCATCGAGAAGACGAAGCCGGCTGCGGAGATGCCGGACCCCGACGAGCGCGCCGCCGCGGCGATGTGCTATACGACCGGCACGACCGGCAACCCGAAAGGCGTGCTGTACTCGCACCGCTCGCTGGCGCTGCACACCTTCGGCCTGGTGCTGGACGGCGGCATGGGCCTGCGCGAGACCGACGTCGTGCTGCCGGTGGTGCCGATGTTCCACGCCAACGCGTGGGGCATGCCGTTTGGCGCGATCATGGTCGGCGCCAAGTTCGTGATGCCGGGGCCTCACCTGGATCCGGCGAGCCTCGTCGATCTCTTCGTGCGCGAGCGCGTCACGCTCACCGGCGGCGTGCCAACCATCTGGATGGGCGTGCTGCAGTACCTCGAGGCGAATCCGGGCAAATTCGATCTGTCCGCCATCCGCGCGATGTACGTCGGCGGATCCGCCGTGCCGCAATCGCTGATCGAAGCGTTCGACAAGAAGTATGGCCTGCGCATCATCCAGGCGTGGGGGATGACCGAGCTCGCCCCACTCGGCACGGTCGCGCACGTTCCGGCGTCGATGGCTCAGGAGCCCGACGCGGTGAAATTCGCCTACCGCGCCCGGCAGGGACGGCCGTCGCCGTTTGTCGAGATCCGCGCCCGCAACGAAGACGGCATCGTCGAGTGGGACGGCAAGACGATGGGCGAGCTGGAAGTGCGCGGACCGTGGATCGCCAGCGCGTACTACAACCGGTCCGACTCCGCCGATCGCTTCACGGATGATGGCTGGTTCCGGACCGGGGACATCGCGACGATCGACGCGGACGGCACGATCCAGATCCAGGATCGCACGAAGGATCTGATCAAGTCGGGTGGCGAGTGGATCAGTTCTGTGGCGCTCGAGTGCGCGCTCATGGGCCATCCGGCGGTCGCCGAGGCGGCGGTCATCCCGGTCGCGAGCCAGAAATGGAGCGAGCGCCCGCTCGCCGCCGTCGTCCTGAAACCGGGCGCGAGCGCGACGCCGCAGGATCTGAAAGCCTTCCTCGCGCCGCAATTCGCGAAGTTCTGGCTGCCGGACGATTTCGCGTTCATCGACGCCATCCCGCGAACCTCCGCGGGCAAGTTCAAGAAGAGCGAGCTGCGCGACCAGTTCAAGGACTACAAGGCGGCCGAGTAGCGCGGCGCCGTTGACTCTGCCCCAGGGTCAGGGTGGAACCTGTCGTCCATGTTTTCTTCAATCGGCCAGTTCTCGAAGCTGACCGGCGTGACCGCCAAGGCGCTGTACCTCTACGAGAGGCGCGGGCTGCTGACGCCGCGGCGGTCTCGCGCCGGCTATCGCCGCTACACGATGCGCGAGCTGACGCAACTCGAGCGGATCGTGGCGCTCAAGGGACTCGGGCTGTCGCTGCAGCAGATCGCCGCGATGACCCGGGACGAAGGCCGCGCGACTGGCCTGCTGCAGCAGCAGCGCGCGGTGCTCGACGACAAACGGCGGCGCCTCGAGCGCGCCGTGAACGCGATCGACGCGATCGCCGGCGACGAGATGCCGGGCGCGGCGCTCGATCGATTCGTCAACGAGTCTTCGTGGGATCGATGGGAAGTCCGTCTGAAAGCCGCCGCGTCGCAAGCACCGCGGGCGCCCGATCGCGCGAGCCCGTCGCGCGTCGCGCTCTTTCAGAAGATTCACGCCGCGCTCGATCGAGATCCGCGCGGACGGAAGGCGCGCGAGCTCGTCGGCGAATGGAACGCGCTCCTCGCGCGGGAATTCGGCGGCGACAGCAACATGGCGGAGTCGAAACGGCAGCGCTGGGCGGGCCGTCAAAGCTGGCCTGCCGGCATGCGCAACTACGTCGCGTCCCTGTACGACATGGAATGGCCGGCGTGGGATCGCGTCGCGGCGTTCATCGACGCCGTGATGCTGAAATTGCCACCGCAAAAACGGCCGAGTTGGCGGAATTGATCAAGAAACTCACTTAACGCTTGCGCGATTGGGGATTATGAAGCATGATATAGACGATTTTGATGCTTCAAACATCTGATGTGACGCACAAATGAGCACGCCTACCAGCGGGTGGCGCCTCCCGTCCAGCGGCCTCAGCCTTCCCGAAGTTCACGGCTCCATCGCCATCCCAGCGAGCGCCGGTTTCTGGCGCAAGATGTTCGCGTTTGCGGGACCCGGCTACCTCGTCGCGGTCGGCTACATGGATCCCGGCAATTGGGCAACCGACCTGGCCGGCGGCGCCCGATACGGCTACACGCTCCTCAGCGTGATCATGATCTCCAACCTGATGGCGATTCTGCTCCAGGCGCTGTCGGCGCGCCTGGGCATCGCCAGCGGACGCGATCTCGCGCAGGCCTGCCGCGACAGTTACTCGCAGCCCGTCGTGTGGGTCCTCTGGCTGCTGTGCGAAGTCGCCATCGCCGCGTGCGACCTGGCGGAAGTCATCGGCGCCGCGATCGCGCTCAATCTCCTGTTCCACCTGCCGCTGCTCTGGGGCGTGATCCTCACCGCGCTCGACGTGCTCGTCGTGCTCTTCCTGCAGCATCGCGGCTTCCGTTACGTTGAGTCGCTTGTCGTCGCGCTGATCTGCCTCATCGCGGGTTCGTTCGCCATCGAGCTGTGGCTCTCGCGACCCGACATGGCGGGTGTCGCGCTCGGCTTCGTTCCGCGAACCGAGATCCTGAAGAACCCGAGCATGCTCTACATCGCGATCGGCATCCTCGGCGCAACGGTGATGCCGCACAACCTGTACCTGCACTCCTCCATCGTCCAGACCCGCAAGTACTCCGACACCGCGGCCGGCAAGGAAGAGGCGATCCGTTTCGCATCGATCGATTCCGCGGTCGCGCTGATGTTCGCGCTCTTCATCAACGCGGCGATCCTCATCATGTCGGCGGCCACCTTCCACGGCACCGGCCACCAGGACGTCGCGGAAATCGGGGACGCCTATCAACTGCTCTCCCCGCTGCTAGGCACGACGATGGCGAGCGTGTTGTTCGCGGTGGCGTTGCTTTGCTCGGGGCAGAACGCGACGCTCACGGGCACGCTCGCGGGTCAGATCGTGATGGAAGGGTTCATCAACCTGCGCATCCGGCCGTGGCTGCGGCGGCTCGTCACGCGGCTGATCGCGATCGTGCCCGCGGTCATCGTCATCGCGATGTACGGCGAGCGCGGCACCGGACCGCTCATCATCCTCAGCCAGGTCGTCCTGAGCCTTCAGCTGCCGTTCGCGGTCTTCCCGCTGGTGATGTTCACCAGCGATCCGCACAAGATGGGACAGTTCGCCAACGCCGGATGGGTCAAGGTGCTGGCGTACGCGGTTGCGGTTATCATCGCGGTGCTGAACATCTACATGCTCTACCAGATTTTCACGGGCGCCTGAGATGTACCGCCGCATTCTCGTCGCGGTCGAGAACTCGGCCGCCGACAAGACCATCATCGGCCATGTCGCGGATCTCGCGGCGCTCACCGGCGCCTCGCTGCTGCTCGTGCACGTCGCGGACGGATGGGCGGCGCGCAACTTCGACCAGCTCAAGCTGCGCGAGTCGGAGGAAATGAAAATCGATCGCGACTACCTGGATCGATTGCGGAGCGAGCTCGAGCAGCGCGGCCTCACCGTCGATACGCGTCTGGCGATGGGCGATCCCGCCACCGAGCTGGTCAAGGTGTCGCAGGAGCAGGGTGTCGATCTGATCGCGATGTCGACGCACGGCCATCGCTTCGTCAAGGACGTCCTCCTCGGCGCAACCGCGGACAAGGTCCGCCACCTCGTGAAGGTCCCCGTTCTCCTGCTCCGCGCCCAGTAACACATTCCGACCGCAGGGCTGAAGCCCTGCGCCACATCTGGCAAGAGCACGCCGCACCCTGAACCGGAACCCAGCACCCTGAACCGGAACCCAGCACCCTGAACCCTGAACCCGAACGTTGAACCCTGAACCATGAACCCTGAACCCCGAACCGTCTCTGTGTTATAAAGCCCTTGATGGGCGCGCCCGAGCCGATTCACGCGCACGCGATCGACAACATCCGCTTCATCCGCGACACGATGTCGCGCGCGACGCAGTTCACGGCGCTGCCCGGGTGGGGCGGCGTGCTGATGGGTGTCACGGCACTCGTGACCGCGGCGGTGTCGGGGCCGCCGGACGATTCGCTGCGCTGGGTACTGGTCTGGCTCGCGGACGCGTGCGTGGCCGCCGCGATCGCGCTCGGCGCCATGGCGATGAAGGCACGGCGTGCGGGCACGCCGCTGACGTCGGCCGCGCCGGCCCATCGCTTTGCGCTGGCGTACCTGCCGCCGCTCATCGCGGGCATCGTCCTCACCCCGGTGTTCGTGCTCGGCGGATTGATGGCGCGCCTGCCTGGCTGCTGGCTGTTGCTGTACGGCGCGGCGGCCGCGACGGGCGGTGCATTCTCGATCCGCATCGTGCCGATCCTGGGACTCTGCTTCATGGCGCTCGGCGTGGTGGCGTTCGCGGTGCCCGCCGCATGGGGACACTGGTTCATGGCCGCCGGCTTCGGCGGTTTGCACATTGGATTCGGCCTGGTGATCGCGAGGAAATATGGCGGCTAGAACAGCGGCGGCGCGCAACAAATCTGAAATCCGAAATCTGAAATCTGAGATTCCCAGGCGCAGCACACTGGATCTCGATCGGCTGATTCACGAGCGGCTGCGGCTCGGCATCGTGAGCGCGCTCGCGGTGAACGACCGGCTCACGTTCAACGATCTGAAGGGGCTGCTGCAGACGACCGACGGCAACCTGAGCGTCCATGCACGGAAGCTGGAAGACGCACAGTACATCTCCTGCGAGAAGACGTTCGACGGCCGAATGCCGAGAACCGAGTATCGGCTCACCGCAGCCGGCCGCCGGGCGTTCGAGAAGTACCTCGCGCACATGGAGGCGATCCTCAAGGCCGTTCGCGATTGAGTCTCAGAGGTCCCGTCTCAGAGGTTCGGGGGAGCGGACGCCTTACACGAGCGCGCGGCCTTTGATCCGCTCGAGCACGCGCAGAGGCGAGCGCTCGGGCTCCAGCATCGCCTCCACCGGCAGCATGAACGTCTGCTCGAGCTGATACTGACCCTGCGTGGCTGCGTGGCTCACTTGGTCGGTGAACGCCAGCCAGGTCGATCCCGCCGGCAGATCGACGCGGCTCTGCGCCGATTCCTTCTGAAATTCCTCGTCGGCCTTCATGCGATCGTGCAGCTGCAGCATGAGCGCGTCGTACGCCGAGCGCGGCGACTTCGTGACGCGCGTGAGCGCGAGCAGATGCCCGACGCCCGGCAGCGGCGGGCGAAGCTGAGACGCGAACCGGCGTGCAACGGTCTCGAAATCGTCGCCTAGCCGCCACGCGCGTGCGCGTCCTTCCGGGTTCACGTTGCTGAACACGCGCAGGATGCGGCGTCCGCCGGACGGCGTCGCCGGAAACGCATCCACGTGCAGGCGCGAATCGTCTTTCCGCCACGTGGTCTGCCGGCCCGCGATTTCCGCCGGGCGGAAGCTGGCGCGCGCCCGCACGAGCCGATCGCCATAAGCCGGAAGCAGCCGCTGAACGAGGGACGCGGCCGCCTCGCTGAAGCGCCGGATGAAGCCGGCGAGCATCTCGGCATCCGCGCCGGACGCGGTGGATCCGCCGAGGCGCCCGGACGCCGGATCGTAGCTGGCGTTCTTCGAACTGCCGAGAATCGTCGGCGTAAACAGCAGAGCCTCATGCGGTTCCACGTGGAAGCGGAGGTCGGGCAGAAACAGGACGCCGCCGGCTTCCAGTTCGCGGGCGCCCTGCGCGACCGCCTCCGAAGGGGCGGCAGACCAGCTAACCCCAGGTATTTGTATAACTTTCGTCATTAATACGTAAGTATTCTAAAAAGAGACATCAAATGACGTCCTGGGGGTAAATAGTGTGGCCGAAGGCCCCGTATCCTCCTATACGACACGGATCAGTGTGCCTTCCCACAGCTTGGAGCTAACGGTGTTCAGACGTTTTTGTTTCCGGTCCCTTATCATCGCCGCGGCCGGCGCGACCGCTCTCGGGAGCGCTGCCTGCGGTAGCAACACTTCAGCGGCCGGACCTGGTGGCGGCGGCGGGCGCGGACGTGGACGCGGCGGCGACGGCGGCGCGGCGCCGGTCGTCACCTCCAAGGTCACCTCGAAAGATGTGCCCGTCGATCTCGCCGCCATCGG
>Ga0070665_100005069_pt1 | contig 13668 bp, 11 predicted proteins | sample KBSS13metaG_FD_65862 | JGI IMG/M metagenome (GOLD analysis project Ga0070665, IMG submission 65862) | Switchgrass rhizosphere microbial communities from Kellogg Biological Station, Michigan, USA - KBS S1-3 metaG | ecosystem: Host-associated > Plants > Roots > Rhizosphere > Soil ... | reverse complement strand
CTGAGCGCGGCCGAGCCCCATCCCGAGACGGCCGCGCTGCTACAGAAACTGCAGGCCAAAAACTAAGCGCGCTTCTCAGCCGCCCCAGCGAACGTTCGCGGGCATTCAGTTAACGCCTCCCCAGCCGCCCGGCGTTTGAGGGCCTCTTCGGCCGCGCGCCGTTCAGCGCGTCGCGAGCGCCGCGGCAACGGTCTTCGTCAGCGGCGTCGTCGGTCGCCCAATGAGCTTGCTCATCGCGCGACCGTCATCGTAGAGCGAGTCACCGGCCGCCTTCGCATCACTCTCCGCCAGCATCGCGGCCACCGGCTCGGGCAAACCGAAGCCCGCAAGCGCGCCTTTGTATTCAGCTTCCGGCAGATCGTTGTAGACAACGGGTTTTCCCGACTGCCGCGAAACTTCCGCCGCGTATTCCGCCATCGTGAACGCGGCATCACCGGCGAGCTCGTAAATCTTCCCAGCCTGGCTCTTGGCGTCACCCGCCAACACAAGCGCCGCAGCGGCTGCGTAGTCCGCCCGGGCCGCCGCCGAAATGCGCCCGCTCCGCGCCGATCCCAGAATCACTCCGTGCTGAAGCGCAGCCGCGATGCTCCCCGTGTAATTTTCGGTGTACCAGCCGTTCCGCAGAAACACGAACGGCACACCCGATGCGCGAATGTATTTCTCCGTGCCCAGATGCTCGACCGCGAGCCCCATCGGGCTCGTGTCCGCGCGCAGAATGCTCGTGTACCCAAGAAGCTTCACACCCGCGGCTTTCGCCGCATCGACCACATTGCGATGCTGCGCGAGTCGCTTGCCGACCTCGTTGGCCGAGATGAGCAGCACCTTGTCGGCGCCAGCGAGCGCCTTCGTCAGAGAAGCCGGGTCGTTGTAATCGGCGGTGCGAATCTCGACGCCGCTCGCGGCCGGGTCCTTTGCCTTGGCGGCATCGCGCGCGAGGCCGACCAAACGCGCCGTCGGCGCAATCCGCTTCAGCTCGGCGAGGACGAGGCGGCCGAGGTGCCCGGTGGCACCCGTGACGACGATAGTTTCTGACGCTGACATGCGGTATTCCTCGCTCGGGGTCTAGAATGAAGACTCGGTCTCATTGTGAGACCTTCACGATCCCTGCGGAAGGAGGCAGTTTTCCGTGACCAGGTTACGTGCAGGTAACCCCGTGGTGGGGCGCGACTCGAGCGTGGCACCCGAGCGGACGCCGGCGCGCGCCGCGACACCGCCACGATCGGCGCAGCAGACGAAGCCGGCGCCTGGCTCAGAGCCGCGACGATCGGGGCAGCAGCCGAAGCCGGCGCCTGACTCAGAGTCGCGAAGTTCGGGGCAGCCGAGGCTTGAGCGCGGTGCGCGACGCCTGCGTCGGGCGCCGGATGCCAGCTCAGCGCAACCGACGGCAGCACGGCAAGGACTGACGGCGCGTTTCGACGCCTGGTGCGATGAAGGCAACTTCTCGGCCTGCCCGGTGCGAGGCGTGCTCGATCGCATCGGCGACAAGTGGTCGACGCTCATCGTCATCGCGCTCGCGCAGCGCGCGCATCGGTTCAGCGAAATCCGCCGCGCGATTCCCGACATTTCCAAGCGCATGCTCACTCAGACGCTCCGCGACCTCGAGCGCGACGGGCTCGTGTCCCGCCGAGTCTTCCCCACGAAGCCACCGAGCGTCGAGTACAAACTGACCGAGCTCGGCGAATCGCTGCTCGAGCCCCTCACCGTGCTGATCACGTGGGCTGAGAAGAGTCAGTCGAAGATCACGACTGCCCGCGCCGAGTTCGATGCCGCGACGGCCGCGAGCGCCTGAACTCGCGAGAATTTTCGGTTATCAGCGAAGAAACCGGCTCGCGATGGAGCAGAAAAGCAGCCCCAGTGCAAAACCGATCGCCATGGTCAGGAGTGCGTCGATATGATGGGTGGGCTTATCCAGCGCGTCGCTCTTCGGAATCAGCTTCATGTGCCTGACGCGCTCCTGCAGATCTGCCACCTCCGCTTCCAGCTTAGCGACTCTCGTATCCACTGGGATCTCCATCAGGGCGCCAGATGGCTCAACCACGTGTCGATGGCCAACAGCGCGAGCGCGATCGTGATGCCGCCGCCGATCGTTATCACGATGCCCCGCACCGTCGCGATGGAGTCGCACAGCTTGTCAATCCTCTTGCCTTGTTCATCGAATTTGCTTGTCGAAGCCGGAGTCGACCTTGCCTTCAAGCGCTAGATGTCGGGCGTCGGTGAATTTGGCGCTGGCGTCGATTTTGTCGTTCAAGGAATTGAAGCGCACGTCGATCTTTTCGTGCAGGGACCTGACGTGCCCGTCGATCTTCTCGTGCAGCGAATCAACGTGCACATCGATCTTCTCGTTCAGCGCCTGGACGTTGGCGTCGAGCTTGATACTCAGGCTATTCACTTTTCCGTCCAGAGTCGCGACGGAAGTCCTGAGGTCCGCAATGCCCTCGTTGGCGGCCTTCATGTCGCCGCGCAACTCGCGGATGTCGAGCTGCATCGTCGCGATGTCGGATTCGACTTTAGGGAGTCGGTCTTCCATGGATCTCTCGTCCGGTTGATTTTCAGGAATGACGAGTCGGGCTTCGTTCCTGCGCATGGGTCACCACGTGTCCTTTCGTTTCGCGGAGTATCGGCGTGTTGAGGGCTATCGTCTACGTTTTTTCACGTCACGAAAGTACGGAAAACACCGGGAAATACAGTGTTTTGAGCGTGCGCGGTCCGCATGCGGTTTTACTATGGAAACGCGCCAGTGATCCGTCACTGCGGGTTACCGCTTGCGGAGTAACTCCAGCGTCTTGGCATCCGGGGTGCCGCCGAAATACTGCTGGAGCGCTGCATCGAAAAGCACTGGCGCGCCGTCAACAGCGGCAAACAGCGTCATCGACGACCGAAACTTGAGATCGTCGGGATAACCGAGGATGTCGCCAATCTCGCGCCCCTTCACATCGAGCACGAGCTGCGTGCACTCGCGTAACCGCCCGCCCAGCACGGGGTGCGCGAGATACGCCCGCGCTTCGTCGATCGACGCGATCGCATATCGCTGCGCCATCGGGCTGCTCCCCAGCCCCGCAACCTGCGGAAACACAAACCACATCCAGTGGCTCGTCTTCCGCCCGGCCCGCAGCTCCGCAACAACTCGCGGGTAAACTCGGTCCTGTGCTTCAACGAAGCGCTGCAGATCGTAGGGGTCGCTCATGCCAGAACAGTACCGCATTCATGTCTCCGAGGACGTTCTCAAGGACCTGAAGGCGCGCCTTCGCAATACGCGCTGGCCCGATCAGCTCGACGGTAGCGGTTGGGATTACGGCACCGACACCGCCTATCTCAAGCAGCTCTGCGCTTACTGGGCCGACGTATTCGACTGGCGCAAACAGGAAACCCGCCTCAACGGCTTCCATCAGTACCGTGAAACGATCGACGGCCTGCGCATTCACTTCATCCATGAGCGGGGCAGGGGGCCGAACCCCATCCCCGTGCTGATGCTGCACGGCTGGCCGAGCACGTTCGTGCAGTTCGAGAAGATCATCCCGCTGCTCACAGACCCGGCCTCGCACGGCGCGCCCAATGCGCCGAGCTTCGATGTCGTCGTCGCTTCGCTGCCGGGCTATGGGTTCTCGGACATTCCGAAGACGCGCGGCTTCGCCATCCAGTCGATGGCCCAGTGCTTCACCAAGCTGATGACCGACTCGCTGGGATACAAGCGCTTCGCACTTCGCGGCAGCGACATCGGCCACAGCGTCACGCAACAACTCGCTCTCGCACACCCGGATCTCGTGATCGGCGCGCATGTCACCGGCCTTTTGCGCGGTGTTCCGCTCGCAAGCTCCGCATCGCCGAGCGAAGCCGAACAGAAATTCAATCAGGCCATGGCCGCCTGGGAAGCACAGGAGCTCGCATACGCCCGTATGCACGGCACGAAACCGCAAACACTCGCCGTCGGCCTGAACGACTCGCCGGCAGGTCTCGCAGCATGGATCGTTGAGAAATTCCGTACGTGGGGCGACACGAAGGGCAACGTCGAGTCGCGCTTCTCGAAAGACGAATTGCTCACGAACCTGACGATTTACTGGGCCACGGGAACGATCGCCTCTTCAGTGCGCCTCTACTACGAGTTCAGCCGCGAGAAGCGCCTGCAGGGCAAAGTCACCGTGCCTACCGCGCTCCTCATCGCGACGCACGACATGGTCCCGCCTCCGCGAGAGGTCTGCGAGCGGATGTACAACATCAGCCGCTGGACTCAAACCGACACAGGCGGCCACTTCCTTGAATGGGAGGAGCCGCAGCTCGTCGCGGAGGACATGCGCACCTTCTTCGGTTCATTGCAGGCACGCTGAGCCTCGCCGCGACGCGCATGACCGCGCGTCGGGTGAAGACTTCCTTTGCTGTCGCTCGCCCGGCGGCGCCCCCTATGCTCGCGTCTCGATTCGAGGGGGGTTGCGAATGAGAACAGAGTGGGGAGCGCGTTTTCTCGCGCACGTGGCGGTCATCGGCATGGTCTCGATGGCGGCCGTCGCGGCGCCCGACAACGGCATCAAGGTGGCGCCCGCATTCAAGCCGGCGCAGCTCACCGCGCTTCCGGCGGACAACTGGGTCACCAACGGCGGCAACCTCTACAACCAGCGCTACTCGCCGCTGACACAGATCAACCGCGACAACGTCAAACAGCTGAAGGGTCTGTGGCGCGCGAGCATGGGCTCCGGTGCCGGGCCGGGCACTGCGGGTCAGGCGCAGATCCTCGAGTACGAAGGCGTCATCTACGTGCCGAACGGCGTGAACGACGTGTTCGCGATCGACGTGGAAACCGGCCGCATCCTCTGGACCTATCGCGGCAATCCCGACCCGAAGGGCGGCAGCCCGATCGGCAGGGCGAGTCGCGGTGTCGCGATCGGCGAAGGCAAGGTGTTCGTCGGTCACACGGACGCGCAGCTCGCCGCGCTCGATCAGAAAACCGGCGCCGTGCTCTGGAAGATTCCCGCCGAAGACTGGAAGCAGGGCTTCGCCATCACGGCCGCGCCGCTGTACTACGACGGCCTCGTGATCATGGGTTTCAACGGCGGCGAAATGGGCACGCGCGGCCGCTTGAAGGCGTACGACGCGAAGACCGGCAAGCTCAAATGGACGTTCTTCACCGTGCCCGGTCCCGGCGAACCCGGCCACGAAACCTGGCCGCAGGACAGCGATGCGTGGACGCGCGGTGGCGCCGGCATCTGGCAGACGCCCGCGATCGATCCCCAGTTGGGGCTGATCTATTTCACGACGGGCAATCCCGGGCCCGATCTGAACGGTGGCGTTCGCAAGGGCGACAACCTGTATTCGGTCTCCGTCGTCGCGATCGACGCGAAGACGGGCAAGTACCGCTGGCACTTCCAGCAGGTCCATCACGACATCTGGGATTACGACTCGCCGAATCCGGTGGTGCTGTTCGATGCGCCGTACGACGGCCCAAGTGGTAGACAAGTGCGCAAGGGGCTCGTTGAGGTCTCAAAGACGGGCTGGGCCTACATTCTCGATCGCGAGACGGGCAAGCCGCTCATCGGCATCGAAGAGAAGGCCGTGCCGCAGGAGCCGCGACAGGCGACCTCGCCGACGCAGCCATTCCCGGTCGGCGATGCCATCGTGCCACAGCAGGTGGACATCGTTCCCGAAGGCGTGCGCATCGACGCGAACGGCAACGTCCCCAACAACGGGCGCATCTTCACGCCGTTCTGGACCGACCCGATCACAGTGAAGCCCGGCACGATGGGCGGCGCGAACTGGCCGCCGAGCTCGTACGATCCCGAGTCGCATCTGCTCTACGTCTGCGCGACCGATCGTATCAGCACGTTCTGGGTGCGCGAGCCGCTCGAAACGCCGGGGCCGAACAAGGTGTACATGGGCGGCGCGTTCGGTCAGGCCGATGTTGACGACGCCGGCGTGTTCGCGGCACTCGATGTGCGCACGAACCGACTCGCGTGGCGCCAGCAGTGGCGGGAGATCTGCTACAGCGGGTCCGTGGTCACTGGAGGCGGGCTCGTGTTCGTCGGCCGCGCAGATGGCCGCCTCACCGCGCTCGACAAGCGCAATGGCGCGAAGCTGTGGGAGTTCATGACGGACGCGGGCGTGAACTCCACCGTCACGACCTTCGAGCACAAAGGGAAGCAGTACGTTGTCGTGCACGCGGGCGGCGGTGTGTTCGCCAACGGCAAGCAGGGCGATGGGATCTGGATGTTCTCGCTGGATGGCACGATGAATCCCGTCCGACCCGCAGCGCCTGCGGCGCCAGCCGGGACACGTCCAGCAGGCGGCCCGCCTGCCGCTGCTGCTGGCTCCGTGCGCCCCCTCAATCGCGACAACGGAGAAAAAATCTACAAAGCCGCCTGCGTCCCATGCCACGGCGAAGCCGGGGCCGGCGGTCACGGCGGCGGTCCGTCACTCATCGCAGGCCAGACTGCGGACAAAATCATCTCCGTGACGGCCACCGGCAAGAACAACATGCCTTCGTTCGCCGCAACGTATTCGGCCGACGACCTGCGCGACGTCGCGGATTACATCACCGGCAAGCTCGCGACATCGCAGTCGTCGCCCTGAGCGGGTATGCTCTTTCGCGAAGCCCGCCGACCGTGCGTAGGGAACGCATAGGGCGGGCGAACGCGGAGAGATCCTGGTGGGGCGTTCCTCATCCGATCGCGTCAGCCGCGGTGTCGCGGCAGGTGTGGTGCTGCTGATCCATGCAGTGCTGGGGTGGCTTTTTCTTTCGACGCGCGCACAACCGCGTGTTGAAACGGCAGACGATACGCCACCCGTGATCGTGGCGTTCATCGAGAAGCCCACGCCGCGCAATCTGTCGTTCGGCCCCGTGCCGGTCCACGTCAAGACCGAAAACGTTCTGCATTTGCAGCGCCTGCAGAAGCTGGCCCCGAAGATCCAGGACATTCCGGTCGAAGCCCCCGAGGCCGCGACCACGCCGATCACGCTCCCTCAGCCGGCCACGGCGCCTCTGCCGGATGAGGCGAAGGCAGGTCTCGACGGTGAGGCGATCGCATCAGCCACCGAGTCCGGCGGCGGCACCGCCATCACGCTCCTTCAGCGAGTCATCCCGCGATATCCCGCCGCCGCGGCAAGACGCCAGCAGGCGGGCGCGACGCAAGTGATGCTGCGCGTGGATGTGAGCGGTACTGTGAGTGACGTGAAGATCACGCGCAGCAGCGGTTCCCGCAGTCTCGACGATGCAGCGGTCGAAGCGTTCCGACTATGGAAGTTCGCGCCGACGCCGCAGGCGTCCATCCCGGGCGGACTGTGGGTGAAGACCGAGCAGCGCTTCATCTACTACCGGTTCAGGTATTCGCGCCTCGGAGACAAGGCGGCAGAGCGGATCGACGTCGAAGCCGTGCAGCCCGCCAAGGACCAGATGACGCCCGGGAGCGCGGAGGCGCTTCAGCGCTTCATCAACGAGGTGGGCGCCGGCACTCTCACCGGCGAGGGCGACCCCGTCGCACGGGCCGCGCTCGCAAAAATGCGGGCTGCGCTCCAAGAGTGGGGCCCTGCGATGCAGGTGCAATTCACCGGCCGGGCCGGGCCGCGTCAGTGGACCGCGTATCGCGTCAAGCCCGGCGCGGGCGAGGGCGCCTCCACGGTTGAAGTGAAGTGGAACCTGTTCGAAGTGACGCATCAACACGCCACCACCGAGTGGGTGATCGCGATCGATCGCAACGGAACGATCTGGGCCGCCCGCGCGAGCGCCGCGCCCTGGGTGCCGGTGACGCGCGCCGCCGCGCGCTGACGACGCACCGAATCGGCGGCGGTGCCGCGCACGCGCCGGACTTGCCGGAAGCGCCGAGCGCGTTACGCGTCAGGCGCCATGTGACCCCAGAGGCTCTTGAACGCGAGCGTGACGAACTGCGTCGGCTCGCCCCATTTCGCGTCGAACTCCTTCGTGACGCCTGCAGCCAGCACTTCTTCCGGCCCCATGCCTTTGCGCAGGAGCTGGCTCATGCGCTGGGAGATCGTCTGATACATCTTCAGCTGCGTCTCGAGATCAGCCTTGCCGATCACCGGGCCGTTGGCCGGCACGATCTTCGTGTTGGCATCGCACATCGCGATCAGGTCGCGCAGGCCGTCCGTGAGCCCGTTGATCCAGCCGCCGGTCTTGTAGTCGATCACCGGCCAGCCGTCCGCCGACACGACGCCACCCGCGGCGATCACGTTCGAGTCTTTGAAGTGAACGGCGAGATCGCCATCCGTATGCGCCTGCAGCAGATATTTGTACGCGAGGTGCTCGCCGCCGAACTCGATGGCGCCGTCACCGTACGTGATGTCGTTCGGTAAGCCCTTCTTCGAGAGGGGACCCCATTTCCGGTCCTGCCCCGGCACGTCGTTTGCGTATCCCAACCATAGCTGGGTGTTTACGTGCGAGATGATCCGCGCGCCCGCCTTGCCGAGCCGCTCGTTGGAGCCGGTCTGCTCGGGATGCCAGTGCGTGTTGATGAGCGTGTGAACCTTCTTGGTCCCTGTCTCCTTCAGAGCCAGCTTCACGAGATCGCCTGAGCGCGCCTCGACGCCACCGTCCACCAGCAGTGCCCCGTCCGGCGACGTCATCGCCACCACGTTTGCGCCAGCGCCACTCACGACCACGAGCTTGTCGTTCAGCCGGGTTGTGGTGAGCTGCGACGTGCTGTCCCTTGCAAGCGCCGCGAGCGGCACAAACTGAGCGACAGTGGCGGCAGCAGCGGTGCCGAGCGTGGCTTTGAGGAAGCCTCTGCGATGTGAGATGTCAGTCATGCAAACAACTGTAACAGCGTGACGGAAAGGGGTGCGAAGCATGCTCATCTTTGCCGGTTTGAAACAGCAGCTTTGCTCGTCACGCCCATCTGTGGGCCAGCGTGTGAACTCTCGTTCTGGACTCAGTCCAATGAATGGACGCCACCCCAATTCGGGTTCGCTATGGGGGGATTTCGGACACTTCTGACAAGGACTTAGGCGTTATGATTCGGTGCGATCTGGTGTGGTCGGATCACGTTTCTTTCAACGATTCGGGGCGAGATTGATGACGCGAAACAGTGTGCTTGGGCGAGTCCTCCTCACCGTCGGCGTATGCAGCTTCACGGTGCTGGGATGGGCTGCCTCGCCGTCCGAAACGAAGCAGAGCGCGGCTGCGCCGGCCGCGGGTGCTACAGCAACCGCCCCTGCGCCGACCAGCGTCCCCAAGTCGGACAACAAGTCCCTGCATCACTCCGACGACGCCACTGCCGATCCGGCGGGTCCGCCGCCGCCCGCCGACGACCACTTCGGCTTTCTGAATTACTACTGCGGCAAGTGTCATAACACGACCGACTGGGCGGGCGGTGTCGCATTCGACGCCATGACCGCCGAGACCATCCCGGACGATGCCGAGACCTGGGAGCACGCCGTGCGCAAGCTGCGCGGCCAGCTGATGCCCCCGGCGGGCAACCGCCAGCCGCCCAAGGACGCGCGCCTCAACTTCATCTCGTACATGGAAGGCGAGCTCGACAAGGCCGCGAAGGAACATCCGCAGCCGGGTCGCGTCGCGCTCCACCGCCTCAACCGCAAGGAATACGCGAACGCCGTTTGGGATCTGCTCCACGTTAAAGCCGACGTGAACAGCATGCTCCCGCAGGATGACGTCGCCGAAGGCTTCGACAACGTCGCGAACGTTCTGCAGGTGTCGCCGTCGTTCCTCGATTCTTACCTTGCCGCGGCTCGCGCCGTCGCCATTCAGGCGGTCGGCGACGCATCGGTGAAGCCGATGGGCTCGCAGTACTTTGCCGGCAACTTCGGCACCACCGGCAACGGCAACACCGGCGGCTCGCAGCAGTTCTTCCACGTGGAAGGTCTCCCGCTCGGCACGCGTGGCGGCATCGCCGTGACGCACGAGTTCCCGGCCGATGGGGAGTACGAGCTGAACATCGCCAACATGGCGCAGGCCCTGTGGGTCTACAACATGGAGTTCCAGCATCACCTCGTCGCGACGCTGGACGGCAAGAAGTTCTGGGAAACCGATATCGGTGGCGAAGAGGACATGAAGTCCATCGACCAGAAGCAGGACCCCGCGGTCGACGCCATCAACAAACGCCTCAAGGGCATTCGCTTCAAGGCGACCGCCGGCCCGCACAAGGTCGCGGTCGCTTTCGTTCACCGCACGTTTGCCGAGTCGGACGACAAGCTCTACCAGCAGCAGCCGGGCGGTGGCCAGGATCGCGTGCTGAAGGTGTCGTCGTTCGAAGTGAAGGGGCCGTTCTCGACGACGGGCATCAGCGAGACGCCGAGCCGCAAGAAGATCTACAGCTGCACGCCGAAGTCTGAAGCGGAAGAAACGCCGTGCGCGGAAGCGATCATCGCGAAGATCGGCAGCATGGCGTTCCGCCGTGACCTGACGGACTCGGAGAAGGGCAAGATGCTCGCCGTGTTCCAGGCGGGCCGGAACGCCGATGGCAACTTCGACGGCGGCGTGCGTCGCGTGATCACGGCGATCCTCGCGAATCCGTACTTCCTGTATCGCGCGGAGCCGGCGCCGCAGGCCGCGGATCCGGGCTCGATCTACGCGATCAACGACATGGAGTTCGCTTCGCGCTTGTCGTTCTTCCTCTGGAGCACGGTGCCTGACGAAGAGCTGCGCAAGCTCGCCGCCAACGGCACGCTGCGCCAGCCGGAAGTCCTGAAGGCGCAGGTGAAGCGCATGCTGGCGGATCCGCGTTCGGAGACGCTCGCGAGCAGCTTCGCCTTCCAGTGGCTCAACATCAGCAAGCTCGCGGAGATCGATCCGGACGCGAACATCTTCCCGTACGCCGGCGACCCGCGGTCCGATTACCGCACCGAGCTCAAGATGTTCATCGACAGCGTGTTCCGCGAGGACCACAACGTCATGGATCTGCTCGGCGCGAACTACACGTATCTGAACGAGCGTCTCGCGCTCATGTACGGCATCAAGAACGTGCGTGGCGACCAGTGGCGCCGCGTGGAGCTGACGGATTCGCACCGCTACGGCCTGCTCGGCAAGGGCGCCATCCTGATGCTCACGGCGTATCCGAACCGCACGTCGCCGGTGCTGCGTGGCGCGTGGGTGCTCGAGCGCATCAGCGGCACGCCGCCCGCGTCGCCGCCGCCGAATGTCGAATCGCTCAAGGACACGAAGCCCGGCGAGAAGCCGAAGACGCTCAAGGAGCAGATGGCCGTTCACCGCCAGAAGCCGAGCTGCTTCAGCTGTCACGGCGTGATGGATCCGCTCGGCTTCGCGCTGGAGAACTTCGACGCCGTCGGGCTGTGGCGCCAGAAGGACCGCATGGCGGAGTCGGTGATCGACTCGTCGGGCGAAATGCCGGACGGCACCAAGCTCAACGGCCCGGACGACCTGCGCAACGTGCTGCTGGCGAATCCGGACCAGTTCGTGCAGACGCTGACCGAGAAGCTCATGACGTACGCGCTGGGCCGCGTCGTCGAGTACCACGACATGCCGACCGTCCGCGGCATCGTGCGCGAATCGGCGAAGGACGATTACAGGTTCTCGAGCATCGTGATGCAGATCGTGCAGAGCGACCCGTTCCAGAAGCGCCAGGTGCCGAAAGACACGGCACCCGTCCAGAAGACGGCGCAGCGTTGATAGCTAGCTGAGGGAATCCAAGACATGTTCATTACGAAGAAGCATCTCTCCCGTCGCACGGTCCTGCGAGGGCTCGGCGTTGCCGTCAGCCTGCCGCTGCTGGACGCGATGGTTCCCGCTGGCGTCGCGCTCGCCAACACTGCCGCGGCGCCGAAGCCGCGCATCGGCTTCACGTACTTCCCGCACGGCGCGATCCAGGCGCGCTGGCAGCCTAAAGAGACCGGTACCAGCTTCGAGCTGCCGCAGATCCTGAAGCCTTTCGAGCCATACAAGCAGCACATGACCGTCGTGTCGGGTCTGCGTAACAAGGCAGGCGAGAGCCCGAGCCCGCACGCGATCATCGCGGGCACGTGGCTCGGTTGCGTGCACCCGCCGGTCAGCCAGCAGCCGAATGCCGGCATCAGTGCCGACCAGGTGGCCGCCAAGTACATCGGGCAGGACACCACGCTGCCGTCCATCGAGCTCGCCGGTGAAGGCGGTGGTGGCGCGTGCGACCCGCAGTTCGGTTGCGCCTATAGCGGCACCATCGCGTTCCGCACGCCGACACAGCCGCTGCCGATGGAGAACAACGCGCGCAAGGCGTTCTATCGACTCTTCGGCCAGGGCGACAACGCGAACGAGCGTCACGAGATCATCGAAGAGACCGGCAGCATCCTGGACATGGTCACGGAGAGCGCCGCGGACCTGAAGCGCCAGCTCGGAACGACCGACAAGCGCATGGTCGACGACTATCTCGACTCGGTGCGCGAGCTCGAACGCCGTGTCGCCAAACAGAAGGAAAAGGAAAGCTCGGGCCTGAAGCTGCCGGACGCGCCGAGCGGCGTGCAGGAAGACTTCGGCAAGATGCTCGACACGATGTTCGAGATGCAGGTGCTCGCGTATCAGGCGAACGTTACGCGCGTGACGACGTTCATGATGGCGAAGGAAGTCAGCATGCGCACGTACAATCAGATTGGCGTGTCGGATGCGTTCCACCCGCTCTCGCATCACCAGAACGATCCCGCGAAGCTGGATCGTCTCGCGAAGGTGCAGACCTATCATTCGGAGGCGTACGCGCGCTTCCTCAAGCGCATGGCGAGCGTGCAGGACGGTGACGGCACGCTGCTCGATCACTCGATCCTGATTTACGGCTCGAACATGAGCAACAGCGACATGCACAACAACGATCCGCTGCCGATCGCCGTGTTCGGCCATGCGTACGGCAAGATCAAGGGCGGTCAGCACCTGCATTACCCGCAGGACACGCCGCTCGCGAACCTGTGGGTCACGTTGCTCCAGCGCGCGGGCATTCCGATCGAGTCGCACGGCATCAGTACCGGCGTGCTGTCCGAGGTTTGATGAGATGACATCTCGCGTCGCAGCCACCGTTGCTGCTTGCATGCTCGGGCTCGGTGTCGCGGGGATGGCCGCCGCCGCGCCCGACGGCACGTTGATCAACGCAGCGGAAAACAAGCAGCACGACGAGGCGGTCAAGCTTCTCGCGGGCGGCGCTGACGCGAAGGCGAAGGACGTCGATAACACCACGGCCCTGCACTGGGCCGCGCATTACGCCGATGTGGAGCTGGCCGACAAGCTCATTCGCGCAGGCGCCGACGTCAACGCGGTGAACGACTACGGCTCCACGCCGATGATGGAAGCGGCCACGATCGGCAACCCGGCCATCGTGAAGATGCTGCTGAAGGCGGGTGCAGACGCCGAATCCACTTCGAAGGAAGGGCAGACGGCGCTGATGGCTGTGGCTCGCACCGGCAATGTGGAAGCCGCGGAAGCGCTCGTGAAGAAGGGCGCGAACGTCAACGCGGTCGAGCAGTGGGGTGGTCAGTCGCCGCTGATGTGGGCGGCCGCGCAGAGCCAGCCGAAGATGGTCGAGTTCCTCGTGAAGCACGGCGCGGAGGTGGATGCGCGCGGCATCGTGCGCGACTGGCAGCGTCGCGTGACGGCGGAAGGCCGCCCGAAGAACATGAATCACGGCGGCTTCACACCGCTGCTATATGCGGCGCGTGAAGGCTGCATCGAGTGCGGCAAGATCCTGCTGAAGGCGAAGGCCGACATCAATCTGCAGGACCCGGACGGCCTCACGCCGCTGG
>Ga0070665_100005066_pt1 | contig 13672 bp, 14 predicted proteins | sample KBSS13metaG_FD_65862 | JGI IMG/M metagenome (GOLD analysis project Ga0070665, IMG submission 65862) | Switchgrass rhizosphere microbial communities from Kellogg Biological Station, Michigan, USA - KBS S1-3 metaG | ecosystem: Host-associated > Plants > Roots > Rhizosphere > Soil ... | reverse complement strand
CAGACCGTCGCGCACCGCGGCGAGGAGCTCTCCCCCGAGCTGGCCCACCTCGCCGCCGAGGCCCCGGCCGCGCAGGAGGCGCGGTCACTCCTCGCGCGCGGTTAGGCCGTATCCTTCTGGACATGGCCGGCAAGCCCGACAAGGAGACCCAGAAGCGCCTCAAGGCGGAGAAGCGAGCGGAGAGCAAGCAGCGCCGTTCGCAGATCTGGCAGGCGTTCCAGATGCAGCGCAAGCAGGACAAGCTCCTGCTGCCGCTGATGATCGGGTCCGTCGTGGGTGCCGCCGTCGTGGCGTTCCTCATCGGCCTGATCTTCGGGATGGAATGGATCTTCCTCCCGTTCGGCGTCGTGATCGGTGCGCTGATCGCCGTGTCGATCTTCGGCCGCCGCGTGCAGCGCAGCGTGTACGCCCAGGCGGACGGGCAACCCGGCGCCGCGGGCTGGGCGCTGGACCAGATGAAGGGCCAGTGGCGGGTCACGCAGGGCGTGGCGGGCAACACCCACCTGGACGCCGTGCACCGGGTCATCGGCCGACCCGGCGTGATCTTCGTGGCCGAAGGCGCGCCGCACCGGGTGAAGGCCCTGCTCGCGCAGGAGAAGAAGCGCACCGCGCGGGTGGTGGGCCAGACCCCGATCTACGACGTGATCGTGGGCAACGAGGAGGGCCAGACCCCCCTCAAGGGCCTGCAGCGCCACCTGATGAAGCTGCCGCGGAACATCACCGCGGACCAGATGGACTCGCTCGACGCCCGCCTGGCCGCCCTGGGCTCCCGCGCCGCCGCCCTCCCCAAGGGCCCGATGCCCGCGGGCGCGAAGCTCCGGAGCGTCCAGCGCACCGTCCGCCGCCGCTGAGCTTTCTGCCGCTTGTGTGGCACAAGCACCACTGAGCGGTGTTTGTGCCACACGAGCGCCGTGTCCTCGGGTGAGTTGTCCACAGGCACCGGGCTCCTGGGTCTGAATCGTCGGTCTCCACGCGGACCCTGCGGGTGTGCACCTCACCAGATCGGACCGCGACCGACTTCGCGGACTCTTCCCCGACGCCGTCGCCACGCGCGGCCAGTTGCTCGCACTGGGGGTCTCGGCCTCAGCCATCACGCGTCACTGTCGAGCCGGTGGGCCGTGGCGGTCGCCGATGCGCGGGATCGTCCTGCTCGCCGACGCCGACCCGACCCCGCGGCAGAAGCTGCGGGTCGCGCTCGCCCACGCCGGACCGGACTCGGTCCTCACGGGCGTGGCCGCGCTGCGTCACTACGGACTTCGCCATCCGCTCGATGACGATCGTGTGGTCGTCCTCGTTCCCGACCACCGGCAGGTGGCCGGCCGTGGCTTCGTCATGGTGGTGCGGACCAGACGTCTGCCGATCGCCGTCGGCCGAGACGGGCTGAGGCTCGCTCCACCCGCTCGCGCGGTGGTGGACGCGACCTTCCCCGACCGTGAGTCGGACACCGTCCGGGCCCTGTTCGCCGCTGCCGTTCAGCAGCGACTCTGCACTCCGGAGCAGTTGGCCGCGGAGGTCGCGTCGCAGCAACGCCCGTACACGGCTCTCGCGCGCGAGGTGGTCCTCGAGATCCAGGACGGCGTCCGGTCGCCGGCCGAGGCGTGGGCTCGTCGCGTCCTCGGCCGGAGTGGGCTCCCGGCCCCGCAGTGGAATGTGGCGCTCCACAGCGAGGACGGCCGCGGGCTCGGCGTCGTCGACGCCTGGTGGGACGACGCCGGGCTGGCCTGGGAGATCGACTCGCTCGCCTGGCACATGAGCCCGGCCGAGCACGATCGCGACACGAGGAAGCAGTCGGCGCTCGTCGCGGTGGGGATCCCCGTCGTCCGGACCAGGCCTTACCGGTTGAAGCTGGAACCGGCTGCCGTCGTCGCGGAGCTGCGCGCCGCACATCAGAGCGCCGCGCGCCATCCCCGCCCCAGGGTCCGCGCAGCCCTGTGGCGCCCACCCGCACAGCCAGAACCCCGCTTGAGTGGCACAAGCACCGCTCAGTGACGCTCGTGCCACACAAGCGTCAACCCGCCCTCGGTGCTCGTGTGGCACAAGCACCGCTGCATGGCGCTTGTGCCACACGAGCGTCAGCGAGCGCTCAGGCGCGGGAGCGGATGACGATCGTCTGGGAGGCTCGGTCGTGCCAGCCTCGACCGTCCCCGTCGCGGATCACGGCCGGGATCACCACCCCCAGCAACACCGTGCGCAGGACCGCCCGGAACCCCACGGTCGCGGCCATGTCCACCCGCGCCACCCGGATCCCCAGGGCGACCATCCCCGGCGTCATCCCGAAGAGTGCGGTGGGGATCACGGTGATCACGAACCACACCAGCCAGACCCACCACCCGACGGTCGGGCCGCCCAGCGCGTCCAGGCCCAGGACCGCCAGCGTGAGGACGTAGGAGAGCAGCCAGTCCACCGTCACGCCCGCCAGCCGCCTGCCGAACCCCGCCACCGACCCGACGCCCACGGCGGGCAGGCCGAAGCGCTCGCCCGGGTGGGCGGATTCCGCGCCGGGGGGTGAGCCCGGGGTCCAGGAGTCGAGGAAGCCCGCCATGGGGCCTAGCCTAGTTGTCCCATGTGAGCGATGACGCGATACGACCCCGTTAACGCCTGTGAAACCTGCGAGTGATGAACGGGCAACACGGCGGTCCTAGCGTCGCGACCACTCCCAGGTGCCGATAGAAGGAGCGACGCGAGCGTGTTCAGCAACTCCGAAGACGTACTCAAGTACATCTCGGACGAGAAGGTCGAGTACGTCGACATCAGGTTCTGCGACCTGCCCGGCGTGATGCAGCACCTCACCGTCCCCGCCTCCACCGCAGGTGACCTGCTGGAGAACGGTGCCGCGTTCGACGGTTCGTCCGTCCGCGGTTTCCAGGCGATCAACGAGTCCGACATGGCCCTGCTGCCGGACTCCACCACGGCGCGGCTGGACCCGTTCCGCAAGCACAAGACGCTGAACATCAACTTCTTCGTGCACGACCCGATCACGGGCGAGCCCTACTCCCGTGACCCGCGGAACGTGGCCCGCAAGGCCGAGCAGTTCCTCGCGGCGTCGGGCATCGCGGACACCGCCTTCATGGCGCCCGAGGCCGAGTTCTACGTGTTCGACTCGATCCGCTTCGGCTCGAACCCGCACGAGACCTACCACCACATCGACTCCTCCGAGGGCTGGTGGAACACCGGTCGCGAGGAGGAGGGCGGCAACCTCGGCTACAAGGTCAACTACAAGGGCGGCTACTTCCCCGTCCCGCCGGTGGACCACTACGCCGACCTGCGCGCGGACATCGTGAGCGCGATGATCGGCATGGGCTTCGAGGTGGAGCGTGAGCACCACGAGGTCGGCACGGCCGGTCAGGCCGAGATCAACTACAAGTTCGACACGCTGCTCCACGCGGCGGACGACCTGATGCTGTTCAAGTACATCGTCAAGAACGTGGCGTGGCAGCAGGGCAAGACCGCGACCTTCATGCCGAAGCCGCTCTTCGGCGACAACGGCTCGGGCATGCACGTGCACCAGTCGCTGTGGAAGGACGGGCAGCCGCTCTTCCACGACGAGTCCGGCTACGGCGGGCTCTCCGACACCGCGCGCTACTACATCGGCGGCCTGCTGCACCACGCGCCGTCGCTGCTGGCGTTCACCAACCCCACGGTGAACTCCTACCACCGCCTGGTCCCCGGCTTCGAGGCGCCGGTCAACCTGGTCTACTCGGCCCGCAACCGCTCGGCCTGCATCCGGATCCCGCTGTCCGGCGACTCGCCCAAGGCCAAGCGCATCGAGTTCCGCTGCCCCGACTCGTCGGGCAACCCGTACCTGGCCTTCGCCGCCCAGCTCATGGCGGGCCTCGACGGGATCAAGAACAAGATCGAGCCGCCCGCCCCGGTCGACAAGGACCTCTACGAGCTCCCGCCGGAGGAGCTCAAGGACATCGCGCAGGTCCCGGCCTCGCTCGGTGCGGTCATCGACAAGCTCGAGGAGGACCACGACTACCTCCTCGAGGGCGGCGTGTTCACCCCGGACCTGATCGAGACCTGGATCTCGTACAAGCGGGAGAACGAGATCGACCCGCTGCGGCTGCGCCCGCACCCGTACGAGTTCGCCCTGTACTACGACGTCTGATCCACATCCGAGCGGTCCGACCTGCGGGTACGCGGTCGGTCCGCGGTGGTGACGGCGACGCACCGGGCGACGGCCCGTCCTCCCCTTCCGCGGGGAGGGCGGGCCGTCTCCACGTCCGCGTCCGGGCCGCCTCAGAGCGTCTCGGGCAGGACCTCGGGGCGGGGCCGCGTCAGGGCCACACCCAGCAGGATCAGCGCCCCACCGGCCAGCTGGATCGCCGCGGGGACCTCGCCCAGGAGCAGCCAGCCCGCGAGGGCCGACACCACGACCTCGAGCAGCGCGACCAGCGAGCCCCGCGCCGCCCCGATCCGACGGATCGCGAGCACGCCGGTCACGTAGGCCAGGACGGTCGAGACGAGGATCAGCAGCATCGCGGTCAGCACCCAGCCCAGGTCGGTCCCGGCGAGCACGACCTCGTCCGGCCGGGTGAGCACGATGGGCAGCACACCCACGGCACCGAGGACGGCCACCACCACCGTCCCCACCGCCATCCCGACGCCCGCCAGCACCAACGGCGGGGTGTCCGCCCCGGCGCGGTCCGCGAGCAGGAAGTAGCTCGCCTGGCAGACGGACGCGAGCAGACCCCACGCCAGCCCCGCGGGCGCGACCGAGGTGCCCGACCAGACCTGCACGACCATCAGCAGCCCGACGATCGCGATCCCCGCGCCCACCAGCGTCCGGCGCGACGGCGGCTGCCGCCGCACCACCCACACCCAGGCGATGACCAGCACCGGGCCGAGATACTCGAGCAGCAACGCGATGCTGACCGGCATGTACCGGACGGCGTTGAAGAAGGCGACCTGCACGCCGGCCATCGCGAGCACGCCGTAGAGCAGCAGCGCGGGCGCGTCCCGACGGACCGCGGTGATCACGCCGGGTCGCAGGACGGCCAGCAGCGCCAGCACGACGACCGCGGACCCGCCGATCCGGACGAGCGCGGTACCCGCCGACGACCAGCCTGCGTCGATCAGGGCCTTGGCGAACGGCCCCGAGAGCCCGAACGACACCGCCGAGACGACCGCGAAGGCCAGTCCGACGGACGCGGCACGCCCCCCGGGCTCGCCCACCGAGGCACCACGGCCGAGCTCGCCCGGCGTACCACCCTCACTCACCGGTGACGGCGACGAGCCCCGCTGCCTCGATCCCCGCGACGGCGGCGGCCTCGTCGTTCAGCGAGAGGTCACCGGTCACCCCGACCGCGCCCAGCAGGGTGCCCTCGGCGTCCTTGACGAACACGCCGCCGGGCACCGAGAGGATCTTGCCGCCTGCCAGGGTGGCGACCGAGGTGAAGAACTCGGGCGAGTCCGCGGCGCGCGCGGCGATCGCCCGGTTGGTCATGCCCAGCGCCAGCACGCCGCTCGCCTTCGCCGTGGCCAGGTCGGGGCGCAGGAAGCCGGAACCGTCCTGGCGGGCGAGGGCGACGACCGCGCCGCCCGGGTCGAGGACGGCGACGGTCAGCGGGTTGAAACCCGCAGCGGTGCCGTGCGCCAGCGCGGCGTCGACGATCGTGCGGGCCTGCTCCAACGAGATGCTCACCCCGCCACCCTGTCAGACCGCCTCTCCCGACGCCCCGGTCCCCGGGCGGGCGGTGAGGTCGGGCCGACGTGGGACTCGCGGACAGCAGCGTGCGACTCGCGCACCGAGGTGTGCGACTCGCGGGCAGGGGTGTGGGACTCGCGGGTGCTGGGGTGAGACGAGTGGGTCAGGCCGCTCGGGTCAGGCGGAACAGCGGGATGGTGCGGATGCCCTTGGTCTTCTCGGCGTAGTCGCCGAAGCCGGGGCTGGCCTCGACGATCCGCTCCCACAGCGAGTCCCGGGCGTCGCCGGTGATCTCCGCGGCCACGACGGTCGCGGTGTCCACGCCGTCCGCGGTGGCGATGTCCGCCTCGATCTCGGGGTTCGCCTTCAGGTTGTGGTACCAGGCGGGGTGGGAGGGGGCGCCCGCCGCGGACGCGACGACCACGACGTCGTCGGAGTCCGTGAAGTACACGAGCGGGGTGGTCCGGACCTCGCCGGACTTCGCCCCCCGGTGGTGGATCAGGACCATCGGCGCGCCCTCGAAGGGCGGGCCGACCTTGCCGTCGTTCTCGCGGAACTCACGGATGACGCGGGCGTTGAAGTCCTCGGGCACTGCGCTTCCTCTCACTCGCACACGATCAGCCGAACACGATCAGCCGAACACGATCAGCCGAACACGATCCAGACCGCGGCGACGGTAGCCGCCAGCCCGATCAAGCCGAACACGAAGGTCCACATTCCGCCCGGTAGGTGGGTGATGGCGGCGAGCTGGTCGGCGTCGGAGGTGGTGGTGCGCCGCCTGCGTCGGGAGCGCTGCAGCTCGCGGACGGCCCGCAACCCGCCGAACAGCAGGAACCAGCACAGTGCCGCCGCGAACCCGGCCTGCCACGCAGGCGGCGCCCACCAGGCCATCGCCCCGAGCACCGCGCCCGTCACGAGCACGACGAACGCGCCGAACGCGTTCCGGATGTGGATCAGCGTCGCCACCAGCAGGCCGACGCCCAGCCACAGCAGCACGTCCGAGTGCCCGGCGGCGACGAGCGCGGCGCCGCCGAGACCGAGCAGCGGCGGGAAGACGTACCCGGCGAAGAACATCAGGACCACGCCCGGACCGCGGCCCGCCCCCGTCGAGTGGGTGACGCCGGAGGTGTCCGCGTGCAGCCGGATGCCGGTCAGACCGCGCCCGACCAGCACCGCGACCACCGCGTGACCGCCCTCGTGGGCGATCGTCACGACGGTGCGGGTCATCCGCCAGCTCAGCGTCCACAGCACGACGACGAGTGCCGCGCCCGCCGCGGCGAGCTCGGCGGGGCGGGCGGTGAACCCGTCGAGCACGGTCTGGATCTCGGGTGGCACCACACGGAAGAGTCTTCCAGGACCGCTTGACCCTCCAGCGACTGGAGACTCCAAGGTGGCGTCCATGACCCCGTCCGGACTGCTGACCATCGGCAGGCTCGCCCGACGCTCGGGCGTGCCGGTCCGGACGATCCGCTTCTGGTCGGACGAGGGGATCCTCCCCGTCGCCGACCGGAGCCCGGCCGGCTACCGCCGGTACGACGCGGACGCCGTGGCCCGCCTGGATCTGGTCCGCACCCTGCGGGAGCTCGGGATGGGCCTGGGCGACGTGCGCGAGGTCCTCGCCGAACGGGCGGAGGTCGCCGAGGTGGCGGCCACGCACGTCCGGGCCATCGACGACCGGATCCGGGCGCTGCGGGTGCAGCGTGCCGTGTGCACGCTGTTGGCCCGCGGTGGACACACACCGAGGGAGCTGAGACTGATGAACGACCTGACCAGGCTGTCCGCCGAGGAGCGGCAGCGGATGATCGACGGCTTCGTGGCCGACGCCTTCGCGGGCATCGACGACGACGCGCCGGGCGCGGGCATCGCGCGAGCCATGCGTGCGCTGCCACCCGAGCTGCCCGACGACCCGACCACCGAACAGGTGGAGGCCTGGGTGGAGCTCGCCGAGCTGGTCGGCGACCCCGGCTTCGCGGCCCGGGTGCGGGAGATGGCCGTCGCAGGCGCGCACCGGACGGAGCGCGAGGAGACGCTGGACCCGCACGCGGTGATCGAGCACGCCGGTCCCGCCGAGGCCGCGGGCGTCGACCCGACCGGGCCGGAGGGGCAGGCGGTTGCGGCCCGGATCGTCGGGGACCTGCCCACCGCCGAGGCGCACGAGATGGCCGCGGTGATCCGGACCTTCACCGACCGGCGGGTGGAGCGGTACTGGGGGCTGATGGCGGTCCTGCAGGGCCGCGAGCCGTACCCGCTCGGCGCCGCCGCGTTCGAGTGGCTCGCGGAGGCGCTCGCCGCCCGCCGGTGACACTCGTGTGGCACAAGCGTCGCTCAGTGGCGCTTGTGCCACACAAGCGTCAGCAGAAGGTCACGACGTTGCGGTCCAGGGGCATCTGCCCCCGCCGCTCGCTCGTGTCCGTCGACGCCGTGTACGGCAGCTCGGGTGTCGGCTGCTCGGCGAGGACGTCGTCCCAGATCCGTTCGGTGACCTGCCCGTCCACCCGCAGGCACTCGAAGGCGAACGGCGTGCTGTCGGTCGGGAAGAACGTCGGCTCGGTGTTGACCTGGAAGTGCAGGTGCGGGGCCGTGGAGTTGCCGGAGCTGCCGATGTGGCCCAGCACGTCCCCCTTCCTCACCTGCTGGCCCGTCCGCACCGCGACCGTGTCCTTCTTGAAGTGCGCGTACATCACGTACTGCCCGGGTGCGATCATCAGCGTGACGTGGTTGCCGACGGTCTCGGCGATCGGCGGGATCGGCGGCGGTGCGGGCAGCGAGGTGGTGTCGGGGAACCCGTCCGTCGCGTCCACGACCACGCCGTCCGCCACCGCGATCGCGGGCTTGTCGTAGGCGAGGAAGTTCGTGATCTGCGAGGGGTCGTTCACCCAGGCGCGGTGCTGGTCGTCGAGCAGGTACCAGTCGATGGCGTAGCGCTGTGGGACCAGCAGCCGCCCGTCGATCGGTGCGAGCCCGCGACGGTGGTGGGTGTCGTCCACGCAGCAGCCGTCGCTGGCGTACCAGGGGCCGCCCTGCAGCGGCGGGCCGAGCACGGGGGCCACCGCGGGGCTGACGGCGACCGCCCCGGTGGCGACCTCCATCGCCGGGCCGCCGCCGATCGACCCGGTCACCCGGTGGCTCAGCGAGGTCGGTGCGGCGCCGTCGAACAGGACGTCCAGCCAGACGACGGCGGTGCCGCCCCCGGGGATCGGCGCGGCGGACCCGGTGGGGTCGCCGACGCCCTCGTCCCCGGTCTGCGCGGCGAGGAGGTTGGCCTGGGCCCCCAGCCCGGCGCCGCTGAGCGACAGCGCGACCCGCTCGCCCGCGAGCACGTCGACCTTCTCCATCGTGAACGGCGCGGGCGTGGCGTTGGTCAGGACCAGCTCGTAGGTCACGTGCGTCTTGCCGTCCGTGCCCAGGACGGGCCCCGGCGTGGTCAGCGTGGTGGCCGCCAACGGCGTGAACCTGGTGGTGGGCGCGATGCCACCGGTGGGGACCGCAGGCGGCTGCAACGACTGGCCGGTCTCCACCGGGGCGGCGGCGCACCCCGCGGAGACCAGCATGATCAGGGCGACGACTGCCCCGTTACGACGTAACGACATTCCCACTCCCAGGTCAACCCCGACCTGCGGACAGGCTAAAGACTCCGGTCGGCCAGGGGAAGGAGGAAACCGGCGATCCCCGGTTCACGGTGCGGGCGGTGGCAGCTCCACCCATCCCTGCGGACCCGGCACGGTCGCGGCGGCCTCCGGTCCCCACGATCCCCGCGGGTACTCCAGCGGCGCGTCGGCGTCGTCGAGGATCGGCCCGACGATCCGCCAGGCCTCCTCGATGGTGTCCATCCGCGCGAAGTGGGCGGAATCCCCGGCGAGGGCGTCGGCGAAGATCCGCTCGTAGGGCTCGTGCATGGTGCCGAGGACCTCGCGGAAGTCCGCGGTCACGGGGATCTCCACCGGCACGTCGCCCGCGCCGGGCCGCTTCGCCAACAGCGTGAAGGTGACGCCGGCGCCGGACTGCAGGCGCAGCCGGATCCGGTCCGGCTGCCCGACCCCGAACAGGGGGCGCGGCGGCGGCTTCAGCACGGCGACGACGTCGAGCACGGTCACCGGCAGCGCCTTGCCCGCCCGCAGGTGCATCGGAACGCCCGCCCACCGCCAGTTGTCGACGTGGAAGGTCGCCGCCACGTAGGTCTCGGTCGTCGAGTCCGGGGCGACGCCCGGGGTGTCGAGGTAACCGGCGTAGCGCCCCCGCACGACCTCGGCCGGGTCCAGTGTGCGGACGGCGCGGAGCAGGGCGTGCTTGGCGTCCCGCTGGTCGTCGGCGGCGTCGGTGAGCGGGGCTTCCATCAGCAGGTAGGCCATGACCTGCAGGAGGTGGTTCTGCACGACGTCCCGCACGGTGCCGACGGCGTCGTAGAACGAGCCGCGGTCGGCGACGTCGAAGTCCTCGGCCATGGTGATCTCGATGCGGTCGATCCACTGCCGGGTCCACAGTGGCTCCAGCAGCGTGTTCGCGAACCGCAGCACCAGCAGGTCCTCGACGGGCTCCTTGCCGAGGAAGTGGTCGACCCGGAACAGCTGGTCCTCCGAGTAGTGCGTCGCGAGCAGGGCGTCGAGGGCCTCGGCGGAGGCGAGGTCGTGGCCGAACGGCTTCTCCACCACCAGCCGGGCCCGCTCGGCCAGCCCGACGGCGGCCAGTCCGTCGGCCACCGTGCCGAACAGCGACGGGGGCACCGCCAGGTAGTGGACGGCGAACGCGCCCTCCGGCACGGCCTTCGCCAGCGCGGCGAACGTGCCCGGGTCCGCGTAGTCCCCCGCCACCAGGTGCGTCGAGGCCTGCAGCCTGCCGAGCACCGCTGCGTCGACGTCCGGGATCGAGGCGTGCACGCAGTCGGCGACGTGGGCGCGGAGGGCGTCGTCGTCCCAGTCGGTGAGCGCGACCCCGACGACGGGCACGGTCAGCTCGCCCCGTTCGGTCAGCCGGTACAGCGCGGGCAGGATCTTCTTCCTGGCCAGGTCCCCGGTCACGCCGAAGAGGACGAGGACGTCTCCCGCGGTGCTCACGAGCCCGACTTCTCGAGGTGCCCGCCGAAGCCGAGCCGCTGGGCCGACTCGACCTTGTCCGCGAACAGCTCGCTGCCGCGCGAGGCGAAGCGGCTGTAGAGCGCGGAGGTGAGCAGCGGCGCCGACACGCCCTCCTCGATCGCCGCGATCGACGTCCACCGGCCCTCGCCGGAGTCCGACACCCGACCGGCGAACTGCTCGAGCCCCGGATCGGCGCGCAGGGCCTCGGCCGTCAGGTCCAGCAGCCACGACCCGACGACGCTGCCGCGGCGCCACACCTCCGCCACCGCGGGCAGGTCGATGCCGTCGAACGGGTAGTAGCGCGGCTCGCGCAGGGGCGCCGTCTCGGCGTCGACCTCGGCCCTCCGCACGCCCACCCCGGCGTTCTTGATGATGTTCAGGCCCTCGGCGTAGGCGGCCATGAGCGCGTACTCGATGCCGTTGTGGACCATCTTGACGAAGTGCCCGGCGCCGGACGGTCCACAGTGCAGCCAGCCCTGCTCGGCGGGCGACGGATCACCCGTCGCACCGGGGGTGCGCGGCGCGGCCTCGACCCCCGGGGCCAGCGCGGCGAACACCGGCTCGATCCGCGAGACCGCCCGGTCCGGCCCGCCGATCATCAGGCAGTACCCGCGGTCGAGGCCCCACACGCCGCCGCTGGTACCGCAGTCGACGTAGTCGATCCCCCGCGCCGCCGCGGTCTCGGCCCGGTCGATGTCGTCCCGGTAGGAGGAGTTGCCGCCGTCGACGATCGCGTCCCCGGGGGCGAGCAGCTCGAGCAGCCCCGTCACGGAGTCCCCGGTGATCGCGGCGGGCAGCATGAGCCACACCGTGCGGGGCGCCTCCAGACCCGCGACCAGCTCCGCCACCGACCCGGCCCCGCGGGCACCCTCGGCGACCAGGCCCGCGACGGCCTCGGGCGAGACGTCGTACACGTGACACTCGTGGCCCGCGCGCAGGAGTCTGCGGACCATGTTGGCGCCCATCCGGCCGAGCCCGACCATGGCGATCTGCATCGCTGTCCTCCGACTGCCCCGCCGGCCGCACCGAGGACCGGCTCCTCCGGACCACTCGGCCACGTGCCCCCCGGTGTTAGTCCCGACGCCCGGTCAGCGCGAGCCCCACGCCCATCCCGACGAGCACCAGCCCGCCCGTCCCGCCGAGCGCGCGGACCCGACGGGGGCTGGTCGCGAACCAGGTCCGCGCCGCGCCCGCGGCGAGGCCCCAGGCCGAGTCCAGCATCGCCGCCGTCAGGCAGAAGAGGAGGCCGAAGACCAGCAGCTGGAGCGCAGGGTGCTCGGGCTGCGGGCCGAGGAACTGCGGCAGGACAGCGGCGAAGAAGACCAGCGCCTTCGGGTTCGTCAGCCCCACGACCAGGCCCTGCAGGAACACCCGGCGGTCCGCGGGCGCGGCGGGCTCCCCCAGCGCCGCGACGAGGTCGCCGCGGTGCCGGAAGGTCTGCACGCCCAGCCACACCAGGTAGGCGGCGCCCGCGAGCTTGATCGCGGTGAAGACCGCGGCGGAGGCGGCGGCGATCGCGCCGAGGCCCGTCGCGACCAACACCACCAGGGCGGCGACCCCGGCGGTGTTCCCGGCGACGCTGGTCAGCGCGGCGCGCCTGCCGTGCGCGAGCGCCCGGCCCACGATGAACAGCACGCTGGGACCCGGGATGAGGACGAGGACCAGCGACGCGGCGAGGAAGGCGAAGATGGCGCCGGTGGAGGGCATCCGCGGACGTTAACGCGGTGTTCGGAACACCACCAGGAGATTCCGGCGCTGCCCGTTGATCGCTATATTCCGCGGCGTGTTCGGCATGATCCGGCCCTGCCGGCACACGTTGTCCGCGTCGCTTCGCAGCGAATGGATGGGCCACCTCTGCGGCCTCTGCTACGCCCTGCGGGACGACCACGGCCAGGCCGCGCGTCTCGCGACCAACTACGACGGCCTGCTGATCTCCGTCCTGCTCGACGCCCAGGCCCCCACCGGGCGCCGCACCGCCGGGCCGTGCCCCCTGCGCGGGATGCGGCGGCAGACCGTCGCGACGGGCGAGGGCGCCCGGCTGGCCGCGACCGTGTCGCTCATCCTCGCCTCGGCCACCCTCGCCGACCACGCCGCGGACGGCGACGGTCCCTTCGCGCGGCGCCCGGTCGCGGCGGCGGCCCGACGGGTGGCGGGCGGCTGGTCGCGTCGAGCCTCGGGGTCCGCGGCGGACCTGGGGCTGAGCTCGGCCGTGCTGCTCGACGCGGTCGCGCGCCAACCGGGCCTCGAGTGCTCCGGGGTCTCGCTGCTGCACGTCACCGAGCCGACCGAGACCGCCACGGCCGCCGCGTTCGCGCACACCGCCGTGCTCGCCGGGCGCCCGGACAACGCCGCGCCCCTCCACGAGGTCGGCAGGCTCTTCGGACGTCTCGCCCACCTGCTCGACGCCGTCGAGGATCTGCGCGAGGACGCCGCCACCGGCGCCTGGAACCCCCTCGCCGCGACCGGCACGGACCTGGTCGCCGCCCGCGCCCTCGCCGACGACGCCGCTCTGGGCGTGCGGCTCGCCCTCGCCGAGGTCACGTGGTCGCGCTCGCGGTTGGCCCACCGGCTGCTGGTCCACGAGCTGGACCGGTCGATCGGCCACGCCTTCGCCCACGCCGACGCCGACGCCGACACCACCGACGACCCGGGTGAGGGCGGGACCACCAGGAGGAAGCGCCGCAAGGACCCCCGCCACGGTCCGGCCCGCGGCCTGGTCCCCGGCTGCGCCGCCGCGGCGGGTCTGTTCTGCACCTGTCAGATGTGCTGCGCGGAGAGCTTCCCACACCCCTGGACGGGTGAGCCCGTGGAGGGCTGGTGCCGCAACGAGACCTGCGACGGGGTCTGCGACTGCACCGACGTGAGCTGCGACTGCTGCTCCTGCTGCTCGGACTGCGACTGCTGCTCCTGCGACTGCAACTGCTGACCCACGAGCCCCACCCGCGAGTCCCAC
>Ga0070665_100005063_pt1 | contig 13674 bp, 17 predicted proteins | sample KBSS13metaG_FD_65862 | JGI IMG/M metagenome (GOLD analysis project Ga0070665, IMG submission 65862) | Switchgrass rhizosphere microbial communities from Kellogg Biological Station, Michigan, USA - KBS S1-3 metaG | ecosystem: Host-associated > Plants > Roots > Rhizosphere > Soil ... | reverse complement strand
CCACCTGGACCCCCACCCCGGGCACCGCGGACCTCTTCGACACCCCGCCCCGCCCGGCCCCCCGGATCCCGGAGCAGCGCGCGGACGCCGGTGAGAACCGCCACTCGTTACGATCCAGCTGAACACGTAACGCGTTTTCGAGCCGGACCAACCGGCTGATCCTTTCGGACCAGGCGTTCACCGGGCCGTCATTCGGCGGCCACCCCGCTGTCGATCATCACTCCAACGGCCGAACCGCGGGCAATGGCGCGGCAACAGAACCGACGAATCGGCGGAAACATGCCGTTCGTAGCGTTCCGACCGCAGATCCGCGCAATCCGGATCCGCGTCGACATCCACCGACCCATTCCTCCGCACGCGTCTTCGGGGTCCTGACGCGTGCGGGGCACCGTGCTGCTCGGACACGCCGCGAAAGGCCACCACATGATGCCAACCCGTGCGCGAAGGTCTCTGCTGACCGCCGCGTTCCTGTCCCTGGGCCTCGCCCTGACCGCGTGCGGATCGCGGGTGGACGACGCAGGCGGCACCACCGCCGCTGCCGAGTCCTGCGTGGACACCAGCGGCGACAGCGTGAAGATCGGCTTCCTGAACTCGCGCTCGGGCACCATGGCGATCAGCGAGAACACGGTCTTCAACAGCCTGCAGATGGCCGCGGACCAGATCAACGCGACCGGTGGCGTGCTGGGCAAGCAGCTCACCGTCGTCGCCGAGGACGGGGCGTCCGAGCCCACGATCTTCGCCGAGAAGGCCACCAAGCTGATCCAGAGCGACTGCGTCGCGGCGGTGTTCGGCGGCTGGACGTCCTCGAGCCGCAAGGCGATGCTGCCGGTCTTCGAGTCGAACGACGCACTGCTGTTCTACCCGGTGCAGTACGAGGGCCTGGAGTCGTCGAAGAACATCTTCTACACCGGCGCGACCACGAACCAGCAGATCGTCCCGGCCCTGGACTACCTCAAGGAGCAGGGCGTGACCAGCCTGTTCCTGGTCGGCTCCGACTACGTCTTCCCGCAGACCGCCAACAAGATCATCAAGGCGTACGCGGCGGCGAACGGCATCGAGATCAAGGGCGAGGAGTACGCGCCCCTGGGCCACACCGACTTCTCGACGATCGTGGCGAAGGTCCGCGACGCCGGTGCGGGCGCGGTCTTCAACACCCTCAACGGCGACTCGAACGTCGCGTTCTTCAAGGAGTACAAGAACCTCGGCCTGACGCCTGCGACCATGCCGGTCCTGTCGGTCTCGATCGCCGAGGAGGAGGTCGGCGGCATCGGCGTCGACAACATCGTCGGCCAGCCGGTGGCCTGGAACTACTACCAGACCATCGACTCCCCCGAGAACAAGAAGTTCGTCACGGACTTCAAGAGCACCTACGGCGCGACCAAGGTGACCTCCGACCCGATGGAGGCCGCGTACACGTCGCTGTACCTGTGGAAGGGCATGGTCGAGAAGGCGAAGTCCTTCGCGGTGCCGGACATCCAGGCCGCCGCGGGCGGCGTCAGCTTCGCCGCCCCCGAGGGCACCGTCACGGTCAACGGCGACAACCACCACATCGCCAAGACCGCGCTGATCGGCAAGATCGGCCCCGACGGCCTCATCTACACGGACTGGTCGAGCGGCGCCCCCATCGAGCCCGACCCGTACCTCAAGACGTACCCCTGGGCGAGCAGCCTCTCCAGCTGACCCACCCCATGAGCGAACGGCACTCCCGCTCACACCTCGTGAGCGAGAGTGCCGTTCGCTCGGTACCTCCCGGAGGCTCCCGAAGTGGACATCCTCGTCACCCAGGTCTTCAACGGCCTGTCCGGCGGCTCGATCCTGCTGCTCGCCGCGCTCGGCCTCGCCCTGACCTTCGGGCAGATGGGCGTCATCAACATGGCGCACGGCGAGTTCATGATGGCGGGCGCCTACACCGCCTACGTCTGCCAGCAGCTCCTCGGCTCGGCCGGGGTCTCGCTGCTGGTGTCCCTCCCGGTCGCGTTCGGAGTCGGCGGACTGCTCGGGGTGGTCCTCGAGGCGACCCTGCTGCGCCGGATGTACCACCGCCCGTTGGACACGCTCCTGGTCACCTGGGGTGTCTCGCTGATCCTCCAGCAGCTCGCCCGGGACCTCTTCGGCACCGCCGGGGTGGACGTCGCGGCCCCCGCCTGGCTCTCCGGCCCGGTCGAGATCCTCGGCTTCGCGTTCCCGCGCTCGCGGCTGTTCATCCTGGTGCTGGCGATCGTCGCCGTCGTCGCGGTGACGATGGTGCTGAAGCTGACGCCACTGGGGCGCCGGATCCGCGCGACCGTGCAGAACCGCCACCTCGCCGAGTCCGCGGGCATCTCGACCCGGCGCACCGACATGCTGACGTTCTTCCTCGGCTCCGGCCTCGCAGGCATCGCCGGGGTGGCGCTCACGCTGATGGGCTCGATCTCCTCGAACCTCGGCACCAGCTACATCGTCGACGCGTTCCTCGTCGTGATCATCGGCGGCATCGGGCAGATCAAGGGCGCCGTCATCGCGGCGTTCGTGCTCGGCGTGGCCCAGTCGTGGATCGAGTACTCGACGTCGGCGTCCATCGCCAAGGTGATCGTGTTCGCCCTGGTCGTGGCGTTCCTCCAGTTCCGCCCGCAGGGCATCTTCCAGGTTCGGACGAGGAGCCTCGTATGACCTCGTTGCTGCGCAGCCGCTACGCCGTCGGGATCGGCTTCCTGGTCGCCGCGGTGCTGCTGTTCGCCGTCGCCCCCGCCCTGCTCACCACGTTCCGGCTCGGGCTGCTCGGCAAGTACCTCTGCTACGCGATGGTCGCCGTCGGCATCGGGCTCGCCTGGGGCCGCGGCGGCATGCTGACGCTGGGCCAGGGCGTGTTCTTCGGCATCGGCGCCTACCTGATGGCGATGCACCTCAAGCTGGCCGACGCGGGCGCGGGCGGCGTGCCGGACTTCATGGCGCTGATCTCGTCCGACGGGGTGCCCGGCTGGTGGGAGCCCTTCCGCTCCGGCGTCGTCACGATCATCGCGATCCTGGTGCTCCCCACGCTCCTGGCCGCGCTGCTCGGCCTGGCGACCTTCCGCCGCCGGGTCCGCGGCGCGTACTTCGCGATCCTGTCCCAGGCCCTCGCCGCCGCGTTCGCGATCCTGCTGATCGGCAACCCGGTCGCCACCGGCGGCTCGACGGGGCTCAACAACTTCAAGGGGTTCTTCGGGTTCTCGCTGCGCGACCCGGCGAACCGACAGATGCTCTACTTCATCGCCGCGGGCGCGCTGCTGATCATGGTCCTGGTGGCCCGGCAGCTGATGGTCAGCCGCTTCGGCGAGCTGCTCGTCGCCTGCCGGGACGGCGAGGAGCGCGTCCGCTTCCTCGGCTACGACCCGGCGACGATCAAGACCGTCGCCTTCGCCGTGGCCGGGATGATGGCGGGCATCGGCGGGGCGCTGTTCGTGCCGATCGTCGGCATCATCTCGCCCAACGACGTCGGCGTCGTCCCGTCCATCGGGTTGTTGATCGGCGTCGCCATCGGCGGCCGGACCACGCTCGCGGGCCCCGTCCTCGGCGCGATCGCGGTCGCGTGGGCGGAGACCTCGCTCTCCGAGCAGTTCCCGAGCGGCTGGACGTACGTGCAGGGTCTGATGTTCATGCTCGTCGTGGCGTTCCTGCCGGGCGGGCTGGCGTCGCTGGTGACGCGGCGGCGGAAGCCGAAGGCCGCCCCCGTCGACGCGGTTCCGACTCCCGAGAAGGCCCCGGCATGAACACCGACTACCTCGAGCTCACCGGGCTCACCGTCAGCTTCGACGGCTTCGTCGCGGTCGACGGCGTCGACCTCTCCGTGCTCAAGGGCGACCTGCGCTTCCTCATCGGCCCCAACGGCGCGGGCAAGACCACCCTGATCGACGCCGTCTCCGGGCTCGTGTCGGCCACCGGCCGCGCGGAGTTCGCAGGCCGGGACCTGCTCGGCCTGAAGGTGCACAAGATCGCCCGCCTCGGCGTGGGCCGCACCTTCCAGACCGCGACGGTCTTCGAGGAGCTCAGCGTCCTGCAGAACCTCGACATCGCCGCGGGCGCGAGCCGCTCGCCGTGGACGTTGCTGCGCAAGCGGTCCGGCGTGCCCGAGGTCGTCGAGGAGGCGATGGAGACCGTGGGGCTCACCACGCTGGCGGACACCCCCGCGGGCATCCTCGCGCACGGCCAGAAGCAGTGGCTGGAGATCGGGATGCTGCTGGTCCAGGACGCCAAGCTCCTCATGCTCGACGAGCCGGTGGCCGGCATGAGCGCCGAGGAGAAGGACGAGACCGGGCGGCTGCTGCAGCGGATCTGCGTGGACCGCACCGTCGTCGTCGTGGAGCACGACATGGACTTCATGCGGTCCTTCGCGAAGTCGGTCACGGTGCTGCACGCCGGGAAGGTCCTGAGCGAGGGCACGGTCGCCGAGGTGCAGGCCGACCCGAAGGTCCAGGAGGTGTACCTCGGCCCCGGCCACCACACCGCCGAGGAGGCCGCGATCGTGCTCGGCGAAGGGGTCTGAAGTGCTGGTCATGGAGAACGTCGACGTGGCCTACGGGCGGACCGTCGTCTGCCACGGGGTGACCGTCGAGGTCCCCGCCGACGGGGTCGTCGCGGTCATGGGACACAACGGCGCCGGGAAGACCACGCTCCTGCGGGCGGCCGTCGGGCTGCTGCCGGTCCGGTCCGGCCGCATCCTGCTCGACGGCGAGGACGTCACCGGGAGCGCGCCGCACCAGCGGGTCCGCCGCGGCCTGGCCTACGTGCCGCAGGGCCAGCAGTCCTTCGGGCAGATGACGACCGCGGAGAACCTGCAGGTGGTCGCGGACGGCCGCAGGCGGGGCCCGGCCCTGATCGACGAGGCGCTGGACCTCTTCCCGGCGCTCAAGGGCCTGCTGGGGCGCCGCGCGGGGCTGCTCTCTGGCGGGCAGCGCCAGCAGCTGGCGATCGCGCGTGCGCTCATCACGGAGCCGCGGCTGCTCATCCTCGACGAGCCGACCGAGGGCATCCAGCCGTCCGTCGTCGCGGAGATCGAGCGGACGATCCTGGAGCTGACCCGGCGCGGTGGCCTGTCGGTGCTGCTCGTCGAGCAGCACGTGGGGTTCGCCCTCGACGCCGCGGGCCGCTACTACGTGCTCGCCTCCGGGCGGGTCACCGCCGAGGGCTCCGGCGGGGTCGGGGCCGCGGTCGACGTCCGCTCGGCCATGGCGATCTGACCGGCGATCTGACCGGCGATCCTGCCACGAGTGGCAGGGGACCCTCGCTCCCCTTACCGTTCCGGCAATGCAGAACACGCACGACGACTCCGCTGTTCAGCATTCCGAGTCCGACGACCAGATCTCCGTGGTGACCCGGGATGCGGGTGAGGGACGCGTCGTCGTCGAGGTCGGCGGTGAGGTCGACATGCTGACCTCACCGCAGCTGCGCACCGCCGTGCTGAGCGCGCTGGCGGGTGGTCCTTCGGCCGTCGTCCTCGCCCTCGACGGTGTGACGTTCCTGGGCACCAGCGGCCTCGCGGTCCTGATCGAGGTGCGCGAGGCGGCGCAGGACGCCGATGTGGCGCTGCGTCTCGCCTGCACCGGGCGACGGGTGCTGCGGCCGCTCTCGATCGCGGGCCTGATCCCGATGTTCGACGTCCGCGAGACCATCGAGGACGCCCTCGCATGATGTGAGCTGGATCACATTTTGCCGTTCTCGAGCTGCGGCCCCCGCCGTATCGCGCGACCCTGTCAAGGGCCACTGACCTGCGTGGACATCCGCGGTCTGGTCGATCTCGTCGGGGTTGAGGGCATTGTCGTGCGCCGTGCCCTCCCGACTCGTGCGTTTGGGCGGGAAAGTGCCGGGGAAAGCCGCGGCAGATCGCCCGGCTCTCCTGTCGGGCCGCCGACGAGAGCGAAGGTGAGCCGAGTGAGCGATGTGTCCCGCCTCCCTGGCCCCATGGACCACGCCTGGCAGTGGCAGCGCCTCGGGGCCTGCCGGGGGATGGACAGCGCGGTGTTCTTCCACCCGGACGGCGAGCGCAACCCGTCCCGGTCGCGGCGCACCGCACAGGCCAAGGCCGTCTGCGGACGCTGCCCGGTGATGGACATGTGCCGGGAGTTCGCCCTGGAGACCCGCGAGCCGTTCGGCGTGTGGGGCGGCCTGGGCGAGTCCGAGCGCCGGGCACTGCTGGAGCGCCGCGACCGCCAGATCGCGCCCGCGGTCCAGCTGGCCTGAGACCTCCCTCCCGCGGCGTCGGGGGCCGCGGGAGGGCACGAACACCGAGAGGGGTGGCTCGCGATCGCGAGCCACCCCTCTCGTCCATCCCGGCTCTCCGCCATGATCGTTGCCATGATCGTTCCGAGCGGGACGCGACGGTCGCCGCCACCGCGCCCCCGTCCCGCTCGGAGCGATCACCGTTCGGATGATCGATCCCATCGGGACGCGACGGCTGCGGCGGCCGCCCTCATGTCCCCCCGGAACGGATCTCGGGCGGCTCAGTCGCCGACGACGCTGAGCTCGAGCGTGCGGTAGCGGAGCATCGGCAGCCCGTAGACCCGCCCGATCCGCTGCGCCGCCGCCACCACCGCGGAACGCTCGGGATCGTTCGGAGCGGGCTGCGGGGCCACGACGTACACGCCGGGCTCGGGATCGAACCCGACGAGCTCCGACAGTGCGGCGACCAGCAGGTCCGTGGCGTCCGCGCCGACCCGGCCGGGCAGCCCCAGTCGGTGCACGTGCAGGTCGGGGAGGGCGAGTGTCTCGATCGCGAGGGGCAGGCCGTCCTCGTCGTCGTCCTCGTCGTCCTCGTCGTCGAACTCCTCGTACTCCGAGTCGAGGTCGTGGGAGTCGTCGTCGAGGTCCACCGGCCGGCTCTCCGGGGCCGCCCACACGACCTCGGGCGAGACGGCGGGGCGCGGGATCTCGTCCACGGGCGCCGCGTCGTCCCGGGCGATCAGCAGGTCGACCCGGCCCGCCTCGGCCACGATCCGGGCGAGGTCCGACTCGGGGCGCAGGAGCTCCATCGGGCTCACGGCCACGGCCACCACCCGGCGTCGGGCGACGGACAGCAGCCCGGGCGCCGCCCGCGGGTGCGCCGGAGGGCCGATGCCCTCGATCTCCGGCACCGCGACCATCCCGCCCCCCTGCTCGACATCGGCTCCACTGCCGTGTCCGTCTCGCTCCGACCACTTCCTGATCGGACGTAACGCCATCGTTTCCTGTGGGAGTCCCCTCGCGCGCGGTTCCACGACGAATGGCGGCCGGCGCTCCGTGAACGGACCACACGACCGGGTAGCCGGTTACGCCGATCGGACGTAGGCGGTCGACGGCGCGGGACGAGCGGAGAACCGGACACCGTGGACGTCCCGCCCCGTCACCGGGCCGTCACCGTCCGGACATCCGACCGTTCGAGTGATCACCGGCCGCGCCATCGTCCCAGCTCGTGGCCCCGAAAACGGGGTCGGGGGCGCGCGCCGGGCCCGAAGCGGACCGGCCGGCGCGCCCCGCGCACCGTCCGTCGGCGTGACAGCCCAACGGGTACCGACGTCCGAGGGATGGACGCGGCGGCCGTCCGGCGGTATCACTCGGGACCGCGACCCGCCGCATCCGAGGGCCGTACGCGCTCGGTAGGGTGCGCCGGGATCGGTTGAGCCCCCAGCCACCCGCCGACCCGTCGTGTCCACGGCGGGGCGACGACGACCTGGAGGTGTGCCGTGTCCACATCGCACGAGCCCACCCGGCCGGGCGTGCTGAGCACCCGGCTCGACCGGCCCGGGGCCGGCGTCGTCGTGCTCCGGGTCGACGGTGAGATCGACACCGTCACCGCGCCGGCACTGGGCACCGCGCTCGGTTCGCTGTTGGACGCCGAGCCGACGGACGGGCTGGTCGCGGTGGACCTGTCCGGCGTCGGCTTCCTGGCCTCCAGCGGGCTCGCGGTGCTGATCAGGGCCGCGCACCGGGCCGAGGCCCAGGGGCGCGAGCTGCACCTGGTGGGTGGGGGCCGGGCGGTCGTCCGACCGTTGCAGGTCACCGGGTCCGACCGGCTGTTCACGCTGCACCAGGACGAGTCGACGCTCGTCGTCGGGCCACGATCCGGCGACTCCTCGGCGACGACGGATTGATAGAACCCGTCCCGGGTAGCACGATGGCGACGGGACCCGTGTGGGGCCCGCAGACTACGGAGAGAGGTCGAGTGTCCGAAGTGGATTCCGTCGGCACAGCGGACACGGTGGACGGCCCGGGCGCGGTGGTCGAGGTGCGCACGAGCGCGACCGCATCCCTCATCCCGACGCTGCGCGCCGTCGCGTCCGACCTGGCCGCGCGCGCGGACTTCGACCTGGACGCCATCTCCGACCTGCGGATGGCGGTCGACGAGGCCTGCGCCACCCTGGTGGACGTCGCGGCCCCGGACTCCGCGCTGCGCTGCGCCTTCAGCGTGCACGGCGGCGTGATCGAGGTCGAGGCCCAGGTCGAGACGTCCGGCCCGGACTCGACGGTGTCCACGGACACCTTCGGCTGGCGGGTGTTGCAGACCCTCGCGGACGAGGTCGAACTGCGGGGGGACGGCGGCAGGGCCATCGCCATCCGGCTGACCAAGCGCGCCGCCGACCCGGCGCAGCGGTGAGTGCGGCCGACTCCGAGTACGGCCACCTCACCCCCCTCCTGGCGGAGTACTCGGGCCTCGCCGCGGACGACCCGCGCCGCGAGCGCATGCGGGACCGGCTCGTCACCGGCTTCCTGCCGATCGCCCGGCACATCGCACGCCGCTTCGCCCACCGCGGCGAGCCGCTCGACGACCTCGTCCAGGTCGCCACGGTCGGCCTGATCAACGCCGTCGACCGGTACTCCCCGGACAAGGGCACCGACTTCTTCTCCTTCGCCGTGCCCACCATCTCCGGCGAGGTGCGCAGGCACTTCCGGGACCAGGGCTGGTCGATGCGCGTGCCGCGACGGCTCAAGGACATGCACGTCTCGATCAACGGCGCGGTGTCCGAGCTGTCCCAGCGACTGGGCCGGGCGCCGAAGCCGTCGGAGATCGCCGAGCGGCTCGGGGTGCCGGTCGCCGAGGTGCTGGAGGGGCTGGAGGCGTCCGAGGCCTACCGCAGCTCGTCGCTGGACGAGATGCTGTCCTCCGAGCAGGGCAGCGCCACGGTCGGCGAGCTCGTCGGGGAGGCGGACGCCGAGCTGGACCGGGTCGACTACCGCCAGGCGCTACGCCCGGTGCTGGCCGAGCTGGCCGAGCGCGAGCGCACGATCGTCATGCTGCGGTTCTTCGGCAACATGACCCAGACCCAGATCGCCGAGCAGGTGGGGATCTCGCAGATGCACGTCTCCCGGCTGCTCACCCAGACCCTCGGCAGGCTCCGCTCCCGGCTCGATCCCGACACCCGGACCGGCTGAGACCCCGGTGGACGAGCAGCGATTCGGACAGCGACTCCTCGAGCTGATGATGGAGTCGCTGTGCTCCGCCCTGCCGGGATGCCGCGGCGTCGGCCTCGGCATCTCCCCCGCAGGCGGGGACGGGCGCCCGGCGGCGGCCGTCGGGATCGCCGGACCCCTGGACGTCGCCCAGTGGCAGGCGGGCGACGGTCCGCTGGTCGAGGCCGCGTCCGGCGACGCCGCCGTGGTCTGCACCGATCTCGCCACCGACCCGCGCTGGCCGGGGTTCCCACGGCCGGAGGGCAGCTCCGGACTCGGGGTCATCGCCGTCCCCAGCGCGTGGGACGAGCGCGGTCCCGCGCTGCTGACGGCCTACGTCGACACGGCGCACGGGGACGTCGGGCCGGAGGCGCTGGCCGTCCTGGACCGGCACGAGCCGATGCTCGCGACCGGGCTCGGTGTGGTCGAGTACTGCGCGGACGAGCTGGTCAAGGCCGACGAGATGATGGCCATGATGCGCAGGCGCCAGCTCATCGAGCAGGCCAAGGGCATGGTCATGGGTCACGCCGGGGTGGACGCCGAGCAGGCGTTCGCGGTGCTCGTGCGGGTCAGCCAGCGGGAGAACGTCAAGGTCAGGGACCTGGCGGGGGCCATGCTGGCCCGTGCGGGCGAGACCGTCGAGGTGCCCGCGGCGGCCCGCGCCGCAGCCGAGCGGTTGTGGCTCGCGTTACAGAGCTGAGGGGCCCCGCGACAACCACCCGTCCTTCGGTCAGGATGTCCAGGCCGGAACGAGCGAAGGAGCGGTGGCGTTGAGCGGTGGACCGGAGCACGTACTGGTGGTGGGGGCGGGGCTCGGCGGCATCCGGGTCGCCGACCAGCTTCGCCAGGCGGGGTACGAGGGGCGGATCAGCCTCGTCGGGGACGAGGTGCACCCGCCCTACGACCGCCCTCCGCTGTCCAAGCAGCTCCTCGCGGGCACCTGGGAGGCCGATCGGCTGTCGCTGAAGGACGAGGCCGGCCTCGAGGACCTCGGCGTGCGGCTGCACCTGGGGCTGCGCGCCGTCGCGCTGCGCCCCGGTGAGGTCGAGCTGTCGGACGGGTCCGTGCTCACCGCGGACGCCATCGTGCTGGCCACCGGGGTCGTCGCGCGCCGGCTGCCCGGCCAGCCCGAGACCGTCCACACGCTGCGTACGCTCGACGACGCCCTCGCCCTGCGAGCCGCGCTCGCCACGGCCACGAACCTGCTCGTGATCGGCGCCGGGTTCATCGGCGCCGAGGTGGCGAGCACCGCCGTGGACAAGGGCGTCAAGGTGACCGTGCTGGAGGCCGCGCCGGTGCCGCTGGTGCGCGGGCTCGGCGAGCAGGTCGGCGCGATGGCGGGGCGGCTGCTCAGCGAGGGCGGGGTCGACCTGCGGCTCGGGACCGCGCTCACCCGGTTCGTGCCTGCCGCGGGCTCCGGCGTCGGCGTCGAGCTGGCGGACGGGTCGCAGCTGGAGGCGGACGTCGTCGTCGTCGGGATCGGGGGTCGGCCGGACCTGGACTGGCTGGCGGACACCGGGCTGGACCTGAGCGACGGGGTGCAGTGCGACGCCGTCGGCCGGGTCGTGGGGCTCGACGGCGTCTGGGCCCTGGGCGACATGGCGTCCTGGGAGGACCCGGAGCTCGGCGGGCACCATCGGCACGAGCACTGGACGTCCACGTCGGACCAGGCGATCGTGGTGGCGCGGGCGATCACCGGCACCGAGCCGCCGCCGCCCGCCGTGCCGTACTTCTGGTCGGACCAGTTCGGCCTCAAGATCCAGCTGATCGGGCGACCCGATCTCGCGGACTCCCTGGAGCAGCTACACGGCGAGGGCCTCACCGGCGGGCCGATCAAGGGCACCGTGGTGGGCTACTTCGCCGGGGACCGGCTGGTCGCCGTGGCGGGCTTCGGGGCGGCGCGCCACGTGGTGCGCTACCGGGCGCTGCTGCTCGCGGGCGCCACGAGGGAGGCCGCCCGCGAGCAGGCGGCCTCGCTCGTGCGGAAGTGAGCTAGTGTCCCGCACCGCGGGGCACTAGGAGAACAGCTTCTTCAGCACGGCGAGGGCCAGGACGGCGCCCACGCCGATCAGCGCGTACTTGATCTTCGGGTCGGCGAGCTTCGCCTGCACCTGAGCCTTGCCGGTGTCCACCAACCGCTTCGGGTTCGCCCGGTCGGTCAGCGCGTCCAGGCTGGCGGCGAGCGCGTCCCGGGTCTTCTCGATCTCCTGCTGGATGTTCTCCGGGTCGCGGGCCACGACACACTCCTTCTCGGGTGGGACTCACTTGCGCCACACCGTAGACGAGCCCCTTCGGGGCAGCGCGGCGGGCGTGCCAGGATCGGGGGATGACCACCCGTCTCGCCGTGGGCGACCAGGCCCCGGACTTCACCCTCTCCGACGCCGACGACAAGCCCGTCTCGCTCGCCGAGCACCGCGGCCACAAGGTGATCGTGTACTTCTACCCCGCCGCCTCCACCCCGGGCTGCACCAAGCAGGCCTGCGACTTCCGGGACAACCTGGCCGAGCTGAACGGCGAGGGCATCGAGGTGCTCGGCATCTCCCCGGACAAGCCCGCCAAGCTGGCGAGGTTCCGCGAGAAGGAGGGCCTGACCTTCCCCCTGCTCTCCGACCCGGACAAGAAGGTCCTGCAGGAGTGGGGTGCCTTCGGCGAGAAGACGATGTACGGCAAGACCGTCACCGGCGTGATCCGCTCCACCTTCCTCGTCGACGAGGAGGGGAAGATCGAAGCCGCCCAGTACAACGTCCGCGCCACGGGCCACGTCGCCAAGCTCCGCAAGGACCTGAAGATCTGAGGGCTGTGGACAACCCGTCCGTCCGTCGCCGTGTCGTCGGTGGTGGTTCCTAGCCTGCGGGCATGCCCAGGGTGCGGAGATGGACGGACGAGCAGCTGATCGAGGCGGTCGCGGTCAGTGGGACCTTGGCGGAGGTCTGTCGCAGGCTGGGGATCCGGCCGGGCAAGTACGACCTGATCAGGGGTCACATCGCTCGGCTCGGGATCGATGCCACCCACCTGCCCCGGGCCGGGGCGGGGTCGCCCAGGACGGGCCGGCGCTACACCGACGAGGAGCTCATCGCAGCGGTCAGCGCCGAGCAGACCATGCACGCGGTACTACGCAGACTGGGATACACGCCGAACGGCGGGATCTATCGGGCGGTCTCCGCTCACATCCGGGAGATCGGACTGGACACGTCGCACTTCACCGGGCAGGCGTGGGCTCGAGGGCGACCGGGCCGCAGCGAACCGAGACCCCTGGCGGACGTTCTCGTCCTCGGCTCGCCCTACAACAGTGCGCGTCTGCGCCGGCGTCTCGTCGCGGCAGGTCTCAAGCCCACACACTGCGAGAGGTGCGGGCTCTCGGAATGGCAGGGCACACCTCTCCCGCTGCACCTCGACCACATCAACGGCGACCACACCGACAACCGGCTGGAGAACCTCCGTATCCTGTGTCCGAACTGCCACGCGATCACCGAGACCTGGGCCGGGCGGAATCGCAGGAAGGGCAAGCCGGCGTACTCCAACTGGCAGAGAGCCGGGACTTAGGATCCCGTCAGTGCGGGTTCGAATCCCGCCGCCGGCACTAGCCCGTCGCCGCGGGCTCCTCCTCCGGGAGGGGTCTGCGGGCGGCGATCACGACGCCTGCCAGGCCGATCAGGCCGCACACCACCGAGACCGCGATCAGGCCCGGTGAGGGGCGCCCGGTCACGGCGTCGCCCAGCACCACGATCGCGACGGTGCCGGGGATGATCCCCACGACCGTCCCGACAAGGTAGGGCACGAACCGCACGGCGGACAGGCCGCACACGTAGTTGAGGGCAGCGAAGGGCACCAGCGGGACGAGCCGCAGCGAGGTGACCGCGAGCGTGCCGTGGTGGTCCAGCCTGCGGCGGGCCCAGTGGACCGCGGCGCCGCGCACGTAGCGCTCCACGAGCCGCCCGCCCGTCGCGCGCACCAGGAAGTAGGCGATCACCCCGGCGATCGCCGTGGCCACGAGAGTGACGACGAGGCCGAGGGCGGTGCCGAACAGGGCTCCCGCGGCCACGGTGAACACCGTCCGGGGCACCGGCGCCACGCACAGCACCGCCTGCAGGCCGAGGAAGAGCAGCGGCGCCCACGCACCCGCCTCCGCCACGATCCGCCGGAGGTCGGAGACCCCGGGGACGCCGTAGACCCGCACCACGACGACCACCACCGCGAGCAGGGCGAGCACCCCGATCCCGGCCAGCACCGGTCGCCACCACCTCACCGCCCCGACGGTACCGACCGTCGCACCCCGCCCACGGTCACACCCACCCC
>Ga0070665_100005062_pt1 | contig 13675 bp, 11 predicted proteins | sample KBSS13metaG_FD_65862 | JGI IMG/M metagenome (GOLD analysis project Ga0070665, IMG submission 65862) | Switchgrass rhizosphere microbial communities from Kellogg Biological Station, Michigan, USA - KBS S1-3 metaG | ecosystem: Host-associated > Plants > Roots > Rhizosphere > Soil ... | reverse complement strand
CGATATTGTCGAGCGGGGTCTTGTCGTCCAGTGAAATTTGGCCGGGCTTTGCGCCAGGGAATGGTCCGATGACATGCCACTCGGTGATCGAGTCGGCCTCTTCCTCCTTCTGGGCCGCGTCCCAGCTCGCGCGAAGCGCCTTAGCCGTCGGCGGGCTGAAGCTCTTTCCGCTGCCTGATACAAGCGTCTTCTTCGCGTCGAGATCGGGCAGGAACCCGCCGTCCTTCTCAAACCCGTGGCCGGCGATCAGCTCGTCGCACATCTCCACGATCTTGTCGATCGGCATGGTCGCAGCCGTCAGCGGGTCGAACATGGCGGCCTGATACACGTGATCGCGACGCCCTTCCATCGCGGCCCGAATGAACAGCTCGTGCTGCGTGATGTGCGGATTCATATACGCCACCAGCTGCGGCGGGAGCGCTCCAACGGTCGTAAACTGCAGCCCCGCCCGATCCACCAGCGTGGGCACTTCCGCGATCGCATCGTGCGGAATGTTGCTGATTGCACCCTTGTTCGGCATGTTCCCGTACACCACGCTCGGCTTGCCAGTGACGATGCTGTGGATGATCGTGCTGCCGTACTCGTGGCTGCGGTTGACGGCCAGCGGCGTGTCGGTCGCAACGAGCTTCTGCATCCGCTCGAACTCGTCGACAATGCCGTCGCACCGTCGCAAATACTCGTCGATCGGCACGGCGTAGCGGCTGATGTATTCCTTCCCGTGCGGAATGAAGTAGGGGCAGTACTCCGCGTTATGTTCACTTGATTCAGTGACGAAGTAACCGAGCCGTTTCATCAGCTCGTAACGGACGGCTTCTTTCTTGCTGCCGATCATTTTGTCGGCGATCGCGAACAGCTTGGGATACAAGCTCTCGCCGTTCTTTTCGATCTTCTGGTAGAACGCCATGTGGTTAATGCCGGCGCAGAGGAACGTGATGTCGTCCGGGTTCTCGCCGATGTGGTTCATCAGCATGTTGAACGTGCCTTGCACGCTATGGCAAAGGCCGACCGCCTGGATGTTGCTGTTGCGGGTGATCGTCTGCATGTTCATGCTCATCGGGTTGCTGTAGTTGAGGAGCACCGCCCGCGGGCAGAGCTCGGCCATTCCGTTGACGAGCTTTTTGAGCATGGGATACGTGCGGAGCGCGCGGAACAACCCGCCTGGGCCGGTGGTGTCGGCGATGGTGAAGTTCAAGCCGTACTTGCGCGGAATTTCAAAGTCGACCAGCGTGCTGTTGAACCCGCCGATCTGCACCATGTTGATGACGAAGTCCGCCCCGCGCAGGGCTTCGCGCAGGTCGAGCGTCGCTTCAATCTTCGGCGAAGCATCCAGCGTCTTGGCCACCTTGCGGCAGAGCGCAGCGCCCACCTGCAGGCGCTCGTTGTCGATATCCATGTAGCTGAACGTGGCGTTGCGGAACTCGGGGTAGCCGAGAATATCGCCGGTGAGATTCTTACTGAATACCACGCTGCCGGCGCCGATCATTGCGACTTTAATCATGTGCGGTCCCTTGCGAAGAGCTCAAAAACGGTGATTCGTGATTAGCCTAGCACAGCGAAACAGGCCGTAAATAGCAAAGGCGAGATAAAAATAGTACAATCGTGATATGCCCCGCCTCGCCGCGCAGAACGTGCCCGATCCGGCCATCCGTACCGACGAATCGCTGCTCTGGCTTGGCCACGCGGGGCACGAAATTCAGCGTGGCACCAACTACTGGTTCGATTGCCGGAAGCGAAAGGATCGCCCGCACGTCACGCTGCAACTTACACTTGCGGGCGAGGGATTTTATACTGACGCGCGCGGCCGCGCGCCGCTACCGACAGGTTGGGCATTCCTCGCGGTCATCCCCGGCGAGTTCGAGTACGGCTTCTCCACCGCCAGCCGCGGGCCGTACGAGTTCGTTTACATCTCCCTCACCGGCCCCGTCGCGATGGCGTGGCATGACCGCATCACGCACTCGTTCGGCCACGCGATCGACTTGAGCTCCAGCGGCCGCATCGGCCCGCTCATGCTCGCCATCACCCGTGCCTTCACCTCTGGCACGCTGCCCGATCGTTACCTGCTGTCGGCCCAGCTTTACCAGGTGCTGATGGAGATCTACAGCTCGCTCACCCGCACGCGGCTGTCGACGTCGCCGCGTGTCACCAAGGCGATGGAACGCATCGCCACCCACGCCCACGATGCGAGCTTCAGCATCAGCCGGTTGGCGACGGAGATGGACTGCTCGCGCGAGCACCTCACAAGACTCTTCCGCGCCGCTACCGGCGTGAGCCCAAGCGATTACCTCACGCAGCAACGGTTGCGGCGGGCCGCGCAGTCACTGCGATCGAGCGACGACAAGCTGGAGACGATCGCTAGGCGGTGCGGGTTTTCCAGTGCGAATTATTTTTGCAGGACATTCAGAGATCACGTGGGCACGACGCCGGCGAGGTTCCGCAGGCAGCCGTGGTTGATGGGACCTTAGCACCGCACTACGACCGATATCGTGCACGATTTAATCGTTCAATAAATCACCACGAATGCCCCATCCGGCATCGCCAGCGCGGCCGGGTAGCTCCACGCCGGCAGGTCGCTCGCTTCGCCAGCGGTGTCGGCAATCGCCTCACCCTTCAGATCGAATATCTGCCAGGCGATCGTGCCGCCCTTCTTCCATCCGGTGCCGACCGCCCGGGCGATCAGGATTTGCCCTTTCTGGTTGAGTGCGATCGACGGGTACTTGCCTTTGCCGCCCTCGCTGACGCTGAGCGTTTCTTCGCCGGTACGAGAAAGCGCCTGCAGGTACACCTCTCCGCTCGTTTCGTACGCGGCCAGCCACGCGTTTTGGGCTCGCACGAGGCTGAAGTTGCTCATGATGCACACGCCGCTCTTCATTGGCGCGATCGGGCGGATCATGGCAGCCTTGGTGACGCGGGCGTCGGTGATGAAGAAATTGGTGGCGCGATTGACCTTTTTATCCGCCTGCCGGAACAGTCCCGCCACTTCGCCGCCGGGACCCACCGCGATGTGCAGGCTGCAGCACGCGCACCCCCCGACCACAGGCCCGCTGCGGATGGCGAACTCCGGGGCGAACGTCTTGCCGTCGTCGACGGATTTCGCGATCCACACCAGCCGGCCCTGCTCGCCTTCGCCTTTGATCGTTGGTGCGTGCCACGCGATGTAAACGTGCCCCGCGTCGTCGGCCGCGATCGACCCGCCGCCGTCCATGCCCGGCTGCGCGGCGATGATGTTTTTCTGCTGGGTGAAAGTGCCGTCGGCGTTCGAGCTTGCGTACAAAAACGCGGTCGTGCCGTCCGGCGCCTTGGGCTTGGCCGTGCCCGATCCCATCCACGCGACGTGAATCTTACCTTGGCGGCCGAGCGCCATCTGGGCCCCGCGCACGCCGCCCACTGCGAGCGCACTGCCCGGCTGCGAGTTCACGCGAACGGCGTCGGCGAACGTCTCGCCGCCATTGGCGCTGGTCGTATAGAAAATGTCACCGGCGTTGTCGGGACCTTTGTAGTAGATCAGGTGGATGACACCCTTGGTATCGACGGCAGCCTGCGGTTCAATACCGCCATCGGGCACGCGGACGGTTTTCACGTCGGCGTGGACGACGGCTGTGAGTAGAAGTACCGCGAGTAGCGAGAAGATCTTTCGCATCGGCTTACCTCAGAAAGACAAATGCCCGACGGGGTCGGTGCAGCCGTGGCGGCATCACTTCGTCGGCCCCGCGATTGGAAACAGCCGCAGGCCGGTCGTCGCGTCGCGGCAGGTTTGCCGCGCTAGTTCCGCATCGCGCAACGCCGATCCCCACAGCACCGCGTACCGGAACGAATAAAACCCGCCGAGTTCCGGGGCGAAGTTGGTCTCCCAGTAATTCGTCATCAGCCACGCGAACGTCCCCGTGCCGCTCAGGCCGGCCGGGAGGAGATTCGTTTGCGTTTCGCCGGGCTTGCCCGCGACGCCGCGCACGCCGTAGCCAAGCGCGCCGAGTTGCACGAGGTGCGAATCCCACTGGGCGATCGCGACGCCGAGGTCGAGCCCTGTCCAGCCGATGCCGTCCTGCACGCCGTAGTAGTCGGTGAGCGTGGCGGGCAGTTGATCTTTGCCCGGCCAGACGACGTCGCCGCGATCAAGCCACGGCCCGCTCTCGCCAGACTTGCCAGCCGTGAACGGGAGCGCGAGGTACACGTTTTCACTGTCCCACGTGCCGGTCTTGTGGACGATTAATTCGACATCCACGCGCGGCGCGGTCTTCCACGCCCCCAGCCGAAGACGGGCGATTTCAAATCCATCGATCGCGTAATTAAGTTCAACCCGATCAATCAGCGATCCCGGCTCGCTGGCCAGCACGCCAACGAGTTTTGAAGTCGACCACGTCGCCTCTGCCGCATTGCGGTTGCGGCCGAGGTTTTGCCGCGCCAGTCGCTGCGGCGGGCCGAGCTTTTTCTCTGACAACCGGCTGGCGACGAGCGTGAACGGAGCGGCCAATCCCGGCGCCTGATCGATCAGCTCGCGACCGCTGGCCGCATCGCGCCAACTGGTAATGCCGCGGCCAGCGTGCCACTCGATCGCTACGTGCGCCGTCTTGAGCCAGGAGAGCTTCGCATCGCGTGCGTCGCCGACGACGTCGTGGAGCTGATCGTTCATGCAGTTGATCGGCCCCGGCGGAGTCGCGGCAGGCTCGGCACTTTCCACCAGCAGGTCGGCCGTCTCGCCCGGTGCGAGCGTGAGATCGACCAACAGCTTCGCCCCGCGCAGGCCGGGGAGTTTCTGGTGGATCACCGTCTGCCGTGCGCCCTTGTCGCCCAGGCGCACGACGCGGAGGGCCGTGTCGCTGATCTGCCATTTCTGCAGCTCGCCCCAGTTGAATTCGATGCTGACGATATCGTGCACAATGCGGTCGCCGGGATTGGTGACGCGATACGCGAGCGGCCGATCGTACGCCATCGCCCCGCCGCCGAGGGAGTCGGTAGCTTCGTCGATCATGCGCTCGGCGATGTCGGCGGCGCGGCCGGCGTAGGACAACTTGGTGAGCCGAAGCTGATTCGGCATGATCGCCCAAGGTGAGCCCATCGACGCGCTGTGACCGAACGTGTGCTCGGCGAAGAGCGAGAGCTCGTTGTCGAGCGGAGTGAGGTCGATCTTCGTACCGGTCTTGGCAGACGTGTCTGCCAGCCAGCGCCGATCACGTTGCGCCTGACGGAAGAGTGCCACCGCTTCCGGATCGCCCCCCACGCCGTCCGCCCACCAATCGGTCCAGTCGCCGCTGTAACTTGGCAGCGATGACGCGAGGCCCGACAATTTCTCCGCAAGCTTCTGCGGCGTCGTCATTTCCACGCGAATTTCGTTCCCGTGCTTCTCGTTCCACCGCGCCAGCCGCTCGGCGATCGCCAGCGAAGGGGGCCCGTTGTCGGTGATCATGCCGGAGACGGCCATCACGATAAAATCATGCTGCCAGCCGTCGGCCTCCACGCGTTTGAGGTACGCGGGCAGGCGGCGCTCCATCACTTCGTCGCCAATGGGCATTACCGTGTCGCGAGTGCAGTAGTTACTGTCGGCGCCGGGGGAAAAGCCCAAGTCGTTGCCGGCGTGGTAATGATCGCCGTGGAACACGACGACGCTCTTACCGTTGCCTAAATCCCATCGAAAAAGTTTCTGCCGCTCGCCGAACGGCACGTAGCCGTGGTGCGTATGCACGCAGGTGTAGAGGAGCTTCACGCCCGCGCCCGCGAGGGCCTGAGCCTCCACGCGTGCCACGCCGTTCACGTCGGCCGACATCATGCTCGAGATCGGCACGCCTGCGGCGTCGCCGAAGGCTTTCGCACGGGCCGCCAGCGATTGCAGCAGCGGCGCGTCAGGCAGTTCAGTAAAGTGCAGATACCCGGCCGTCAGACCAATGCCGCCTTTCTTCACCGCGGCGATGAACCGCTCGCGCTCTCTGGCCGTGGCGCCGGTCCAGAACTGCTCGACGGGATAGAACGTCTCACACGTCCAGGCAAAGTCCGGCCGCTTCTCTGCCATCGCGATCGCCTGACGGATGAACTGCCCGTGCCAGCGCACGATCTTGGATTGGCCGTGCGTGTAGCCGATGTCGGTGTGGGAATGATGAACGACATAGACGGTGCGGATCATGGGTTCCCTATCCTTCGAACAAAATCTCCGCCGAGCGGAGCGTATTTTTCAGAAGCATGGCCACGGTCATCGGCCCCACGCCGCCCGGCACGGGACTGAGGTGGCCGGCGATTACTTTCACCGCGTCGAACTGCACATCGCCGACGGTTTTCGTGCTGCCGTCGGGTTGCTTTACGCGGTTGATGCCGACGTCGATCACGACTGCGCCCGGCTTCACGTGCTGCGGACCGATGAGCCCCGGCTTGCCGGCCGCGACGACGAGGATGTCGGCGTTTTGTGTGTGAGCTGCAAGATCGCGGGTATGGATGTGGCAGGTGGTGACCGTCGCGTGCTGTTCCAGTAGCAGCAGCGACACGGGCTTGCCCACGATCTCGCTCGCGCCGACGACAACCGCGTTCGCCCCTTCGATCTCCACGCCGGTCGAGAGGATCAGTTCCATGACCGCCCCGGCCGTGCACGGCGCGATCAGCGTGTGGCCGTACACCACGTAGCCGATGTTGGCCGGATTCACGCCCTCCACGTCCTTCACCACGTCGATCTCGTACTGCAGCCGCGCCCGATCCATGTGCGACGGCAGCGGCAGGTGCATCATGATTCCGGTGACGGATTTATCCTTGTTCAGCCGCCGGATCTCCGCCTTCATCTGCCGCTGGCTGACGTCGTCGGGGATGTGCAGGAGTGTGTACTCAATGCCGAGCGCCCGGCACGCTTCCCCTTGTCGTTCCGCATACAACGCCCCGGCAGGAGTCGCCCCGACGAGCAACGCCGTCAGATGCACGCGATGCCCCTTGGCCGCGAGCTCCGCGACGCGGTTTTTCACGCGCTCCCTGAACGTTGCGGCGAGGGCAACGCCGTCGATGACCTTGGCTGACATAGGTGGCAAGTATAAGGCAGGGGCTAAGTTTGGGCGACGGTGCCGCGAATTGTACTATCTCTGCGTACTATGGAGGCATCGTGGGTAAATTAGCCGATTTGGTTGCCGAATACTCGAGGCGGTTACAGCCGATCAAGGATCGCACTGGCCGAGAAGAATGGGCGCTGACATTCGATCAGTTTCAAGCCGAAATTCGAAGCCTTCCGAACATCGAAGGCGAGATCATCGAAGGGCTTCGCATGCTAGTTTTGAATCCCGAAACGTCGCATTGCGAACTTTGGATTCAGGCGGCGTGGGAACGACCGACCGCCGCTTTGGTGACCCCATTGTGTCAAATACTGAGCGTGAGAAATCGATACATGCAGCACGAATGGGTGGCAGAAATTCTGGGCGAACTAAAGAGTCCCGCGTCCATAGACTGTTTGCGAGACGCGTGCTCGTTTGCCGTTGAAGGAGATGTCTTTCGTTCGCTCGCTAAGAAATGCCTTGGATCACTGGCGGCTATCGGCACAGCGTCCGCAATCGCGGCCATAAAGTCGCAGATTTCCTCGCCGTGGCCCGAGGTTCGACGAGAAGCCGAGCGCGTACTTGACCAGATTGAAAGCTGAGGCGGGCTCCGCAAAGTACGTCGGCGAATTCATTCGAAAAAGACCGCGGCGGGAATCGAACCCGCGTTGCAGGCTTTGCAGGCCTGTGCCTCAACCACTCGACCACGCGGTCATCTTATGGAATGCAGAAGGATGAATGCAGAATGATGAATGAAAGACCTAGAAATCGTTGCATTTCTTTCTGCATTCATCGTTCTGACTTATCCCCCGCCTTCTCCCGCCAGCAGTTCCGCCAGCGCGATCCCCAGCACCGTGCCGCTGCCGGGGAGGATGGCGCTCAGCACGGCGGCGCCGACTTTTTCGGCAATCGAGTCGTAGCCGGCCGCGGTGGCGAGCGCGGCTCCCAGCCTTGCGGCGCGGCCACGGTCTTTGAGCATTCCACTTCGCAGCAGGCGTCGCATGCGATCCACCTCATCGTGCGGCAGGTCGATCGGATTGTCCGTCAGCCACTGCCGAATGTCGGCCAGCGCGCCCACTTCAAGTTCCCCGGCCAGTAGCAGCAGCGGGGAGATGCCGATCGCCTTGGCGAGGTGAACGATGGTCGACAGTCGCGGATCGCTGTAACCCGTTTCGAGCTGCGCGATGGTAGCGCGAGACACGCCGGCCGACTCCGCCAGCTCGTGCTGAGTGAGACCGGCCACGGTGCGGGCGACGACCAGGTTCTTCGCCAGCACACTGTCGAACGACTCGCGCTGCTTGGCGGGCATGGGAATGGGATCGGCACTCATGGCTGTGCCCCGGAAAACGACTTTGATCAAAACGGATCTGAAACCCGGCTCTCGTCTAGCCGCGGCGGTCACGCCGCGTGTTGGCGACGTTCTCGCGGCGTGGCCGCTGCGGCTAAGCGAGAACCGAGGTTACCTGACTCAATTCATCGACGGCGGAATCTCGCGCCCGGGGTAGCCCACCCGGACGGATCGCACCGCGTCGTCGTAAGCCTGCTGGTAGATCGCAGCCCACATCGACGCGACACTCGCCGGCACCGGACACGCCGCCCAAGCCCCCGCGATCGTCATCGCCATGGAGGGCGCGACGAGAGACGCGAGTCGGTCTTGAACAGAGGCCACGGTGCGAAAGCTCATTTGAATCTCCTACTAAACCTATCGGAGTAAACGACTATTTAGATAAGATACACCGTTAAAATCGTCTGTCAACGCCAAAGTAAGCCGGATCGCGCCCGATATTCTGGACAAAATCGGCCCGATTGGAGACATTTCCTATCGGAGTATAGGGAATATAAATCCAGTATTTACAACTCTTTATGCGCCTATTCGCATAGACAAAGGTTTAAAAAGGATTGTAACGCTCAAGACGCCCGCTATTCTCCCTGTCGTCGATGGCCGTAGGGGCTGTCGAGTTACAAACAAACCAGCCCCAATGGGCCGTATCAGGAGTTTCTTATGACCAGCACGACCATGACGAGCGACCGAATGATGGGAATGATGCCCATGTCCATGGGCTCGATGATGCCCGGGATGACCATGTCCCCCATGATGCCCGGCATGATGATGCCCCGCTGCATGATGAAGATGGAAAAGTGTCCGGGCGGCATGAAGATGATGATGACCTGCGACGACAAAACGTCGGCCATGATGCTTCAAAATCTCTGCAACATGATGGCCGGCGGCATGTGCTCCTGCTGCATGACCATGAACGGCATGATGGTCTGCACCTGCAACATGACCATGGGCCTATGCAAGTTCGAACCGATGGACATGGGCATGATGATGACCTGCACCAGCGGCGACAAAATGGCCGAGAAAATGATCCAGGCCTGCTGCGACTGCATGATGAACATGATGATGCCCGGCTGCACCTGCATGATGATGATGAACGGCATGCCGATGTGCTGCTGCGTGTGCTAAGCCCGTTTTGATGCGCCAAGGGCGCGAAGGAACGCCAAGATAAGAGAGTGGTCGACGCAAACCATCGACCACTCTTCTCTTTTGACTTGGCGTTTCTTGGCGCCCTTGGCGCTTCAATTGCTTTCCCTGACAGCGATTGGAAATGTAGACTTGTGGCATGAAATGGATCGCCCTCCTCGCCGTGCTTCTGTCGCCAGCATTCGTCGCAGCACAAGCGACTGAGCCCGCCGCATTCGTTAAAAAACTCGCCGCCGGAAAGCCGCAAGTCATCGTCTGCTACGGCACCAGCCTCACGCAGGGTGGCGCGTGGGTCAACGCCCTACAAAAAGCGTTGAACCAGTCCTTCCCGAAAAAGGCAACCGTCCTCAATCGCGGCGGCCCGGGACAAAACTCCACATGGGGCGTCGCCAGCGTACAGAAAGTCATCGACGCCAAACCCGATGTCGTGTTCATCGAGTTCTCCGTCAACGACGCCGTCGAGCGGTTTCACCTGCCCGTTGAGCAAGCGAAGAAAAATCTCGAAACCATCGTCGACGCGATCCACAAGGCCAACCCCGACACGCAGATCATCCTGCAAATCATGAACCCCATCGTCGGCCACCCCGAGGGCGACAATAGCCATCGCAAGGATCTGCCCGCTTACTGGGAGATGTACCGCGCCTACGGCAAAGAACACGGCTACCTCGTCATCGACCACAGCCCCGCCTGGCAGGCCGTCCTCGATAAGGGCGAAGACGAATACAAAAAGCTCGTGCCGGATGGGGTGCACCCGAACGCGGAGGGGAATGAGAAGATCATCGTGCCGACGATGCTGAAGGAACTCGGCCTCGAGAAGCCGAAGAAGTGACCGAAACCTTCGCCCGCCGAAAAATCACTCAATCGACCCTCTGGCCGCGTAACTCTCGGCCCGGCCGGGCGTTGGTCAATTTGAACTAGGTGCCGAAAGGTGCGAAAAGGTACGTTTAGGTACGAAAAGGTGCGCAAAAGTGCGCAAACCGACATCATTCGCTCATCCGCCAACTGCTATTCAATTGTCAAAGAGCGACCGCCACGCCAACAACGCGCAGCGGTCGACGCGGACACAAGATCCCCGTCTATTATTCCCGCGGCGGTGCGCCGGCCGAGCGCCGTGCGCGCACCGCCGAGTTCGAAATCGCGGATCTACGCGAAACATCGCAGAACATTTTTCCGGATTTCACATTTTGCGCGGTGCACGCCAGACAACGCAAAAGCGGCGCAAGTGAGTTATGACAAAATCAATCGAGATTCGTAGGGTGGGTTCATCCCCACCTGATCTACATTGTGAGGTTGCCGGCATGGTGGGGATGAACCCCACCCTACGAATGCGTCTCCGCGTTCATTCCTTCTTCGGTAGCGAATCCGGATACTTCTTCCGCAACGCCGCCGCGGCGTCGCCTCGACCGGTTTCTTCGAGTCGCTTCAGGTAGTGCGACAGCGGCGATCTTCCAACCTCGTGCAACGCATGAAACGGCCCGCCTTCAGCGATCACCGTCCAGAGCGGATCACTCACGTCATTCGGAAACACCTTCGCGATCTTGTTCATCTGCGCCTCGTGCCAGCGAGATAACCGCCACGCGCCTTCGCGACATAACTCTGGGCACTTCTCGGCCAGGTCGATCTGCTCGTGCGGATCGGCGTCCAAATCAAACAGCATCTCGCTTGGGAACAGGTGAAACCCGTCGTGATACGTTCGCACGTACAGATAGTCGCCCCACCGCACGCTGCGCTGGCAGACGTGGGCGCATTGGCTGACGACCATGTCCTCCCAGCCGTCGGCCACGCCGTCTTTAATCGTGCCGGCGTAGGATTTTCCGTCCCACAGCGGCTGGGCCTTTCCGCCCAGCAACTCCATCAGCGTGGGGGCGAAGTCGACGTTGTAGTGCAGCTCGTCGTCGTCGATGCCCGCCTGCCCACCCGGCCATTTGATGATCATAGGAATGCGGCAGGTCGCGTTGTCGGCCGTGCCGTGTTCGCCGTAGATGCCCAGCTCGCCCTGGTTCTCGCCGTGATCCGCACTGATGATGATCGCGGTGTCGTCGTACACGCCGGCCGACTTCAGCGCCGCCACGATCGTGCCCACCTGGTCGTCTGCGAACTTGATCCCCGTGTCGTACCCGTTGATGTGCTTGCGCAGCCGCTCACGATCGGTAATCCGCCCCACGTGCCGCGGCCACTTCGCGTCGTCGTCGCCCCACCACATGCCGATCTCCATCGACGTGTGCGGCCCGGCCATCTTGTTGTGCTTCTCGAGCAGCCCCGGCTGCTCCAGCCACGCCGGCAGCGGATCATCCTTGAACGGCTCGCCCACCTCGGCCGGCGCGCGGTACGGCGTGTGCGGATCCCAATAGTTGATGTGCAAAAACCAGTTGTCCTTCGCGGCGTTGTCGCTCAGCCACTTGTCGACCACCGGCTTCACCACCTCGGCCGACTCCATCCCGCCCTGCCCGGTGTTGTGAATCTCGTTGAACCCCGCGTAAAACCAATGGGCCGCGTGCCGCTGCCCGAACGGCGAGATCATCGCCGTATGAAACCCCAGCTTCTGCAACTGCCGGCCGAGGCCCTGCTGATCGAACACGTCCTGAAACTTGCGGAACTTCCCTTCCACCTTCGGCTGCGCCGCCGTCCCGCCGTGCCCCACCACGCCGGTCTGAATCCCGAACCGGCCGGAGTAAAACGCCGTGCGCGAAGGAAGGCACGGCGCGTCTGGCGTGTAGCACTGCTTGAACATCACGCCTTCGCGCGCGATCGCGTCGATGTTCGGGCTGGTGTTGCGGTGGTAGCCGTAACAGCCGAGATGATCGGGCCGGAGGGAGTCGATGTCGATGTAGAGGATTCGCATGGATGGTGGCCCTAGTGTGGTGGTGAGCGTGAAGTATAGAGGCGGAATGGGATTGCGTGTAGGGCAGGCTTCAGCCTGCCGACGCCGTCACGGCAGGCTGAAGCCTGCCCTACAAAAGAAGCGGTTCAATGGGTAATCTGGCGTTGGAAGTTTCACATGGGGACACAAAGACAACAATACGAACAGTGGTTTGCTAAACGGCGCGGCCCTCGGCACATAGAGGACGAGCGAGCATCACTAGAAGCTGCAGATGCTTACGACGAGATTTGCCGATCTGGAAAGCTATCGCAACCCCTTGTCAAAATTCTGCTCAATGCAGTTGAAAGCCCAAGGGCGCTCGTGTGGAACTGCGGAGTTGATCTGCTGAAGAAATTGATGAAAACATGGCCTGAAATTGCATTAGAAATCTTGCAAGTACAAAAAAATTCCAGCTCAACCGTGCGGTTCAACGCAATGTGTTGCGTTGACGACTCAATGCCCCGACAAACCGCTACCGAAATGATCGAAATGGGGCTCGGTGATAAGAGCGGGCGAGTGCGATGGAAAGCGGCTCAGCAGGCAGAGTGGCTCAATGTATCGGATGCGATACCGCTGCTTACGCAAGCAGTCGAGGCCGAGAAAAATGCAAAGGTACGCGCTTCTCTCCAACATTCGTTGCGCTTGCTAAAGGATGGATACATCTTGGACAAGCAGGTCGATGGAACCTATTCGTTGTGGTTAAGAGTGCGTGACGGGCATAGTGGCCGCTCCGTCACAAAATCGGAGCTGGACGCAAAGGGAATCGACACAATTATTCGTGAATTTCGCGACGATCGCGCCTAGCTGTAGGGCAGAATAGAAATCCGCCGTTCCCTTTACTTCCCCGCCGCCTTCTTCCCCTGCGTCATCAGCGACTCGACCTGCTCGACGATGGCCGCGTCTTTGCCTTCGATCCGCTGCAGGTACGCGTGTTTGCGGCCGTCTTTCAGCGGCTCAGGCGACCACTCGGTGTTGCCCTTTTCGTCGCAGGTTTGATGGCCGGTCTCGACGAGTGAATAGATCTCGCCCAGCCCTTTGATCGCGTACAGCACGCCGGCCTGGTCGGCGCAGGCGCGCGTTTTCGTGTCGTCGCCCTTGAAAAACAGCTTGTACGCCAGCCGGGCGGGGTTGCCCTCGGACTGGTCGCGGTTCTTGGTCCAGCCGACCTTCAGCGCGCTGCCCACATCGTTGCCGACGAAGACGATCGGGCTCGGCCAATGGTCGATGACCGGCTTGGCGTATTTCGCCGCGCCGGCCTTGCTGAAGTTGGAGCTCGTGCCCTTGGGGTTCCGCCCGCCGGTGATGACGAGCACTTTCACCTTCGCCGCGACCAGGTCC
>Ga0070665_100005061_pt1 | contig 13676 bp, 14 predicted proteins | sample KBSS13metaG_FD_65862 | JGI IMG/M metagenome (GOLD analysis project Ga0070665, IMG submission 65862) | Switchgrass rhizosphere microbial communities from Kellogg Biological Station, Michigan, USA - KBS S1-3 metaG | ecosystem: Host-associated > Plants > Roots > Rhizosphere > Soil ... | reverse complement strand
CGCGGCTCTGGATGTCTGGTGGCGATACCCAACGACCACTGGCGCACTCCTGCCCTCCGCGCAGCCGTTTTATGAGCTAACAAATGTCATCCTGACACCGCACATTTCTGGCTGGACCGATGGCATGCTTGAGGCGCGCGCGCAGATCATAGCTGAGAATATAACTCGAACGGTACGAGGCGAGGCGCCGATTAACGCTATCAGCGCAGTCGCGTGACGGCATGACCAAGGATGGTCACCCCCGTTGGTCGTAGCGTCTCCCATTCTATTTCGGCTGGGTGATCATCGCCGTCGCGTTTGTGACGATGGCGATCGGCGTTACCGCGCGGACGGCGTTCTCGTTGCTGATGGTACCGCTTATTAGCGAGTTTGGTTGGGACCGGGGCACCGCGGCGGGAGCTTTCTCGTTCGTTTGTCGGAGGCGCGGCGGCAATATTGCCGCAGACTGCGCGGGCGCAGCGACCGGCAATGCCGGTGATCGGTGTTTTTGGCGCAGGCACACCAGCGCCCTTGTACTTCGCCGCGAGCAAGGAAACCGTCATGGCCGGGAACGACGTTAGCATTGCTTATGCGGACGGAACTGGATCGTTTCTTGTCCTGCTCGCATTGGCTGAGCAGCAAGGCCTTTTCAGAAAGTACGGCGTCAACGTTCTATCTGTGGCCATCAAGGGCGCAACGGTCCCCCGCCTGACAGCCGACATGCCGTTAGGGATGATCGGTGAGCCAGCCGCTTTGTTGCAGTCGGCGGACGGAGCTGATTTGCGCCTTGTCGCTTCTTTCAGCGACATCAAGCTTTCTGGTCATCTCGTTGCACGACCCGGTATCAAGACTTCGGGAGATTTGCGTGGCAAGCGCCTGGGAGCGCGCGTGATCGGCGCTGGACTGTGGATATCAACGATCCTTGCGCTCGAACAGTTGGCGCTAGATCCACAGCGAGACAAAATCACCATTCTGCCCGTAGGCAATCCGGTCCAAATCTTCCGCGCTTTGGAAAAGGGCGAAATCGATGGTGCGCTGGTGTCAGCCGCGCAAAGTCGCGAACTGCAGGCCAAGGGGTTTGCTGTCCTCTTGAAAGATTATCCGCCAAACATAAGCAGCTTTGGCGGTGGGCTCGTTATCTCCAATGGTTTTCTGTCGAACAATCACGATGTGGTTGCGAAGGTCGTGCAGGCACTTCTCGAAGCCCTCGCGATCTGCCTTGGCGGACAGAATAAGCCGAAGGTCAGGCAGGCATTCAACGCAGCCCTCAGCATCACCGACGAAGAAACCGTGGCAAGCAGTTTAGCCGAGCTGCGACGCAAGCCGTATCCTTCATTGGCGCCATTGGCAAAAATGCAGAAAGTGATCTCGATCCATGACCCTCGCGTGCTGAATGTATCGGTGGTTGACCTGATAGATGACAAGTTTGTTCGCAAGTTCGACGAAGATGGTGAGCTGGATGCACTCTATGCGGCCTACAAGTAGCCTTGGCACTGCTGCTTGAAATTCGAACTGGCTATGCTGAAACAGGCGCCCTCGTCTGGAGTACAAGTCTGACGAGATCGACTTGCCGACGTGTGCCTGTTTTATCGAACGTGGTGCGCAGGTGCCAGCGCGCAGTCTCGAAACCGATACCGAGTGCTGCGGCTGCATCAGCGAGCGTGGCGCCTTGTGCAAGCAAGCCTGTCAGCGCCGCTTGGCGAGGCGAAAGGCCGAATATGTTTGCAAGCCTATCTAAATCCAAACGGGGTTTGTCGTCTGGCTGCTTGACGAACACGATTGCGTGCGCAGGCGGCATGAGGAGCCTCTCGGAATTTTCCACGCCGAGCGGCATTACGGTCGAAATCAGGGGCGGCCGCCCCGAAGGCCTGGCAATCTCAAGCTCGGATACCGCATCATAAACTTCTTCCACGTCGGCTTGACCGCGGTACCTTTGCAGACCGATCGCGTTCTTGACGGCGCGGCGCAAGATTGTGGTGGTCGGGGCGGCTGCGGTACTCAAAACGCCCCGGCTAAAGCAGAGGCCGTCAGACGCCCGAACCAGGGCTTCGGCACGCTTGTTCAGAAAACTCGGTCGCAGTTCAGCGTCCAAAATGAAGACTCCGAGATCAAGAAGATCGAAGGCGCGATGGGCCTGGCGAGCGGCGAACTCGACCTGTTCCAGTCTCAGGCGAATCCGCACTGCATTGGCCAGATGAGAAATGACGGGCTGAATCAAATGTGCATCGGCTTCGTCGAAATCCGGCTGCCCCTGCATTCGCCCGATGACCAGAAAGGCGCTGTGACGACCCTTGCGAAACGGCACGGTTACAAGACCGTCGTAACCTCCGTCGGGACGGACCACCTCATTGTAATACGTAGAGTCACGATAGGGCTGGTCAAGCCACAGACTTTGGCCCGGTCTGATGCATCCCGGGGACATCCGCAGCCTGCTCGGCGAATGCCACTTGGCATCGACAGCCATGGCGAGGCGCCGGGCATAGTCGGGGCCCACGCCCAGGCTGGTGAAGTGCTGCAGCCGGTGCGCCTGAACGTCTTCCGTAAAGAAAATAAAATGCTTGCCGTCGACAACACGACAAAGCGCCTCGAAGCCGCGTCTGCCCTGATCGGGATCAAGCACGGCGTCATACAGGCCGCGGATCGCCTGCAAAATCAGCGCTTCGCGATCTCTCGACAACATCCCGGAAGTCTATCTCCAGACGCGCTTGAGTCAAATCGAGATAGCGACAGCGACGATTGGGCAGCGGATTTTTCTCGGGTTCTCACCCCACCCTGAACGGGTGGGTGCCCTACCCCATATTTTCTGTAGGTTCGACGTCAAGCACGCTCGCAAATGCATCATAGCCCAGCCGGGATTGCGATGTTGACAAGGCATTTCATCCGATCTGTTGCGATACTCGCCCTTTCGCTCGCAGGCAGCGCCAGCGCCCAGAACGCCGTCAAGATCGGCATGGTAATGCCGATGACGGGCGGCCTTGCACCCGCGGGACAACAGGTCGTCGCCGGCGCCCGCCTTTACATGAAACAACATGGCGACACGGTCGCGGGCAGGCACATTGAATTGCTGGTCAGGGACGGCGCTTCCTCCGGCGAAACAGGCAAGCGTCTCATTCAGGAGCTCATTGTCAACGACAAGGTAGACATCGTCGCCGGCGGTCTGTCGGCAGAGTTGCTCCCGAGCGCAGCGCTCTTTACGGAAGCGGCCGTCATCATGCTGGCCAGCACGACCGCCGTCGCCGAAAACTCACCCTTTTTCATGCGCAGCAGTTGTACCATCGCCCAGTCCGCGGGGGTCCTGGCCGAGTGGGCTATCAATAGCGGTCTGGGCAAGGCCGTGACGCTGGTATCGGAATTCAGTGCCGGCCTCGAAGCGGAAGAGACTTTTGCCAACAATTACACCGCAGCGGGCGGCCAGGTGATCGAAGCGATCCGCGTGCCGCTGCGCGGCCCGGACTTCGCGCCGTTCCTGCAACGGGTGCGAGACGCTGCGCCTCAGGTGCTGTTCGTGTTCATTCCCTCCGTTCAAGCCGCTACTTTCGCCAAACAATTCCTGGAGCGCGGCCTGGACAAGGCGGGTATCGCGCTTGTCGGACCGGGGGATCTGACCGACGACCAGGCGCTGCCGAACATGGGCGATGCAATGCTAGGAGTTGTTACCGCGCACTTTTACTCGGCCACGCACCCTTCGGCATTGAACAGGGCGTTCGTCGATGCATACCGGAAAGAGACCAACGATCGTGCGAATTTCATGGCGGTCAGCGGGTATGACGGGATGCACCTGATTTATCAAGCGCTCAGGAAGACCGGTGGCGCCGCCGATGGGCCGAGGCTAATTTCCGCGATGAGGGGAACCGCATGGGAAAGCCCGCGCGGCCCGATGTCGATTGATCAGGTCACCGGCGACGTCGTCCACAATATTTATATTCGCAAGGTCGCGAAGGTGGAGGGAGAACTGCGCAATATAGAATTCGTGACCTTTAGCGACGTCAGGGTTCCGCGGGGTGCGGCCAAATGAACAATGGAATCAACTCGGAGGACTGACTTTGCCGGACGATATGCCGACTGCATCGCAAACTCTTCCCCCGCACATTCAATTGATCCAAATGGGCCGGGCGCACGTCGTATCGAGAACCGTCTACGCCGCCGCCAAATTAGGACTCGCCGATCAACTTGCATCCGGACCGAAGAGCGCTGCCGAGCTGGCCGGCTCAATGAGGGTGCATGCGCGATCCTTACACCGGGTGATGCGCACTCTGGCCAGCCTGGGCATTCTGACCGAGCAAGCAGAACAGCGTTTCGCTTTAACCAGCCTCGGCGAAGCCTTGAAGAGCGGCGCACCAGGCTCGGCAAGATCGGCCGTGCTGTATTCAGGCGGCTCATCGTCTCAGAGTGGCTGGGACCACTTCGTCTATTCCATTGAGACGGGCAAGCCGGGTTTTGACAAAGCGCAGGGGATGGCGTTGTTCGACTACCTCGAGCAGCATCCCGAGGTGGCCTCGCTATTTAACGAGATGATGGTCGGCTTCCATAGCCAGGAACCTCCAGCCGTCGCCGCGGCATACGATTTCTCGATTTTCCAAACCATCGTCGACGTTGGTGGCAACACGGGCGCGATGCTGGCGGCTATCCTTGCCACTCATGCCGCGCCGCGCGGCATATTGTTCGACCGGCCCCATGTCGCAAGGCACGCACCGGCTTTGCTCGAGGCAAGGCACGTGAGCGACCAGGTCACGATCGAGCCCGGCGATTTCTTCCAGCGTGTCCCCATTGGCGCCGATGCCTACATCCTTTCGCACATCATCCACGACTGGGACGACGAACAATGCCTTACGATCCTCGGTCATATCCGCAAGGCGATGAACCCGGCCGGCCGGTTGCTGATCGTCGAGATGGTACTGCCGGCCGGTGACGCGCCGCATCCGGGAAAAATGCTTGATATGGTGATGCTGGCGCAAACCGGGGGAGAAGAACGTTCAGAAGCCGAATATCGGCTTCTTCTCGCTAACGCCGGCTTCCGGCTTACGCGCGTCATACCGACCGATTCCGCAGCGAGCATCGTCGAAGCCGTGCCGATTTGATTGAGGGCAGGGAGGCTCGTTTGTTGAAACTAACTGAAGCGAATGACGGCTTATGGCGCCGCTGACGCAGTAGGTGGAGTTCCAGTCCTCGGATGGGACTCCAGAAGGTGAAAGGCGGCAGCAAAAGGCCGCCGCTGTCTGAGAACGGCGGCGGCTGGTCTTGAAGCGGGACGTCCGCCCGACAGCCACTTGAAAGCGTACGTCCCGCAGAATTCATACCCCGGCGGGGTTTGCGGATCGTTACCGGCCGGTGTTTCTTTTCGCGGTGCCTTTTCGTTGGGCTACGATCTGCTTCAGCTTCACTTCCTCTGCGGCGAGCAACCCTTCTACGGTCTTGCGCTTGGCCTCGTCCAAGTTCCGGGACGCCAGTAGTTTTCGATAGTGTTCGATATTCAGTTCGGCGACGGACTTTTCCATCGGCAGGTGCTCCCAGTGGATGCCGGCTTCTAGCGCGAAGCGCCGACGACGAGAACACGTTTTTGACAGGTGCTGGCTGGGCTACCGCTCGCGCATGGGTGTCGTGAAACCTGCCCAAGTCAGATAGAGGCCGACCGCGAGCGAGGGCGCTAGGTAGAGATAGAAATGGTCGCCATAGCGCATTTGTCCGATCGCCCGGACGAGCGTTTCAGCCGGCGCCAGCAGGAGGACCAAGCCTTTCAGGAAAATCAGCCAGCCGAGTAGGGTGACGGTCACGGGCAGCGGGCCGCCTGACCAGACGTTGTGACCTACGATCATGGCCGCGCCCATCGCGAGGCTGATGATCGCGTAGGCGAACATGACGGGGCCGTCGGAGACGGTGGCGGTCACCACAGGCATGCCACGCAGCATGATGGCCGAGACGAGCACGACCATAAAAATCCCGATGCCTCTCGAGAGCAGAACGGTCACTCGTGTCATGCCGACCTCTATCAGGTGACCGGCGGGAGGCTACAAATGAGCTATGGTCGTACCGATCCGCCGAGAAGCGTACGATAGGTCGAATTCGGCTCTCGACACCTGAGCCAGATCAATGTTGGGTCCGCGGCGTGGGATAAGTTTCCCGCATGTGGCAGCCCATCCAAAGCGCTCCATTTGAAGCCGAGATCGAACTTGCCGTGATCGACCGTGAGGGTCCGCACGCCTTGGTGTTCCCGTGCCGCCGGGCGTTGCGGGGCTGGCTGAAAGCCGAAACCGGCGAGAAAATAGCGGTCCATCCCACGCATTGGCGGCCGTGGGGCCAGGCGGAAGCGGCACGACTGTTTCCGCGCGACCGACCCGCGATATCGTCTACCGCTTGTGGTCCATTTTACGTGTGGTGCCGGCGAAACGGGCGCTTTCGGATGCACTTACCAACTGATGGGTGGCCTACGGATCGCCAAGTTGTTTGGTGGCCAACTTGGCAATCTCTTCCGGATCGTGCGTACCGGCGGCGTCGATGTCGATCACCTTGCGCGCGACGATCTCGCAAATGGGATCTCCGCGATCAACCAGGTTCAGTGAGCGCAGCGTGAACGTGAGGGCTCGGTTGAGTCGCTCGACGTCTTCCGGCTTGATCTTGCCGTCCCTAAACATCCGATTGATCGGCATCGTGCCGCCCTGCCCATGCAATCCTAGCACGGGAATTCCGTCAGAGTCGGAAATTTGGCTGCGCTTCGCTCGCCAGTCCGAAGGCGGACCCGCCGTCAGGCCGACCGGCGGTCTGCCTCCCGCAGCGTCTTTCTGCCGACAAGCTCCAGCTTCCGCAAATTTGTATGACCCGTCTTGGCCGCCTGCAGAAGCGCTTCGGCCACTCGCTTGCGGATTTCGTGATTGCCGCCGCCCGGCAGCTTTTTGCAGCGGACTCTAGCGCCACTTCCAGGTTCCCTTCGATTCTCAGCTTGTTCATGAGATCGACCTCAAAAAATAATCAAACGGAGAAAAACTAGCATTGGGCGCCTTGAAGGAGGAGTCCAATCGACATTGCACCTGTGAGAAAGAGGCAATCCGAGCGGACTTCTACCGGGTCGCCTGGTCGGGCCTTGCGCTCGCACGGGAAAATTCGGCAAGCTGGCGGGAAGGGGTCAATCCCGCCCCGTGTAGCTGCGTAGGCTGGCGGTGAATTTTCAGGTGACCATTCTTAAGGTGCTGGCGAGCTACTCCGACGGCTTTGCGAGTCTGGCGGACATCAAGCGCGACGTCGCCATTCTGGCCACCAGCGGACGGGAATGGTCGGATCGAACGACGAGGCTGGCGGCCCGCGCGCCCGGCTTGGAAATTTTCGCAGAGAACCTAGTCGAGCGGCGAGAGGGCGGCTGGCGCATCACCGATGCCGGACGATCCGCTCTTGAGCTGATAGAAAAGCCCGCGGCTCCGGAGGTGCCCCTGACGCAGGTTTGTGCCGCCCGAACCATCGCCGGCGATCCCTCATTCGGCAAGCCTTGTCGTTACCGGACCGGATCGGCGCCGCACGGAGCCACGGCGGCGTCGCCGGAGGGCGAACAGACAACGGCAGACGGCAAACGGGTCCTAGACGGCGCCGTAACCACTTGGCGCAGCCCGGCCCGAGACCTACAAACCAATCGGGACTGGCGTGCTTGGAGAGGTCAGCGAATGAAAAAAATGCTACTTCCATCGATTCTGGCGTGCGTCCCAAGGGTTCGCGTCGGGCTGTTGACCGACTTGCGGCGCAATCTGCCCGTTGCTGCCGGAATGGTCGCTCTGATCCTGTCGCCGGCGGTCGCAGCGGATGCAAATCACGGTGCGGAACTCGCAAAGCGGTGGTGCGCTTCCTGCCACCTGGTCGAGGGCGCCCAGAAGCAGGCGAGCGCAGACGTTCCACCGTTCGCCGCGATAGCAAACAAGTCCGATTTCAGCGCCGAGAAGCTCGCGTTCTTTCTGCTGGATCCGCACCCGAAGATGCCAAACTTCCCGCTGAGCCGAAATGAAGCCGGCGATATCGCCGCCTACATCGGCTCGCTCAGAAAATGAGCCGGCCGCATCGGTTCCTGCAGCTTAGACGGCTGTTGAGGTGCTCCATCCAGTGAGTCGGGCGCGCCAAACGATGTTCAAGCCTCCACCGATCACCCAACCTACTCCCCGGCCAGGGATCCATCGGTCGCAGTGCAGGCGGTAGTCGGTGAAGCGGCCCCGCCATGGGCGCTCCACCTAGCGCCCGTTCTTCAGCCGCGGCCTGTCGGGCGCCGACACCTGGTCGATGCGGCCGTCGGCGTCGAACTCGATGTCCACCGAGAACCGGCCGAAGACCGAGGGATGGCTGACGCGCAATCCATTGCTCAGGCCGGTCCATTCCAACGTTCTGTTTCGGACAATCGCGTCCGGAGACCACGGGATTTCGGCCAGGTAGCGCATGATCTGCCCCTTGTGAAGAGCGGTCCTGTCTGGCGGGCTTCCGGACAAAGGCAGCAGCCCGAACAGGCGCAGCTCAGAACGGGCGTCCTCGCCGGAGAGCCGGTCGACCACTGTGAGGCAGGACAGCGGTCCCGTCTTCGCCCGCCAGTCGAAGCCCGGCGCCGTCACGTCGACGGTCTCCGTGGCGGTGAACCGCATCCATCGCTTTTCCGGTCCTTCCCTCATCTCTCCGGATCGGGCTAGATGCACCCTTGCCCTCGCGCTGTCCGCAGCCGCTGCGCCGAGCCGGATCGCAAGCTCGGTGATCTCCGGCGGAAGCGAAGTAGAGGGATTAGCGGACATCATGCACTTCGTCCTTCGGCAATCCAGCCTCTTACGGCCTCTGGGATGACTTGCCCAGTCCGTCGGCCACGCATGAGCGGTCGATACGCTTGGGGACGCTCCCTGCCGACGACAGCGACATCGTTGCTCACCCGGCCGGCCGCTGCCGATTAGACCGCACGGCTGTGAGTGGCCATGGACCGCCCCAGATGGGCATCGAATGCGGAAGCAACGCTGCGGACCAGGAATTCCGCGCCGTCCCTGACGGAAAGCCGGTCATCGGTCATCGTGACGGCGCCGTCGGCGATGAGACTCTCTATCCGCGACCTATCGACGATTGCGGAATCCGGAGCGCGTCCGTGAATCTGTGCGATCTGCGGAAGGTCGACGGTCATGTCGCACATGATCCGCTCGATGATGTCGGCGCGGAAGCGGTCTTCGTTCGTGAATGCGTAGCCCTTGGCGGTGGCGAGCCGGTCCTCGGCGATGTGCGCGAGGTAATCGCGGGTCGCCACGACGTTCTGCACGAAACCTTGAGGCGCGCGGCCGATGGAGCTCGCGCCCAGACCGATGAGCGTGTCGGCGCAGTCGTCCGTATAGCCCTGGAAATTCCGACGCAGCCGGCCTTCCCGCTTTGCCATGGCGAGGTTGTCGTCGGGGAGGGCGAAGTGATCGAAGCCGATGCGGACGTAGCCGGCATCGACCAGGGCTTCTGCGATGGTCTCGGACTGAAGATGCCGCTCGATGCTGTCAGGCAACGCATCTTCCGCGATCTTGCGCTGATGCTTCTTGAACGAGGGAATGTGCGCATAGCCGAACACCGAAAAACGGTCCGGACGAAGCTCGAGGCATTTCGCGACCGTGTCGAGGCACGATTCCACCGTCTGCAAGGGAAGCCCGTAGAGCAGGTCGAAATTGAGTCTCTTGACGCCGGCCCTGCGCAGCCGCTCGACGGAGAGGGCCGTCTGCTCGAAGCTCTGCAGGCGGTTGATGGCGCGTTGCGCGGCGGGATCGAAGCTCTGGACGCCCAGGCTCGCTCGGTTGACGCCGCAGTAGCCCAGCGTCTCCGCCATCGGATCGGTCAGCGTGCGCGGGTCGATCTCGACCGCGATCTCGGCATCGGGCAGCACGAAGAACGAGTAGCGCAGAGCGCCGACAAGATCGGCGAAGGTTTCGGGCGTCATGATCGTGGGCGTGCCGCCGCCGAAGTGGACGTGGGAGATCGGCAGCCTCTGTCCGATGGTCTCAGCGACCAGACGTGCTTCGGTTCGCAGTCCCGACGCGTATATCGCGATCGGATCGTCGCGCTTCGTCACGGAGGTGTGGCATCCGCAGTACCAGCACATGGACCTGCAGAACGGTACGTGCAGGTAGACGGAGGCCGCCTGCCGAACCGGTATCGACTCGAGCCAGCTCCGATAGTCGGCTTCGCCGATCGACGAGGAGAAGTGCGGGGCCGTGGGATAGCTGGTGTAGCGCGGCAGCCGGTCCTGCCCGTAGGATTTCACCAAGTCCGATCGCATCTGCTTTCCTTCTCCATGTCTCCGGTTCACCTACCGGTCCCGTGGCGAAAAGACTTTGCTCTGGCGCAATCCGATTGTCGGTAATTGCGAGGGCTACGTGCGTCTCAAGCAGCTTGGACACGTCCGGACGATCGGCGGCGGGCTGCCCGGAGCGTCAACGCAGGCATCAAGGGCCCGACCTTCTGACCCGGTCGTCTTGGTCGCCTTCGGCGAGCATGTGCAGCTTGTGCGGTTCTCGGAGGACGATGCGCTGGCGGCCGCCTTCAACAAGGCCCTGCTGTTCCCAGGCGCTCAATATGCGGCTCACCGTGTGCAACGTCGTGCCGGTCATCTCCGCGACGTCCTGACGGCTGATCGGAAAGTCGATCTCCACCCCCGCGTGGACCTTGCGCCCGGCCTGTTTCGCCAAGCGGAGCAGCGCGTGGGCGACTCTCTGCTCGACCTGTTCGTTGGATATCTCGATCACGCGGGCCTGTGTATCCTGCAGGCGGCTGCCGACGGTCTGCAGCGCGCTGGCGGCAAGGCCCGGAAACTTGACGATCAGCCGGTGCCAGGAAGAGGACGGCCAGGCGAGAGCGATGCTGTCGACGGCTGCGACCGCGGTCGCCGGATAGTTCTTGAGATTCATGGCCTGCGCGACGCCGAAGAGTTCGCCGGCCGAAACGTAGCGCACCACCGTCTGTTGACCCTGGGGCGTGGTCTTCTCCACGCGCAGGTGGCCATGCAACAGCACGAAGAAGCGGTCCGCCTCGACACCCTGATCGAAGACCGCCGTTCCCTTCGGATAGCGGACGGCGCGAGCTTCATGCAAAAGCATCTCCTGCTCCGCGGGCGCAAGTCCCGCGAACATCGCCAAGTTCGCGACCAGGGAACGGTCGACCGCGGCCATTTCAATCCTCAATTCGAATGCGGGAGCAGGCTATCCGTCGCGGTGGCGAACCACAACGTCGACGCCACTGATATGGACGGAACCCGTCGGAACGTTGCGCTGGCTCAAACTTCCGCCGGGTGGGAGAGGATATCGACATTCCAACACCATAGAACTCGCGAGAGCCATTCCAAAAGGGGCCGAGACATAAAGAAATTGGCGACCCTTGATCGTGGCGGCGAGCTTGGCATCGGCGGGAACCGCCTTTGCCGCAGAGGTCGGGGTCAAGTTGCTCAACAGAGGAACCGAGGGCGGAACGATGGCATTCGAACCGTCCTTCGTGAAGATCGCGCCTGGCGCGACGCGGACTTGGCCGAGCTCGAGGTCGCCTCGGGAGCAAGCGCGATCGGGAGCCACCTATTGCGTGGGGCAGCACCGTTCATGGCGCTTCTTCTGATGCCAAAACAAGGGTCCGCATTGACTCAGCGCAACCGCGCATGCGCCTCGGCTTCGGCCGAACAGCAGGAACAGCACGTCGATTTGCTCTCCGACAGAACCGCGACTTCTGCTCCATCCTCGATGCGGCGGAGGAGATCACCGATGGTCGTTTCAAAGAGTTTCCGCTCGATGTTGCTCTCGCTTCGATCCCGTCCTCGCAATCTCTCGAAAATTCTCATGGCAGGCTCCTGATCACGGAACCGAGAATAGAAGCGAGCGCGGCGTGATCTTTGTCGGAGATCAAACACATCGGTATTGATGCCGCAATTTGAGCCCCGACAAAGAGCCGCTGGTCGCGACGACGTACGATGAGCGTCATGTGCTGGGGAGACATCCGTTGGCAATGCAGAAACTAAGGGTCAGCGGGGGGGCCGGCGACCTTCTCACGAAAGCTCTGAAACCACGATGATCGGCGCCAGCATTTCACGATGGACGATGACCTACTTCGCGATGTCGCTCGCCTGGCTCCTCGTCGCTCTGGCGCTCATGGTGGCCGGGAATGGCTACCCCGCCGCCGATATCGCCGCGCCGGATACGCTCGTTCTGGTGCACGCGGTGTGCATCGGATGGCTGAGCCTTGCGATGTGCGGCGCGCTGTTCCAGTTCGTGCCCGTCCTTGTCGCCAAGCCTTTGTATTCTGAAAGCTGGGCCTTGCCGGCTTTGGTCCTCTTGACAGCTGGCCTCGTTTGCTTGCTCGCCGGTTTCCTGGCTTTGGGCGGTCGCCTGCCGTCCTCGCTCTGGCTTCTTCCGCTCGGAGCGGTCCTGCTCGTCGCCGGCTTCGGTCTGGTCGTCGTCGATCTCGGTCTCACCGCCTGGCTTCGGCCGGCGGGGCCGGCCCGCTTCGTCCTCGTCGGCCTGGCGTCGCTTTGTGCGACCGTTGCCTTCGGAGCCGTCTTTGCGTTTGCGCTAACGGGGTGGGCAGGATCGGTGGGAGACGCAGTTCTGGCCAGCGGCATCCCGCTGCATGCGATAGCCGGTCTCGGCGGCTGGCTGACGTTGACCGCCATGGGGGTCAGCTACCGATTGCTGTCGATGTTCATGCTGTCTCCGGACGTGGACGAGCGACAGAGCCGCGTGACGCTTGCGGCAGGTGCGCTCGCCATCGCTGTGACGGTTGGGGGCGGGACCGTCGCGATAGGGCTCTCCTCCGGATTGAGCATCGTGCTGTCGATCGCAGCCGTTTTCGGTCTGGCGTCCGCCGTCCTGTACGGGCGCGACATCGCCGCCATCTTCCGCGGCCGCAAGCGGCGGCAGCTAGAGCTCAATATGCGCATGGCGAAGCTATCCTTTGCGAGCCTGGCGGGAACCGCCTTGCTGGGAATTGCGCTCGTCTCGACAGACGCATTCGCCGCGCATGTCGGCTCCTTCGCCTTTCTCGCCGTGTTCGGCTGGCTTTCGGGGTTGGTGCTCGCGAAACTGTACAAGATCGTAGCGTTCCTGACCTGGCTCGAGACCTATGGACCGATCATGGGACGGGCTCCAACGCCACGGGTCCAGGACCTCGTCGCGGAGGGCAGGGCGACGAAGTGGTTCGTCATCTATTACGTGGCCGTCTGGGCCGGAACCATGATGCTGCTGATCGGGGAGCCCTCGGCATTCCGGATGATCGTTGCCGTCATGACCGTTGGAGTCATCGGCATCGTCGGCGAGGTGATCCGGATCCGTCGGCTCGCGGATGTTGCAGCCCCGCTGCGACTTCCGAGCGGCGCCGTCGCGCCCCACCTTCTGTTCGCCAAAAACTGAGAGAGGAAAAATAATGACCGACTACATCGACGTCGACGTCCGTCCGATCCTGCGTGAAGGCGGAGAGCCGTTCTCGGTTATCATGGCCGCGCTCGATCGCCTCGAGCCGGGGCAGGGGCTGCGCCTCTATGCGACCTTCAAACCGATCCCGCTGTTCGCCGTCATGGCAGACAAGGGATTTGCACATTCCGAGCAGCCGCTCGCGGGCGGCGAGTGGGAGGTGCTGTTCGCGCCGGCCGAAACGAAACCGGAGCAGTTAACTGCCGTAGCCAGCACCTCGGGCTTCGACAATTGGCCGGAGCCCGCAGTCAGGCTCGACAACCGCGACCTCGAGCCTCC
>Ga0070665_100005059_pt1 | contig 13678 bp, 11 predicted proteins | sample KBSS13metaG_FD_65862 | JGI IMG/M metagenome (GOLD analysis project Ga0070665, IMG submission 65862) | Switchgrass rhizosphere microbial communities from Kellogg Biological Station, Michigan, USA - KBS S1-3 metaG | ecosystem: Host-associated > Plants > Roots > Rhizosphere > Soil ... | reverse complement strand
GCGTCGCTCCCGAACGAAGGTCCTGCATGGGCGCCACCTGGTGAAGGGCACGCCGCGATCGAAACCGATCCGGCGATCGTCACCGGGCTGATCGCGCGCAGCGAGGCTTCTATCGCCACGCTCAAGCGCGACATCAGAAAACAGTCTGGATCGGCCCTCCTCGACTTCATCCTGGTGCACATCCAGGAAGTGAAGGGGATCCAGTTTGATCCGACAAGCATGCAGGTGATCATGGCGGGGATGGAGGCCGCGTCGTGGCTCAACGACCAGTTGCAGGAGTGGCTGGGCGAAAAGAACGCGGCCGACTGCCTCACGCAGTCAGTTCCACACAACGTCACGTCGGAGATGGGTCTGGCGCTCCTCGACGTCGCGGACGTGATCCGCCCTCATCCGGACGTGGTGGCTTTCCTGCGGCACGTCGAGCCGCCTTCGTCTTCGACTTCGGCGAGCCAGGGTGAGAGCTTCCTCGACGAGCTGCCGCGGTTCGCGGGTGGGCGCGAAGCGAGAGACGCCATCCTGGCGTGGCTCGGCAAGTACGGCATGCGCGGCGTCGGCGAGATCGACATCACGAGGCCGCGCTGGAGCGAACGCCCCACGATGATCGTGCCCATCCTCCTCGGCCACATCCAGAACTTCGAGACCGGCGCCGCGGGGCGGCGGTTCGAGCAAGGCCGCCAGGAGGCCCGGAAGAAGGAAGAGGAGATCCTGGCGCGCGTGCGGACCTTGCCCGACGGGGAGGCGAAGGCCGAAGAGACCAGGCGGATGATCGACCGGGTCCGGACGTTCGCAGGGTACCGCGAGTATCCGAAGTACGCGATGGTCAGCCGCTACTTCGTTTACAAGCAGGCCTTGATGGAACAAGCCGATCGCCTCGTGCAGGCCCGCGTGCTTCGTGAGAGGGAAGACATCTTCTATCTGAGGTTCCAGGAGATCCAGGATGTGGTGCGGACGAACCAGGTGGATGAACAGCTCATCGCCGAACGTAAGAACGCGTTCAAATCGTATCGAGCGCTCACGCCACCCCGGGTGCTCACGTCGGATGGCGAGTGCATCGCCGGTTCGTACCGACGCGAAGATTTTCCGGCGGGCGCGTTGGTCGGCTTGCCGGTTTCCGCCGGGACCATCGAGGGGCGGGCCCGCGTCGTCCTGGAACTGGCGGAGGCCGATGTCGAACCGGGCGACATCCTGATCACCGCCTACACCGATCCCAGTTGGACGCCGCTGTTCGTCGCGATCAGGGGCCTGGTGACGGAAGTCGGTGGGTTGATGACCCATGGCGCGGTGATCGCCAGGGAGTACGGCTTGCCGGCCGTCGTCGGGGTGGAGCATGCGACGCGGCTGATTCGCGATGGGCAGCGGATCCGCGTGCATGGAACGGACGGGTACGTCCAGATTCTGCCTGACACGTGAAGGATATCGGTAGGATTCACGCTGAAGGAAGCTGCATTTCGAACACGGCACCGTGTTCAGAATTCCCCGCCAACGCCAACGTGCCGCCGTGTGCTTCGGCGGCCCACTTTGCGATCGAAAGGCCAAGCCCAGCGCCGCCTCCTTCGCGCGATCGCGCCTCTTCGACACGATAGAACCGATCAAACACCCTGTCGCGGTGCTCGGAAGGAATGCCGGGCCCGTTGTCGGCGACCCGTAACATGATCGCGCCGCTCGGCTGCGCGGTGGCCCGAACTTGAATTGTGCTGGATTCCGGCGAGTACCGGATCGCGTTGTGGATCAGGTTCACGAGGGCCTGCCGCAGGAGAACCCGGTCTCCGACCACGGTGGCTGAATCGTCAGCGTAGACGACTAACTGCTGGCTCTTTTCCTCAGCCAGAACTTCGAGAAGGCTGGTTGCTTCCCGGACCAGCTCCGACACTGGAATGGCACGGCGATTAAGCTCCAGGCGGTTCGAGTCGCCTCGTGCGACGGCCAGGAGTGCTTCGACCAGCGAGGTCAGACGGTTGACCTCCTCGAGCATGCTCCCAATCACATTGCGATACTGAGCCGGCGTTTGTTCCTTCTCCAGACTGACTTCGCCGACGCTTCGAATCGAGGCCAGGGGCGTGCGGAGCTCGTGTGACGCATCCGACGTGAATCGCCGCAGCTGATCGAACGAACCTTCGAGGCGTGCCAGCAACCCGTTGAACACGCGTGCCAGGTGAGCGAGCTCAGCATCGCTATCGGGAATCGGCAGCCGGTCGTGCAGGCGGTCCGCGGTAATACGTTCCGCACGATCGGCAATATCCGTGATCGGCTGCAGCGCGCGCTGCCCCAGGCGGTAGCCGGCGAGCGCGGCCAGTGCCAGCACAATCGGCACCATCAGGAACGCGGCCCCGATCCACTCGCCGACATGGACCCACAACGGCCGGGTCGCGTATCCCACGCGCAGAATGATCGGCCGACCGGCCATTTCATGCCGGCGACTGACGAGCAGTACGCCGGTTCCGTCGGACAGGCGGTCCGAACGATCCGAGTAGCCGTTGATACCCTCGTGAGATGTCAGGTCGCCGCCAAGCGTGCGCGCGCCGAGGCGGTCGTTTCGGTACAGTACACGTCCGTCCGGCGCGAGCACCTGAAGGTATCGTTCCTGCACCAGTCGCGATTCCGGATGCGTGTGGTAGTCCTCCGCGACGTTGACGACGCCGGAGGGCGTAAAGGATAGCAGCCCTTCGACGGTTTCGAGATCCTGGACGGCGTGGCGATCGAGCTGTGCATAGAGCTGCCAATACATCACGATCGCCGTGCCGGACACGAAGACGACCATGATGGCTGCGAGCAGCCCGACGTACCACCACGTCAGCCGTCGACGCAGGCTGGTCGGCCGCATTATGAGACGTCTCCGCGCAACACGAAGCCGACACCACGCACCGTATGCAACAGCTTCTGCTCGTGAAGATCATCGATCTTGCGGCGCAGCCGGCCGATTTGCACATCGATGACGTTGTCCAGCGCCGTCGACGTCTGGATGTTCCACACGTCGCGCGCCAGCATTTCCCGTGAGACGACGCATCCGTGGTTGCGCAGGAGATACTCGAGGAGTTCGAATTCACGCGCCGTTAACTCGATCGGCCGCGCCGCGCGCGTCACCGCGCGACGGCGAAGGTCCATCTGCAAGTCGGCGATCGCCAGCGAAAGCTCACCGTCGGTCTTCCCGCGTCTGGTCAGCGCGCGAATTCGAGCCAGCAACTCAGGAAAGGCAAACGGTTTCACGAGATAGTCGTCGGCCCCGGCGTCGAGACCTCGGACACGGTCGTCAATCGCATCTTTCGCCGTGAGCAGCAACACGGGAGTGCCGACGCCGCGGCGACGGAGGGACGACACGATTTCGACGCCATCCCGATTCGGCAGCATGACGTCGAAGATCAGCAACTCGAACTGCTCGACCGTCGCGGCATAAAAGCCTTCCTCGCCGCTATGGGCCAGGACGACCTCGTATCGCTGGGTCTCCAGGCCATCGCGAATCGCCGCTGCGAGCTTCGGCTCGTCCTCGACTACCAGAATGCGCACCACGTGGGTATACGTGCGGACCGCTCGGGCCGCCACGAACAAATTCCTGACCATTATCTGACTATCGTGTCAGCTGCGTGTCAGGGAATCATCAGTGGCGCGCTTCGGCGGCGACCGTTACAAAAGGGGCCTCAACGAGGACCGACGCCGCGCATGCTGCTCCCTGGACCTGCGAAAAAGGTCACCATCCATCTCAACGACGACACCACGGCAGGCGCTGACTTCCTGTACCGCGAGATCTTCTCGTTTCTGCTGGACCGCGGCGTCGCCGGCGCGACTCTGACGCGCGCCCAGGCCGGATTCGGCACGCACCATCGCACGCACGCGGTTGGAGCGGCAGGAGCGACCGGCGAGCACCTGCCCATTCGAATCGAGTTTGTCGATACGCCCGAACGCGTCGATGCGTTGCTAAGGCCGCTCTGTGACCTTGTGACCGACGGTCTGGTCGAATGGCACGACACGGTCATCGTGAAGGCCGCCGCAGCAGGTCGGCGTGACTCATGATTCGGTCCTGCGCCCTGACCATTATTCTCATGAGCGTCACGCCTCCCTGCCGGGCGCAATCCGTCGCGCCAGCGCCGCTGACGCTCGCCGACGCCAAGCGCCAGGCACTCGCCCATCATCCGAGGATTCTTGCCGCACGACTGCGTGCCGAGGCCGCCGCACAGGTTGTCAGCGAAGCCCAGTCGGCCTACTTTCCCACAGTTTCGGTGAACGTCACGTCGGTCGGTGCGCAGGATGCCACTGCGATCGCCGCCGGTGCCCTTCCGATCTCCGGCCTCGCGACCCGCGTCGCGGCAGGCTTCGTCGCCACACAGCTGGTGACTGACTTCGGTCGCACTCGCAACCTCTCGGCCACCGCATCATTGAACGCCACCGCACAAGGGCAGCGCGTCAACGACGCACGAGCCGCCGTCCTGCTCGAGGTCTCGGATGCCTACTATCAAACGCTCGCGGCAGACGCGGTGATCAGCGTGGCGCGCTCGGATCTCGACGCGAAGCAGCTGCTCGCCAGGCAAGTCGCTGCGCTCGCTCGGAGCGATCTGAAATCGACGCTGGATGTGAGCTTCGCTGACGTCGCCGTGTCGGAGGCCGAGCTCGTCCTGAGCCGTGCGGAGAGTGCGGGCGCCGCCGCGCGCGCGCGGTTGACCGCGGCGCTGGGCGATGCAGTACCGGTCTCCTACGTGCTGTCAGACGAACCGCTTCCCACGCAACTGGCAACGGACCCGCAGCCCGACATCGACGAGGCCACCGCATCGCGACCCGCGCTGGCCGCGCTGAGAGCGTCGCGTGAAGCCGCCGTCCATTTCGCAACGGCCGAGAAGCGACTCGCGCTTCCATCCGTGAATCTCCTCGCCGCGGCCGGCGCGTTGCCGTCCCATGATGACCGGCTGCGCGGATCCTATGGCGCCGCCGGAATCAACGTGAGTGTCCCGGTGCTGACTGGCGGTCTCTTCGCCGCGCGCAGAACCGAAGCCGCGCTCCGAGCCGAAGCCGCATCGAAGGACGTCGATGACCTGGCGATGACCGTCGCGCGCGACGTGCGTGTCGCATGGCTCGAGGCCAGCGATGCGTTCTTGCGCCTCGACGTGACTGCCCGCCTCGTTCAGCAGGCGGACAGGACATTGCGTTTGGCCCGGACGCGCTACGACGCGGGACTCACGAGCATCGTCGAGCTGACGCAGGCGCAGCTCAGCCAAACGTCGGCGCGCATCGAAGCGGCGAAAGCCAAGTACGAGTATCTCGAACGTCGAGCGCTGCTCGACTACGTCGTCGGGAGGACCCAGTGACACGTGCGGCGCTCAGGATGTCCTTACTGCTGCTCACAGCGGCGTGCTCGAAGCCCCATCTCCAGGCGGAGGAAAAAGCGGCTGAAGCGCCGGTCGTGCCAGTGGCTGTTGTAGCGCGTCACGATCTGGACACCAGCGTCACGCTGACGGCCGAGTTCGAGCCTTATCAGGAAATTGACGTTCTGACCAAAGTCCCCGGCTACGTCCGCGAGATCACGGTCGACGTCGGCGACCGTGTCCGCCACGGACAGATTCTCGCGACGCTCGACGTCCCTGAGATGCAGGACGAGTTGTCGAAAGCCGGCGCCGGCGTTCAACTAGCCGACGCCGAGCTGGCCGCGGCAACCGAAGAAGCGAAGCGCACCGAGTCCTCGCACGAACTGGCGCATCTGTCGTACGAGCGGATCCGTCGCGTCGCCGACAGCGAACCCGGCCTGGTGCCACGGCAGGAGGTTGACGAAGTGCGTGTGCGCGACATGGTCGCTGAGGCACAGATGTCCGCCGCGCGCTCCTCGCTCAAAGCGGCAGAACAGAAGACGCACGTCAGCCAATCTGAGCGCGCGCGCCTGGAGACGATGTTTCACTACACGTCGATCGTCGCCCCATACGACGCGGTGGTCACGCGACGCTACGCCAACGTCGGTTCGATGCTGCAGCCCGGCGGGGCGCCGCAGGCGAACGGCATTGTTCGCATCGCGGAGGAGAAACGGTTACGCCTCATTCTGCCCGTACCGGAGCTCGCGGTTCCTTCGCTCCGGATCGGCGCCCCGGTGTCGGTTCTCGTGCCCTCGCTCGGGCGCACGATCGACGGTCACGTCGCGCGCTTCACCAACCGCATCCAGCAATCGACCCGGACGATGGATACCCAGGTCGATGTCACCAATGACGACCGCCTGCTTGTGCCCGGGATGTACGCGCAGGTGGAACTCTCGACGACACGTCGCCCGAACGCGTTGAGCGTGCCGCTCGACGCGATCGACCGCTCTGGCGGCACCCCACGCGCTTACGCGGTCAGCGACGACGGTGTTGTTCACGTCTCCGCCGTGACGCTTGGGCTCGAGACCTCGCAGCTCGTCGAAGTGCGGTCCGGACTCATCGAAGGCCAGCGTGTGATTCTCGGCCGTCACGCGGATCTCCACGACGCCGAGCGCGTCCGCCCGAGGATGGAGGGCCGCTAACGTGTCTCGTTTCGCCATTCGAACGCCGTACCTGGTCGTGGTCGCCGGCCTGGTGCTCGGCATCCTTGGCATCGTCAGCGGCGTTCAGATGCCGGTGGACATGTTCCCGGCGATGAACATCCCCGTGGTTGCGGTCGCCACGTTCTACTCGGGCATGCCTCCCGAGCAGGTGGAAGGCAACATCACGTATCACCTGGAGCGCTTTTTCACCCTCGCGAGCGGCATCGAGCACATGGAATCACGCTCGCTGTCCGGCGTCAGCCTCATCAAGGTGTATTTTCAGCCGGGAACCAATCCGGACTCGGCCGTCACGACGATCGCGAGCCTCGCGATGGCCGAAATCAGCCACCTGCCGCCGGGCACGCTGCCGCCGTTCGTCATGAAGATGGATGCGTCCAGCCTGCCGGTGTGCGAGGTCACATTTTCCGGCAATGGCCTTTCCGAAACCCAGCTGAAAGACCTCGCGCAGAACGTCGTTCGCAATCAATTGGGAAGTGTCGCCGGGGCCGCCGTTCCCCAGCCGTTCGGCGGACGCTGGCGGCAGATCATGCTCTATGCCGATCCACTCAAGCTCGAAGCGCACCAGTTGAGCCTGATGGATGTCGTCCGATCGGTGAATGACACGAATCTCATCGTGCCTGCCGGCGACGTCCAGATCGGTAACTACGACTACAACATCTACGCGAACAGCGAGATCTCGAGGGTCGACGACATCAACAACGTTCCGGTGAAGATGTCGGGCGTCAACCCCGTCCGCGTCTCGGACATCGGGATCACCAAGGACGCCTATTCGCTGCAATACAACGCGGTCCGGGTGGACGGCCAGCGATCCGTCTATCTCCCGGTGCTCAAACAGGGAGGCGATTCGAACACCATCGCGGTCGTCGACGGCGTGCGGGAGAAGGTCCGCCACCTGTTCGACATCCCATCGAGCCTCGCCAGCACCGTGGTGTTCGACCAATCGCAGTTCGTCAAGACCGCGATTCGCACCTTGCTCGAGGAAGGCGGACTCGGCCTGGTGCTGACCTCGCTGATGATCTTGATCTTTCTCGGCAGCCTCCGCGCCACGGTCGCGGTGTTCTTCTCGATTCCGTTGTCCGTGTGCGCGACGCTCGTGGCTCTGCAACTGGGCGGCGGCAGCATCAACAGTATGGTGCTCGGCGGTCTGGCGCTTGCCTTGTCCCGCCTGATCGACAACTCGGTCGTCGTGCTCGAGAACATCTACCGTCATCTCGAAGCGGGAGATCCGCCGGCCGTTGCTGCCGAGCAGGGCGGACGCGAAGTCGCGCTGCCGGTTCTCGCCTCGACGCTCACGACCGCGGTCGTGTTCTTCCCGGTGACATTGCTCTACGGCGTCAGCAAGTTCCTCTTCTCGGCGTTGGCTCTCGCGGTCGTCCTTGCGCTGGTCGCGTCGTATGTCGTCGCCCTCACGGTCGTGCCGCTGTTTTGTGCGCGGTTCATTCATCACGCTGGTGAGTCGCACGATCGACGCGAGACGTGGGGCACACGATTCACTCGCGATTTCAACCATCGGTTCGAGCGAACGCTGGGCTGGTACGACGGCGCGGTTCTCGCGGTACTCGCCCGACCGGGACGGACACTGGCCGCGTTCGGCATCGCCTTCATTGCGAGCCTCCTCATCTTTCCCCGGCTTGGCGTCGCGTTCTTTCCGCGGACTGATGCCGGCCAGTTCATGATCAACGTCAAGGCCCCGTCCGGAACGCGGCTGGTCGAAACCGAAAAGAAGATCGAGCAGCTCGAAGCGCTGATTCGCCGCATCGTGCCGGCCGATCAGCTCGGCACCATCGTATCGAACGTCGGCGTCGATCCGGGCTTCTCGGCCATCTACACGTCGAACGCAGCCATGCATACGGCGTTCGTGCAAGTCGGCCTGAAGGGCGGGCATGCAGACAGCTACGAGTACATGGCCGAGGTCAAGCGGCGCATGCGAGAAGAATTGCCCGAACTCTCGGCCTACTTCTCGTCCGGCAGCATGGTCGATTCGGTCTTGAATCTCGGGCTGGCGGCGCCGATTGACGTGCAAGTGGCGGGATCGGACCTCCAGGCGGACTATCGGATCGCACAAGCACTCGCCTCACGAATTCGCGGAGATTCCGGCGTCGCCGACGCCTTCGTGCCGCAGGATCTCGACTATCCGGCCCTTCGCCTCAACATCGACCGGACGCGCGCATCGCAGATGGGCCTGACCGAACGAGAGGTTGTGGGCAACGTCATCACCGCGCTGACGTCGAACCAGATGATTGCGCCGAGCGTCTGGGTGGACCCCAGGAACGGCAACAACTACTTCCTCACCGTCCAGTATCCCGAGCAGCAGATACGGAGCCTGGTCGACTTCAGATCCATTCCGCTGCGCGGCCCGGGCATGCCGCAGTCGACGCGCCTCGATATGGTCGCGAACATCGAGCGTTTCGAGGCACCGACGGAGGTCGACCACTTTCAGATCCGTCGCGCCATCGACATCTACGTTCGTCCGCTCGGCGAAGATCTCGGCGGGCTTGCGACGCGCATCGATGGGTTCATTGCGAATACGCCACTGCCTCCGGGGGTGGCCGTCACGCTGCGAGGCATGGTCGAGAGCATGCGCGCATCGTTTCGGAGCTTTGCGATCGGTCTCATCCTCTCTGTCGTACTGCTCTATCTCATCCTCGTCGCGCAGTTCCGCTCGTTCGTGGATCCGGCGATCATCCTGCTCGCGTTTCCACCGGGACTCAGCGGCGTCCTGGTGACGTTGTGGGCGACGGGCACAACGCTCAACGTCATGTCCCTGATGGGCATCGTCATGCTTGCCGGCATCGCGATGTCGAACAGCATCCTGATCGTCGAATTCGCCCATCACTTGATGGAAGAAGGGGCCACGGTCGCCGAAGCGATCGCCCGGTCGTGCCGTGTGCGGTTGAGACCGGTGCTGATGACCTCTCTCGCGACGCTCATCGGGCTTCTCCCGATGGCTTTGAAGCTGGGCGAAGGCAGCGAGAGCTACGCGCCGCTTGCCCGGGCATTGCTCGGCGGGCTCGCCGCATCGGTCGCGTGCACGATCTTCATCGTTCCAGCGGCATTCGTGCTGGTCTACCGAAATCGAACAGTGATCGCACAGTCAGCAGTGGAGTGAACTCGTGATGAACGGCCGTCAGATTCTTGCAGTCTTCGTCATCGTCGGCATGCAAGCCGTTAGCGGTCACGCAGCGCAGGATGCCGCTCCTGCCGCGATTGTCCCCGGCGAGTTACGACTGTTCGCGATGGCATCACAACAGTCGTCAGCCAGAGACACGTTGCATCGCGCCGGCTGGGTTGAAGCCGACGGCCGGTTGCTTCGACAGCAGGATTTCCCCGAGTTGTACGCGCAAGTTGGCCGCGCCTATACGCGCACAAAAACGGCGAACGATCTGTTCGCGGTGCCGAACTTAACCGATCGGCGAAACGACCCGAACCCTTACGGCGTACTTGGGCCGGGCGACTTGATCACCAGTGGATCGCCAGTTCCCCTGCCACCACCGCCGAGTTACTTCATCTATGTGGGAAGGGACGCGCAGTCAGTTGAGGCGCGGTGGAAGTAAGCCGAAGTCGAAGACTAACTGGAATAACACTTGCGGAGATGCGAATGAGAATCCGACGAGAAGGTTCGGGCGTCCCGTACAGGGCAGCACAAACCGGATCGTCCGGTCGCCGCCGTGAGCCGTTCACTGGCCGGATGCGTCAAAAACAACGACCATCGCGGATTCATACTGCGATCGCAAAACGACTACCTACACGGTCTTCAAGGGTCCGGCAACCTTGTAAGCAGGATCAGACCGTCAGAGGAATGGTTCAGCCTGAGGTCATTGCGACGCAGGCACTGAGTTGAGTTGTTGCGCGAGTCCGATGAGAAGCCCCTCAGGCCCGCGGATATAGCAGAGCCGATACGCGTCTTTATATTGAACGACTTCCCCGACGAGTTGCGCGCCGCGCCTGCAAAGCCTCTCGAGCGTGTCGTCGACGTTGTCCACGGCGAACATGACGCGGAGATAGCCCAACGCGTTCACCGGGGCGTTGCGGTGATCCGCGACGACAGGCGGCGTGAGAAAGCGCGAGAGCTCGAGCCGGCCGTGGCCGTCCGGAGTCCGCATCATGGCAATCTCGACGCGCTGTTCGCCCAGTCCGGTGACCCGTCCGGCCCATTCTCCTTCGATCGTGGCGCGCCCTTCGAGCTCGAGTCCGAGCTCGCGAAAGAAATCAATCGTCGCGTCGAGGTCATCGACGACGATTCCTACGTTGTCCATCCGTTTAACCGCCATGTGTCCACTCCTCAGAGCGTAATCCGCCACGCATAAAATGAAGATCCTCCGATGACAACAATAGGACAGAACAGGGAGGCGGACGATGAAGGCGATCGTGGTGAAGGACCAGGCTGCAGGAACAGCCGGGATGACGCTGGTGGAGCGGCCCGAGCCGAAGGCAGCGATCAATGATGTCGTCGTTCAGGTTCGTGCGTCGGGATTCGTCCCGACTGAGCTCACGTGGCCCTCGACATGGGCCGATCGTCTCGACCGCGACCGGACGCCGTCGATCCCCGGGCACGAGCTGGCCGGAGTGGTCACCGCGCTCGGGTATGGCACGACGGGGCTGTCGGTGGGACAGCGGGTGTTCGGCCTCACGGACTGGTATCGCGACGGCACTCTGGCGGAGTACGCGGCCGTCGAGGCACGCAACCTCGCGCCGCTTCCCGGCGACGTCGACTTCACCGTGGGCGCGAGCCTGCCGATCTCGGGCCTGACCGCGTGGCAGGGACTGTTCGAGCACGGCCGCCTTCGGGCGGGCCAGAGCATCCTCGTGCACGGCGCGGCCGGCGCCGTCGGATCGATGGTGACGCAACTCGCACGCGAGGCCGGCGCGTACGTCATCGGCACCGGACGCGCCGCCGACCGTCAGACGGTGCTCGACTTCGGCGCGAAAGAGTTCGTGGACCTCGAGAACGACGTGCTGAAAGACGTCGGCGAAGTCGATCTGGTGTTCGATGTCATCGGCGGCGACATCGGGAAGCGGTCCGCAGGCCTGGTTCGTGCCGGAGGAACCCTGGTGTCCATCGTCGGGCCGCCAGAGGCGCGGCCCACGGACGGCCTGGCGATCGACTTCGTTGTCGAGTCCGATCGTGCCCAACTGAGTGAGATCGTCCGGCGGGTGCGTGACGGACGGCTGCGGACAAACATCGGCAACGTCTCAACCCTCGACGATGCTGTCGCCGCCTTCAACCCGACCAGGCGAATCAAAGGAAAGACGATCGTCCGCGTTCGTCCGTGAGGACTCCAGGAGGGCGAATCCGACGGCCTTCACGGTGGCGATAACAGGAATCGCTTCGACAAGTCCGCCGAATAGAAAATGAAGCGTTGTGCTTCGCGGTACGTTGTCGATGTGTGAGTCGCCGTGCATCGAGCCTCCGACATTCCGTAGCCACCCGGGTTTCCGGAGGCATCAGCCGCGATCTGCTAGAGAGATCGGCCATGTCCTGGCTTTGCCAAGGCAGAGATCGTGCAGGCCCTTGGCTTCGATCGCCGCGATGCTGTTCAAAGCGGTACATCCTTCGCCCGCTATTGCGGAAGAGGATCAGTGATTCAGACGGATAGCTGCGCGGGGACGCGCTGAAAAAGAACACACCATGAACACCGTACGATTGCAGTCCGGCGTTTATCCGGGAGTCGTCGCCCTGCTTCTCGCGGCTACGACGGCCTGCTCTGGTCGGCAGGAGACCGCGCCACCCGCGACGGCGGTGGCAACACCGTCGGCGGCTGACGCGGCAATCCCGCAAACGGCCTCGCCGTACGACGCGCTCCCGGAAAGCGTGCAGCTCGTGCTGGACAAGCCGTTCACCGGAGACTTCGACGCCATGGTCAAGCGGCGCGCGATTCGCGTGGCCGTGACGTTCAACCGCACGCACTACTTCATCGACAAAGGGCAGGAACGCGGGCTCACGTACGAATCGTTGAAGCTGTTCGAGAACGATCTCAACGCCGAACTGAAGACGGGCAACCTCAAGGTGCACGTCGTGATTGTCCCGATGACGCGCAATCAGCTGTACCCCGCCCTCGCGAGCGGCAAGGTCGACATGGTCGCGGCCATGGTCACGGTCAGGCCCGAGCTGGAGAAGCTTGCCGCCTTTTCGGTCCCGACGCGCACCAACGTGAATGAAGTCGTGGTCACCGGGCCAGGCGCGCCGCCGATCGCGAGCGTGAACGACCTCGCCGGTCAGGAGGTGTTCGTTCGCAAAGGCAGCATTTATGAGGAGAGCCTCGTCCGCCTGAACGAGCAACTGAAGGCGCACGGCAAGCCGACGGTCGTGATCAACGAGGCCCCCGACGTGCTCGAGGACGACGATGTGCTCGAGATGGTCAACGCGGGCCTCGTCCCGATTACCGTCGTGGACGACTACCTGGCCGAATTCTGGAGCAAGGTCTTCACCAGCATCACAGTGCATTCCGACATCGCCGTGCGGTCAGGAGGCAGCCTGGCCGTCGCGTTTCGCAAGGAGAACCCCAAGCTCCGAGAGACTGTGAACACCTGGCTCGGAAAGCACCCGAAGGGCGACGCCTTCCGCAACACGATCGAACGCCGCTATCTGGACAGCGTCAAGTACGCGAAGAACGCGGCAGCTGATACCGAGCGCCAGAAACTCCAGGCGGTGGCCGAACTGTTCAAGAAATACGGCGCCCAGTACAACATGGACTACCTGCTGATGGCGGCGCAGGGGTACCAGGAATCGACACTCGACCAGGACGTGAAGAGCCCGGTGGGTGCGATCGGCGTGATGCAGGTCATGCCGCCGACCGGCAAGGAGTTGAACGTCGGCGACATCACCAAAGTCGACGCCAACATCCACGCCGGCGTGAAGTACATGCGGTTCATGATGGACCAGTACTTCAAGGACGATCCCATGGACAATCTGAACAAGGGGCTCATGACGTTCGCGTCCTACAACGCCGGGCCTGGACGGATCAGACAGCTCCGAGCCGAGACGAAAAAGAGAGGCCTCGATCCCAACGTGTGGTTCGGCAACGTCGAGCGCGTCGCCTCGGAGCGGATCGGCCGCGAGACGGTCACCTACGTCAGCAACATCTACAAGTACTACATCACCTACAAGCTGCTCAGCGATCAGCGGGATCGACGCGAAGCGGCGAAGGCGGACCTGGCAAAGCGCAAATGAACCGCGCTGCTCTCACC
>Ga0070665_100005058_pt1 | contig 13680 bp, 13 predicted proteins | sample KBSS13metaG_FD_65862 | JGI IMG/M metagenome (GOLD analysis project Ga0070665, IMG submission 65862) | Switchgrass rhizosphere microbial communities from Kellogg Biological Station, Michigan, USA - KBS S1-3 metaG | ecosystem: Host-associated > Plants > Roots > Rhizosphere > Soil ... | reverse complement strand
TTTTTATAATTGAGACGACATTCGGATCAAAACCAATCCGACGAGCGATTATTAATTCGTCAGGGGTCAATTGAGCCTCAATACCCTGGGCGCAAAGAGGTTCTCCGGAAGCGGTCAGCAGAAGCAATGGCAGCACAAAAGAAACTAATAGTCGGTAATTGTCCGGCGAAAACAACACAGATGTACAGCTCCCGTGCAACAACCATGAGATAAGACAATCAAGTCTATCAGATATCTTTGCAGCCCTGGCCGGACGAAAAACGAACCATAGGATATTATGTAGCGACTTGTTTGGAGCCAAGGCTGGGGGCCGATTAATGTTGAGATATTTCAGAGCCGCCTGCCTCTTTGCAGTCACCCTGGCAGCCACTCACTCTGCCATGGCGGCTCCTACCCAACTGAAACCAGTTGGTGACATGCCGATGTGGTACTACAGATGTGCCAGACTGTTTCGCTATCCGATTCCAACAGACTTTGAATTTGCCTACATCAACAGAAAGGGAGAAGTAGCCATCACGGGTCCATTTGAGAAGGCTAACAACTTTTCCAATGGCATTGCCTGCGTTGTTCTGGGTTGTTATAAACGTCATGATGGTAAATGGATCTATGCAGTGCCTAAAATGGAGAGCGGAAGCGCTGCTCTTTTAAAAAATGACGGGCAGGTGGTGCTGCATCTACCGGGCAATCTTCCAGAATCGTTTTACGACAAGTACGCGACTACGATGATAACCAAGATCAGGAAGAAAACACAGCAGCCTGAGATGTTCTATGAACTTATGGACGGCAACGGCAAAGTCGTCACCAACAATAAGTGGCTGGCGGCACGTTCATTTAGCGAAGGGCTCGCTGCAGTAACCGGTCCCGAAGCCTCCGATATCAGTGACGCCGATAAACAGACAGAATCTATGGCCGGCAAGGGCAGCTTTGCCATGGGCTTTGGCTCAGTAACAAGCTTAAACGATCTAGGTAAAGTCGGACATGTACCCGCTGAATATAACGGTTTCGCCCCAGACAACTCTCCCTGGGGATACAGAGACCAGAGCGGCAAAACAATTATTTCAACGAAATTATCGGATCCGGGAAGATTTAGCGAAGGTCTGGCAACCGTTAAAGCAAAACCGACAAATTTCTTCTCAGGACATGACCGCAACGATCCCACCTTTTATCACCCGGATAATTTCTCCTACATTGATAAAACTGGCAACATAGTCATACCTGGTCCATTCATGGAAGCTCAGCCGTTCAAAGGTGGTCTGGCTGCCATAATGAAAAATGGAAAGTGGGGATACATCGACAAGAGCGGAAAGGAAGTGGTGCCCTGCCAATATGACTGGGCAGGCGACTTCAAAAGCACGCTGGCGCCGGTGGAAAAAAATGAGCTTGTGGGCTACATTGACAAGACTGGAAAGGTCGTCATTGATTTTCTCTACAAAGACGGCAAAGAATTCTCCGACGGAGTTGCTCCAGTTACCAGAGACGGTAGACGCTGGGGATACATCGATGAGAATGGTAAGGACGTCATTGAAGCGAAATTTCAACGAGCCTTCCCTTTTAACGATGGGCTGGCACTGGTCTATATAGATGCCCGCAAGGAGATTGTGCCGACCGCCAGTGATGCTCCTTTTTTCCTGGCATCAGCCGTGAACTACCGCTCCGAGTCGGAAATCAATAACGCACGTCTGGCCTGCAAGGCTACAATCGACTGTGCGCCCGAAAGCGCATCGGCCAAAAGTGCAAGGACTATGTTGCAGTGCGCCTTACCGGACCACGACCTCAGCCCTGAAGTCCAAAAGCTGTTCACACAAGGTATCGAAAACGCCCAGATTGGCAAACTGCCCGAAGCCGAAAAACTGTATAAACAAGCACTGGCACTCGATCCGGAATTTTTTGCACTGGCCGGATCACTTGCCTATGTGTACAAGAATACAAATCGCAGTGATGAAGCAATTGCCTTACTGCAAAAAACCTTCGAAAAACACCCTTCGTACGCACGCGGCTACTGGTGGCTATGGCAAATATACAAAGCAAAAGGCGACGACAAACTAGCGCAGGAAAACCGCGCTAAAGCCGTAAGCCTGGACCCCGACGACCCGTATTTGCACCGTTAATCCCACCAGAACGCGAATGTTTTATCATTGCGAAGGCGCTTTGCCATAACCCGCATGCTGGCTGCGTTGTTGTTTTCGTCGCCGGACAGTTCTATTTCCGGACAAAACATAAACAGCTCGGTGCATAGCTCACTCAAGTCATCCGGCAGGCTTTTGAATTTCAAGGTGAAACGATCACGTCCTGCGTCCATCACCTGTGCGCCATATTTAGCGTTCCAGTACTTCACTTTTTCGAAAATCATTGCCGTTGAAATGCTGTAGTTCGGCGCGCTAGTGTGATTGTTTTCCAACAACTCCAGCCCAATACTGTTCTTGTCGACCTTAGTGACAGTTGCCAGCTTAATATCGCTCGTTGCGGTGAATCGCGCCGGTACATCAATGCGCCAGCGACGATCACCAATTTTTTTTATTACAGAACCAGGCATAATGCGTATATCGGGCATCAGAGCCTGAAAAACAGCACTCTCACGCGCGGACCTTTTTGGCGCGTTCAGTGTTAGCTGAGCCATTTTTTCAATATATTCTTTGTCATTTGACGAGATGAAAGGGGTGCCCTGGTGAACAATTATTCGCAGACTCTCAATGTTCTGCCTATCTGCATCCACTATGGGATAAATGGCTTCGTAACTATCAGGCTTCTGCTCCGTCAAAGCAAGCCCGTCTAATCGTGTTCCGGCTTCGACCAAAAAGGCTTCAGCATCGGCTTTACGCTCAAATTGACGACTTGTCTTTATTCCTTGCGATTCTTCGCTAATACGATATCCTAGTGGCTCAAGCTCGGTTTGCAGTTGAACGACACGATTGTCTGCCGTGAACGCAGTCAGAGCAGTACCACGAAACTGAAGACGCAGTAAGGATTTTGCTTTGTTTTCCGGACGCAATGTCTTGCCTGCAACACCAGCTCTCAACTTTGCAATTGCCTCATCGACTTCTGCGTCCGTTGCAAAACCCTGCCTCTGCCCAACGCCGCCAATAGTCAGAAAGCCAACTGTATGACCAGGGATACCTTTATCTTGAGCATCTTGTCGAAGAAGCGGCATTATCTCTTGCACCGCTCTAGTTAGTTTCAACTGGCGCTGCTCAGTTGGTTTGAGTTTCTCGACAAATTGTTTGCTGGTAAATGATTCCATAGTCTTGGGCTTGTAGTGTTCAAGTTCAGAGTCGACTAACTTGGCCAATTCCGGATAAGTCTTAGCAATGTTCCGGTAGTTCTCAATGTCCTTAGCCAAAAGCGGCGCCGGCCCGTACTGTTGATTGGCAGCACTAAGAACATCATCAGACGGTTCCAGACCGCCCATTTTTACGATCGACATTTCAGGCCTCAAGCGCTTTTTGATCAACAAAAGCACCGACTCATCAAAATTCAATTTACGGGCAATTTCCTTTTCAGCTGCCGTCAGAGAAGCCATGTTCGCTCCTTTTGCTACTGAATTGGCAGCTTCGCTCCGAATTGGCTCCGGCCCGGCAAAAGCAGGCGGAACAAGGGTCGGTAGACAGACCAGGCAAGGAGCCAAAATCGCAATAGGCGCTGCCCTACGGAACAAAAACACTTACTGGAACCACCTTCGTAAACCGGCCGTAAAAACCATGTTGTAGTTTAACAGACGACGACCCAAGGTGACTCTTTTAAGATAGGGTGGAAATAGTCTCACACATTTCCAGCGGGTAGTGCCAATGCGCTTTCTCTGCCTAATTTTAATTGGGCTGGCAGGACTGCCTTTTTGTCAGCCGGCAGTCTCACAAGTCCAACAACAAAATAAATCGCAGGCACCAGTTGCATCTTCGTCGCCACCAATTAAAGCATCGCCGTTAAAAGTGCGGACCGTTCATATGATCGGCAAACACAAGGGATATATAGTCGACGTAAGTTTTCCGCAATTTCGCGGGGGCGTAAAAGGTGAAACAGGCAAACTCAACAAGTTGACCAAACTCTATGTCGACCGCTGCATCTCCAATGAAGCAGCTCCAAAAGACCAGCCCCCCTACCGCCACAGCTGTGACGTAGGTGACATATTTGTCAGCGACAAACTTGTAAGCTTTAATTTGCAGTTTAGTGACTATCTTAACGGTGCTGGTGACACTGGATTTGATACATGTGTCAACGTAGAGCTGAAGCCTTCATTTAGAATACTTACGCTCAGAGATGCGCTCGGCAAAAAAGTCAATCGAGCAAAGCTGGCTCGCCTGGCTGCGAAATCACTATCAAAAAATGACCTGGTTGGAGTCAATCCCAAACAGTTGACCAGAGCAGGGGTCCTGGACAGTTTCCAGTTTGGCAAAAAAGGCATAACCTTCTGCATTGCCGAAGGTGCATATGACTCATCCGTCGGTGTCACCAAAGCCGACGTCTCCTACATGGACCTTGGCTCTCAGATCAGCAGAACCTCCCCTCTCTACGACCTGGCCCAGGCAAGCAAAATTAAGCACCTGGCTCGGTCTAAAAGCAAACGGCATCGGCTATGATGATCTTCTGACTAGCCGGGACGTAAACATGCCCTTTGTTGTCACTCGTTCATTCCATCTTGATACCTGGGACGAATCTTGCCGGAACAAGGCAAAGGAGTTCTGGCAGCGGCAAAACTTTGAGTTCACCGAGTCCAGCGACCATATGATGCAGGGTAAGCGCGGCACATTGGTTCAAAATTTTTGTTGTTGCGATCCTTCCAGGGTAACGTCAACACTGACTATCACCAGTCTGGAACCCAACAAAATTGACGCGGCAATCGTAGTTAATACTACGTTTCAGCTCTGGTCGGACTGGGACAAAGCCTTTGTCCAGCTTGAAATGGCAACGTTTGAGAGTTATCTCTTGTTCGATGACGCCAAAGAGACGTCTTGGAAGGAATTTCGCAAATGGTATAACTTTGCAGCCGTGAGAGCCTACACAACCTTCAATCTGCGTGGTTACAGGATGACGACCAAGGAAAGGACGCGATTCCAAGAGTATCTGCAACTTTCGATGGACCTTTAACTGGACATATATAGCCAGATGCAACATAATCGCTGCCAGGAGCTGGCCTTGCAAATTAAACGACTTCCAATGACAGCAAAACCAACACCGAGGCGCTTCACCCCTCTCGCTCTTTTACTATTGGCGAATTTTGCAATCACTACCGGTTCCGCGTCGGCACAGTTCAGCAAAACCATGACTCCTGATGCGATCGAAAAGCTTGCCTTTCGACTGGTGAGCTCAGAACACATGGAAGACGCGCAGAAAATCTTAGTCCCAGGATGCAAGAGTCCCAGAGCAACCGGTGTCATGCATGCGCTCCTTGCCAAAACTTACATGGACGATCCATACGAAAGCAGGAAGCTGTCCAGTCAGGTAAAACTCGAACTGGACACGGCACTCAAGCTCGATCCGGATAGCGGTATCGTGCATCGCATTTGGGCAGAATATTTCAATTTGCAAGGGGACTACAAGAAGGCAATTGAGGCCGCACGAAAGGCGCTAGCCGCAAAAAAGCAGGATGCTGATTCAGCCTATCGCCAGCTGATCATTTCCTACTCCAATCTCGGCGATTACAACCAAGCCTACAAATGCAATGAAGAACGTTTTAAATACAGCGGTGACAGCGATGCCAATTATCGCAATAGAGCGATCATGCTTGAAAAGATTGGCAGATATCCAGAGGCGATCCAGGCCTGGAGAGATGCGCTTAAAAAGCGCCACGATGACTCGACTGTGCTACTTCTAATCGCCTGCATGGAACGTGGTGGAAAATACCAGGAAGCTATTGATGAATTGACCAAGTTGCTAAAGAGCAATCCCGCCGACGACGAAGCTATGACTCGACGAGCGAAGCTGTATATCAAAATGAAAAAATACAAAGAGGCAATCGCAGATTATTCCTCGGCCATCAAAGAAGATCCGACGGCAAGATTGTATAGAGAGCGCGCGGAACTTTATAAACTCACTGGACAAACAGCCGCAGCCGCCGCGGATCTTGAAAAAGCAAAGAAAGAAGAGAGCAGGCTGTAATGAAAGTGCGCGCGATCATAATCGCAGCAAGTATTCTTATTGTTCAGGGCACCGCCACTCAGATTGCCATGTCGGCACCACCTACCTACAAAATCAAAACCATCAAAGATATTGAAGACCTGGCAGCGCACCTGGTTAACACAGAACACCTCGAAGACGCGAAACGAATCCTGGTCCCTGGATGCCAGCGTCCCAATGCAACTGGTGGCATGCATGCACTGCTGGCAAAGTGCTACATGGATGATCCCGGCGAGACCGCCCACAACTCCCAACTGATCAAGCAAGAGCTGGAAACGGCGATGAAGCTTGATCCGCAGAGCGGCAGAGTCTACAGGATTTGGGCTGAATATTACAATCTCCAAGGAGACTACAAAAAAGCTATTACATTTGCCCAAAAAGGTCTGGAAGTAAAAATGCCGGACCCAGACTCGTGTTATCGGCAATTGAGTATCGCCTACTCAAACTTAGGTGATTACGAAAAGGCCCTCAAGTATCACGAGGAACGACTGAAGTATGGAACGGGACTTCGCTCCGAATCATACTATCGCACTAAAGCACCCTGGCTGGAAAAGCTTAACCGCCGCAAAGAAACGATTGAGGCCTGGCGCAATAGCATCAAACAGCGCAATTCAGATTCAAATGTCATGTCTCTAATCGCATGCATGGAACGCTTCGGGCAATACCAGGATGCGATAGATGAACTAACCAAACTTCTGGCACGCAATCCGGCTGATGATGAAGCCATGGCTCGGCGAGCCAGTCTATACATCAAACAAAAGAAGTATCCAGAGGCCTTGCGCGACTACAGCAACGCCATAGACAGCGATCCGTCGGCGAGACTCTATCGAGCCCGTGCGTCGCTCTACCAGTTAATGGGCCAGCCGGCAAAAGCCGCCACAGATCTGGAAAAAGCAAAGAAAGAAGACAACAGTTTTCAGCGTTATTAGCCAAGACTGCGCCAACAAATCAGCATCTGCTAAGCTGGAACTATGAGTCACACGAATCTTTGGTCAATTGCTAAAAATAGCTATCCCTGGCTCGTGAAACCACTGGCCAGGGTAGTGCTCGCGGTCATGGTGTTAGCTACCGCCGTTGTTGCTTGTTACTACTTTAAGCCGTGGGTTCATTTTCAGGGCTCCTATTTCGCAGCATTGATCATGGCCGTGGGTGCGGCATCAGTGTCCACCTATTGCCTGCATACGAGAATTCAGAGATCGAATAAAACTCCAAGCGGGATTACTTGGGCGATAATCTCCGCAGGAGTACCTATTGCCATTCTAAGCTATTTGATTGCCTCAATTTTCCAATACTGTACAACTAACCAGCTCGCCTTTAGAGACGCCGCCGATCGCCCGGCCATTGAATCACTAGCAGTCTTTTGGGCTGGATGCTTCTATTTGATTTGCACATTTCCAAAGAAGGGCATCGACTCGAACTGAAAATGTCGTGCCACTGCGGCCGAATCAATCAAGGTCTTCATCACCCGCATCGAAATCTGCTACCTCAGCTTCGTCTCTAATCTGTCTCCAACGGTCCCAATCGAAGCAGCCGTATCCACCAATCGCCAGTTCCGGATGAGCGATAAATAGATCGTCCAAAGTGTCCGAAACGCCTCCAAGAGTGAGGCCCATTCTAGCTTTAATAAGACGCCTTTCCAGTTCAGTAAAATCTTTGGATTGATCTGCGTGGTAACAAAGTCTATTTACTAGTCTTTGAATTCCGAAGAGTATCTGCCTGGCAACAATGGCGTTTCCTTTATCGTGAAATTCCAGATGCCGGGCTAGTTCCATTGGTGGGCGGTCCTTGAAACTGGGAGCGCGCTCGTCGTTTCGCGGGTCATCAGCGGCAGGCTTACAAGGCTGGCTGTCTAGAAAACGCAAGTGAGGCTTTTCTTGAAGGATCGGCTCCAACAATTCCGACCTGACCAGATTGCACACTCGTTCTGTCGAAGACCTCAGTTCGCCGCGGTCGGATTCAGAACCTATTTGCTCATCAACTATCGAGTCCAAATTGAATCGTAGGAGCTGGCAAGTCTCAATAAATTGCTCTGCACACATGGCTGCCATTTGTTCGTCTTTCATATCCGCTCCGTACTACTGAAAATCCAATCAAATGTAAACGACTTCGACGGAATCAAACCCGAGCTTGGCTTCATCTCTGTTAAGGGGCATTTTTCCCTGCACATTTTGATCGGAGCTTTCAACCAGGTATTCTATCCGCCATATCGTGGGCACGTAAATAGTCAGCAAACATATCCCATGGATTGCGACCGTCACGCAGTTTAGCATTGCGATTAGGATCCGGCAGCCCAGGACCGCCGTCCAGCGTATCCTCAGTCCAATGCTCATCGTCCGTCATTTTTCCATGAAAATCAAAAGCTCGCACATGCGTCTTTGTAATTAAATGCATTCGATCGATTTCGGTCCAAGTATAAGATATGTCGCGCGTTTGCTGAGAAGCGGCAATAATCTTGTTAGTCGCCTTGTTTACTACAAGCTCGACAGAGTGGTGAGTGAAGTTGGATTCGGTTGGACTCGTAGGTTTAACTTTGTCCTCAGAAATAAATGAATGGTGCACAGTCTCTCCGAAATCGCGTGCTAAATAAGTTGATGGTTGAAAGAAGCTCCAGCACTGTCCCTTGGCGTCCTTATACCGTATGTAAATCATGTCGCTTGCAATCGGGGGCTTGTGCAGAGCTTTATCTTCCTCTGCGCCGAGTTTTCCATTGCCAAAATCTTCAGCGTTGTTGATTAGCCAATGTGTCAAATATTCGGGTACTTGATACCAGTCGTTTTCTGTTTGAGTGTGGCAAAACTGCGCTTTTGCTTTTACAAGATCAAACTGATTGCCTGGAGAGAAAGCCGCCCGGAGTTCCGGCATAGTATCAGTGATATTGATTTTCGCTTGTAGTGCGGGTCCAGATGCGGGTTGCTTTCCGTACGCGGCTGACTCCAGGGCAATAGAGGACACCAAAAGCAGAAGTTGTAGAAATCCAACATCGAATAACTTCATCACTTTCACGTCCATAAAGTACCCAATACCTGGTAATCTTGATTATACAGGCGATAAGTCTTACCGTCCGTTGAGCATAATCCAGCGCCGCACCGCCCTGGTGCTCTCGATTATTTAGGTTAGGTCATTTCGGAATGTCCGCTTTTTCCAAACAACGTATCGGGCAATTCCTTTACCCCAATCTCGTCAAGCCAGCAGCTCGAGTTGGCATGCTACTAATTGCGGTCATGGTCTGCACGTTTGTGCCAAGTTTTGAATGGTCTCAATTTTGGATCAACTCTGCCTTCAGCTCAGTAACATGGAAGTGTGCTGTGGATGGCTATCCTCGCTATGCAATGACACGAGCCCTGCTGGCAGACAAAACATTGATAGGTTTGTCTCCCACTAATGTGTTGGAGAGATTCGGCCAACCCGACGCAGGAAAAGCCTTGAATCTTGAAGACGACTATATCGGAATGGCGTATCGGGTTAAGTGCCCAACTGGTTATACGAATGATGACTTCTGGATCTTTTTCAAGGACAAGAAGGTAGTGGGCTGCAGCTTCAATGTATGGAAAATCTCTGCGTATTGACTTCCAATTACTGCAATCGAAATCCGTCAAACATCGTTAAAAGAAGCTGGCGCAAAATATTTTCGCGCTCTTCTCCGCCATACATCGCAACCATCGCAGGATGATGAAAACTGCTCGTAGCCTCCATTAACAGAGTTACTACTTCATCCACATTTTTACGCTGAATCAAATTTGCAGTGATGGCCTGAGTAACCATCGTACTTAATTGCCGTCGCATAACCGACAGGTGCGCCTGCACAAATGGTTTTTCCACTTCAGTTGAATAATTGAGAGCCTTGAACAACTCGGGATCGTTTTTGACCTTAGCCACTTTCATGCGATGCAATTGAACGAACCACTGGGTCAAGCGCGCCAAAGCATCCTGATCGACACTCTCTGCGCACAAACTTTCCTGCTCCGCGTCGAAATCTTCCAACCAGCGCGCGCAGACCGCGTCGAAAAGCGCAGATTTGTCGGCGAAGTGGCCGTAAAGCGCAGCATGACTGACGCCAAGCTCTTTAGCGATATCACTCAAGCGGACTTTATTAAATCCGACCTGCCTCATGTGGGTCAGGGCGCAATCAATGGCCTTCTCTTTTAGCTGTTCGGACGTCAAACCCGTGCGTGGCATAGCATTGCTCCTTCCAGAAACATTCTAACTTACAAACCTTGACTTTTGTAAGCAAGGTCGGTAAAGTTACAAATCTCACATTTCGTAAGTTTGCAGTCGTCGGAGCTTAGACCCGGCACAGTTCAGGAGTACAGGACATGAAAACATCTACCCAACTCGGCGGGACATTCAAATTCCCAGGTACGAACCTTGTAGTTAATCGCATGGGGTACGGCGCTATGCAACTGACCGGCCCCATGGTCTGGGGACCACCCAAAGATATGGACGTGGCTAAGGCCGTATTGCGCGAAGCCATTGAAACCGGCGTCAACCATATCGACACCAGCGACTACTACGGGCCGCACGTCACCAATCAAATAATAAAGGACGCGCTCTATCCGTATCCCAAAGACCTCGTCATCGTCAGCAAAGTGGGAGCTCGTCGCCTGCCCGACAAGTCCTGGGTGCGCGCGTTGGCAAAGAACGAAATTGTTTCAGCCATACACGACAACCTTCGCAATCTAAAATTGGAAGCCATCGATATAGTCAATTTACGTCTGGGCGACTTTTTGTCCGCCGTCGACGAATCAGTGGAGGAGCCGCTTAGCGCCCTGACCGATTTGAAGAAACAGGGGTTGATCAAACATATAGGTCTGAGCACCATTTCGGCCAAACAATTTGATGAAGCAATCAAAATGACCGAAATAGTTTGCGTACAAAACATGTACAACATTGCCAAACGCACTGACGATGAGCTAATCGACATGCTTGCAGTGCGTGGTGTCGCATACGTTCCATACTTTCCGCTGGGTGGATTTGAACCGTTGCAAATCGAAGCACTGAATCGCATCGCAGAAAAAGCCAAAGCCACACCGATGCAAGTCGCGCTCGCCTGGCTCCTGCGACGCTCGCCGAATATTCTTCTAATTCCTGGAACCGGCTCGCTGGGCCACTTGAGAGAGAACATTCAGGCTGCGTCGATTGACTTGTCTGAAGACACTATTGCAGATTTGAATCAATTACACACTGCGAAGTAATCACTTCACTTTCTTGTGATCAATTTTTTTGGCGCCCGGGTCTTTCTTGCTCTGAGTCTTTTGAATAATTTCCAGCGCCTGGGCTTTCCTCCCCATTTTCTTGAGCAGCTTGGCATATTCAGCACCAACGAACTGTCGATACATCGGATCACTTTCAGGTTTTGAGCAGGCCACAAGTGCCTCATCAAAGGCCTGTGCGGCTTCAGTGTTCTGTTTCTTCTCGGCCAATTGAAGGGCCCGGTTTAATGCGTCAAAACCAGACCAGTCAGCACCAGGGGTTCTTGTCTCCGGTTCAATACCTAGAGCCTTTTTCATTGCATAAGACATGTCTATGGAGCCATACCTTTCTACAAATGATTGAGAAGGAGCTGTCATTCGTTGACGCAAAGTTGGACCGGACTCTGACAATGTCCAAATGATGTTGATATTGGACGGCTTTTTGCTTTCATCGTCAGTCTTCTCCTCCGCGACGCTCGCATTGCAAAAAGATAGACAGAATGCAAAGGCAAGAGAAACAAGACGCACTACCTGCTTTGCGGCATCCCGCAGTTTTCTAAGACCACGCGGACAATTCTCAAAGAGAATAGTGCCGTCATGGCGACGGTAGTATTTGACACAAGGAGACTCAGCGGCAGTCAGAAACAATTCTTCCACTTCGCGCTTCGTCATTACTGAAAGGTTATAGACATCCTTAGAGCAGTCACCGCACAGTCGCTTGCGGTCGTCACCCTGCATGTCGGTCCAATTGGCCTTACATGGCGCTGCAATTCTAATGCGGTCGGCAATTGACCGCTCTGTATTTTGTTCCATCTGCATGGATAAAATATAGCGTTTTCTTGGCAAAAATGGCCATGAATCAAAGAATACTCATTTCAACGTCTCCTGCAGGTGACGAAATAGGCTGTCTGGTATCCTGGTATAGAACCCCGCAGACAGCGTCCCGGCAGCGAGAAGTGAGAAATGGAATCTCAAGAAATTCTTAGCAAAATGCGCGATGCTTACAGCTCCTTTGATTCTTATACCGATATTGGGACCGTCGAATCACCCGACGGGCCGGCTCCAAGAATAAAATTTCGAACTCATTTCAAACGCCCTCGTAGCTTTAGATTTGGTTGGACCATTAGGCACCCAGACACTGGACAGAAGGTTGAACCGGAAGAACAACTAATCTGGACGAATGGCGAAAAATACTGGAGATATATGATTGGCGAGGTCGAACAACAAGCGAGCCTTTCGTCCTTAACTGAGGCCGCCTCAGCAATGTCCCGCGGTGCAGCAAGCATTATTTCCCATTTGTTGATTCCGGACTCACAGGGCAAGAAAGATGAGCTGTTGCACAACGGGCTCAAACTTACGGATCTAGCCCTATTGGGCGAAGACGATATCAATGGAGTGAGCTGTTTCCACCTTGCCGGTGAATCATTCCCAGGCTCACGCACTGAGGCTTGGATCGAAACAGATAGGTACGTAGTTCGACGTTTGAGACTTATAAATGAAATTACTGAAGAGATGGGGCTCACTATGAAGTCATTTATTCACGAGCAGGGTTTTGTGGATAATTTTAGAGTGCAAGCTGCGGCCTTCGGCTTATCGGACCAGCCAATAGAACAGACTGTGCAGGGCATAACCACAATGGTTTATCCCAGCAAAAAGGAACAGACGTATACCTATAGTTCCGTCGCAATAAATGAATCTCTAGACTGTTCGCTTTTTATCTGCAGGTAAGATAAATACCAGCAAGAAGATTATTTGTGAATGACGGCTCTACCTTGTGGAGTCTTCTGTAATTGTTGCTCCGTCTTCGACTTTCTTTAATTTGGTCGTTTGAATAATCACTAGGGCCTCGGCTTTCTTGCCCATCTTAGTTAGCAGCTTGGCGTACTCAACACCAACAAACTCTTTATACATAGGGTCACACTCAGGTTTTGAACAAGCCACAAGTGCTTCGCCGAAAGCCTTGATCGCATCTTTGTTCTTTCGCTTCTCGACCAATTGCAATGCTCTGCTGAAGGCATCAGCTCCAGGCCAATCGGTACCGATCCCTTTGGTCTGCGAATTGGTTCCCATAAGGTTCGCATAATAGCTATACCGGTCAACAGAGCCAATTTGCTGGAGTTGCTGGACATTCGGCTTGACGTTGGGAGTTTTCATCTTTGGTTTTGTAGTAGGACCACTCTCAGAAAGTGTCCATATAAGGTTGAAATTTGAAGGTTTTTCCTTACCTTCATCTGCATTGGAATCTTTGGCGCCGGCAGACAAAAACGAAAATGCAACCACTAGAAAAAGCGACACGACGCGTCCTGCTCGACGTACGGCATTGCGTATCTCTCTCAGACCGCGCGGACAGTTATCAAAAATAATTGTGCCATCGAGGCGTCTA
>Ga0070665_100005056_pt1 | contig 13682 bp, 8 predicted proteins | sample KBSS13metaG_FD_65862 | JGI IMG/M metagenome (GOLD analysis project Ga0070665, IMG submission 65862) | Switchgrass rhizosphere microbial communities from Kellogg Biological Station, Michigan, USA - KBS S1-3 metaG | ecosystem: Host-associated > Plants > Roots > Rhizosphere > Soil ... | reverse complement strand
GGCGGCGGAAGTCCCGCGGAACTGCTGCTGAACGATCGACCACTTCTCGCCTGCGTGGCTCTCTGGGCCGTCGCAGTCGTCGTGATCATCTACAGGCCCTTCGGAATCTGAGGCTCCGGCACAACACGAGCGAGGTCCGGAACGCGTTCGACCGTGAAGCGGCGGACGCCCGGGAGGTGTGTGCCGATGGCCGAGTTCAACGTGCGCGCCGACGAGGTCAACGTCGAGCAGATCATGCATCAGATCCGCGCCCGCATCCGCGAGAAGCGTGGCGTGGATTACACCGAGGAGCAGATTCAGGAGCTGGCGAAGATCAAGCTCGAGAAGTTTCTCGATCCCAGGGGGCTGCGATCCGACCTGCTGGAACAGTTCCAGCGGGCCGCAGCGAAGGACCTCCCGCCGACCTATGAGTTCGACGACCAGACGCTGATCCGCTCGGGCAACCCGCTCGTCGCCTTCATCCGCCGGCTGCTCCAGCCCGTGCTGAAGCTGTTCTTCAGCCCGAACCCGCTCGTGCAGGCGCTGCACTACCAGACGCAAATCAACCGCTACCTCCTCGAGCGTGCCGCGCGCGACGTCCTGGTCTACGAAGTGATGCACAACCTCGTGGTCGAGATGACCCGCACCGGCATCGAGGTGAAGAACATGACCATGCGCGTCGAGTCGATCGCGGGCCGGCTCGACTTCAACGAGCGGCGTGCGCGCGCGCTGGAAGCAGTAGTGCAATACAAGCCTGAGGGGCGCGAGGAGCACGGGGCGCCTCGCGGAGGGCGAGGCTTCGCCGCGGAGGGACAGGGGGGGCGCGGCTTCGCCGCGGAGGGCGCTTCCCGGGGGGACCAGGCGGGGCGCGCCTCAGGCGCGGAGGGACAGGGCGGAGCGCCTTCGCCGCGGGGGGATCAGGGGCCGTCCGCAGTCGATCCGGTGACAGGCGGCGAGAGCCTGCGGTCGCGGCGGCGGCGACGCCGCCGTGGACGGCGGAGCGGACCTGGCTTCACGGGAGAGGGACGAGAGACGAGGGACGAAGGTCGAGGGACCGACGAAGGACGAAGGACGGGGGACGAGGCACGAAGGACGGGCAACGAGGGACCAGGGGAGAACGTACTGGAGCACCGCTCGCGGGGCGACGATCAGGAGCAGCGGCCCGCTGAGGCCAATGGCCAGGTTGAGGCCGCCAGCGAACGGGCATCACAGCCCGACACGCCGACCGAGGCGCCTGCTTCCGAACCCGATCAGTCGTGAAGGTTGCGGTCGTCGTACAGCGCTACGGCGCGGACATCAACGGCGGCGCCGAACTGCACGCTCGCTACATTGCGGAGCACCTGGCCCGGCACACTGAGGTCGAGGTGCTGACGACCTGTGCCCGCGACTACGTCACGTGGCGCAACGAATTGCCGGCGGGCGTCGAGAAAATTGGTGGCGTCACCGTGCGGCGCTTCCCGGTCGCGCGCGCGCGTGACGTGCACGACTTCGGGCGTCGATCGACGGCGGTGTTCACGCGGACGCACTCGCTCTCCGACGAGCTGGCCTGGCTGGAAAGTGAGGGGCCCACGAGCCACGCGCTCGTGAAGCACGTGGCGTCGGCCGCGGATGCCTACGACTGGTTCGTGTTCTTCAGCTACCGGTATTACCACGCGTTCCACGGCGTCCGCGCGGCAGCGTCACGCGCGGTGCTGGTCCCGACCGCCGAGCGGGACGCGGCCATCGGGCTGGCGATCTTTCCACCGATCTTCAGGGGCGTGCGCGCGCTGATGTTCAACTCCTTCGAAGAGCGCGCCATGATCCAGCACGTCGCCGGCGCCGGCGATCTGCCGGGCGTCGTCGTCGGCGTGGGATCGGACATTCCGGCGCGTCCCGAGCCCGATCGATTCCGGCAGCAGTCCGGCATCACCGGTCCGTTTGCCATCTACGTGGGCCGCATCGACGAGAACAAGGGCTGCAAGGAGTTGTTCGAGTACTTCAGGCGCTACGCGCGCACCATGCCGGGCGGGCTTCAGCTCGTGCTCGTCGGCACGGCCATCCTGCCCGTGCCCGCCGACCCGCGGATCCGCCATCTCGGCTTCCTCTCCGATACCGAGAAGTTCGACGCGATGGCCGCCGCGGACGTGCTGATCATGCCGTCGTACTACGAGAGCCTTTCGATGGTGGCGCTCGAGGCCTGGGGCATGGGCAAGCCCGTGCTCGCCAACGGCCGCTGCGACGTGCTGAAGGGCCAGTGCCTGCGAAGCAACGCCGGCCTCTACTACGAGAGCTACGCGGAATTCGCCGACGCCCTGTACTCGATCGCGTCGAGTGCGTCGTTGAGCCAGGGCCTCGGGCGCAACGGCCGCGCGTACTTCGAGCGGCACTACGCGTGGCCCGTGATCGAACGCAAGTACCTCGACGTGTTCAGCCAGTTGTCGGCCAGGGGCGCGTCCGCCGCGCCGGCAGTCGAGCCGCTACCCGGCTTCTTCGCTCGCAGGGCTCGCACGGTGCCGGCGGCGGAGGATGTGCTCGGCCGCGTTCCGGCGGGGGCGGTCAGGCCATGAGCGGCGCGGTCCACCAGGTGCTTGCCACGCTCGGCTACGGCGACGCCATCGGCCACGAGGTGCTCGGCATCCAGCGCGTGCTGCGCGCGGCCGGCTACGACTCGGAGATCTTCGTCGAGACGGCGGACCCGCGGCTCGAGGACCTGACCTACGACTACCGCGACCTGGTCGACGCGAGCCGTCCGGACAACCTGCTGCTCCACCATTTCTCGATCGGATCTCGCGCGTCACGAGTTGCCTTCGCGCTGCCCGACCGGATGGCGCTCATCTACCACAACATCACGCCGCCGGAGTACTTCGTGGGCGTGCACGACAAGCTGGTGGAGCTCTGCTGGAAGGGACGCCGCGAGCTGGGCGCCTACGTCGAGCGGTGCGACCTCGCGCTCGGCGATTCGGAGTTCAACCGCGCTGAACTCGAGGGGCTCGGCTTCCCGCGCACGGGCGTCCTTCCGGTGGTTCCCGACTTCTCCCATCTCGACGCCGCGCCCGACTTCCACGTTGCCGGCGCGTTCGACGACGAGTGGACGAACCTGCTGTTCGTGGGCCGCATGATCCCCAACAAGCGGATCGAGAACGTGATCCGCATCTTCCATGCGTACCGGACGCGCATCAACCCGCGATCGCGGCTGCTGCTGGTCGGCTCGTACGGCGGCTTCGAGAAATACCTGGCGATGCTCCAGGGAATGATCGGCGCGCTCGAAACGCCAGACGTACACTTTGCCGGTCACGTCAGCAACGAGGAGCTGGCGGCCTACTACCAGGTGGCGGACCTCTTCCTGTGCGCGAGCGAGCACGAAGGCTTCTGCGTGCCGCTGGTCGAAGCCTTCCACATGCGCGTGCCCGTCCTCGCCTATGCGGCCTCGGCGGTGCCTGCGACGCTCGATGGCGGCGGCGTGCTGTACCAGAATCGCCACCCTGACCACGTCGCGCTGCTGGTGGATGCCGTGCTCTCGGATCGCGGGCTGCAGGATCGGGTGCTCGCCGCGCAGGACGCTGCGCTGGGTCGGCTGGTGAAGAAGGACTTCGGCGGGACGCTCCTGTCGTTCGTCGACCAGGCTGCCCGGGCGCCGCGCATCGCGCCGCCGAAGGTGACGTTCGACTTCTGGGATCAGTTGGCGGCGTACGAGCGGCTCGAAGAGCTACGAATGTTCAGGCCGGGAATTTATAAGGGCTTGCCAAAGTGACAGTGGCCGCGTCAGGGATCAGGGGCCAGGATTCAGGGGGCAGGGAGCAGCTTCCAACCATCTGGACGAACCCTGACTTTTCGTCGCTGGCGCCCTATTGCTGGCTCCTGGCTCCTGGCCCCTGGCCCCTGTTGCCATGATCATCAACCAGTGGATCCCCGCGGCGCATCGGGGCGATGCCATAGGCGACTCGGCTCGCCAGGTCCGGGATCTGCTCCGCGGTATGGGCCACGAATCCGACATCTACGCGATGACGATCGACGAGGACATGCGGGGCGAGGTGCGCTCGTTCGACCAGGCAGCCTCACGTGGTGGAGACCTGACGATCTTCCATTACGCGCTGCCGTCCGCGATGTCGGGCGCCTTCCGCGACCTCGGCGGCACTCGCGTGCTGCAGTACCACAACATCACGCCGGCCCATTTTTTCGCCGGCTACCACCCGGAGGTGTTCCGGATCGCGGCCCTCGGCCGTGCCGACCTGAAATCGCTGTCGGCGTGCACCGACCTGGCGCTCGGCGACTCGGACTACAACCGGCGGGAGCTCGAGACGCTCGGCTTCCGCTCGACGGCCGTCTTCCCCATCGCGCTGAACCTGGACCGCATCACGAAGGCCCCGCCGCATCCGGCGCTATCGAAGATCCTGGACGACGGGTTGACGAACTTCCTGTTCGTGGGCCGCGTGGTCCCGAACAAGCGGATTGAGGACATCGTTCTGCTGGCTGAGCTCTACAAGCGGAACATCGACAGCCAGTATCGCTTCATCTTCGTCGGGCGGACGGACGCGATTCCGAACTACTACGCGACACTCCGCGCGCTCATCGTCCGGCTCGAGATGCTGCCCGAGCGCTTTCTGTTCACTGGCCAGGTCAGCGACTGGGAGCTGGCCGCGTACTACCGCAGCGCCCGCGTCTACCTGTCGCTCAGCGAGCACGAGGGCTTCTGCGTGCCCGTGCTCGAAGCGATGGCGGCGGGCGTGCCGGTATTCGCCAGCGACAGCAGCGCCGTCGGCGAGACGCTCGGCGGCGCCGGCGTCACCTGGTCGCCGAAAGACCTCGAGTTTGCGTCCGAGCTGCTCGGCCAGCTGGCCTTCGATCCGCGTATGCGCGCGCAGGTCGTCGCCCGGCAGTATCGGCGTCTCGAGGACTTCAGCGAGGCCCGGCTGCTCCAGCGCCTGGCGGAGATTATTGCGGCCAAGAGGGAATCGTGACACTCGCGTTCATCGTTCAACGGTACGGCACCGAAATCCTCGGCGGCTCCGAGTATCACTGCCGCCTCGTGGCCGAGCGGCTCGCGGCGAAGCACGACGTCGAAGTGCTCACCACGTGCGCGCGCGACTACGTGACGTGGAAGAACGAGTATCCCGAGGGGCCGGACCGCATCCGCGGCGTCACGGTGCGCCGCTTCGCGGTCGCCGAGACGCGCGACATCAACAGCTTCAACCAGTTCTCCGACTGGATCTTCAACAACCCGCACACGCACGAGCAGGAGATGGAATGGCTCCGGCGGCAGGGGCCGTGGTCGCCGGCGTTGATCGATTACATCAAGCGCCACCACCAGCAGTACGACGCGCTGGTCTTCTTCACGTACCTCTACGCGCCAACGGTGCTCGGCATGCGGATCGCGCCGGGCAAGAGCATCCTGGTGCCGACCGCGCACGACGAGCCCGCCATCCATCTCGAGATCTACAAGGAGCTGTTCTCGCTGCCGGCGGCCGTCGCGTACAACACCGAGGTCGAGCGGCGGTTCCTCTCGACGCACTTCTCGGTGCGCGCCGTCGCTGAAGAGACCGTGGGCTGCGGTGTCGACCTGCTGCAGGAGCGCCAGGACGTGGCGCGCGCCGACTCGGACCAGGGTCCGCTCGACGAGCCGGACCTTGCCGACGCCAAAGACGACGACCAGCCGCTGCCGCCGCACATCGCGGGCCGCGGCGCGATGTTCCGCCGGCGCCATCGACTGCACGGCCAGTTCGGGCTGTACGGCGGCCGGATCGATCCGGGCAAGGGCTGCGAGGAGCTGATCGAGTACTTCAGCAGCTACGTTCAGGGCGGCGGCGACGCGTCGCTCGTCCTCATGGGCGTGAAGCTGATGCAGCTGCCCGAGGAGCCGTGGATCCGCTTTGCGGGTCTGCTCTCGGAACGCGAGCGCCTCCACGCGCTCGAGGCGGCCACCATCGTCGTCGTGCCGTCGCCGTACGAGAGCCTGTCGCTGCTGGCACTCGAAGCGTTCGCCGTCGGCACGCCGGTGCTGGCCAACGCCAGGAGCGAGGTCCTCGTCGACCACTGCGTTCGCAGCAACGCCGGCCTGTTCTACGCCGACCGCGAGGAGTTCGTCGAGGCGTTGAACCTGTTGCTCGGCGACGAGCAGTTGCGCGCCGCGATGGGACGCAACGGCAAGGAATACGTCCGGCGGAACTACCGCTGGGACGTCATCATGAGCAAGTACGACCGGCTGCTGGCGAAGGTGAGAAACAACAAGGGCGCGTAGGTTACCAGCTGGCCGCTGGCAGCTCCGAGTTCTTACTCGTCGCCAATCCCTGCTGAGGCGATGCGACGCGAGCCGGCGGGCTGCGGCGCACGGTCGACCGACCCGGCGCCGTTGCCGTTCTCGTCGGCGCTGTCTTGCTCCCCGCCGGCACGGCGGCGGCGAGGCCGGATGTCGTACCGCTTGATCATCTCGTTCAGCGTCGTCGGCTTGATGTGCAGGAGCTCGGCCGCGCGCTTCTGCACGCCGCCGGCCGCCTCGAGCGTCGACTCGATGAGGCGCTTCTCGAAGTCGGTGATGACTTCCTTGAACGAGATTCCCTCCGGTGGCACGTTGACTTCCGGAATCTGGAACTGCGGCGTCCTGCGCACGTGGTCGGGGATGAGGTCCGTGCCGATACGGGGCCCGGTCGTCAGCACCACCGCGCGCTCGATCACGTTCTCCAGCTCGCGCACGTTGCCTGGCCAGTCGTACTCCATCATCAGGTCGAGCGCTTCGGCCGCCAGCTCCATGTCCCCCTTGGCGTTCTCCTCGCCGTACTTCTGCAGGAAATGCTGCACCAGCGAGGGGATGTCCGACTTGCGCTCGCGCAGCGGCGGCAGCTCGACGCTGATGACGTTGAGCCGGTAGTACAGGTCCTCGCGGAAGCGGCCGTCGTCCACCATCCGCTTCAGGTCGACGTTGGTAGCCGCGATGATGCGGACGTCCACCTTGATAGTCTCCATGCCGCCGAGGCGCATGAACTCGCGCTCCTGCATCGCGCGCAGCAGCTTGGCCTGCGTCTCGAGCGGGATGTTGCCCATCTCGTCGAAGAAGATGCTGCCCTTGTCGGCCAGGTCGAACAGGCCCTTCTTCGGGTAGACGGCGCCGGTGAAGGCGCCCTTCACATGCCCGAACAGCGTCGATTCGAGGAGATCGGGCGGCAGGTTGCCCGAGTTGACCGTCACAAAGGCCCGGTCGGCTCGCGGCGAGTGGGCGTGGATGGCTCGCGCCACCAGTTCCTTGCCCGTGCCGCTCTCGCCCTGAATCAGGATCGTCGAGCGGCTCGGCGCGGCCTGGATGATCAGGTCGAACACGTGCCGCATGCGCTGGTTGCGCCCGATGATGTTGGCGAACTTCGCGTACTGCTCCTGCACCGTGCGCCTGAGCAGCCGGTTCTCGCGCACCAGCTGGTTCCGCTCGATCGCGTTGCGGACGACGATGAGCACTTCGTCGTTCTTGAACGGCTTGGTGATGTAGTCGAAGGCGCCGCGCTTCATGGCGGCAATCGCCGTCTCGACCGACGCGAAAGCCGTGATCATCAGGACCGGCAGGTCCTCGTTGATCTTTTTCAGCTCCTCGAGCGCCGCGATGCCGTCCATGCCGGGCAGCATCAGGTCGACGATGGCCGCGTCGAAGGGGAGCGAACGCGCCGCCTCGAGGCCTTCTTCCGCGCTGGAGGCGAGGCGCACGCCGTAGCCCTCGCGCGTCAGCAGCGCCTCGAGGATCTCGCGCATGATTTCCTCGTCGTCGATGACGAGGATGGAGGCTGTAGTGCTCATGCCCTCTTCTCGCGAGTGTGGCTGAAGGACTTCGACAAAGGCAGCCGCAGCGTGAACCGTGTGCCCTGACCCACGCTGCTCTCCACCTGCATCGTGCCGTCGTGCTCACGGATGATGCCGTATGCAATCGACAGCCCGAGACCGGTGCCCTGCCCGATGGACTTGGTCGTGAAGAACGGATCGTAGATGCGCGCCAGGTGCTCGCTCGGAATGCCGGAGCCGGTGTCGGCCACTTCGATGACCACCGCCTGGTTCTCGATCTTCGTCGACACCGCGAGCCAGCCTCCGCGAGGCATCGCGTCGCGCGCGTTCAGGAACAGGTTCAGGAACACCTGCTGCAGCTTGTATTCCACGCCGTCGACGACCGGCGCCTGCGCGGACAGCTCACGGCGGACCTTCACCTTGCCGGTCTCGAGCTGGTGCTCGAGCAGGCCGACCACGTCGCCCACGACCGCGTTGATGTCGACCGGCGCACGATCCGCTGTCGGCTGGCCGGTCTGACGCGAGAGGTTCAGCAGGCCGTTCACGATCTTCGCGGCGCGGAAGGTCTGGCGCTCGATCTTCTCGAGCAGGCGCGTCCTCGGATCCTCCGGGTTCGCACCCTCGAGCAGCATCTGCGTGAAGCTGGCGATGCCCGTGAGTGGCGTGTTCACCTCGTGCGCGACGCCGGCCGCGAGCAGGCCAATCGACGCCATCTTCTCCGAGACCTGCAGCTGCTCCTCGAGCTGCACGCGCGCGCTGATGTCTTCGAACAGGAGCACCGACCCCATCGTCTCCACGGCTTCGTCGCGATGCTGGCGCAGCGGCACCACCGTGACGGTGAGCAGCAGCCGATCGTCGGCGTTGTGGTGCGACACGAGCGGCACGCGGTAGAGCGTCGCGCCCTCGGGGTGCTCGCGGAGCGCGGCGGTCACGGCCTCGACGAAGCGCGCGTCGAACAGTTCCGGCAGGCTGCGGCCGATCGCAGAGGCCGCCGTGACGCCGTACAGCTCTTCGATCGCGCGGTTCCACCAGAGGATGCGGCCGTCCGGATCCGCCACGGCGAGGCCATTGTCGAGTGACTGGAGAACGTTCTCGCTGAACTCGCGCAGCCGCTCGAGCTCCCCGGCCTTCACGTGCAGCTGCCGATACAGGCGGCCGTTTTCGAGCGCGGTGGCCGCCTGACCGGCGACTGCGCCGATGAGCGCCATGTCTTCGCTGCTCAACGGCTCGGCCGACTCGTTGCGTCCGAGCGCGAGCACCGCGATCGTGCCCTCCTTCGCAACGCACGGCACGAAGTAAAACAGACCCCAGTCGCGCCAGAACTCCATTTCGTCCTCGGAGAACCGCCGGGCCGACAGCGGATCGTCGAGCGCGATGACGTGCCCTGCTTCCAGCCGTCCGCCGAAGCCCGAACGGCGCGCGAGCTCGGGGGGCGTCTTGGCGAAGCCGGTGACGTGCAAGGGGGCGAAATCGCCCGTGGCCTCATCGGCAAGGAACAGCACCATCCGGTCGACGAGCAGCGTCTCCATCACGCGCGTGACGAGCCGTTCGCCGAGACGGTCGAGGTCGAGGTCCGCGTTCAGATCACGCGCGAACCCGACCAGCGCTTTCCGATAGTCGTAGCGATCGCGATAAAAGGCGCGATCGAGGGCGGCCTGAATCGCGTTCTTCACCGGGCTGGCTGCCAGGATGACGACCAGCGTCGCGAGGATCGCAATCACCCACTGCTGCCCGTTGGCCGACTCGGTGAAGCCGTCGGTGGCCACGCGCAGCAACACCGCGTAGAGGCCGACGACCGCACCAACGGCCGCCGCCCAGACGAGCAGGCGCTTGACGATGACCTCGACGTCCATCAGCCGGTAACGGACGATGGCAGAGGCAAACGCGAGCGGTACCAGGCTGAACGGCACCGCGGACAGCTCCATCGGCAGCGACGGCGTCAGGCCCGCGGCCCATGGAATGGCGTATCCGACGGCGAAGGGAAGCGCGCCGAGCGCCGTGCCCCACACGATCCAGCGCAGCTGCCGTCGCGCGGTAACGGAGCGCACATGCGAGAGCGCGTGCACGAGCACCGCCAGGCCCGCGGCCATGCAGATCGACAGGTGCAGCGGATCGATCCGGTCGAGGATCCCCAGGACGTGCGTGAAGAACTTCGCGTCAACCGGCGCCCGCGCGATCGCCACCACGCGGAGCAGGCCCAGGCCGAGCGCCGGCAGGTACAGCAGCGGCAGCAGCCGTTGCCCCATCGTGCTGCGCACCCAGCTGCGCGGCCGCTCGGGGAAGACCAGCGTGAAGTGCAGGAAAAGCGGCGGCAGCAGCAGGATCGAAACGGCGTCCGCCCAGTAGAAGACCCAGTCGAGCCGATCGAGCCGGCCGTTGAACGAGAACGTGAAAGCGCCGAAGAACGCGAGGCACACCCAGAAGAAGTGCAGGGTCGCTTCATCGCCAGGCCGGCGGAATCGCACGGCGGCGCCGACGATCAGCGTGAAGATGCCAACGGCCGCGAGGACGTAGTAGAGCGGGGTGTTGCCGCGGTACAGCGGCGCGAGCCTCACGAGGCGCACTTCGCGCGCGCCAAGCCGGACGACGGTGTAATTGAGCCGCGTGCCGTTCCGTCCAGCGTGCAGCGTCGCGACGACGTCGGCGGGCCGCTGGACAGGACGGCCGTCGATCGCGAGCAGCACGTCGCCGGCGCGGATGCCGGACTCGGTTCCCGGGCCATCGGGCGCCACGTCAGCCGCCGTCACGCCGTCGGGACCGGTCACCCAAAGGATGCCGTCCTCGACCTCGTTCCAGGTGGCGCGCAGCGCGACGTTCGAAAGACCCAGACCGAGCAGCGTCGCCACGAACGTCAACGACAGCAGGGACCGGACCCACCCGGTGACCTGGCTCAAAGCGCTGACTGTCGCACCGTTCGGCTGCATCTCGTTGTCGATCAGACGATTATCGCCTTCGCCAACCAGCGATGAGAAGCAAAGCGCATACCCGTCTGACCATGCTGGCTCTTTTGAGCAACTCCTTTAATATCAATCACTTGCATAGCCGCACTCACCAGCAGAACCACTGCCGATTCAACCCGTCGAACAACCGCTCCAAGCATCTGGATACGCCGCTCGGGTGCAAAAAAAGCCGTCCGGATGTCGGGGAGGCATCACGGACGGCCGGCGATGGCGAAGCTCAGAAGCGAAGCGTCAATCCGCCTACGATGCGCTTTGGCGGCCGCACGACGAGCAGCTCGTCGTAGACCGACGCCTCGTCGGCGGCGTCCCGGAACAGGTTGCGGACACCGACCAGCATTTCCCAGTGCGCGTTGGCGAAGTCCATGAACGGCAGCGACTGCGTCACCTGCACGTCGAACCGCGCCGCCAGCGTCGGGCCGAGCGACTCGATCGTGCCACCCGCGTAGCCCGTGCTGATCCGGTAGAGCGCGTACACGTGCGTCTCTGTGACGGGAATGTCGGTGTCGACCGCTGCCGTCACGTCCTGGATCCGCTCGGGACCACGGCGCGCCACGCCGGGCAGGCGCAGCGACACGATGTCGCTCTGCGGTGTTTCCTGCCACTGCGCGTTGGACACCGTGTAGTCGACCGACCCGCGCAGCCGCTGCGCGATCACCTGACGGACGCTGACCGTCCAGCCGCGCGCGCTCACGTCGCCGGCCGAGCCCACGTAGTAATGCCCGAGGTCCGCGGCGAGGCGCTCGACGTTGCCGAGGCCGAACAGCGTCACGAGCTGATCCTCGGTGGCCTGGTAGAAGCTGCGGACGGCCACCAGCGTCGTGGGCGTGAGGTCGTGCTCCATGCTCACGTCGAAGTGGTTCGTCCGCTCCGGCACGAAACGGGTACCCGTAATCGGCGCGAACGTGCGCTCCGGCGGCACCCAGTTGCCCGCCACCATGGACGGCACGAACTCCTCGGCGCCCGGCGCCACCGCTCGGCGGGCCACGCCGAAGCTCAAACGCAGCGATCCGGTCGGCGCGATGGTCAGGCGTGCGCGCGGACTGAAGAGCGAATCTTCGAGATAGCCATACTTCGCATAGCGGCCGCCGTAAAGCAGCGAGACCTTGCGGCTGACGGCGAACGCGTCGTAGCCATAGAGCAGGGCCGCGTAGCGGTTGCCGTCGGCCACGGCGGCCAGCGCCGCCGGGTTCGACCCGTCGTAGCGCTGCAGCGAATAGGACATGCCGGTGTCGTAGACGTGCCGCCCCGGTGCGCGCGTCACATAGGCCCCCGACACCATCCACGCGGCGACGTCGCCCTGCGTCATGGCGCCCTGCACCGACCAGTCGCCGTGGCGACCGGCCGAGGATCCAATCGACATCTGCGCCACGCCACGCGCCAGCGTCCCGGCGGAGGCCAGTTGCTGCGGGCTGTCGAACGATCCCGTCGTCAGCAGGTTCAGCTGCCCCACGAGCGGGAAGTCGGTCAGCAACGACGCGGCCATGCGCGTCATGAGGTCACCGGTCGGATGAGAGAAGTTGGCCGCGGCCACCGGATCGAACGTGCTGCCGCCGTCGTCGAGGCCATCGCCGCCGCCATCGTCGACGACTGCCTGCTCGGTGGCGTCCTTCAGGACGCTGCGCTTCAAGTGGCGGATGCGCCAGGCCACTTCGTCGTGATCGTCGTCGCCGTCTCCGACGGGCGCGTCGCCGGCCGGCCGGAGCGTCGGCTCGTCGCCGACGAACCCGGCGGCGTAGACCTGCCGCGCCTCGTCCTTCGGGATCGGCTCGAGGAACACGGCGGGCTGGGCCCTCAGCACGAAGGACCACGCCGTGCCGACGCCGGGAGCCGCGAGCACGAGCTGACTGCTCGCCGGGACGTACCCGGTTCGATGGACCCGCACCAGGTAGTCGCCCGGAGGCAGCGACACGAACATGCACTTGCCGGCCTGATCGGTGATGCCCGTGGCGATGCGTCGGCCGACGACGCTCACGACGGCGCCGGCGACGGGCTTGCCGTCGTGGTCCCTGACGAAGCTGACGATTGATCCGCCCGTGGCGGGACGATCGATCGTACGGACGGGCCTGAGGGGGGCAGGCGAGGATTCTCCACCAGAGGCGAGAACCGGCGTACTGCCGCCCACGCCACCAACCACCGCCGCGGTCACGACGAGTCTGGAGAGAATGTTCATAGCACGCACCCGACCTGATGCGCGTCCCCGCCATCGCCCATCGATGGTGGGGGGCCCCGGTTCTCCGGCCCTACTGCACGGCCGACGGCGCGACGGTAAACGTCACATCGCGCGACACCGACTTGCCCGACACCTTGTCCATCATCTTGATCTCGAGATGGTAGTCGCCCTCCGGGAAGCTGGCGAGCGGCACTTGCAGGCTGCCGGGCAGCGGCTGCGGGCCGGCGCTGAAGTCCAGCGTCGGCGGAAGCGTGCTCGCGCTCAACTCTTCGGGCTCCGTGCGATTGAAGAACTTCTCGCCGCCCTCGGGCAGCTTCCGGCTGAAGCTGAAGTCCACCGTCATGTTGGGCTTCTTCGTCGCCGGGTCCATCTGCTCCCCGTAAATCCAGAAGAACACGTTCAGATCGTCCTTCTTTGTGAACTTGTTGGTGAGCGAGGGCGTCAGCTTGACCTGCCCGAACGTGTACGGGTTCTCCGCCTGGTGGTCATTCGACAGCGGCGCCGGCAACACGTCCACTTTGTCCGCGACGATGACGCTGCTCGTCGTCAGCTCGTTCCCGTCGTAGGCCGGCACCGTGACGGACTGCTTCAGGGTGCCGGTCTTGAGCGACGCCACCGGCGTCGAGGCGTCCTTGGCTTTCTCCCGCACGGCGATGAACACGTCGTACTCGCCTGGCTCGACGTCGAACGCGCGGCGGATTCGCTGCGGCTGTCCGGGCGCGGCCGGCGCGACATCCATGAAGAAGCCGTAGTCGAACGGATACTGCGGCGGCGCAGGAACCGGCGCGGCGGCCTTGTCCTTCTTGGGGTCGGCAGGAGGCGCGGGCGCGGGCGCGGGC
>Ga0070665_100005055_pt1 | contig 13683 bp, 6 predicted proteins | sample KBSS13metaG_FD_65862 | JGI IMG/M metagenome (GOLD analysis project Ga0070665, IMG submission 65862) | Switchgrass rhizosphere microbial communities from Kellogg Biological Station, Michigan, USA - KBS S1-3 metaG | ecosystem: Host-associated > Plants > Roots > Rhizosphere > Soil ... | reverse complement strand
GATGGAGCTGACCGCGATCCTGCTCAACCAGAAGGCGGCCTTCAACTCGCCGGTCTGGTTCAACGTCGGCTTCGAGGAGACGCCGCAGTGCTCGGCCTGCTTCATCCTCAGCGTCGAAGACAACATGGAGTCGATCCTCGACTGGAACACCAAAGAGGGCAAGATCTTCCGCGGCGGCTCCGGCTCGGGCATCAACCTCTCCAACATCCGCGGCTCGGAAGAGCCGCTGAAGAAGGGCGGCACCGCCAGCGGCCCCGTCTCCTTCATGCGCGGCGCCGACGCCTGGGCCGGGACGATCAAGTCCGGCGGCAAGACGCGACGGGCGGCGAAGATGGTCGTCCTCGACGTCGACCACCCGGACATCGAGCACTTCATCTGGTGCAAGGCCGACGAGGAGAAGAAGGCCGCCGCCCTGCGCGACGCCGGCTTCGACATGTCAATCGACGGCGAGGGCTTCACCTCGATCCAGTACCAGAACGCCAACAACTCGGTCCGGGTCACCGACGACTTCATGGAGGCGGTCGAGGCCGGCGAGGAGTGGCACCTGACCGCCCGCACCACCGGCGAGCCGCTGAAAACGCTCGACGCGCGCGAGCTGATGAACCAGATCGCCGACGCCGCCTGGCGCTGCGCCGACCCGGGGGTCCAGTACGACACGATCATCAACCGCTGGCACACCTGCCCCGAGTCGGGCCGGATCAACGCCTCCAACCCGTGCAGCGAGTACATGCACGTCGACGACTCGGCCTGCAACCTCGCCTCGCTCAACCTGATGAAGTTCCGCCGCGAGGACGGCAGCTTCGACGCGGCGGAATTCGAGCACGCGGTCGACATCGTCTTCCTCGCCCAGGAGATCGTCGTCGGCTTCTCCAGCTACCCGACCGAGGAGATCACCGCGAACGCCAACCGCTTCCGCCAGCTCGGCCTCGGCTACGCCAACCTCGGCGCCCTGCTGATGAGCGACGGCCTCCCCTACGACTCCGACGAGGGCCGCAACGTCGCCGCCGCGATCACGGCGCTGATGACCGGCCGGGCCTACCGCCAGTCGGCGCTGATCGCCGCCGGCGCGACCGGGCCCTATGAGGAGTACGAGAAGAACCGCGAGCCGCACAACGGCGTCATGCGGATGCACCGCGACGCCGCCTACGACGTCGACGGGACCGGGGTCAAGGGCGACCTCCTCGAGGCCGCGCAGCGGGCCTGGGACGAAGCCGTCGAGCTCGGCGAGGAGCACGGCTACCGCAACGCCCAGGCGACGGTGCTGGCCCCGACCGGGACGATCAGCTTCCTGATGGACTGCGACACGACCGGGATCGAGCCCGACTTCTCGCTGGTCAAGTTCAAGGAGCTGGTCGGCGGCGGGCAGATGACGATCGCCAACCGCTCGGTGCCGCTGGCGCTGCAGGCGCTCGGCTACTCGGAGGCGGAGATCGACCAGATCGCCGCCCACATCACCGAGAAGAACACGATCGTCGGCGCCCCCGGCCTCAAGGACGAGCACCTGCCGGTCTTCGACGTCGCGGTCGGCGAGCGGGCGATCTCCCACACCGGCCACATCGACATGATGGCCGCGACCCAGCCGTTCATCTCCGGGGCGATCTCGAAGACCGTCAACCTGCCGCAGACGGCCACGGTCGAGGACATCGCCGACGCCTACACCCGCGGCTGGAAGGGCGGGCTGAAGGCGCTGGCGATCTACCGCGACGGCTCGAAGACCGCGCAGGCGCTGCGCACCGACGCCCAGGACAGCGAGGAGGCCGAGGCCGAGGTGCAGATGGCCGAACCGGTCCGCAAGAAGATGCCGCGCGAGCGCGAATCGATCACCCACAAGTTCTCGATCGGCGGCCACGAGGGCTACATCACCGCCGGCAAATACGAGGACGGCTCGGTCGGCGAGATCTTCCTCACCGACATCGGCAAGGAGGGCTCGACGATGCGCGGGCTGCTCAACGCCTTCGCGACCGCGATCTCGCTCGGGCTCCAGTACGGGGTGCCGCTGGAGACCTTCGTGCGCAAGTTCAGCTACATGCGCTTCGAGCCGGAGGGGATGACCCAGAACCCCGAGATCCCGTTCGCGAAATCGATGCCCGACTACATCATGCGCTGGCTCGGCAGCCGCTTCATCGACGACACCGAAGTGCTCGAGGACCTCGGGATCATGACCCAGGAGGTGCGCAGCAAAAAGGAAGCCGAGACCGCCCAGCTGGGCCTCGGCGTCCCGACCGACACCGCCGGCCCGGCCAACGGCAACGGCCACTCCAACGGCGGCAACGGCGAGGCCAAGTCCAGCGCCCCGGTCCCGGCCGCCTCGGCGATGACCGAAACCCCGCCGGTCCGCCCGGCGAAGATGCAGGGCCTCGAGCTCGGCCCGGCCTGCGAGCAGTGCGGCGGGATGATGCAGCGGACGGGGTCCTGTTACACGTGCTCTTCCTGCGGCAACAACACCGGCTGCGGCTGAGCCCGGCTCGCACTCTCTCCATCTGAGCGCTCAAGAATCGGCCCTCCGGGGCCGATTCTTCTTTTCATGGCGGGGGACGACAACCACAAGGGGCTGCTGCAGATCGCCATCGTGGTCCTCTGCATAGCGGCGGGGATCGTGCTGCTGCAGATCCTCACCGCCGAGCGGATCGACAGCGAAGAGAGCATGAAGGCGTTCCTGACGGCCATCGTCGTCGCCTTCCTCAGCCTCGGAGTCGGCGCCGGCGCTCGTCTGGCGGACCGGCAGCCAGGCATCGCCCCTCTCGGCTATCTGACCATCCTCCTCGGTGTCGTCGCCCTGCTCCTGGCGGTCGATCTGATCTGGCGGATCGACAACCCGCTCGAAGGCTTCTCCACCCTGGCCAAGTGGGTCTCCTACACGGTGATCGGAACCCTTGCCCTCGGCCTCGCCTCGACGCTCCTCGCCGGCCACGAGGACGACGACACCGACGCCGTCAAGCTGGTCCGGGGGATGACCGTCTTCGCCCTCTTCGGCGTCGCCGTCGCGGTGCTCTTCGAAATCTCGGTCTCCGGGCAGCGCGTCGACCCCTACGTGCTCGGCTCTTTCTCGGTCTTCTACGTGCTCGGCAGCCTGGTGCTGCCGCTCCTCGGCCGTCTCACCCGCTGAGCATGGGCTCCGTGCGCGGCGAAGACCTGCAGGGGGTGATCAAGCTCAGCATCGGCGTGCTCTGCGTCGCCGCCTTCGTGCTGATCCTGATTATCCTCTCCGGGAACGAGCTCGACCACACCAGCGGCAGGGCGATCGGCACCGCCGTGGCACTGGCCTTCCTCAGCCTCACCGCGGTCGCCGGCACCCACCTGCGACTGCGCCAGCCCCAGCTGGCGCTCCTCGGCGGGGCGACCGTCGCCGTCTCGGCCCTGGCGTTCCTGGTCACGACGGCAGCGATCTGGTCGGATGACAACTGGGAGCTGGCCGGCATCTGCCTGATCCTCGCCTTCGCCTGCGGGCATAGCTCGGTGCTCCTCGCCGCGGCCGACGAGCAGGACGACGACTCGGTCCGGCTGGTCCGCGGCGGGACGATCGTCGCGCTCGGGGTGCTCGCGCTGCTCGGGATCGGCGAGCTGGCCGACGCCGGCGACAACGTCTCCCCGCAGGGAGTCGGGGTGGTGGCCGTCCTCTACGCCCTCGGCGTCCTCGTCCTGCCGCTGCTGCGCCGGGGAACTTCTAAACCGAAGCGCCCCGAGGGAATCCAGATCGACCACCTCGAACTGGCGGCGTCCGATCCCGCTCGCACCGCGCGCTTCTACTCCGAGGGCCTGGGAGTGGGCACCACCCTCAGGACCGGCGCGGAGGACAGGGTCTGCCTGGTCTGGCCGGGAACGGCAGAGAACGCAGTAGCCCATCTGATCAACCGCGGCATCGAGGTGATCGGCGAGCCGGCCGTGCGTTCGGGCGTCCAAGGGGCCGGCGTCAGCGTCTGCTGCCGCGATCCCGACGGCCGCCTGGTCGAGCTGATCTCCTACCGCTAGCGCTCGGACTTGGTCTCGCGGTTGCTGGCCCTTGTTGGCCGCGGCCGCAAGCTCGAGCCGGTCACTCGGCCGGGGGCTGCTTCCTGTTGAAGTCCTCGTCAGCGCGTGGGCGCTCGAACTGCCCTTCTCCCTTCTCGATGTTCTCCTTGGATCCTGAGCTCGTAATCGTTGCCGCGCTCGCCTCGTCGTGACCTCGGACCAGGCGAGCCGAGAGATCCTGGGGCTCGTGGAGCATCGTGAACTCCGGCTTCCGTTCCGGCGAAACCAAGAGTTCCCTCACCGCGGCTTCGGCATTCTGCTTCTCGAGTTCTACCGCACCGACTTTGAGCTTGGTCAAAACCGGCAGAGAAAAAACGGCGATGACCACGACCAGGGAGGCGAGGGTGATGCCAGCAATGGTAGAGACGGCATCGGGGTCCCGGGCGACCGCATAGCCCACCAAAGCCACCAAGGCGAGCCCGACTGCATAAGGAAGCCACACAGGCGGCCTCGAGCTCTGTTGCTGCTGCAACCGCCTCAGGTTCCGGCGGGCGGTGCTGTGCTCGAGAGACGGCGGAGTGGCTGCCTTAAGAGCGACGGCGAAATCCGTCTTTGCGGCCTTGAGATCTTCCAGTCCGTAGAAGGCATAGCCCCTGACGAGGTGGAGCCGGATATAGCGCGGGCTATCGGTGGCGGTCGAGGAGAGGCTCTGCGTCGCCGCCTCGACCGCGTCCTCGTAGTAGTCGGCGTCGTGCAGCATCCGCGCCATCTCGACGTAGACGCGCGCCAGCGCCCCTCGCGCCCGGACGAGCTCATCCCCTCGCTGCGAGTTGGCGACGCCATCGTCGGCCGCCTTAACCGCCCGCAGCAAAGCCTCCTCGGCAAACTCCCACCGCTCGAGGGTCATCTGCACGACCCCGAGATAGAGCCACCCCTGCGCGTTCGCGTCGTCGATCCCGACTGCCGTTCCAAACGCCCGTGCCGCGTCCTCGTGCTTGTCCTGAGCTGCAAGCGCGCAACCCAAGTTGACGTGGAGAACCGCGCTGTCGGGGGTGATCTGCACGGCGCGTCGCATGAACATCTCCCCGTCATCGAAGAGCTTCCGTCTATGCAGCACGACGGCAAGGTCGCGGTAGGCGGTGGCAGCATCCCTAGGGGCAAGCCCCTTCAACTCGCCTTCCCCCGCTTCGCGGGAACCGAAGCAGATCAAGGCGATCCCGAGAGCCTGCCGAGCGGCCAGACTGGCCGGGTTTAGGCCGATTGCCTTTTGCGCCACCTTGACGGCGGCACCGTCTTCTTCGCGCTGGGTGAGAAGGATTGCGAGGTCGCGATATGCGGCTGCGTCCTCCGGCGCGAGCTCGATCGCCCGGCGGTAGGCGACCTCGGCCTGCTCGGGGTGCCCCTGGCGTTCCAGGTTGATCCCCCGGTCCCGGTGGATCTCTGCGTCTTCCGGCGTCAGCTCAAGCGCCCGTAGGAACGATTGGTCCGCCTCCGTGAAATGGCCCTGAAGGACGAGCGCCAGCGCCAGGCCACGATGGGACTCCGAGTCCTCGGGCTCAAGTTGAACTGCCCGTCGGAAGGCGCCCTCGGCCGCTTTGTATCTGCCCCTCTGCTGGAAGTTAATGCCGAGATCGCGATGAGCCTCGGCGTGATCGGGCGCCAGCGCGACAGCGCGGCGAAAGGAGTCTTCCGCCTGCTCGTAATAGCCCTGCTGGGCGAGAACCAGCGCCAGGCCGCGATGCAGATCCGGGTCTTCGGGTTCGAGCTGAACCGCCTGCCGAAGGGCACCTTCAGCCTCTTCATGGCGATCCTGGCGTTCGAGCGCGATCCCGAGGTTGAGGTGGGCGTCGGCGCTCTCGGGGGCCAGTTCAACTGCCTTCTGGAACCATTTCTCTGCCTCTACGTTGTCGCCCTGGTTGCCGAGAAGAACCCCGAGCATCTGGTAGGAGAGAGCGTCCTCTGGCGCGAGCTCGATAGCCCGTCGGAAGGCAGTCTCGGCTTCCTCGAATTTGCCCAGACGTTCAAGATCGACGCCGAGGCCGCGATGGGATTCGACGTCCTCGGGGTCCAGCTTCACGGCTTTACGATCAATCTCCTCGGCTTCCTCGTGCCGGCCCTGCCTGCTTAGGAGGACGCCGAGCGTGCGGCAGTAAAGAGAGCTCTCCGGGGCGAGCTCGATCGCCCGACGGAAAGCGGCCTCGGCCTCGTCGAGCTTGCCCTGGCGCTCCAGGGAGATCCCGAGGTTCCTACGGTGGTTCGGATCCTCGGGGGCCATCTCGATCGCTCTGCGCAGGTAGGCAACAGCCGCCGCATACTTTTCCTGGCGTTCGAGGGCGACCGCGAGATTGCCATAGGCAGTGGCATCCGCAGGAGACAATTCAACCGCTCGGCGAAATGCCTCCTCAGCCTCCTCGAACTTTCCCTGCTTCTCAAGGACTGCCCCCAAGCTCTGCATGGACGATCCGTTTTCGGGAGTCAGCTCGACGACCCGCCTGTACGTGGCCTCGGCCTCCTCGAGCCTGCCCTGATGTTCCAGCGCCACTCCCAAGCTCCGCCAGGAATCCGGGTCCTCGGGAGCCAGCTCCATGGCATGCCGAAACGCCTTCTCCGCCTCCTCGTGCCGATCCATCCTGCCTAGAAGCGCACCGAGTGCCTGGAAGCCAAATCCATCGGCTGGGTCCAGCTCGATCGCCTTGCGATAGGCGGCTTCGGCCTCCTCGAGCTTGTCCTGGTGTTGAAGGGCCACCCCCAGGTTCCGCTGAGTATTGGCGTCCTTAGGGTCCAGCGCGATGGCCTGCCGAAAGCAGGCCTCCGCCTCTTCACTGCGGTTCTGGCCGCCCAGAAGAGCGCCCAGCATCTGGTAAGAGAGGGCTTCCTCAGGAGCCAGGTCAATCGCTTTTCGATAAACGGCCTCGGCCTCGTCGAATTTGTCCTGCTGCTCTAGGTCGAACCCCAGTCCGCGGATGGTCTCCACATCGTCGGGATCCAACTCGACCGCCCTGCGATCCGCGGCCTCGGCCTCCTCATGCCGCCCCTGCCTGCTGAGAAGGATTCCAAGCGTTTGGTGGTAAAGGGGCTCCTCAGGAGCCAGCTCGATCGCCTGCCGGTAGGCAGCCTCGGCCTCGTCGAGCCTGCCCTGCGATTCCAAGTCGATTCCAAGGTTCCTGTGCAGTTCAGCGTCGTCCGGCATCAGCTCGATTGCGCTGCGATCAGCGGCCTCAGCCTCCTCGTATCGCTCCAGCTTGCTGAGGAGGACGCCGAGCGTCCGGTGGTAGAGGGCCTCGTCCGGTGCAAGCTCGATCGCCCGGCGGTACGCCACCTCGGCCTCCTCGAGCCTGCCCTGCTCCTCGAGCGCAATGCCCAGACTGCGGAAGGAAGACGCGTGCCGGGGATCTAGCTCCACCGCGCGGCGAAGAAAAGGCTCCGCCTCCTCCGGTTTCCCCTGCTTGCCGAGGAGTACCCCCACCATACGCTGCGGTGCGGCCTGGTCGGGAGCCAACTCGGCGCCTCGGCGGCAGGCGGCTTCGGCCTCGTCGAGCTTGCCTTGGCGTTCGAGAGCGATTGCGAGGTTCAGATGGGCTTCCACCTCTTTCGGGCCAAGCTCCACGCCACGGCGAAAGCAACTCTCCGCATCCTCGATTCGCCCGTGATTACCGAAGAACACACCCAGCACCTGATGTGAAATCCCATCCTCCGGAGCCAGCTCGATCGCTCGACGGTAGATGGCCTCGGCCTCGTCGAGCCTACCTTGGCCTTCGACCACCACCCCCAACCTCCGCAACACTCGGGGGTCTTCGCCGTCGAGTTCGATTGCTCGTCGGAAGCAAGCTTCCGCCTCCTCTAATTTCTCGCTTTTTCCCAGGAGGACTCCCAGCCACAGCTGCAGCGACCCGACCTCGGGAAACAGCTCGATCGCCCGGCGATAGGTTTCAGCAGCCTCACCGAAACGGTTCTGCTGCTCAAGCGCGATACCGAGGTTCTGGCGAAAGGAGATGTTCTCGGGATCCAGCTCGATCGCCCGCCGAAAGCACATCTCGGCCTCATCGTGCCGCCTTCGCTTGCCGAGGCAAACCCCCAGCATCTGGTGCGGCAGCGCCTCCTCGGGGGCCAGCTCGATCGCCTGGCGATAGGCCTCCTCGGCCTCGTCGAACTTGCCTTCACGTTCGAGCGCGAACCCGCGTCCCAGCACCGATTTCGAATCGTTCGCCGCCGTCCCCGGGGACTCCTCGGGAGCCGGGAACTCCTTGTCGTCCCGCTCGCCCGGCTCTCCTCCCTCGGTCATACGAGGGCACGTTAATGCTCTTTAAGTACTCGTGGATTTCTCGAAGGTCAGGTGGATTGCGGCGGGACCCTCAGGTGAGGATCACCTCGGCGTCGTGCCGAGGGGTCTCGGTGATCGCGCGGCGGTAGATGCGCTCCGAGGCGGGGTTGGCCGGCTCGATCTGGTGGCGGCGGACCAGCTCGCGGAGGACGACGGCCATCTCGAACTGGGCGAAGGCGGCGCCGAGGCAGCGGCGGACGCCGCCGCCGAAGGGGATCCAGGTGTAGGTGCCGGGTGGGTTGTCGATGAAGCGCTCCGGCAGGAAGCGGTCCGGGTCCGGATAGATGCTCGGGTCGCGGTGGATCAGGTGGATGCAGGGGGTGACGCCGGCGCCGGCGGGCAGCTCGTAGCCGCCGAGCTCGACCGCCTCGGTCAGCTTGCGGACGACGATCACGATCACCGGCCGCAGCCGCAGCGTCTCCTGGATCGTCGCGGTCAGGTAGTCCTCCTTGCCGGCGAGGACCTCGGCCCGCAGCCGCTCCAGCTTCTCCGGGTGGCGGGTGAGCCGCTCCATCGCCCAGGAGAGCGCGGTCGCGGTCGTCTCGTGGCCGGCGACCAGCAAGGTGAGGAGCTCGTCGCGGATCTCGGCGTCGCTCATCGGGCTGCCGTCCTCGTGGCGCGCCTGGATCATCAGCGAGAGGACGTCGTCGCGCTCGGCCAGGTCCTCGGCGGCGCGGCGCTCGCCGATCTCGCGGGCGATCAGCTCGTCGACCCGGGCGACGCGGCGGCGGAAGGCGGGAATCATGTTGACCCGGTCGGGGCCGACCATCAGCACCGGCAGCAGCACCCGCGGGTTGGTGGTCAGGTCGAGGAAGTCGCGCAGGGCCTCGCGCAGCGGCTCCATCCGCTCGCCGTCGTGGACGCCGAAGACGGTCTCGATGATGATCTCGAGCGTGATCGCCTGCATCCGCGGCCGCAGCTTGTAAGGGACGCCGGTCGGCCAGCTGTCGATCTCGCGGGCGGCGATCTCGGCCATCTTCTCCCCGTAGGCCTGCATCCGCTCGCCGTGGAAGGGCGGCAGCAACAGCTTGCGCTGGCTGATGTGCGGCTTCTCGTCGAGGACGAGGACGCTGTTGTCGCCGAGGATCGGCCGCAGGATCTGGTTGCCCTCGCCGGCGTGGAAGACCTTCGGGTCGCCGGTGAAGACCTGTTTCACCAGCTCGGGGTCGGCGAGCACGACCCAGTCGCCCTCGTAGGCGATCTTGATCGAGAACATCGGACCGAAGCGGGCGCGGCTCTGCTGCAGGAACCACTGCGCCTGGCGCGACCAGATCGCCGTCTGCAGCGCCCGCGGCATCCGCGGCCCCGGCGGCAGGCCCCGCACCGGGCTCGGCCCGTGGCCGTTGACGAACGTCCGCTCTCTGGCCGCTGCCTCCACGACCTCCACCCTACGCCGCCGGCCTGCGGCAGATGTGTGAGATCCGCACTCGCTCGCCGGCTACTCGTATTGCAGCGACTGCAACACGTCGAGGCGGGAGGCGCGGCGGGCCGGCAGGATCGCCGCCAGGACGCCCGCCAACCCGGCGATGACGAGCACCGCGATCAGCGAGCCGACCGGGTAGGAGAGCGTGAAGCCTTCGTCCTTCAGCGGCTGGGCGATCAGGGTGGCGAAGACGATCCCGAGGACGAGACCGAGGATGCCGCCGATCAGGGCCGTGATCACCGCCTCGTAGCGGATCATCCTCCGCACCTGGCGCCGCGACATCCCGATCGCCCGCAGCATCCCCAGCTCCCGGGTGCGCTCGTGGATCGAGAGCGCCAGCGTGTTGGCGATCCCGAACAGCGAGATCAGGACAGCGAAGGCGAGCAGCGCGTAGACCAGGCTGACCAGCTGGTTGATCTGTTCTTCGCGGCTTTCCTTCAGTTCCTGCTGGTTGAGCACTTCGGCCACCGGGAAGGCTGCTTCGACCCCTTTGGTGAGCAGCGCCTGGACCTGCGCCGCGTCGGCGCCGTCTTCGACCTCGACGAAGTCGGTCAGGTCCTGGGTCTGATCGAAGTCACGGGCCATCACCCGCTGGGTGACGAGCACGTTGCCGAGGACGCCGAGCTTGGAGTCGAACTCGCCGACGACGCGGAAGCTCGGGCGGGCCAGGGTCTGGGTGAGCAGGGTGAAGCGATCGCCGAGCTCGAGGTCGTAGGTGCCGGCGAAGTCGTCGGAGACGACCGCCTCGCCGTTGCTGAGGTTGCGCAGCACCGGCGGGCCGCCCTGCTTCCATTCGACGTTGACGGCCCGGCCGATGTTCGGGGACGGCGCGTTGACGCGGGTCGTCGCCCCCAGGCCCCGTCGCTCCAGCACCTTCGCTTCGGCCCCCCGGATCGTCGCCACCAGCTCGACCCCGGGCACTTTTTCGGCTGCCCTCGCGGTCGCGTTCGGGATCGGCGAGAAGCCGTCGGTGTTCTGGATCACCAGGCCGCCGGCGAAGTTTTCGTCGACCACCTGGGCGACCGTGCTCTTCAGCCCCGCGGCGAAGACGGTGACGAAGGCGACCAGGGTGACGCCGATCATCAGCGCCGCCGCGGTCACCGCGGTGCGGCTGGGATTGCGCTGGGCGTTCTCGCGGGCGAGGCGGCCGGCCAGGTGGCGCAGTCGCTCCAGCGGCCAGCCGGCGAGGACGGCGAGCGGCGGCACCAGCCGGGGGCTGAAGAGCGAGACGGCAAAGACGACGGCGACCGCGCCGCCCCCCATCAGCCCCGCCCGCGCCCCGGAGCTGCCGCTGCCGAAGAGGCCGAGCAGGATCATCCCCAGGCCGGCGATCCCGAGCAGGATCGAGAGCGCCAGGTAGACCAGGCGACGGCGGCGCGTCGGCGTCGGCCGGAAGGAGTGCAGGGCGGCGATCGGCGGCACCCGGGTAGAGCGCAGGGCCGGGACCAGCGAGGCGACGAGGGTGACGAGGACGCCGACCAGCAGGGCGACGACCACCGTCCGCGTCTCCAGGACCATGCTGGTCGTCGGCAGGTCGATCCCGATCGCTTCGAAGAGGACGTTGATCGCCTTGGCGATCAGGAACCCGCCGACGATCCCGAGCAGGGCGCCGAGCAGCCCGATCGCGAGCGCCTCGACCATCACCGTGGTGAGGATCTGCGGGCGGGAGGCGCCGAGCGTACGCAGCATCCCGAATTCGCTGATCCGCTGGGCGACCGTGATCGAGAAGGTGTTGAAGATCAGGAAGGAGCCGACGAAGACCGCGATGAAGCCGAAGACGAGCAGGAAGGTGCGCAGGAAGCCGAGGTTGTCGCGGATTTCGTCCGAGGAGCGATCGGCGTTTTCCGCCGCGGTCTCGACCTTGACCCCGCCCGGCATCCGCTCGGCGATCCGCCGTTTCAGGGTCTCGGCCGGGACGCCGTCGGCGGCGGCGACCGAGATCTGGTCGAAGCGACCCCGCTTGTGGGTCAGGCGCTGGGCGACCGGCAGCGTCACCTGGGCGATCGAGGCGCCGCCGAAGGAGGCGCTGCCGAGCTGGGTCAGGCCGACCAGCCGAAAGGTCTCCAGGTTGCCCTGGCCGATCAGCTTGATCTCTTCCCCCAGCTTCAGGCCGGCGGCGTCGGCCGCGGCCTTGTCGAGCGAGGCTTCGGTCGGCCCGCGTGGCTGGTGGCCGTCGACGTAGGTCAGCGACTCGAGCCCGTCGGGCTGGGTCGAGGAGATGAACTTCGGCGCGAATTTGTTGCCGATCTTCTCGTTTTCGGAGTCGAAGAAGGCACCGGGCGTGAAGATCGCCCCGGCGGCGAGGCGCACCCCGGGCGTCTTCTGCACCCGCGGCAGCAACGCGGCGCTGATCGTCGGGATTTCGCCGCTTTCCTGTTTGACCGGGTTCTCGGCGGTGACGACGACGCTGGTCCCCTTCAGCGACTCGCTGAAGATTTCGTCGAAGGCGGCGAAGATCGTGTCGGTGAGTACGAAGGAGCCGGCGACGAAGGCGACGCCGAGGAAGACCGCGAAGCTGGTCAGCAGGGCCCTGACTTTGCGAGCCCAGAGGCTCTTGAGGCCGAGGCTAGTCAAGCTGCTTCTGCAGCTCGATCACGTCGTCCGCCGAGCCGGGAGCCGCGTCGCTGACGATCTTCCCGTCCTGGAGCGTGATCAGCCGGTCGGCGTGGGCGGCGGCGACCGGGTCGTGGGTGACCATCACCACCGTCTGGCCGAAATCGTCGACCGCCTGGCGCAGCAGCCTCATCACGTCGGCGCTCGACTTCGAGTCGAGGTTGCCGGTCGGCTCGTCGGCGAAGACGACTGCCGGCTTGCTGACCAGGGCGCGGGCGACGGCGACGCGCTGCTGCTGGCCGCCGGAGAGCTCGGCCGGCCGGTGGGTGCGGCGGTCCTCGAGGCCGACGGTGCTGACCAGCTGGTCGACCCAGGCCTCGTCGGGCTTGCGGCCGGCGATCGAGAGCGGCAGGACCAGGTTCTCCTCGGCGGTGAGGACCGGCAGCAGGTTGAAGAACTGGAAGACGAAGCCGAGCTTGTCGCGGCGTAGCTCGGTCAGCTCGCCGTCGTCGAGCTTGGTGATGTCGACGCCGTCGAGCTCGACCATGCCCGAGGTCGGCTTGTCGAGGCCGGCGAGGATGTGCATCAGGGTCGACTTGCCCGAGCCCGACGGTCCCATGATCGCGGTGAAGCGGTCACGCTCGAAGCTGGTGCTGACGCCGGCGAGCGCGTCGACGGCGGTGTCCCCCTCGCCGTAGCGGCGGTGGATGTCGGTGGCGACGACGACTGGTCCGTTGGCGCTCACTGATCGGCACGCTACCGATCCGGCAAATAGGGTGCGGCCGTGGCCCTCGCTGATCGCTTCGACGGACTCCTGGTCGACCTCGACGGCGTCGTCTGGATCGGCCGCGAGCCGGTGCCGGGCTCGCCCGAGACGCTGACCGCGCTGCTCGCGGCGGGCAAGCGGATCGTCTTCGTCACCAACAATCCCGGCAAACTGCCGGCCGCCTACGCCGAGCGGTTGCGGGAGCTGGGGGTCGAGGTCGGCGCCGAGCAGATCGTCACCGCCGGCGTCGTCGTCGCGCGACTGGCCGGCGAGGCCGCGGGCGAGGGCGGCGGCGTCTTCGTGATCGGGGCAGCGCCGCTGAAGGAGATGGTGGCGTCGACCGGGGCGCGGTTGCTCGAGGGCGAGGAGGCCTGGGAGGCGAAGGCGGTCGTCGTCTCCGGCCACCGCGGCTTCGACTACGGCGAGCTGCTGACCGCGAAGCGGGCGCTGGAACGCGGCGCCGAGCTCTTCGCCACCAGCCACGACCCGACGATGCCCTACCCCGGCGGCGAGCTGCCCGGGACGGGGGCGATCCTGGCCGCGGTGGAGACCGCCTCGGGCCGGCGGGCGGAGATCGCCGGCAAGCCCGAGCGGCACCTGTTCGAGATCGCGCGCGAGGCGCTCGGCAGTTGCGAGCGGGTGGCGATGATCGGCGACCGGCTCAGCTCCGAC
>Ga0070665_100005054_pt1 | contig 13684 bp, 10 predicted proteins | sample KBSS13metaG_FD_65862 | JGI IMG/M metagenome (GOLD analysis project Ga0070665, IMG submission 65862) | Switchgrass rhizosphere microbial communities from Kellogg Biological Station, Michigan, USA - KBS S1-3 metaG | ecosystem: Host-associated > Plants > Roots > Rhizosphere > Soil ... | reverse complement strand
TCACGACGACCTACGGGTCCTACGACTCTCGCGGGCGGCCAACCGTTATTACAGACCCGAATAATACGACGACGACGCGAACGTATCAGGGAGAATGGCTGATGGCGGAGGTGCGCTCCGGAGGCGGCATGTCAGCTTCGGAGGTCAACACCTACGACGTCGGGACCGGCACGGTGTCGAGCACGACGCACGCAGCGGGCAACCGAGAGCTCTTCTGCTACCGGACGGGCGCAACCACTGCGTGTTCGGGAGGCCAACCCTCGAGGAACCTTCAATGGAAGGCGCGGGTCACATCCAGCGGGAGCGTTCTCGAGCGGGTGGACTACCTGTACCAGCACGGGAAGGTTATTAAGGAGACCTACAGCTACGGAACCGGCTCGGCACGCCGAGTGGTCAACCACATCTACGACGCGCAGGGCCGGCTTGCTTCAGACGGGCCGGGAAGCACGGACTTCGTGTTCTCGCGCGCGTCGTATGACGCGATGGACTCGCCGACGGGGCTTGGAGCTCCGTACAATTCGCCTTCCGAGCTCTGCGGTGCCAACGCAACCGGTCTTCCGGCTGACGCGGCCTGCTCGGTACTGACATACGACACGCTGGAACGCCTGGCCTCCGCGAAGACTCCCAGTACAGGAGGAACGTCCTCGTCGACCTGCGTGTCCTACGACAAGCTGGGTCACGTCTCGGCCATCGCGATGGGCGTCACCGGGATGACGTGCGCCCAGGCCCTTTCCGGCGGAACCGCGCTGGCGCAGTACGCCTACGACGACTTCGGGCGGCTGCTCAGCGTCACGGCACCCTGGATGGGGACGTCGAGCCAGTCGAGCGGCACGACATCGTACGAGTACGATGCGCTGGGGAACATCATCAAGAAGCAAACCCCTGCGATGCGGGAAGCACCGCCGAGCGGTGAGTACCTTTCCTACGACTACGATTCCCTCGGACGGGTCCTTGCAGCATGGCACCAGCATCCGGGTGGTACGCCTGCCCAAGAAATGCTCTATGGATTCGCCTATGACGGCGCAACGACTCTGGCCGGAGTTACTGTCCCGGCCAACTGCACGTTCAACACCCTCGGACGGGTGAGGATTCGAGCGGACTCGTTCGGTTCGACGTTCTATTCCTACAATGCCTTTGGTCAGGTCACGGATGAGTTCAGGGTAAGGGCCGGTGCTTTGGCGTCCTGTTCCGTCAATGGCGTGGGGTCTCCGAACGATCTGACACCTTCAACCCACCGAGCGTTTTCCACGAAAGGCTTGCTCACGGATCTTGTCTATCCGCACGGGCGCCATCTCAAGTACACATATGGAGGGAGCGGCAGCGAGGATCGCCTCGCCACGATTCAGTATGGGGACTGGAGCTCGGGACTCGAGACGTTCAAGACGCTGCTTCGGAATATTCAGTACGAGCCGTACGGTTCCGTCGCGGGCTATGAGCACGTAGCTCCCACCATCACGACAAACAACATCGTCAGCGTCGAGTACCTCCCCGGCGCTCCGAGTGTGCTTCCGAGTTCACAGGTGTGCAATGCGGCTCGACCGAGCTCGTTGGATGGGTCGGGACGGCTGGCCGCGCTCTGGGTCTCCAAAGCCTCGCTCGGTTCGGGCAGTGCAGACCTGCTTCGCAAGACGTACACCTGGAAGGCGGATCAACTCGTTGCCGAGGACTCGTGCACCTTTACGACAACTGGGGCGAGTTCCCGAACGTACTTCGCGACTCCCGGCACGATCGCGAACGGGTACGACAGCAGGCTTCAGCTCGTACGCGCCGCTCGTCCGGCCGGAGAATTCGGAGCGAAGGGCGGTGCCTTCGGGAATCGGAGCTATGCGTACGACACCCGGGGCAACCGGACAGCGGACACGAGCGACTGCTTTGGCTGGACGAATACCTATTCGAGCTTCCACGGAGACCAACTCCAGAGCCGGTCGGTCACGTCGGGCTGCATGTTGATGCCCACCCCGAAGCTCACGGTGAAGTACGGCTACGACAGCGACGGGAGGGCGTCTCGGAAGTCCTGGCCATCACCGTCCAATCCTGCCGTGGATGCGAAGTACCTGAGCTTCGATGCATCGATCGACGGGGCCCATGCCGCCGTCGGGGCAGTCTACAAGGCCGTCACCGTCAACGGCGTCATCTACGAGTACTACTACGATGCGGACGGTCGCCGCCGCGCGAAGCTCTACCCGACAGGAGGGAAGGACGAGTACTTCTACGACACGGACAACTCGCTCCTCGAGGACCGTGGGCTCGATGGGTCGGGAGCGTACACGCTCGACGAGTACATCTGGCTGGGCGGTCGGCCCGTTGCGCTCCTGCGCTCCAAGCTGACCAGCGCCTGGGCGCGGCAGGCCGATCGAGCCGGGACGTGCACCCGAAACACGGTCGACAGTAGCGCGTGTGACGTGTACGGCATCGTGACCGACTACCTGCCGAAGCCCGTTGCTCTCATCGACTCCTCGGCGCGGCTCTCCGGTGTCGCTGACTACGACCCCTTTGGGCATGTCAATCGTGTCGCCAGCCCGGGGGACTCGGCACACCACCCTTACCAGAGCGGCGATCATCGAATCCTGGGGTACTTCAATCAGCCAGCTGGAACGGGCCTGTCCGTCGACGTGCGGCCGAGGTTCGCCATCTTCAGCGCGGCGGGGACGACGACGGCCTACCTTGCGGACATCAACGAGGCGTCGATTGGCCAGATCCATACTGCTACGGACAATACGACTCAGGCGGCAGCCTGGACGGCCGTCCCTTCGAGCGGTGTTTTTCGGCTCGCGTTCAAACCGGGGGACAGCAACCCGGGCGGGCTCGACGGGATTGTCTCCGAGGGGTACGAGTACCGGCGGTACCAGACTGGGGCGACCGCCGCGTGGCTTCCGATCAGGTTTCCAGGGCAGTACCACGACGCGGAGACCGATCTCTTCCAGAACTGGAGCCGATTTTATGACCCTGCTCTAGGTCGCTACCTCGAACCCGACCCACTCTGGCTCTACCCCGAACAAATCCTACCGCTCACGAGACAACTCCACTCGCCGCCGGTATATGGATATGCATACAACAATCCCATAGTCTATTCAGATCCAGATGGTCGGGACCCCTGCGCCAATGCAAATGCTTGCAGCCCAACAGGGGTGCAGGTCATAAAGGCGTGGCTTGCCGCGGGGGCTGCTCAAGCGGCCAAAGCGGCAAGTCAGGCAGGGCAGGTGGCGAAGGCAGCGGCACCTGGGGTAGGGAGAGTGGTTGGTGTTATCGGATTTCTAATTCCTTCCAATATTTTTCAGTCGTATGACGAAACTTATCATCCACCAACGAAGACAGCTACTATTCAGGAGGAGACTAAGGCAGAGGAAGGCTCCATCTATGTCGTGGATCCCGACAAGACGTCCAGTGGTCGACCATACGTCGGTTCAGCTGATGATCTTGAGGAGCGCGCCAAGGACACGTCCGATGGTCGTGATAGAACTGGAGCAGCTGAGGTAGACACTTATCCGATCGGCGATCGGGAGCAGAGGCGGACGAAGGAACAGCAATGGATTAATGACTTGGGCGGAGTAGAGTTGCTCGACAATAAACGCAATGAAGTAGCCCCTAAGTATTGGCCCGTTAAAGGCATCGTACCGCCGAGGTAGAATGTAATGGAGTTAAATGAACAACCAGTTCCTCCTGCGGCACTGCTCGATTCTGACTCAATGGAAATGCTTCGCGTATGGATAGCGCAAAAGGGGCTGCATTGCTCGCTTCGTGTCGGTTATTACGAAGGGCGCAAGGTGAGAGAGGAGCGAGCGTGGGGAATCATGCTTGCAGACGTCAGCCGACATATAGCCAGAGCTATTGCGCAAAGCTTGGGCAGAGACGAACGGACTGCATTGGCCGAAGTTATAAAAAATATGCATGACGAGCTGGATCGTCCGACGTCTGCTGTGACTGGCGAGGTATCGAAAAAGGCATGATGGCATCAACCCTCAAGAATCCGAGTCTGCGATTGCTACGGCGCGAGGTGGTCTTCCTGGTCCTCGCGCTCGGAAAGCTCATGAGTCCGGGCCTGTTAGCTTTCTGGCTCGACTACGCTTGTCCCGCCTTCCGCACTGGCGTCCGGGCCAGCAGCCCGAGGGCATAGCGGCGGACGCACCAGCGCTGAAGCACGTCGAACCCGCCGGGAATTCGCCATCCGCGCTCGGCCCGGAGACCGACCAGCTGCGCAATCCAGGGGACAAAGAGGCTTCGGGCCCGCTCGGCACCGGCCAGCTCGCGAATGAAATTCCGAGGCGAACTTCTCCCCCCGGACGAGGAAAGGACCGAGGTGCTCCCGGAGGCCCGAGTCAGACAGCCCCTCCCGGAGATCCTTGAGCTCGGTCCGGAAGCGGCGGCGCTCGTCCGTCTCTTACTCGAACGCCGCGAGCTCCCGCTCCAGCTCCGCCAGCGTCCACGGTCCGGACGCCATCAGGCGTCCTCCCGGAAGAGGTGGCCGCTCCGCCACGACTGACCGAGCTCTCGCTCCAGCGTCACGTCGTCGGAGAGCTCGTCGTCCGGGTCCATCCCCTCGTCGATGTCGAAGTCGAGGGTGTCGTTGTCGATGTCTGAGTCGGCCGAGAAGTCGAGCTCTTCTTCTGATGGGACGGATTCCATGGCGTGCTCCTCTCTGCAGAGACTCGGGCTCCGGCGCCGGCTTCTGCCTCACCCCGGAGCCCGGGAAGGCCTCAGCGGCCCGACTCGGGACGCTCCTTGTTGTCCGGAACGACGAGGAGCCGGCCGTTGGTGGGGACCGCATGCAGCAGCACGTTGAATCCGCCCTCCTCGAGCGGGAACGTACCGAGCCGTCACGGCTCACACGGCCGATTCGGGGTCCTACTACTCACGTGGAAACGCTGGTCCTCGTCAGTCACCCAGACCAGGTCGAGCGTCCGGTCGGAGTGAAAGCCAACCAGGAGACAGCCGTCTGTGGGACGCAGCGCAGCCCGTCTGCGTCCGCTTCAGAGCCTTCCGGTAAGGCCGTCCAAAGGACGCGAGCGGGGCTGGCCGGCAAGGAGCCAGTGACTTCTCACCCGAAATAACCGTCCCGTTGCCGAGTCCCACGGCATACGATGAGCTCGTCGCCTGGCTCCTATCGAAGCGACTGACGAGCCGAGGATGATTGCAGTGCGAACGAGGAGGAGGTTGCTCGGTGATAGTGAGGCTCCAGATCGCTCATCAACTCGGGCGCGGCACACATCTCGGCCGGGCATCCCTTAATCGATTCGTGAGGCTGACATACATCCTCGTGGCTGCTGGATGCGCCCCCCACCAGAGCGCGGGCGCGGCCGCGACCGCGAAGGGAGATGTGGACGCAGGTCCGGCCCTCTGCTGTAACCAAAACCTAGCAAGGCGGACGCCCAGGGTGGTCCTACGGAGCGGGCTGGCGTGGTCCGCGAGACGGGACGGGCCGTACAGTCACTCGGACTGGGACGACGCGGGGCGTGTCCGACCGCGCGGCAAGTTGGAAGGCTTGGGCGGCTGCTCGTAGAGGAGGCCCTGCAGGGGTGGGACTCCGCGTCGACAAATTGGTCGACAGATGGAGTCCCCGCGGTCGGCCTGGCGGGAATCAGAGAGATCAGGGCGTGCACCCGCTTGTGGAAGCCTTTGGAGCTTGGATCGAGAGCAGCAGAGCGAGGCTGGACGGCCACATTCGGCCGTTGAAACTCCCAACGGTGGGCAGGCCGTACGGGCACGGACTCCACCTGCGAGACCCGCCAGCCAATCCGTTCCCTTCAGAGCAAGACTCGAAAGGTCGAGGGAAGCTTGGACGGTTGCTCGTAGAGGAGGGCCCTGAAGGGGTGGAACTCCGCGTCTTCAGATTTTGCGGCAGATGGCGTCCCCGCGGTGGTCCGTGGGGGATTCAGTGCGGTCAGGATGGGCACCCGCTCGTATGACTCCTCCGGGCCGGGATCGAGAGCAGCAGAGCGAGGCTGGACGGCCACCTGCATCCATTGAAGCTCGGGACAGTCGGGAGGCCGTACGGGCAAAAGGAATCCGCCTGCGAGACCCGCCAGCCCATCCCCGTTCCCTTCAGAGCCAGTCGAGCCGTGTCAGACGCCGCGTTCAGCTCATGGTTCCAGCGTGCCTTTCCGGGCGACGGCGGCGTCCGTCTCGACAACCGGATCGTTGAAGGTCCAGCGGGGAATCGTGCGGATGCGCTCGAGGCCGGCGAACACACCAGCCAGGCCGCTGTTCGGCGAAAACTCCTGGAGTGCGGCGCTGAACCCGGTGAAGCCGGCGGTATCCACCTCGCTCAGGTGAATCTGGTTCCAGTCGATCTTCAGCTCCGGGTCACGGTAGAGCACCGCCGCCGTCTCCATCGCCCGGAACGTCCCGATCCTGTTCGCCCGGACGAGCTTCGCGCCGGCAGGGCCGATGTATTTCCGCATGACGTCTCGGTATTCGCCGAGAAATGCCGGCTGCACGTCGATGTATTCGAGGGACGCCTTCCGTTCGGGCCGGTCTGCCGAGCCCTGCCAGTCGCGTGGCAGGATAAAGGCGGACGGTGTCGTCAGAAGAATCTCCGCCCGCAGCAGGACTGTGTCCGCCGGTTGCCGCTGGACCACGAGGTCGAAGATGGCGTCGGCTGGAACCAGGTCTCGAAAGTAGCTCAGCTCGAGATGGCTCCACGCGGGCGCGTCAGACGCGTTCCGAAAGAGAGTGTGGTGCCGGTAGAAGGCTTGACTGATCGTCGGGTCTCGCGAATCGGACGGCAGGTGACGGAAATGGTCATTGACGAGAATGGTCACTCGTTCGGGGGCGCGTGGGACCCAGTGCTGTCTCGCTCGGATCGCTGCTAGCGTCGTCGGTCGATTTGGTTGGCATTCCGAGGACCCCGATGCCTTCTCGCAGTGTCGCCATTCTCGCCGCCGTCTCGTTCATCGCGGCCTGCGGAGGGGGAAGGGGTCCAGCTCCGGCGATTGTTGTCTCCGGCGTGATCCTGGACCTGTCTTCGGGAACCCCGGTTCCGGGAATCACGGTGAGCATTGCGCAGCAAAGCACGGTCTCGGATGCCAACGGCCGGTTCTCGCTGCCGAACGTGCCCCCACCGTACGTGCTGACCGCCGTGTCGGTCGATGCCGAGTTGGCGGTGATCTACGAGGGGCTCACGCGCAGCGACCCGACGATCCAGTGGCTCCGGTCGCGACCCTCAGAAATGCCGGTCAACCGTCAGGGAGAGATCCTGGGGACGATCGACGGGGGCGTCCCCATCGATGCCCTGACATCCATCCAGTTCGCCTTCGGCGCTCCAGGGGCCCGCACCCTCCTCCCGGGCCATTTCCCGACCCCGACGACGTACGATGTGACGGTGTTTTGGAATGGCCCGCAAACGATCACCGGATCGGTGCACGCGCTCGAGGTGACCCGGATCGGGGGTCTTCCCACGGCGTTCCCCGGCTACGCCGTGCACACCGACGTGCCGATCTCCGATGGGGTGAACACGCCCGGCGTTGACCTCCCACTCATGCCTCCATCGGTGGGGTCCATTGGCGGCGCGTACAGGCTCCCGGCCGGCTACAGCTTCGTCAGCAAGGGCGTCAAACTCGTCTTCGGCGACGGGGCGTGGTTCTGGGTGGCCGGCGACGACGGCCAGGGAACGGATTTCAACTTCACGCTGCCGGTCAACATCGATGCGACCGCGACCATCTTCACCCAGGCGACGGGGCCGGGTGGTGTCGGCGTCACTCGGTGGGACACCGGCATCGCCGTGGGTACGACCGGCCTCGTACTCGCTCTTCCGCAGGGTGCTCCGATCATCGGCCCGGTCGACGGCACGACCTTGGTCGACGGCCAGACCGAGTTCTCCTGGAACGCCTTTCCGGGCGGCATCTTCATCGTCGACTTCACCACTTCTAACGGCGGCCCCAGCATCTACATGGTCACCCAGGCGACCCGGACGACGATTCCTCAGATCCCCTCGCTCCCGTTGGCCGCCGGGAATCAGTACCACTGGAACGTGACCGGGGTAGCGCCTTTCGCGTCCGTGGACGAGGCCGCGGGTCCGCAGGGATTGAACCCGACGGGGAACACGCTGCTCACCTCTGGCAGTGGCGGGAACTTCTTCGCCCGCCCGTGAGATTGGAGACCCCGGAGGAGTCAGCCGGGGCCTTCGTGTTCCTGGATCTGAACCAACGCTGTGCTCTACTCGCGTGCCGTAAGGATCCGCTCCCTGGCTTGCCACCGCTGCGCTGTCCATCGCGTGCGCATCGGCTCCCGCGCCGCCATCTCGGCGAAGCTGTGGGCCCGCCGTCCGTTGCGAAGTGAGCCGCTCGGCACTCACTTCTTCAAGAGCGGCAAAGCGCCCTTGCCGAGATTGCGGTCGAGGCAGGCTGTTCGACGATTCTCTAGGTCCTTCAGTCGGCCTTCGGACCAAGGCATGACGTGGTCGATGTGGAGAACGACGCCGTTCTCACGGCCGCTCCGGACGCAGTAGGTGCACCGGAAGTTATCTCGTCGAAGGACGTGGAATCGGAGCCGGGTTCACATGGCAAGCATCGTAGTTTCAAACTCGACCGCTCGTTCTCTCCAACTCGCCGCGCAAAACCCATCTGAAGCTGCGATGCGGCGCGGGGTCTGCTGTTGGTCCGTGTGGTGGTTGTTCTGCTGATCCGAACGGCAGCGGAAACACCCAGCGCCGCGGCGGCAGTCGGTTCCGGGTTCCTGCCTTGCTCCCAGAAGGACTTGGGACCCTCGCCCCCCCGACCTTGGCGTTTGCGGGGTCCGCGACGCGTGTTCGTCGCGGGACCTACAGGCTTTTGGCGAGGTGATCCGAGATCGCACGGGCTCAGAAGGCCTGCGCCACGAAGAGATCGACGATGGGCTTCGAATCGAGCAGTAGCGCGTCCTCCGACGCCGAAGTCGGTTGCTCTGCTCGGGTGTTGATCGCCGTCTGCCCGGCGCTGTTCATGAGCTGTCCGGGGAGCCCGACGGAGGCGGTCCCGGCGCTGAGGACGGTTGACGCCGTACCCCGGGCGATCTCGCCGCCGAGGCTGTCCCGACTCTCGGGTCTATCTCCCTGAATGCGCCGCGAGGCCAGTACTCCTGGCTTCCCGTCGGTCGCATCCAGCGCGACGGCATCCACCTGGACTTCGGACCCGTCCGGCAGCCGGAGCCGATTGAACGTCACAAGGAACCGGTCTCCGCGGGTCGAGCACTCTCCGAAGGCCAATGTCCGCGGCGGCAGCACCACCGTCCCGTCTACGAGGTATGGGCGGACGAGGACCGCCTCGACCGCGCCGGAGCCGCAGAGGCGGCTGTCGAGATTACTGCGAAGCTGGACGCGGAGATGGTCCCCATAGCGGCCGCCCAGTTTCCGCGGGCCAATGCCCGCGTCGACCGGTTCAGGAATGGCAACCTCCTTGACCCAGGAGGGGAGTGGTGCCGTCGAGGGCTGCGCCGGTCCCGGGATGGTCGGGCGCCCGGAACCGAACTCGCGCTCCAGGTCGTCGTCGATTGCCTTCGCGTCGGAGCGTGTGGCCTTGGTCGGAGGCGATGCCGGGGCTAGGGGGGTCGGGGCCGGAGGCACGGACCGGCGTGGCAGCTCGGCTGCCCATGGAGGTTCGTCGGAGGCATCCTCGGGGCGAAGGAGCGGCTTCGCTGGGGAGTGCTTGCGCCCGGACAGGCGCGTCGCGCCGAAAGCCCCAAGTGAGACGAGGAGAAGGCCGAAGAGGACGACGCCGAGCGGCCCCGGACGCCACCGCCCTGGCGGCTCCGGGCGGAGCTGCTCGGCTAATCGCGCGAGCTCGTCAAGTGGATCCGGCTTGGGCCTGGGTAGCGCGGGTTGCACTGGTGCAGCGGGCTTGTCGGAAGCGGGGGATGGTTGAGGGCGCGCGGCGGCGCGTTCGAGGGCCTGGATTGCCGCTCAGGCCCTTTCTGGCGGAACCGCCCTCGCGCAGTACGCCTACGACGACTTCGGGCGGCTGCTCAGCGTCACGGCGCCCTGGATGGGGACGTCGAGCCAGTCCAGTGGTACGACATCGTACGAGTACGATGCGGTGGGGAACATCATCAAGAAGCAAACCCCTGCGATGCGGGAAGCACTCCCGAGCGGTGAGTACCTGTCCTACGACTACGATTCGCTCGGACGCGTCCTTGCAGCATGGCACCAGCATCCGGGTGGCACCCCTGCCCAAGAGATGCTTTATGGCTTCGCCTATGACAGCGCAACGACGCTCGCCGGAGTCACGGTACCGGCCAACTGCACGTTTAACACGCTCGGACGGGTGAGGATTCGAGCGGACTCGTTCGGTTCGACGTTCTACTCCTACAATGCCTTTGGCCAGATAACCGACGAGTTCAGGGTCCGAGCCGGTGCCTCCGCGTCCTGTTCGGTCAACGGCGTGGGAGCACCAAACGATCAGACTCCCTCAACGCACCGGGTCTTCTCCACAAAGGGGTTACTGACGGATCTAGTTTATCCGCACGGACGCCATCTCAAATACACATATGCAGGGAGCGGTAGCGAGGATCGGCTCGCGACGATTCAGTACGGTGACTGGAGTGCGGGAGCCGAAACCTTCAAGACACTGCTTCGAAATATTCAATACGAGCCCTACGGCTCCGTCGCGGGCTATGAGCACGTCGCTCCGACCATCACCACGAACAACATCGTCAGCGTCGAGTACCTACCGGGCGCTCCGAGCACCCTTCCCACCTCACAGGTGTGCAATGCGGCGCGCCCGAGCTCGCTGGATGGGTCGGGACGGCTCGGTGCGCTGTGGGTCTCCAAAGCCGCGCTCGGTTCGGGCAGTGCAGACCTTGTTCGCAAGACTTACACCTGGAAGGCCGATCAGCTCGTTGCCGAGGACTCGTGCACTCTGACGACGACTGGAACGAGCTCCCGGACGTACTTCGCGACTCCTGGAACGATCGCGAACGGGTACGACAACACGCTTCAGCTTGTCCGCGCCTCTCGTCCAGCGGGTGAATTCGGAGCGAAGGGAGGTGCCTTCGGAAATCGGAACTACACGTACGACACCCGCGGAAACCGAAAGATGGAAACGACCGATTGCTTCGGCTGGACGAATAGCTATTCCACGGTTCACGGAGACCAACTGGTAAGCAGGGCGGTGACCTCCGGCTGCAACTTGATACCGACTCCGGACCTGACAGTGAAGTACGGCTTCGACAGTGACGGACGCGCCTCACGAAAGTCCTGGCAGTCTCCATCGAATCATTCCGTGGAGGCGAAGTATTTGAGCTTCGATGCGTCCATCGATGCGGCGCATGCAGCCGTAGGCGCTGTCTACAAGGCAGTCACCGTCAACGGCCTCATCTACGAGTACTACTACGATGCGGACGGCCGCCGACGGGCGAAGCTCTACCCGACCGGAGGCAAGGACGAGTACTTGTACGATGCGGACAATTCCCTCCTCGAGGACCGTGGCCTCGATGGGGCGGGAGGGTACACACTCGACGAGTACATCTGGCTCGGAGGGCGACCCGTTGCGCTGCTGCGTTCCAAGCTGACGAGCGCCTGGGCACGTCAAGCCGACCGCACCGGAACGTGCACTCGGAACAGCGTCGACAGTAGCGGGTGCGACGTCTACGGAATCGTCACTGACTACCTCCCGAAGCCGATCGCGCTCATCGACTCCTCGGCGCGGCTTTCCGGGGTTGCCGACTACGAGCCCTTTGGCCACGTCAATCGCGTGACGAGCCCGGGGGATTCAGCACACCATCCGTACCAGAGTGGCGACCATCGCCTTCTCGGCTACTTCAATCAGCCGCCCGGAACGGGCCTCTCCGTGGACGTTCGTCCGAGGTTCGCCATCTTCAGCGCGGCGGGAACGACGACGGCCTACCTAGCCGACATCAACGAGGCGTCCATTGGCCAAGTCCATACGTCATCGGACAACCCCACCCAGGCAGCGGCGTGGACGGCGGTTCCCTCGACCGGAGTGTTCCGACTCGCGTTCAAACCGGGAGACGGCAATCCAGGAGGGCTCGACGGCATCGTCTCCGAGGGCTACGAGTACAGGCGGTACCAAACGGGAGCGACTGCTGCATGGCTGCCAATCAGGTTCCCGGGACAGTACTTCGATGGGGAGACGGATCTCTTTCAGAACTGGAACCGGTTTTATGATCCCAGCATCGGACGGTACCTAGAATCGGACCCGGTAATGCTCTACCCGGAAAAGATCTTGCCCATAACGCGCGAGGGCGGTCGTACTCTAGTCTACGCGTATGCATTGAACAATCCCGTGACGGAAGTTGATCCGAATGGACTCGACCCCCATGAGCTACTAAACGCCTGGGAGCGAATGATGATGGCTGGCCGGCCTGTGATGTCTGATCAAGATAAGGCCGCAGCTAAAAGTAAGGCATCGCTGAAAGCAGCTCAGAAAGACCAGGTTACAGCACATGACAACGCCTTCGATCGAAAAGAACCGTCCACGACAATATATAAAGAGGGCTCGACTGTCGACGAGAGCGGAAAGAGAACTACAGACTACTCCATTCCAGAGCCGAAGGCGGCAGAAAAATCAACTTACGACCATGCGGTGATTGTATCCGGCCCAAATGCGGTAGCGACAGAACATGCCCACGTAATCGAGCGCGGTGACTCGAGGGACGAACGACCGTCATCTCAAGACTATGACACGGCCACCGCCCCGACCAACAAACTGGATATGTATATTTTAACCTGGAAAGGTAACTTTGTAAAAATAGAAGCCGGGACCGGAAAAATGTCGGAATTGAATGCCGACCAAAGCGCATTCGTGCCCGTAAAATACACGCCATATGATCTCAAACGATAGAGTCAGGCTTGCGACTGTTTGCGTGTTGTCAGCAGTAGCACTGGGAGCCTCGGATGCAGGTCCGCGCGATTGTCTAGACGCAGAAAAGACAACCGCCAGTTATTATAGTGATGTTAACAAAATGTTTGCATCCTCTTGGTTGGCGAGAAGATTATGCCAGATCGGAGCGCCGTCCTTTCTGAATTGGAAATACGAAACCCAAGGTTTCATTGCTCGCTGCGAATATCTGGGGTCTCTGGACGACAGGGCCGTTGAGTTCCTCTTCGAGGAGCGTGATTGTTCGGTCGTGCGAAGAGATTGGGTCGACGGTGATGCACAGAATCAAAGAACGCAAAAGCGTCAGCTTAGGCGTCCATGCTCCGAAGCGGCTCGTAGACTAAGCACGTCCATGTCGAGTCCGCCTTTGTCTCGGGTGCGTGTAGACGGGGGGACAACGATCACTTCGGTGGACGGTCCGGACTGGTACGTCGAATGGGTCGACTCGAAGGGCCAACATTTCGCCCATGAGGAGGCTCGTGAGCAAACCGAACGCCGGTCGGAAGGGCCCGCTGCAGGCTGTCACTGGCTGTTGGAGCAGTTTGAGCAGGCAAACGAGAGGCGATAGGTGAGGTCCCTGCAAACGTTGGTCTGGATGCAGTGCCAGCCGCCGAAATGTTCGCGCTCAACCCTCGGAACCGCTAGTCCGCTCCCTCTCCGGCAGCAGCCGCGGATGCGCTCGCGGTCTGTCAGCGCGACATCGACGCAACAGGCTAGAACCAAACTATGTAAGCCAGCGAGTTATATAAGCAAAATGACTGGGGAACTAGGATTCGAACCTAGATAGCCAGATCCAGAATCTGGCGTCCTGCCGTTAGACGATTCCCCAAGACCTACGACTTCTTCGGCGTCGACTTCTTCTTCGGCGCCTTCGCCGG
>Ga0070665_100005053_pt1 | contig 13686 bp, 11 predicted proteins | sample KBSS13metaG_FD_65862 | JGI IMG/M metagenome (GOLD analysis project Ga0070665, IMG submission 65862) | Switchgrass rhizosphere microbial communities from Kellogg Biological Station, Michigan, USA - KBS S1-3 metaG | ecosystem: Host-associated > Plants > Roots > Rhizosphere > Soil ... | reverse complement strand
CAACACCAACCGCGACGCCGGGCAGACGGTCTTTCACATCCACCTGCACCTCATCGGCGGTCGCGGCCTGACCTGGCCACCCGGCTAACCCCCCCTATCTCAGCCTTTCACCTCCGTCTCAGAGGTTTCATCTCAGAGGTTCCGTCTCAGAGGTTTCGTCTCAGAGGTTCCGTCTCAGAGGTTTCGTCTCAGAGGTTCCGTCTCAGAGGTCCCGTCTCAGAGGTTCCGTCTCAGAGGTTCCGTCTCAGAGGTTTCGTCTCAGAGGTCCCGTCTCAGAGGTTTCGTCTCAGAGGTCCCGTCTCAGAGGTTTCGTCTCAGAGGTTCCGTCTCAGAGGTTACTAACCGACCCCTCGAGCCGCCCGTCTACATAGGTTGTCTACATAGCCTATGCGGATCACCCTCGTCACCGCGCTCGTCATGCAGGCCATCGGGGCAGGCCACTGTCATGGGTTCGACATCGTCGAGGTGACCGGCTACCCGACGGGGACGGTCTACCCGGCGCTGCGCCGGCTCGAGCGCGATGGGTATGTCACATCGCACTGGGAACCCGAACGCACAGCCACTCGCGAGGGACGTCCGGCGCGGCGCTACTACAAGCTGACGGCTTCAGGCGTGACGGCGCTGGATGCCGCGCTCCAGCTACTCCGCAGACTCGACGCCGCGTCGCGCCTGAACCTGGGGACCGTGTGACGCCGCTGCGCTTTGCGCTGGGTCTCGTCCGCACCGCCGCCCACCTCGTGCCGCGCTGGCAGCGCGGCGACTGGCAGCGCGAGTGGAGCGCGGAGCTGCACCACCACGCGATGGACGCCCCGGAGCCGCGCCGCATCGTTCAACAATCCACCGGCGCGATCGCCGACGCCGTGTATCTGAGGAGTCAAGCCTTGCAACTCGATCTGTTCGTCCACGATCTCGCCCTGGCCTGCCGCAATGCGTTCCGCCGCCCGGGCTTCACGCTGCTCGTGGTTCTCACGCTGGCGCTCGGCATCGGCGTCAACAGCGCGGTGTTCGCGCTGCTCGACAGCGTCCTGTTGCGCCCGCTCCCCTATCGCGATCCGTCGCGTCTGGTATTCATCTGGCAAACGCTGCCGGCAAAAAATGTCATGGAGCTCGAAGCCACGCCGTACGATCTCGAAGCCTGGCGCGGCCTTCGCGGCATCTCCGAGCTCGCCATGGCAAAGCCGGACACCTATACGCTGACCGGCGACGACAACCCGGAGCGTGTGCGCGGCTCGCGCGTCACCGCCTCGATGATGCCGCTACTCGGCATCGCACCGCGCATCGGCCGGGCGTTCACCGAGGCCGAAGATCTCGACGGCACGGCACCGGTCGCCATCGTCAGCGATCGGCTCTGGCGGCGGCGGTTCGGCGCCGACGCGGACGTGATCGGACAGACCATTCAGGTCGACGGCAAACCGCGCGAAATCGTCGGAGTGATGCCGGCCGGCGCGTCATTGCCGGGACCGCTGGCCGAAGACAGCGAGCTCTGGCTGCCGGCTCGCCTGTCGCCGTCCGAGCGCACGAACGAAGACAGCCACAACTATCGATTCCTCGGAAGGCTGGCGCCAGGGACGACGCTGGAGCAGGCGTCGAGCGAGCTCGAGGTGTTCGCGGCGCGCATCGCCAGCCAACGGCCGTCGCACCGGCTGATCGGCGCGCGGCTGGTACCAATCGCCGAGCAAACCGTCCACGCCATCAAGCCGGCCCTGCTGCTGATCGCGGGGAGCGTCGGGTTGCTGCTGCTCGTGGCCAGCGCCAACGCCTCGACGCTGCTGCTGGCTCGCGCCTCCAACCGGCGCCACGAGCTCGCGGTACGAACGGCGCTGGGCGCCACGCGCGGCCGGCTCTTTTCGCTCGCCGTCGCCGAGTCGCTCGTGTTCGCATCGCTCGGCGGTCTCGCGGGCCTGTTGCTCGGCGGATGGGCGCTGCGCGCGGTGCTGCCGCTGTTTGCCGGCGCACTTCCCGCGGCCATCGCCATCGACATCGACGCCCGTGTCGCCGTCTTCACCGCCGCGGTCTCCGCTGTGCTCGGCGTGCTGTTCGGCGTGGTCGTCACGCTGCACCGGCCGGACGGCCGGCTCATCGACGTCCTCAAAGCATCGGGGCGCACCATCTCGGACGCGGGCGGCCGCTCCCGCGGCGCGCTCGTGATTGCGCAAGTCGCGCTGGCCGTCGTCCTGCTGTCGGCAGCCGGACTGATGGTGAGCAGCGTGGTCAAGCTCTCGCGTGTGCGTCCGGGCTTCGACGCGGACCACCTGTTGACGTTCAAACTGGCACTTGCCGGCTCGACGTACGATGCGGCGCCGTCGCGGATCGCGTTCACTGCGAACCTGCTGGCGCGGCTCGAGGCGATCCCCGGCGTGCGCCACGCCTCGATCGCCACCATGGTCCCGTTCGGAGGAGCACGCGGCGCGAATTCGTTCAGCATCGAAGGCCGGCCGCGAAAACCGGGCGAGCTGCAGATTGCCGATCAGCGCGAAGTGTCGCCGAACTACTTCCAGACCATGAACATGCCGCTGGTCGAGGGCCGGCTGTTCCAGATGACCGACGACAGCCGCGGCGAACCGGTCGTCATCATCAATCGTACGCTGGCGAAGCAGTATTGGCCGAACGGAGACGCGATCGACCGCCGCGTTCGCGTCGGCCTCGATCCGAATCCCTGGCTCCGCATCGTCGGCATCGTGGAAGACGTACGGCACGTGTCGCTGACCCGCGACGCCGTCACCGAGATGTACCGGCCGATCGCGCAGACGGCCGCGCCGCTCTTCACGCTGGCCATCAGAACCTCGGGCGATCCCGCAGCGCTGACGCCGGCGGCCCGGGCTGCCGTGCACGCCATCGATCCCAACCTGCCGATCTACGACGTCAGAACGATGGAGGATCGCATCGCGGGATCGTTCGCGCAGACACGCGGCACGATGCTGTTGCTGCTGGTGACGGCGGTCCTGGCTGCCGCGCTCTCCGGCGTCGCCATCTACGGCTCGATCTGGTACGCCGTCAGCCAGCGCATCCCCGAGATTGGTCTGCGCCTGGCGCTCGGCGCGAGCCGCGCGTCCGTGTTCGCCGACGTGCTGCGACGAGCGGTGACGCTGACCGGGATCGGCGCGCTCGTCGGCGTGGCCGGCGCCGTGGCCGGCAGCCGCGCCATCGCCGGGTTATTGTTCGAGACGAGAGCGACCGATCCAGCGACGCTGACGACGGTCGTGCTCGCGACGCTTGGAGTGGCGATCGCCGCCGGCATCGTCCCCGCGCGTCGCGCGATGCGCGTCGACCCGATGATCGCGCTCAGAGCGGATTAGCATTTTCGTCAGTAGTGCGGGCAGGCCTGAAGGCCTGCACTACTGGAGAGACGCTACCGGCACGCTTCCGCGTCCATTTCCTCTCGATCGGTCCTGGCCAGGAGATACGTGCCTTTGCGCGACGGCCGGTCCAGGAAAAACTCAACCGCCCGATAGCCGCGCGCGAAATAGGTCGTGAAGATCGCGCGCGTCTGCATGCGCCACGCCAGAGCGAGGGTGGGGTTCTGCGCGAGCATCTCGGTGAACCCTGTCGGAATCTCCACCGCCAGGCGCGGAGCATCGAGCGTCAAATCGACGTCGCCGCACTCGAACCATTCACCAGCGGGTACGAGACCGTTGACCCTGCGGGCGTCGACGATGCTGTGGTCGCGGAGAATCATCGACGGTCTGGCCGCCGCCTCGGGATCGCGGGCTTCCCGCGCGGCAAGGCGGCGCTCGACATGCGGCTTTCGAATCCACCAGTCGGCCACGAATCGATCCGTCGGCAGGCCCGCGTGCAGCGGGCTCGTCGACAGGCCGTAGATGTTCTCCGCGTATTCAGAGACGACGACGCCGAGCTTCGAGAAGTTGAGGTGCGCGTTCATCGCCTGCAGCGGATCGTAGGTCCACTGCACGAGATCAAGCCCCATGCTGAGCGCGCGCTCGCGCTGGAGCAGTTTCAGCTCGTAGCCGAGCCCCGCGCTTCGGTGCGACGACACCACGCCGGCCATGTGCGACCACTGCGTTGCCTTGCCGTCCTTGATTCCGGGCAGCGAGTAGACGAACCCGACCATCCGGTCGCCGTCGAACGCGCCGATCAGGATGCCGCCGCTGTGAACCGACACCGCAAGAATCGACACGGGCACCACGTCGTCGTACACCGGACCCCAGATCTGGCGTTCGAGATCGACGACGAGCGCGAAATCCTCGAGGGTGGTGAGATCGCGGAAGGTCACGGACATCAATTGGGGAATCTGGTAATTGGGTAATTGGGTAATTGGGTAATTGAGTAATTGGGTAATTGGGTAATTGGGTAATTGAGTAATCGGGCAATGATTGGCGCCGCGTTCGGCCTACCAGATTACCCGATTACCCGATTACCCAATTACCAGATTACCCAATTACCAGATTACCCAATTACCCGATTACTCAATCAAGAGAGCCGGGAGTTCGCGCAGCGATCTGATCACCGGCACTCGATGATCCGCGGCAACCGCCGCGGGAGCGGCGGCGTCGCCGCGGTTGAGGAGAACTGCTCGCATGCCGACTCCCAGAGCGCCTTCGACGTCGTGCTTCAGGCTGTCGCCGACCATCACGGCTTCTTCCGCCGGCACGCTGAGCAGCTGCAGCGCCGCCGAGAAGATGCTCGGGTGCGGCTTCATTCGCCCGTGGTCGGAAGACGACACGGTCGCGGTGATCAGCCCCTGGAGTTCGAAATGCGATTGGAACGAAGCCAGGCACCGGTGGGTATTCGAGATCAGGCCGATGCGCAATCCGTCCCGGGCCAGCCGTTGAAGGACTTGCGGCACATCGTCGTACATCTCGAAGTGCTGGCACGCGGCCCACTCGTCATAAATCTCCCGCGAGCAGGCGTCGACGCTCGGTCCGGAGCCGCCCATCTGTTCGATGATGTGGTTCGTGTATGCGATGAAAATCTCGGGGTCGTAGACATCGTCGGGACTGTTGAGGAGCGGCGCGGCGCTGGCGACGCCGGCCTCGAACTTCGAGGCGTCCACGTCCATCCCGTGGCGCGCGCAGAACGCCTGATACCCTTCTCCGCGAAATGTCGGACCCGGGTAGATCAGCGTGAAGTCGACGTCGAAGAGGACCGCCTTTATTGACACGCAAAAATTACCCGATTACTCGATTAACCAATTACCCAATGGAGCGCTCCTCGTAGGGCCCGGCGATGACGATGGTCGCGCGGTCCGGATCCAGCAGCCGCCGCGCGGCGTCGTTCACCTGTTCGAGTGTGACGGCGCGCAGGAGATCGGGCAACCGTGCGTCGTAATCGAGACCCAGACCGAAGAACTGCTCGACCTGCAGAAAATTCGCGATGGCCGCGTTGGTTTCGAGCGAGCGCGGAATCGATCCGATCAGGTATTGGCGGGATTCGTCGAGTTCCTTCTCCGTCAACCCTTCGCGGACAAGGCGGACGATTTCCTCATCGATCGAGGCAACCGCTCGATCCACGTTCGCGGGGCTGACGCCGGCGCGAATGGTCAGCGGCCCGGGCGCGATGTTCGCGTCGAGCGCGCTCGAGACGTAATAGGCCATCCCCTGGCGCTCGCGAATGCTGTCGCCGAGGCGGCCGCCGATGGCGTACTGTCCGAACGCGACGTTCATGAGCCAGCATGCGTAGTACGCCGGATCGTTGCGCGCGATCGCAATGAAGCCGTAAGCAATATCCGCCTGCGCCTTGTTCATCATCGGAATGACGACTCGACGACGTTCGGTCGCGGCGGGCACGGCTGACACACGCATCGCCGTCGGCGCCGGCTTTTTCCAGTCCCGGAACACTCGCGCGACGGCGTCTCCCGCGTGGACGGGATCGACGTCGCCGACGATCGCCAGCGTCAATTCACTCGGCGCAAAACGATCGGCGTGGAGCTTCAGCAGCTGGTCGCGGGAAAACTGCTCGACGAGGTCGATCGTTCCCTTGGTCTGGCGGCCGTACGGATGACCGTCGGGATACAGCAGGGCCATCAGCGATTCGGACGCGCGGATCGCCGGGTTGTCATCGTCCTGCCGGATCGACGTGATGATCTCGCCCTTGCGCGTGGCGATCTCGTCCCCGGGCAGCGACGGCGACATCACGATGTCGGCGAGGAGCGACAGAACCGCTTCGAAGTCTTCAGAAAGGCAGCGGCAGCCAATCGAGAAGAGGTGGCGGGTGATGATGATCGTCAGGGTGATGCCGCGGCTGTCCAGTTCCTCGGAGATGCCGGCGGCGGAGCGCGTCGCGGTGCCGCGATCGATGACACGCGAGAGCAGCCACGTCTGGCCGGGCATGCCGGCGGGATCGACGATCGATCCCGCGCGCATCGAAAAACTGATGGCTACCGCCGGGGTCGTCGTGGCCTGCTTCACCAGCAGCGTCACGCCGTTGTCGAGCGTGGTGCGGACAGGGTTCAGGCTCATTGCGGCTCGAACCAGCCGACCGTGCGGTTCGATGGCGCGAGAATCGCCCGCGCCGCGGTTGCGACTTCGTCGAGGGTGACGGCGGCGATGCGCCCGGGCGCCTCCGCGAAGAGATCGACGCTGCCGATGGTCTCGTAGTAGCCGAGCTGATGAGCGATGTTGGTGACACTGTCGTTGTCAAAGACGAGGCGCGCGCGCAGCTGAGCCTTTGCCTTTGCGAGCTCGGCCTCCGTGACGCCGTTCCGCTCGACATCGGCAAGAGCTTCGAGCAAAGCGGCCTCCGCGGACGCCAGCGTCGCGCCCTCGTTCACCGTCACCGACATGGTGTAGAGGAACGGGTCTTCCGTGGGGGCCAGGCTGCCCGATACCGACGAGGCGAGCCCCCGGTCGACGAGCGCGACGTAGAGCCTCGCGCTGCGCTGCGGCGGCGGCACTCGGAAACTGGACCAGAGATTCAGTCCCTTGGCCCCGGTCAGCACGGCATCGAGAATCAGCAGCGGATAAAAGTTCGGGTCGGTCGCCGACGGTGCGTGGTAGCCGAACTTCAGGTACGCGGTGGTGGCTTCCTGCCTGAGGGTCAGCCGACGCTCGCCGGTCTGCGGCGGCTCGACGGTCCGCAGGCGCTCGATCGCCGGGCCCGGCTGAATGGCGCCGAAATGGTGCTCGACGCGGCGCAGCGCCTCGTCCGTGTCCACATCGCCGACGATCACGAGGGTCGCGTTGTTCGGCACATAAAAACGCCGGTAGTACCCGTACAGATCGTCGCGGGTCATCGTCTGCAAATCCGGCAGCCAGCCGATCGTCGGGTGGCCGTAGGGATGCGCCTTGAACGCGGTCGCCGTGACTTCCTGATCCAGCAGCTGATCGGGATCGTTCTCGCCGCCCTGCAGCTCGGAGATGATGACGGTGCGCTCGGAATCGCAGTCGTCAGGGTGATACAGGCAGCTCGCCATGCGCTCCGACTCGATGAACAGCATGCGGTCGAGCGCGGCGCTCATCGCGGTCTCGAGATATGTCGTCTGGTCGATCCAGGTGTAGCCGTTCCAGGCGCCCCCGTACTTCTCGATGATGCCCTTCACCTGGTCCCGCGGGATGTTGGTGGTGCCCTTGAAATTCATGTGCTCGCACCAGTGCGAGACGCCGGTGAGGCCGGGGCGTTCGTCCTTCGAGCCGACCTTGTACCAGCACCAGACCGACGCCAGCGGCGCCGTATGCTCCTCCTGGATCAACACTTTGAGACCGTTGTCGAGCCGCGTCGCGCGCATCGGATCATTATAGAATCGGAAGATACCCAGATGCCCGAGTGGAAAGACACCGTCAACCTGCCTCGCACCGACTTCCCGATGAAGGCCAACCTCCCGACCAGCGAACCGGAAACGCTGGCGCGGTGGGACGCGATGGATCTGTACGGAAAGATTCGTGAGCGCCGGAAAGGGGCGCCGAAGTTCGTCCTGCACGATGGTCCGCCGTACGCCAACGGGAACATCCACATGGGCACGGCGCTCAACAAGATTCTCAAGGAACTGGTCGTCAAGTCGCGCTCGATGGCGGGCTTCGACGCGCCGTACCTCGTGGGCTACGACTGCCATGGCCTGCCCATCGAGCTGAGGGTCGATCGCGAGCTCGGACCGAAGAAGCGCGAGATGTCGGTGGCCGATTTCTGCCGCGCGTGCCGGGCGTATGCCGAGCGCTACATCGGCACGATGACCGAGCAGTTCGAGCGGCTGGGGATCCTCGGCACCTGGGACGCGCCGTACCTGACGATGAACTTCAAGTATCAGGCATCGATCGCGCGCGCCTTCGGGAAGTTCGTCGAGCAAGGGCTCGTCTACAAGGGCAAGAAGCCGGTCCACTGGTGCATCCACTGCCGGACGGCGCTCGCCGAGGCGGAAGTCGAGTACGAGGATCACACGTCGCCGTCGATCTATGTCGAGTTCGCGCTGGCGCCCGAGAGCGTCGACGAGCTCACGAGACGCGTACCTGCGCTCGCCGGACGCGCGGTCTCTGTGCTGATCTGGACCACCACCCCCTGGACCATCCCGTCGAACCTGGCGATCGCGTTTCACCCGGAGTTCGACTACGCGGCGTATGAGGTGGACGGACGCGCGGTGATCGTGGCCGAAGCGCTCGCCTCGAAAGTCGCGGCGGCCGCGGGGAAAACGTTCGGCGATCCGGTCGCGAGGATGAAAGGCGCCGAGCTCGAGCACATCCGGTTTCAGCACCCGCTCTACGCGCGAACGTCCCTCGGCGTGCTCGGCGACTACGTGACGCTCGAGGCCGGCACGGGCGCCGTGCACACGGCGCCGGGTCACGGCGCGGACGACTTCGCGACCGGCATGCGGTACGGTCTGGAAATCTACGCGCCGATCGGGCCGGCGGGTCATTTCCTGGACACCGTGGAGCTGTTCGGCGGCCAACGTGTGTTCGACGCGAATCCGAAAGTCGAAGAGGCGCTCAAGGCGCGGGGCCGCCTGTGGCACCGGGAGGCGTTCGCCCACACGTACCCGCACTGCTGGCGCTGCCACAACCCGGTCATTTTCCTGGCGACGTCCCAGTGGTTCATCGCGCTCGATGGAGTCCGGCTAAAGCCGGACACTACCGAAGAAGCGGGCAATGATTCCCGTACCGGTAGTGTCCGGCTTCAGCCGGACAGTGGTAACGGTAGCCATCAGGCGGACCCCGGGCACTCGCTTCGCGAGGCGGCGATCGACGCCATCGATCACAAGGTCCGATGGATCCCGACGTGGGGACACGACCGGATGTACAACATGGTCGCCCACCGCCCCGACTGGTGCATCTCACGCCAGCGCGTGTGGGGCGTGCCGATTCCCGCGGTCGACTGCACGAAATGCGGTGAGGCGATCACGTCGCCCGCGTTGGTCGAGAAGACCGCCGGCGTGTTCGATCAGTACGGCGCTGATGCGTGGTACGAACGGCCGACCGAGGAATTCATCCCCGAAGGCCTCGCCTGCCCCTCCTGCGGCGGCACCTCCTTCGAGCGGGAGATGAACATTCTCGACGTGTGGTTCGATTCCGGATCCAGCCATGAGGCCGTCCTCTCGGTCAGCCCCGATCTCACGTGGCCCGCAGACATGTACCTCGAGGGGAGCGACCAGCATCGGGGATGGTTCCAGAGCTCACTGCTGGTGGGGCTCGGCACGCGCGGACGTCCGCCGTTCAAGCAAATCCTGACGCACGGGTTCCTGATCGACGTCGACGGCAAGAAGATGTCGAAGTCGATCGGCAACACGATCCTGCCGCAGGACGTGATCAAGGAGAGCGGCGCCGACATCATCCGGCTCTGGACCGCAATGAGCGACTACCGCGAGGAGATCCGGGTCGGCAAGGAGATTCTGGCGCGCGTATCCGAGGCGTACCGCAAGCTGCGGAACACGATGCGCTATCTGCTCGCCAACCTGTACGATTTCGATCCGGCGACCGATCTCGTGCCGATCGCGAGACTGGAAGAAGTCGACCGCTACATCCTCGCCCGCTACGGCGAGGTGGCGCGCAAAATCCTGCACGACTACGAGGAATACGAGTACGGGCCGATCTCGCAAGCGCTCACGCAGTTCGCTACCGTCGACCTGAGCGCGTTCTACAACGACATCTCGAAGGATCGCCTCTACACCTTTGCGCCGCGGTCGCCCGAGCGTCGATCGGCGCAGACCGCGATGTACTTGATGGCGGATGGGCTCACGCGCCTGGTGGCGCCGATCCTCTCCTTCACGGCCGACGAGCTCTGGCGCCACATGCCGGGCGCACGCGAGGAGTCGGTGCACATGGCTGTGTTTCCAGCGCGATCCGATCTCGAGGCGCTCGCCGACGAGCCGCTCGTGGTGCGCTGGAACACGCTCTTCGCGCTGCGCGAGCGGGTGCTCGCCGAAATCGAGCCGCTGCGCAAGAGCAAGCAGATCGGCAGCTCGCTCCAGGCGAAGGTCGTGATCTCGGCCACGACGAAGGAGCTGCCGCTTCTCGAACAGTACATCAAGCAGTTACCGATGCTGTTCATCGTGTCTGAAGTCGAGCTGCGGCCGGCGCCAACCGACGTCGAAGCCGCCGCCGAAGCCATGCCGCGCGTCACGATCGAACGGGCTGGCGGTGTGAAGTGCGAGCGCTGCTGGCGGTATGTGCCGGCCGTGTCGACCGAGGCGGCCACGCTGGGATTGTGCGATCGGTGCCAGGAAGCGCTGAATGGATAACGCGCTCGAGGAGATCGCCCCGAATGAGAAAGCGGCGGCGCCCCCGCCGCAGCGGCTGATCGAGTTCGTGCTGCCGATGGTGATCGTCGCCGTCGATCAGGCGACCAAGGCGATGGTCCGCGCGTCGGTGCCGATTCACGACAGCGTGACGGTGATCCCGGGATTCTTCAACATCACCCACGCGTTGAACAGCGGGGCCGCGTTCGGGATCCTCGACGGTGCCAGCTTTCCGTACAAAACCGTCGTGATCGCCGTCATCGCCACCGCGGCGCTGATCGGCGTGGGGATGTACGCGGCGAGCCTGTCGCACCATCAGCTGATCGCGCGCATCGGGCTGGCGCTGATCGTCGGCGGCGCGGCCGGCAATTTGATCGACCGCGTGCTCGCCGGCTCGGTCGTCGACTTCGCCGACTTCTACCTGGGCACGCACCATTTCTGGGCGTTCAACGTCGCCGACTCCGCGATTTCCGTCGGCGTGACGATGTTGATTCTGGATATGCTCATCACAGGACCGCATGTACCCAAGACTGTTTGAGCTCGGGCCGATTACCGTCTACACGTACGGCCTGCTGCTCGCGGCCGCGTATCTGCTGGGCCTGAAGCTCGCCATGGTGCGCGCCAAGGCGCGCGGCCTCGACGCCAACCGGGTGCTCGATCTCGGGATCTACATCATCATCAGCGCGCTCCTCGGCGCCAAGCTCCTGCTGCTGGTCACCGACTTCAAGACGTTCACGGCCAACCCGCGCGAACTGCTGACGCTCGCCCGCTCCGGGGGCGTGTTCTACGGCGGGCTGATCCTCGCGGTGGCCGTTGCGCTGTTCTACATCCGGAAAGTCGGGCTGCCGCTCTGGACGACGACCGACGTGTTTGCGCCGGGCATCGCGCTCGGCCACGTGGTGGGACGTTTCGGCTGCCTGTTCGCCGGCTGCTGCTATGGCAAGCCGACCACGCTGCCATGGGGGATCACGTTCAAAGATCCGTTCGCGGCGGCGAATGTCGGAACTCCGCTCAACGTGCCGCTGCATCCCACGCAGCTCTATGAAGCCGGCGCGGAGCTGCTGATTCTCGGCGTCCTGCTCTTCACCGAGAAAAAGGGGCGGCCGTTCGCCGGACGGACGTTCTGGCTCTACATGCTGCTCTACGCGATCTCGCGATTCATCATCGAGTTCTACCGCGGTGACGATCGCGGCATGGTGTTCGGGTTCTCGACGTCCCAGTTCATCTCGATCCTGCTCACGCCGCTGGCGATTGTCATGCTCGCCTACCTGTCGCGCGTCACGACACCTGAACCAAAGCGCGCCAGGAAAGCCGCGTAGTCGTCTGTCGGGACTGCATGCCGACACAGACTCTCCGTGTTCCGGCCGAGAGCGAGGACACGCGTCTCGATCGGTTTCTTGCCACCGCGCTGAGCCTGTCGCGGTCGCAGCTGCAACGGCTGATCAAAGAGGGATCGGTCCTCGTTGCCGGGCGCGCAGCGAAGGCGAATCAGCCGGTCAAGCCGGGGCAGGAGATCTCGATCGACGTTCCCGAGCCGATCGAAGCGGCGCCCGCTCCCGAGGACCTGCCGCTGCCGATCGTCTACCAGGACAAGGATCTGATCGTCGTCGACAAGCCGGCCGGAATGGTCGTCCACCCGGCCGCCGGGCACGAGAGCGGCACCATGGTGAACGCGCTTCTGCATCACGTCGACGATCTCAGCGGCATCGGCGGCGAGAAGCGTCCCGGCATCGTCCATCGGCTCGACAAAGGCACATCGGGGCTGATGGTCGTCGCGAAACACGATCGGGCGCACGAAGAGCTCGCCAGGCAATTTGCCCAGCGTGAGGTCGAGAAAGAGTACATCGCGCTGTGCTGGGGCGAGGTGATGGCCGGCCGCCGCATCGACGCGCCAATCGGCCGCGACCCGTCGAACCGGAAGAAGATGGCGTCGGAATCGGCTCGTCTGCGGCGAACCCGCGCTGCCGTGACCCGCGTCGTTCGCGCGGAACACTTCGGCCGCGTGCTGACGCTGGCGCAAGTGGCCATTCACACCGGCCGGACGCATCAGATTCGAGTGCACCTGAGCGCCATCGGCCATCCGATCGTCGGCGACGCGCTCTATGGCGGCGTGCACCGCCGCGTGCCCGGAGACATCCGCGCGGTCGCTCATCTCGATCGGCCGTTTCTCCACGCCGCGCGCCTGGTCTTTGCCCATCCCGAGGACGGGCGACGCATGGAATTCCTGAGCGCGATGCCCGCCGATCTGCAGAAAGTCCTCGACGAGCTGCGCGCGAGCTTCAACCCCGCGGTGCATGAAACATGAGATTTCAGAGTTCAGATTTCAGATTCAAGATTCAAAGTCTCAAGCAATCCGAAATCCAATCTGAACTCTGAATTCTTAAACCTGAAATCTCTGGTCATGTATGGATACTGTTTTCAAAGGCAGGGTGTTCTCCGTCGAAACCGGCACGCGCCGCTTCCCGAACGGCCAGGAGCACCGCGTCGAGATCGTCCGGCACTCGGCGTCGGTCGTGCTGATTCCGTTCGACGCGGACGGTCGGGTGGTGATCATCAAGCAGTACCGCGCGCCTCTCGATCGGGAGATGTGGGAGTTTCCGGCGGGCCGGCTGGACGAGGGGGAATCGGCGGACCAGGCCGCGCGTCGCGAATGCGAGGAAGAGATCGGATTGGTCCCGCATCGGGTTGAGCGCGTTCGCGGGCTTTATCCGGCTCCGGGTTTCTGCGACGAAGAGCTGATCTTCTTCCGCGTGTCGGATCTCCGCAAGCCCGCTGCCGGCTCGACGCACAAGCCGGATGAAGACGAAGACATCACGACCAAAGTCATTTCGATCGCAGAGGCTCGCGCGATGGTCGAGCGCGGCGAGATCATCGACCTGAAAACCGCCTACGCGCTGACGCTGATCTGAATCTTTCGAAACGCAGGGCTGAAGCCCTGCGCTACACCTGATAATCTCAAGTGGCGCACACAGCTGACAATCTCGAGTGGCGCACGCTTTCAGGCGTGCGATCCATGCGCGCTTCGAGCGGCTTCTTCGATCGTCGCAACGTGGATCGCGACCGTGTCCTCG
>Ga0070665_100005052_pt1 | contig 13691 bp, 13 predicted proteins | sample KBSS13metaG_FD_65862 | JGI IMG/M metagenome (GOLD analysis project Ga0070665, IMG submission 65862) | Switchgrass rhizosphere microbial communities from Kellogg Biological Station, Michigan, USA - KBS S1-3 metaG | ecosystem: Host-associated > Plants > Roots > Rhizosphere > Soil ... | reverse complement strand
ATGGAGGTTCGACGAGTTTCACGTTGGTATTCCTTTGAGTGGTGTACGGAGCGCATCTCGAACGGAGGATCGCGGCTTACGCGAAATTGTCGCTGCAGATCGGCTGATAGAGGGCGTCGACGCGCGGCGGCGCGCCAGGCACGCTGGTCAGATACGTCGGCGTGCTGGCGCATCGCGCCTCGACGAACGCGCTCAGGATCGCCAGCGCCATGTCGGCATGGCGAGTCTCGATCGGTTGATCCAGCCAATCCGGCAGCTCGCGGTGGCGTGACAGTGTGCAGTGCCATTCGCCTCCGTCGTAGGCCAGGCGGCGGATCTGCCATTGCGGCAATTCCAGATCGATCAACGCCAGCGCGGCGTCGGTCCACGCCTGCGACTGAATCAGCCGCTCGATGCCGGCGGCTTTGGCGCTGCGTTCGGAAGGAAAGCGCCGGCAGGTTTCGTTCACGACATCAGAGAGAAAGTCGGCCGTGACGCCGCAGGCATTGCGTAGCCGGTCGGTGAGGGTGGTGGGAATGGTCTGTTCCAGGAGTATCGACATGGCGGATCTCGCTGTTGGCGCGGCCAATATGGCGGCCGCACCGGGAGAATTGGCCAGAGCGTCATTTGAAAACGAGGGGAAGCGAGAGGCGAAGAAATAGGCATTTCATAAGAAGGTAGATTTAGGGGCGGCACCCTCCCTCGTCGTCCCTGCGCACGCAGGGACCCATAGCCACCGGCAGGTGTTTTGCGGATGCCGTTGGCCGTTTGGCCTTATCGCGAGAGCCACGCGGTATGGGTTCCTGCGTTCGCAGGAACGACGGCGGAGGCGATCTCACGGCGGCGCCGACCTTTATGGGATTCCTATAACGTCGGCATTGCTTCCGTCTCGAAAACCTATGCGCCCGGTGGCACTTCAGCCTGGCAAAACGCGAAAGCCGTCCATCGGCTCGCGGCCACGACGCACAGGAACATTCCCATGCTGGACATTCTTATGCTGGCGCTCGCTTTCGGCTTCTTCGTCGCAGGCATCGGCTACGCCTATGCCTGCGAACGGCTGTGAGGGAGCAAGACCATGATCTTCGACTATTCGCTCGCCGGCCTCGTCTCACTCGGCCTGCTGTTCTACCTGACCTACGCCCTGCTGCGGCCGGAACGTTTTTGAGCGCGCCATGATCACGCTGGCGCAAGTCGTCCTGGCGTTCGTCGTTACCTCGGCGCTGCTGATCGCGCTCGTTCACCTGCTGCTGCCTGCCAAGAAGAAAAAAGGTTTTCGGCCATGACCGTCATCGGATGGATTCAAATCTTTCTGTACTGCGCCATCGTCGTCGCGCTCGTAAAGCCGTTGGGCTGGTACATGGCCCGCGTCTTTAGCGGCGAAGCGACCTTCCTCTCGCCGGTCCTGCGCCCGGTGGAGCGTGGGCTCTACTGGGTCGGCGGCGTCGACGAGAAGCGCGAGCAGCATTGGCTGACCTACACGGTCGCCATGCTGTTGTTCCACGTCGGCGGCTTCCTCATCATCTATGGCCTGATGCGGCTGCAGGCGGCATTGCCGTTCAATCCCGCGGATCAATCGGCCGTCGCGCCGGATCTGTCCTTCAACACGGCGATCTCGTTCCTCACCAACACCAACTGGCAGAACTACGGCGGTGAGAGCACGCTGTCATACCTCGTGCAGATGCTTGGGCTGACGCACCAGAATTTCCTCTCCGCCGCGACCGGCATCGCGCTGGCGGTGGCGCTGATCCGCGGCTTCTCCCGCTCGTCGATGCGCACCATCGGCAATTTCTGGGTCGATGTGACGCGCTGCACGCTTTATGTCCTGCTGCCGATCTGCATCGTCTACACGCTGTTCCTGGTCTGGCAGGGCATGCCGCAGACGCTTGGCGCCTATGTCGACGCCACCACGCTGGAAGGCGCCCAGCAGACCATCGCGGTCGGCCCCGTCGCCTCGCAGGTCGCGATCAAAATGCTGGGCACCAATGGCGGCGGCTTCTTCAACGCCAATGCGGCGCATCCCTTCGAGAATCCCACCGCGCTATCGAACTTCGTGCAGATGATCTCGATCTTCGCGCTGGGTGCGGCGATGACCAACGTGTTCGGCCGCATGGTCGGCAACCAGCGGCAGGGCTGGGCGATCTTCGCCGTGATGGGTGTGCTGTTCGTTGCCGGCGTCGCCGTGACTTATTGGGCCGAAGCCCATGGCACCTCGATCCTGACGAGCCTCGGGCTGACCGGCGGCAACATGGAAGGCAAGGAAGTCCGCTTCGGCATCGTCGCGTCCTCGCTCTTCGCTGTCGTCACCACGGCGGCGTCCTGCGGCGCGGTCAATGCCATGCATGACAGCTTCACTGCGCTCGGCGGCATGATCCCGCTGATCAACATGCAGCTCGGCGAGATCATCGTCGGCGGCGTCGGCGCCGGCCTCTATGGCATGCTGCTGTTCGTCGTGCTGGCGATCTTCGTCGCCGGCCTGATGGTCGGTCGCACCCCGGAATATGTCGGCAAGAAGATCGAGGCCCGCGAGGTCAAGATGGCGATGCTGGCGATCCTGGTGCTGCCGCTGATGTATCTCGGCTGGACCGCGGTCGCTGTCGTACTGCCCTCGGCGGTGGCGTCGATGGCCAATGCCGGCCCGCACGGTTTCACCGAGGTGCTGTACGCCTTCACCTCGGCGACCGGAAATAACGGCTCGGCCTTCGGCGGCCTGACCGGCAATACTTTCTTCTACAATCTGACGCTCGCCGCTTCGATGTTCGTCGGCCGCTTCTTCATGATCGTGCCGGCCATGGCGATGGCGGGCTCGCTCGCCGCCAAGAAATCGATCCCGCCGTCGGCCGGCACGCTGCCGACCACCGGCGGCCTGTTCGTTGGTCTCGTTGTCGGCGTGATACTCATCATCGGCGGGCTGACGTTCTTCCCGGCGCTGGCGCTCGGGCCGATTGTCGAGCACCTCGCGATGAACGCCAACACCCTGTTCTGATCGAAGCCACCAGGAGTTACGTCCATGGAAACCATGAAACTGCAGAAAAAGACCACGGCTTCGGCAATGCTCGATCCCAAGATCGTGGTGCCCGCGATCCGCGCGGCATTCGTAAAGCTTGATCCGCGGCTGATGATCAAGAATCCGGTGATGTTTGTGGTCGAAATCGTCGCCGCGCTCACCACCGTGATCTTCCTGCGCAACCTGGTGACGGGCGGCGAGGGGCTCGCCTTCACCTTCCAGATCATCCTGTGGCTGTGGTTCACGGTGCTGTTCGCCAATTTCGCGGAAGCCGTCGCCGAGGGCCGCGGCAAGGCGCAGGCGGAGTCCTTGAAGAAGACCCGCACTGAGAGCCAGGCCAAGCTGCTTACCGGCACGGACAAGACGTATCGTCTGGTACCCGGCACCGCGCTCAAGGTCGGCGACGTCGTCCTGGTCGAGGCCGGCGACAACATCCCGTCCGATGGTGAGGTGATCGAAGGTGTTGCCTCCGTCAACGAGGCCGCGATCACGGGCGAATCCGCGCCGGTCATTCGCGAATCCGGCGGCGACCGTTCGGCGGTGACCGGCGGCACGCAGGTATTGTCTGACTGGATCCGCGTCCGCATCACCGCAGCACAGGGTTCGACGTTCATCGACCGCATGATCAAGCTGGTGGAGGGCGCCGAACGGCAAAAGACGCCGAACGAGATCGCGCTCAACATCCTGCTCGCCGGCCTGACTATCATCTTTGTATTCGCGACCGTCACGATCCCGAGCTACGCGGCCTATGCCGGCGGTTCGATCTCGGTGATCGTACTGGTGGCGTTGTTCGTGACGTTGATCCCGACTACCATCGGCGCGCTGCTGTCGGCCATCGGTATTGCCGGCATGGACCGGCTGGTTCGCTTCAACGTACTGGCGATGTCTGGCCGCGCGGTTGAGGCGGCCGGCGACGTCGATACGCTATTGCTGGACAAGACCGGCACCATCACGCTTGGCAACCGCCAGGCGACGGCGTTCCGCGCTGTGCGCGGCGTCACCGAGCAGGAGCTGGCGGACGCGGCGCAACTGGCGTCGCTGGCGGACGAAACACCGGAAGGCCGCTCGATCGTCGTGCTGGCCAAGGAGCAATACGGCATCCGCGGCCGTGACATGAAGGAGCTTTCGGCGACCTTTGTGCCTTTCACGGCGCAGACCCGGATGAGCGGCGTCGATGCCGGGTCCTCCTCGGTCCGCAAGGGCGCGGTGGATGCGATACTGAACTATATCGGCGGCGCGACGGCCCAGACCATGGCCAGCGGCAACGCGGTTCGCGCGCTGCAGCCGGCCCTCGATTCGGATGCTGCGCGTGAACTGCGGGGCATTGCCGACGAGATCGCCAAGCAGGGTGGTACGCCGCTGGCGGTGGCAAAGGATGGACGCCTGCTCGGCGTCATCCACCTCAAGGATATCGTCAAGGGCGGCATCCGCGAGCGCTTTGCCGAACTGCGCCGCATGGGCATCCGCACCGTGATGATCACGGGCGACAACCCGATGACGGCGGCTGCGATCGCCGCCGAGGCCGGCGTCGACGATTTCCTGGCGCAGGCAACGCCGGAGGACAAGCTGAAGCTGATCCGCGACGAGCAGGCCAAGGGCAAGCTGGTGGCGATGTGCGGCGACGGCACCAACGACGCCCCGGCGCTGGCGCAGGCTGATGTCGGCGTCGCCATGAACACCGGCACGCAGGCCGCGCGCGAGGCGGGCAACATGGTGGACCTCGATTCCAACCCGACCAAACTGATCGAGGTTGTCGAGATCGGCAAGCAGCTGTTGATGACGCGCGGCGCGCTGACGACGTTCTCGATCGCCAACGACGTCGCCAAATATTTTGCGATCATCCCGGCGATGTTCCTGGCGTTCTACCCGCAGCTCGAGGTGCTCAACGTCATGCACCTTGCCAGCCCGCAAAGCGCGATCCTGTCGGCGATCATCTTCAACGCGCTGATCATCATCGCCCTGATCCCGCTGGCGCTGAAAGGCGTCGCCTATCGCGCCGTCGGGGCAGGGGCGCTGTTGCGCCGTAACCTTTTGATCTACGGCCTCGGCGGCATCATCATTCCCTTCATCGGCATCAAGGCGATCGACCTGGTCGTCGCGGCCTTGCATCTCGCCTAACGGAGAACGACAATGCTCAGAGAAGTCCGGCCCGCCATCTTCATCCTGTTGCTGCTCACCGCGATCACCGGCCTGGCCTATCCGCTGGCCATGACCGCGATCGCCGGCGCGATCTTTCCGAAACAGGCGCAGGGCAGCCTGATCGAGAAGGACGGCAAGGTCATCGGCTCGGCCCTGATCGGGCAGGAGTTCAAGGAGGACAAATATTTCCACGGCCGTCCGTCCGCGACCTTGGCGCCTGACCCCGCCGATTCCACCAAGACGGTGTCCGCTCCCTACAACGCGGCCAATTCCGGCGGCTCCAACCTTGGCCCCACCAGCAAGGCGCTGGCCGACCGGATCAGCGGTGACGTCGAGAAGTTGAAGGCCGAAAATCCCGCCGCCGCCGTGCCGGTGGACCTCGTCACCACCTCCGGCAGCGGGCTCGATCCAGATATCTCGCCCGAGGGCGCGCTGTTTCAGGTCCCCCGGGTGGCCAAGGCGCGCAACCTGCCCGAAGCTCGCGTCCGGGACCTGGTCGTCCAGCATACGCAGGGCCGCATGGCTGGATTGCTGGGGGAGCCGCGCGTTAACGTATTGGTCCTGAATCTGGCCCTGGACGAGGCCTCGAAATGAGGCCCGCTAGGCCCGTCGCGGGGTGAGGACTATATTGCCGTATGGTCCGAACCCGCCGCAATCCCGAACAGCGTCCGTCGCCGGAAGCCCTCCTGGAAGCGGCCCGGCGTGAGGAAGGCCGCGGCAAGCTCAAGATTTTCGTCGGCGCCGCGCCCGGCGTCGGCAAGACCTACGAAATGCTGCAGAGCGCCCATGCCCGCAAGAAGGCCGGCGTGGATGTCGTTGTCGGCGTGGTCGAGACCCATGGCCGGGCGGAAACCGAAGCGCTGCTCAGGGGTCTCGAAGTGCTGCCGCGCCGGCGGCTGACCTACAGGGAGCAGACGCTCGAGGAGATGGATCTCGACGCGTTGATCGCGCGACGGCCGCAGATCGCCCTCGTCGACGAACTCGCCCATACCAACGCGCCCGGCAGCCGTCACCCCAAGCGCTATCTCGACGTCGAGGAGTTGTTGTCGCACGGCATCGACGTCTATACCGCCGTCAACATCCAGCACATCGAGAGCCTCAACGACGTGGTCGCGCAGATCACCCATGTGCGGGTGCGCGAGACCGTGCCGGACAGCGTGTTCGATCGCGCCGACGCCATCGAGCTGATCGACCTTACGCCTGACGATCTGATCCAGCGTCTGAGGGAGGGCAAGGTCTATGTCCCCAAACAGGCCGAACGCGCGCTGGAGCATTATTTCTCGCCGGGCAATCTGACGGCGCTGCGCGAACTGGCGCTGCGGCGGACCGCCGAGCGGGTCGACGAACAGTTGCTGGTTCACATGCAGGCCAACGCGATCGACGGCCCATGGGCGGCCGGCGAGCGCATTCTGGTGTGCGTCAGCGAGGATGCGCGCGCGGCTGGCCTCGTGCGCTACACCAAGCGGTTGGCGGACCGGCTGCACGCGCAGTGGACCGCGATCAGCATCGAGACGCGGCGTAGCCTGCAACTGACCGACGAGCAGCGCGACCGGATGGCCGACACCATGCGGCTCGCTGAAGCCCTCGGCGGCGAGGCGCTGACCATCCCAGCCGTCGGGCGCCGTATCGCCGATGACGTCATCCATTTTGCCCATACCAACAACGTCACCCAGATCATCATCGGCAAGTCCACGCGCTCCTGGTGGTTCGAACTGACGCGCGGTTCGGTGGTGCACGACCTGGTGCGCCGCGCCGGCAATATCAGCGTGCACGTCATCGCTGGCGAAGAGAATGGTGCGCCGAAGACGGCGGTGCAGACCGCGGCGCGGCAGGAGCCGTTCGAGACGCGGCCTTATCTGATGGCGCTGCTGTTCGTCGCGATCGGCCTCGCTGCCGCCCATTTGATCCGGCCGCTGTTCGGCGGTATCGAGAATGTCGACCTGGTATTTCTCACCGCCGTGGTCGCCGTTGCCGCGCGCTACGGGCTGTGGCCGTCGCTGCTGGCCAGCGTCGTGGCATCGCTGTCCTACAATTTCTTCTTCCTGCCGCCGGTCTACACGTTCACCATCACCGAGCCGACCAATGTGGTGGCGTTCTTCTTTTTCATGCTGATTGCGCTGCTGGTCTCCAACGTCGCGGCGCGGGTCCGTTCGCAGGCCGATACCGCGATCGGCCGCGTCCGCACCACGGAATCGCTCTACGCCTTCAGCCGCAAGCTCGCGGGCACCGCGACGCTCGACGACGTGCTGTGGGCGACGGCCTACCAGACTGCGTTGATGCTCAAGGTGCGCGTCGTGCTGTTGCTGCCGGAGGAGGGCCTGCTGACGGTCAAGAGCGGTTATCCGCCGGAGGACGAACTCGACAAGGCCGATCTCGCCGCCGCCAACTGGGCCTGGAGCAACGACCGCCCGGCCGGTCGCGGCTCGGACACGCTGCCCGGCGCGAAGCGGCTGTTTCTGCCGATGCGGACCGGGCGCGGCGCGATCGGCGTCATCGGCATCGACGACGACCGCAGCGGCCCCTTGCTGACGCCGGATCAGCGCCGCCTGCTGGATGCGCTGGTCGATCAGGGCGCGCTCGCGATCGAGCGGGTGCTGCTGGTGGAGGACATGGACCGGGTCAAGCGCACGGTCGAATCCGATCGCCTGCGTGGTGCGCTGCTGACCTCGATCTCGCACGATTTGAAAACGCCGCTGGCCTCGGTGCTCGGCGCCGCCTCCACCTTGCGCGACCTCGGCGCCAGCCTCGACGAGGCGCAGAAGAGCGATCTGATCGCCACCATGATCGACGAATCCGAGCGGCTCAATCGTTTCATCGCCAACCTGCTCGACATGACCAAACTCGAATCCGGCGCGATCGTCCCGAACGCCGCGCTGCACGATGTCGGAGAGATAATCGGCAGCGCGCTGCGCCGTGCCGGAAAAATCCTGGTGCATCACAAGGTGTCGCTGGAGCTCGGTTCCGATCTGCCGATGCTGGCACTTGATGCGGTCCTGTTCGAGCAGGTGCTGTTCAACCTGCTCGACAATGCGGCGAAATACGCACCGGCCGGGACGACGATCTCGATCGGCGGCGCGCGGGATCGAGACTCGGTGCTGCTACAGGTCGCCGATGAGGGCCACGGCATTCCGCAGGACGAGCTGGAAAGCGTGTTCGACAAGTTTTATCGCGTGCAGAAGGGCGATCACGTTCGCCCCGGAACGGGGCTTGGACTGGCGATTTCTCGTGGCTTTGTCGAAGCCATGCGTGGCACGATCTCGGCGACCAACCGCGCCGATCGCAGCGGTGCCGTCATATCGATCCGGTTGCCGATACCTGCCGCCAACGACGCTCTGGATACCGCCGCATGAACGCTCCCGCCATCAAGGTTCTGGTCATCGACGACGAGCCTCCGATCCGCAAGCTGCTGCGGATGGGGCTGAGCACGCAAGGCTATGACATCCTCGAAGCCTCCAACGGCAAGCTTGCGCTGGAAAAGCTCGCAGAGGATCCGGCCCTGATCATCCTCGATCTGGGCTTGCCTGATATCCAGGGCCACGAACTGCTGCGCATGATCCGCGGCCGCAATGAGAGCGTGCCGATTGTGGTGCTGTCGAGCCGCGGCGACGAGGCCGGCAAGGTGCAGGCGCTCGATCTCGGCGCCGACGACTACCTCACAAAGCCGTTCGGCATGGATGAACTGCTGGCGCGGCTGCGCGCCGCGCTGCGGCACCAGTTGCAGGTGCAGGGCGAGCGGCCGGTGTTCCGGTCCGGCGATCTCTCCGTCGACCTGGTCCGCCGCATCGTCAAGGTCGGCGAGCGCGAGATAAAGCTGTCGCCGAAGGAATATGATTTGCTGCGCGTGCTGGTGCAGCATGCCGGCAAGGTACTGACCCACCGCTTTCTCCTGAAGGAGCTGTGGGACGAACTGACGGACGCGCAATACCTGCGCGTCTATGTCCGCCAGCTCCGCCAGAAGATCGAGGTCGATCCGGAGCGTCCGCAGTTTGTGTTGACTGAGACGGGGATTGGATACCGGTTGAGGGCGCCGGACTAAGGCACATCACGCCGTCGTCGGAACAATCTTGCGTAGTTCCGAAAGAGCCGCTCTACTGAATAGTCGGGAATAACGCGGATCATAGGGGGCGCCAATGCTGCGTCTGCGTCATGCGACAGCCGTAGTGTTCTTCACCACGCTGCAATGTTTTGCCCCGGGCTTGATGGCAGTCACGGCGAACGCCCAGGTCCAGGAGGCCGCATGGCCCACAAAAACCTGGCCGGTCTCAACGCCCGAAGAGCAGGGTATGCAGTCCGGTGCGCTGGCCCGGCTGGTGGAGACAGTGGGCGGCTACAAGCAGGACAGCCTGCTGATCGCGCGGCACGGCAAGATCGTGCTTGATGCCTATTACGCACCCTATCAGCCGAACATCACCCACGATTTGAGATCGGTTACGAAAAGCATCGTCAGCACGTTGACGGCGATCGAAATCAAACAGGGCCTGCTCGACAGCGCCGATCATCCCGTGATGGATCTGTTCGCCGACAAGAAGATCCCAGACGTGGACGAGGCCAAGAAGGCGATGACCGTCCAGCATCTGCTGGACATGACATCCGGCATCGCGTGGCAGGAGAAATCCTATACGCCTGACGAGACCATCATGCGCATGTACGAGGCGCCGGACCGGACCGCCTTCGTGCTGAGCCAACCGATGTCGGAGCCTCCGGGGACGAAATTCTATTACAACAGCGGCAATCCCTACGTGCTGTCGGCGCTCATCAACAGAAAGACCGGGCAGAACGCGCTTGAGTTCGCGAAGAAGGAACTGTTCGGACCGCTCGGGATCACGAGTGAACGTTGGGGCCGGCCAGATGCCCAAGGCGTTATCGACGGCGAGGCCGGGCTGTCGCTTGCGCCGCACGACATGGCTCGCATCGGTTATCTTTACCTTCGCAATGGGATTTGGGAGGGAAAGCAGATCATTCCATCGTTATGGGTGGATCAGGCGCGGGAAGGCAAAGTTCAAGCGACATTCGGATTTCGCTACGCAAATCTGTGGTGGTCATTGCCCGAGAAGGGCGCTTACATGGCGCGAGGCCGCCATTCGCAACTGATCCTCGTTCTGCCGAAGCAGGATATCGTTGCGGTCATGACCGGCATTCTTCGCGACGACCAGTTCTATCCGACCATCAGGCTGATCGATGACATCGTCAGCACCGTCAAGTCGGATCAGCCGCTGCCAGCTGATGCTGTCGCGCAATCCTTGCTCACGGCAGCGATCCGCGATGCCGCCACGGAACGGCCGTCGCCACTCGGCAAGACGCCCGAAATGGCGCAACGGATATCGGGAAAGACCTATCAGGTCGGCGACAATACATTGAGGATAAGGACCTTCGCGCTGCAGCTCGCCGGTTCGGACCCTTTCTGGGAAATCACGACCAGTGCCGGAAGGGCCGGCCAGCCCGAGGGGCGCTTTTCGGGGCTTCTGGGCCTCGACGGGAGTTTTCGAAACAGTCCGCCAGTCAACTACGGAATCAACGCATCCAAGGGGCGCTGGCTGGATGAGCGTACATTTGCATTGGAGCGGCGAATACTCGGTCGCAGCGAAACACAGCTCTGGCTTCTTGCGTTCGATGGCAACAAGGTCGAAATCGCCTTTGAAAATACCGATGGCATCAAGGCAAAAATGTTCGGCGAAGCGAAGGAGTGAGCGTGTCGTTTCGCACGGGAATCATCCTTCCAGGCTGACGTCACTTGCCCGCCGCTTGTGCGTCCGGATTGATCAGACGGGATGAACTGGACTGACTGCGCGTGCCCGGATGAATAGGAGGAGGTAGCAAAGCCATGGCTGAGAGCGTCATGTATCACGATGGTAACCGGCAACTGCAGGACCGGTTCGACAGCCGGCGGATTTCGGATCGGCTGGAAGAGAAGCTGATGCGCACCGAATTCACAGCCGACGACAAGCAGTACATCGAAAGCCTGCCGTACTTCTTCCTGGCGACGGCCGATGCCGAGGGCAGGCCCGATTGCTCGTTCAAGGGTGGAGCGCCGGGCTTTGTTCGCATCACCGGACCCTCCGAACTGGCATTTCCCGACTATGACGGCAACGGCATGTTCAAGAGCCTCGGCAACATCGTCGCCAACGCCGATGTCGGCCTGCTGTTCATTGCCGTGCACGACAAGCCGAAACGTCTGCGGGTCAACGGCCGCGCCAACGTCAGCGACAGCGATCCGCTGTTGAAGGAAACCGTTGGGGCGCAGCTCATCGTTCGCGTGACCGCGCGCGCGATCTTTCCAAATTGTCCGCGTTACATTCCGACGATGGGGATCGTCGAGCCGTCGATCTATGCGCCGATCGCCGGGAAGGATGCGCCGGAGCCAGCGTGGAAGGGGTTTACGGATTTCAAGGACGTCATCCATCCGCGGCAGCCGACGTTCAAGGGATAGTCGTCGGGCTCCTCGTCATTCCGGGGCGATGCGCAGCATCGAACCCGGAATCCATCGTGAGGCCAACTCGGCGGCGAGTTGGATTCCGGGCCTGCGCCTGAAGGCGCATCCCGGAATGACGGCTGTGGTTGCCGCAGCTAGATCGCCGTCATCTCGCCCTTGCTCCAGGCCTCGCGCAGCTTGAATTTCTGGATCTTGCCCGATCCCGTCAGCGGGAAAGCGTCGACCACAAACCAGTGCTTCGGTGTCTTGTGCGGCGCGAGCGAGGCGCGCATGTAGTCGATCAGTTCTTCCTTTTCGATGATCGAGCCGGGTGCCGGGCGGATGAAGGCCGCGACTTCCTCGCCCCACTTTTCATGGGGGACGCCGATCACGGCGACTTCGCCGATCTTCGGATGCTTGAACAGTAGCTCTTCCAGCTCGCGCGGATAGATGTTCTCGCCGCCGCGGATGATCATGTCCTTGAGCCGACCTTCCACCGTGCAATAGCCGCGCGAATCCATCGCGCAGAGGTCGCCGGTGTGCAGCCAGCCGTCGGCATCGATCGCGGCCGCAGTTGCGTCCGGCATTTCGAAATAGCCGAGCATGATGTGATAGCCGCGGGTACAGAACTCGCCGATCGTGCCGATCGGCACGGTCTCGCCGGTGTTGGGGTCGATGATCTTGTTTTCCATGTTCGGCAACGGCAGGCCGATGGTGTTGGCCTTGTCTTCGACGCTGTCGGTGGTGCCGGTCTGCGCCGCGACCGGCGAGCATTCGGTCTGGCCGAAGACGATCGTGAACGGCGCGCCGAGCTTTTCTTCCAGCACCCGCACCAGCGTGGCCGGCACGGTGGAGCCGCCCGAGCAGATCGCCTTGACGGCGGAGAGATCGGTGGTCGGAAATCTGGCGTGCTCCAGCATGGCGACCAGCATGGTGGGAACGCCGAGCATCGCATTGCCGCGATAGGTCTCCAGCAATTCGAGCACCAGTCCGGGCTCGAAGGCCTCGACGAGCACCTGGGTCGCGGCTTTCGACACCGCGCCAATTGCGCAGCAGACGCAACCGCCGGTGTGAAACAGCGGCATCGTGTTGACGAACACGTCGCCGGAATCGACGCCCATACGGTCGGCAGTGTCGGCGCCGTTGTTGAGCAGCCCGCGATGGCGGAGCAGAGCGCCTTTCGGAAAGCCTGTGGTGCCGGACGTGTACTGGATCATGACGGGATCGTTGGGGCTGACCGTCGGCAGCTTGATGCTTTCGTCGTCGCCGGCAGCGATAAAATGATCCCAGTCGTCGAAGCAGATGATCTCGCGCAGTTCGGGGCAGTTCGGCTTCACCTCCCGCACCGTGTCCAGCATCGGATTGCCGCGAAAGCCGTTGACCACGAAGACACCGGCCGAGCGCGACTGCTTCAGCACATATTCCACTTCCCGCGCGCGAAACGCCGGGTTCACGGTGACCAGGATCATGCCGGCCATGCCGGCGCCGAATTCGAGCATCAGCCATTCCGGAAGGTTCTGTGCCCAGACGGCGATGCGCTCGCCCGGCTTGAAGCGCGACAGCAGCGCGCGGGCGGTGCGTTGGGCTTCGCGATAGAACTCGGCGTAGGTCCATTGACGGCGCAGCTTCGGGTCGGGAGCGCCGGCGATCAGCGCCAGGCGATCAGGCGCCTCCTCGGCTGCCTTGCGCAGGAGATCGCCGAACGTCATCTCCCGCACCGCAGGCGTCTTCGGGCCCACGACGTGCGACATCGTCAAACTCATCAAATCCTCCCCTCGTTGGGCACTGCGCCGTTGTTGCTTGCCGGCGTTTTGTTCGTTCCCAACGGCCAAAATGCCTTCCGTCGCTGGTCAATGCAAGCGGCGCGAGGAACTTTGAATGTGACGGGTGATTACTTTTTCACCAGGTGAAGCAAAACCGGAGAAAAGCATGGCACGGAAATATTCGAAGAAGGCATCGAAAGATGTCGAACGCGTGATGAAGAAGCGCAAGGCCGGCACGCTGAAGAGCGGCCGTTCAGGCCGGAAGGTTACCAGCCGCAAACAGGCGATCGCGATCGGACTGTCGGAGGCGAGGGCCAAGGGCAAGAAGGTGCCGAAGAAGGCTTCGAAGGCATCGAAGAAAAAGACGGCGAAGAAGGCCAGGAAGTCGAAGCGGTAG
>Ga0070665_100005049_pt1 | contig 13693 bp, 16 predicted proteins | sample KBSS13metaG_FD_65862 | JGI IMG/M metagenome (GOLD analysis project Ga0070665, IMG submission 65862) | Switchgrass rhizosphere microbial communities from Kellogg Biological Station, Michigan, USA - KBS S1-3 metaG | ecosystem: Host-associated > Plants > Roots > Rhizosphere > Soil ... | reverse complement strand
TCCTGGTCGCTGGTGCGGCCCTGGCGGTTGCCGCTTGCAGCAGCAACGACAATGCCAACAACACCATGAATGCCGACATGAACGCCACGACGGACATGAACGCAACGACGGACATGAACGCCCCGGCCGACATGAACGCGACGGACATGAACGCTGCGAACGCTGCCGACACGGCCAATGCCGCTGCCGACACCGCGAACAGCGCGGCGAACACCGCCAACGCTGCCGCGAACAACGCGCAGTAATTTTAACGCCTCCGCTTGACGGGGGCGTTGGTGTTTTGAAGAGGCTGCCGGTAATCGCCGGCAGCCTCTTTTTTTGGAGCTCTCGAATGCGCGCATTGATCCTGGTCGCCTGTTCCGCGCTCGCCCTCGCCGCGTGCCGCAACAGCGATCAGTCGGACAACGTCACCAACGCCGACCAGGGCCTAACCGCCGAGAGCATCGTTTCGAACGACGTCACCGCGATCGACGCGGTCACCGGCGCAGACGCCAACATGGCCGCCGACGTCAATTATCTGCCCGAGCCCACCACCGGAAGCGGCGGCAATTCCGCGACCGCTTCGCCGACCACCACGACCAGACCTGGCCGTCCGGCGACTGGAAGCACCGCGCCGACCGGAAATGCGGCAGCGCCGCAGACCGCGCCCGCGACTCAGAATTCGGCCGCTCCGACGACAACGACGACGAATTCGACTCTCTAGGGCAGCCCGACGACCTTGTGGGCCTGCAGCGTCAGGCGCCATTTCGGCCGCTCCATCGCAAGCGCGATCGCAGCCTCCAGCGCGGCCTCACGCTCGGTGCAGTCCATCGGCTGGACGAGGAAATGGCCGAAGTCCCAGCCTTCGAGCTCGGCCGGATCGATCCCCGCCTGCGGCCACACCAGCTTGAGCTCATCACCCGAGCGCTGAACCACATCCGTGCCGGCCTTCGGGCTGACGCACAGCCAGTCGAGACCGGCCACAGCGGGCAGCGTGCCGTTGCTCTCCGCGGCGATCCTGAACCCGCGACCGTGGAGCGCGTCGACTAGCGCCTCGTCGAGCTGGAGCATGGGCTCCCCGCCAGTGACCACGACCAGCCGACCCTCCCGCCCGTCGCCCCACAAGGCTTCGACCTCCGCTGCGAGCGCGTCCGCCGAGTCGAACTTGCCCCCTCCGGCGCCGTCCGTGCCGACGAAGTCGGTGTCGCAAAAGCGGCACTGCGCGGTCGCGCGATCGGCCTCGCGGCCCGACCACAGATTGCATCCGGCAAAACGCACGAACACCGCGCGGCTGCCCGCCTGCATCCCCTCCCCCTGCAGGGTCAGGAACGCCTCCTTCACCGCATAGGTCATGCGTAGCTCGTCGGATCCGCGACCCCGGCTTCGGCGAAACCCTTGGCGCGCAGCCGGCATGCGTCGCACTGGCCGCAGTGGGTGCCGTCCGGCAGCGGGTCGTAGCAGCTGTGGCTCAGCGCCGCGTCGAGCCCGAGCCGCTGCGCCTCCCGCGCGATGTCCGCCTTCGTCAGGTGGAGCAGCGGCGCGTGGACCGTGAACGGATCGCCTTCGACCCCGGCCTTGGTCGCGAGGTTCGCAAGCCGCTGGAATTCCTCGATGAACTCGGGCCGGCAGTCGGGATAGCCCGAATAATCGAGCGCATTGACGCCGATGTAGATGTCGCGTGCGCCGCTCGCTTCGCCCAATCCAAGCGCGAGGCTGAGGAAGATCGTGTTGCGGGCCGGGACATAGGTCGCCGGAATGCCCTCCCCTACGCCGTCCTTCGGCACTGCGAGGTCGCTGGTCAGCGCCGATCCGCCGAACGCGCGAAGATCGAGCGGAAGCACGATGTGGCGGTCCGCCATGCGCTCGGCGATCGTCCGCGCCGACTCGAGCTCGACCCGGTGGCGCTGGCCATAATCCACGGTCAGCGCGACGACCGAAAAGCCCGCCTCTCGCGCAAGGCCGGCGCAGACCATCGAATCGAGCCCGCCCGAGAGGAGAACGATCGCGGAGCGGCTCACAGCTTCAGCCCGAGCCGAGGCGCCGCCCAGAACATCAGCGCATAGAACGCAAGCGTCCCGACGACGACGAGCGCCATCGCGACCCAGAAAGCGAGCCCCGTACGCAGCAAGAGCGGAAGCACGATGAACAGCGGGATCGAGGGAAGGAAGAACCACATCGTGCTGACCGACAGCTCAGCGATGCGCATCGAATCGTGCGTGTCGCGCCACAGCCACAGCATGGCGAGCAGCGAGGTCAGCGGAAGCGACGCGACGAGCCCGCCCCAGCCCGGGTAGCGCCGGGCGATTTCCGAAACCGCGGCCACGATGGCGCCCGAAACGGCGGCCTTGATGAACAGGTAAAGCACGGCGCGCCACTTAGGCGGTCAGCCGCGACAAAAGAAGGGCCGCCCGTCCGAGGAGGGGCGGCCCAGGTATCGGGCCGACAAAGCCCGATTGGGAGGAAAGCGTGCCAAAATCCGGCACTTCATGGACTTAGCGCAGGTTGGTTAAACGAGGCCTTAATGAGCTTTGGCGGTCGAGGCCGTGCATTCGCCGATGCGCCGTGCCTGGAGGACATAGTTGAACGGCAGGTCGCCGGAGATCCCCTGCGTCTCGATGCGGATCGAGCGCGGCGTGATGACCGTCATCTTGCTCCGCCCGAACCCGCCGGCCGCGCAGGTGTAATGGATCACCGCCGACGGCGGCGAGTCGCTGATCACCAGCCGCGTGCACAGCCTGCCCCGATGCTCGAACTGGGCGAGCATCGCCGGGTCAGCGACGCACATCCGCGGCGCGAACTTCGCGCCCGGCACTCCGCTGATTTCCCACAGGCCGCCGGCCGACGGCGCGAGGGCGGCGGGACGCGGCGCTGCGGCGCCGAGCGCAAGCAATGCGGTCGATCCCGCAGCAGCCACCCACAAGGCGTTGATCCGTTTCATCAACCGTTGTTTAGCATAGAGCCGTTAACTGTTGGATACCTCAGGCGCTCAGCCGACTTCCTTGGGCTCGATCGAAAAGCTCGTCGAACAGAAGGCGCAATCGACTTTGATCAGCCCGTCGTCGCCGACCATCTCGGCCCGCTCCTCCTCGGGGAAGCGGCGGATCACGGAGCGCACATAATCAGGATCGCAGCGGCACCCCTTCGCGAGCGAAGTCGCAGGCAGGGTCCGCACTTCGTCCTCCTCGTGGAACAGCCGCCACACGAGGTCGTCGAGCGGGAGGTTCGAATCGGTCAGCTCCTCGGGCTTCACCGACCCGGCGAGGATCGCGACGTGCGGCCAGTCGGGGTGGTCGAGCCGGGTATGGAGGCGGTCGCGTCCCTCCTCGCCCTCCGGCAGGTGCTGGAACAGCAGGCCGCCGGCGACCCAGTGCCCGTCCCGCTTCTCGGCTGCGAGCCGGACGATGCTCGGGATCTGCTCGGACTGGGCGAAATAGCTCTGCGCCGCGTCGCCGAGGTCCTTGCCTTCGAGCGGCACGATGCCCTGGTAGCGCTCCTTCGCCTGCGGCTGGTCGAAGGTGATCGCGAGATAGCCGTCGCCGAACAGCTCCTTCAGCGCGGGGTTGCGCGACGCATCGGCGAGCTTCTCGCGGTCGAAGCGCACGTAGCCCCGCAGATTGCCGCCGAGGTAATCGCACACCATCAGGTCGACGATCCCGCCCCGGGTCTGCGCCTGCATGGTCAGCTGGCCCTCGCGCTCCTTGAGCAGCGAGCCGAGCAGCGCGGTGATCGTCAGCGCCTCGGCCAGCAGCTTCTCGATCAGCGGCGGGTAGCCGTGATTGGCGAGCACGGCGTCGATCACCGGCCCGAGGCGGGCGATTCGACCGCGCGCGCCGCGCGACGGTACGGTGACGCCGAGCGCGACGTCGGTGGTGAGCTCAGTTGTCGGCATGAGTTGAAGATAGGAATGCTTGCCGCCGCCGACAACGACTGCAATGCTTCGGAACCATGGCGGATTCCGATCCGAGAACGGCAGCCAATGCCCTCGAGTGCGGCGATCCGGCGCCGTGGTTCAAGGCACCGGCAGTCGGCGGTCGCCCCGATTACGCGTTCGACACCGTCGCCGGCCGCCACGCCTTGCTGCTGTTCTTCGACAGCGCTGCCCGCCCCGAAGTCGCGCAGGCGCTCGCCGTCGTCGCCCGCCACCGCGCGCTGTTCGACGACGTCGACGCATCCTTCTTCGGAGTGACCGGGGACGTCGGCGACGCAACCGCCGGGCGCATCGGCCAGATGCTGCCCGGGATCCGCTTCTTCCTCGATCCCGAGCGCAAGATCAGCGCCGCCTATCGCGCGGCCGCCGAGCCAGTGTGGGTGCTGCTCGATCCGACTCTGCGCGTGCTCGCCATCTTCCCGCTCGACCAGGGCGAGCAGGCGATCGAATCGCTCCGCACCGAGATTGCCGCGCGGCCGCTCGACTCATGGGCACCGGTGCTGATGGTGCCCAACGTGCTTCCGCTCGATCTCTGCGAGCAGCTGATTGCCGGCTACGAGGAGAATGGCGGCGAGGCATCCGGCTTCATGCGCGAAGTCGACGGGAAGACCGTCCTCGTCGTCGACGACCAGCACAAGCAGCGCCGCGACTGGGACATCGAAGACGAGCCTTTGCGCCATCGGCTCGCCGGCCAGGTCCGCCGCCACCTCACCGTCCCGATCCAGCGCTTTTTCCAGTTCCGTGTGACCCGCATGGAGCGCTACGTCGTCGCCTGCTACGAGGCCGGCGCAGGCCACTTCCGACCGCATCGCGACAACACGACCAAGGGTACCGCCCACCGCCGCTTCGCGGTCACCATCAACCTCAACGCCGGGGATTACGACGGCGGAGACCTGCGCTTCCCGGAATTCGGCCAGCGCACCTATCGCGCGCCGACGGGCGGAGCGATCGTCTTTTCCTGCTCAATGCTGCACGAGGCGACGCCGGTCACCCGCGGCAAGCGCTACGCCTTCCTGCCGTTCCTCTACGACGAAGCCGCGGCGAAGCAGCGCGAGGCCAACAACGCATTCCTCGGCGACGGCCTCGGCGAGTACAGCAGCAAGCGCTAGGCGGCCGCCGGCACCTCATAATCCGCTGCTGCGGCGGACAGCCCGTCGACGAATTCGCGGATGTGGCTCTCATCGATGGTCAGCGGCGGCAGCACGCGAACGACATTGTCGCCGGCGGCAACGGTCAGGATCCCGCGCGTGCGCAGGTAGGTGACGAACGCCCGGCTGTCGGTCTTCATCTTGATGCCGAGCATCAGGCCGACGCCGCGGACGCTGTCGAACAGATTGTCATGGTTGGGGATCATCTGCTCGAGTGCCGAGCGCAGCCGCTCTCCCTTCTGGCGCACCTCGCCCAGGAACTCCTCGTTGGCGACGATGTCGAACACCGCCTGCCCCGCGGCCATCGCCAGCGGGTTGCCGCCGTAGGTCGACCCGTGCGTGCCGATGACCATCCCCGCGGCGGCCCTTTCGGTCGCGAGGCACGCGCCCATCGGAAAGCCGCCGCCGATACCCTTGGCCGAAGCCATGATGTCGGGCTCGATCCCGTAATGCTGATAGGCGTAGAGCTGCCCCGTCCGCGCGACCCCGCACTGTACCTCGTCGAACACGAGCATCAGGTCGTGCTCGTCGCAGGCGGCGCGCAATCCGGCGAGGAATTCGTGGCTGCCGGGTCGGATCCCGCCCTCGCCCTGGATCGGCTCGACCAGGAAGCCGGCGGTGTTCTCGTCGATGGCCGCAAGCGCTGCGTCGAGGTCATTGAACTCGACCACCTTGAACCCGGGCAGGAGCGGCGCGAAGCCGTCGATCATCTTCGCCTGGTCGGTCGCGCTGATCGTGGCCATCGTCCGTCCGTGGAACGCGTTGGAGAAGCTGATCAGCACATGCTTGTGCGGATTGCCCTTGGCATAATGATAGCGGCGCGCGGTCTTGATCGCGCACTCGACCGCCTCGACGCCCGAATTGGTGAAGAAGACCGTGTCGGCGAACGTATTCTCGCACAGGCGCTTGGCGAACGCCTCGCCCTGCGGCGACCCGTAGAGGTTCGACACGTGCATCAGGGTCGCAGTCTGGTCCTGGATCGCCTTGGTCAGGTGCGGGTGACCGTGACCGAGCAAATTGACCGCGATGCCCGCAGCGAAGTCCAGATACTTCTCGCCATTCTCGCCATAGAGATAGACGCCTTCGCCGCGGACCGGGCGGACCGGCGAACGCGGATAGACGGGCATGAGCGGCGTGATGGCCAAGGCTTGGGCTCCCTTGTTTACAGCGATGATGTGGTTGGCGCGGGCCTATAGCCAGCGTCCCTGAAAAGGGCAAAGCGCGACCGTAACGAAAAGGGCGCCCGGTTGCCCGAGCGCCCTTCCCTTCGATCGATTCGTCCGCGGCTTAGCGGTCGCGCTGGTAGCCGCGATCGTCTTCGTAGCGGTCGTCGCGGCCGTCGCGGTCGCGATCATAGCCGCTGTTGTAGTTGCCGTAGCCGTAGCCGCGGCGGCCATCATAGTCCGAATAGCGGCGCAGCTCGTAGCGGATCTGCTGGACCTTCTGGTTCAGCTGCCACGGATTGCCGCCACGGTAGAGCGAACGCTCGGCCGACGCGATGTCGCGATAGAGGTCGCGCGATTCCGACCGGGTCAGGCGGCCCTGGCGGGCGAGATTGTTCGCCTGGTAGCGGATCTGCTGCAACTCGTTCTGCAGCTGAGCGCGGTTGTTGGCACCGTAGCCATACTGACCCTGGTATCCGTACTGGCCCTGGTAGCCATACTGACCCTGATAGCCGTAGCCGGGGGCATATTGGGCGGCGGCGGGCGCCGCGATCGCGAGCGCCGCACCGGCGCCTGCAAGAGCAATCAAAACCTTACGCATCACGGCTCTCCTTCTTTGAGCACTAACGTTGATGCGACGGTTCTGCTCCCACCCGCTTGATGCAGGCCTGAACGCTGCTGTTATCGGTCGTTCAACAAGCTTAACGACCTAAGCCTATGAAAAGACTAGTTCTTGATCTTCCAGCCGCTCTTCAGGAGCGCGTAGCAGGCGGCCCACAGCGCGACGTTCAACAGCAAAAGGCCGATCGCACCCACCAGCAACGGCGAATCGCTCGTCCCCAGGAACCCCGCACGGAAGCCCGAGATCACGTAGAAGAACGGGTTCGCGTGGCTGATCGCGCGAAAATGGGGGGCGAGCTGCTCGACCGAATAGAAGGTGCCGCTGAGAAGCGACAGCGGCGTCACGACGAAGTTCGTCACCGCTGCCGCATGATCGAACTTGTCGGCCCACAGCGAGGTCAGCAGGCCAAGGAATGCAAGCAGCAGCGATCCCATGAGGCCGAACCACAGCACCAGCTCGGGCCGGCGCACCGCGACCGACACGCCGGGCCACAGTAGCATCGCCAGCCACACCGCGGCCCCGACCAGGAAGGCGCGGGTCACCGCCGCCCCGACCAGCGCCGCGATCAGCTCGCCAGTCGACAGCGGCGGCATCAGATAGTCGACGATATTGCCCTGGATCTTGCCGACGAGCAGCGAGAAGCTGGCGTTGGCGAAGGCGTTCTGGAGCATCGCCATGACGATCAGGCCGGGGCCAATGAAGTCGGCGAAGGGCACGCCCATCACCGAGCGGCCGCCGCGGCCCAATGCGACGGTGAAGATCGCCAGATACAGCAGCGTCGTGATCGCCGGCGCCCACACGGTCTGCATCTGGACCTTGAAGAACCGCCGCACCTCCTTGATATAGAGGGTCTTGAGGCCTCCCCAATTGACGCCCTTCAGCACCGGTTCGCCCGGCGCGTGGCGTACCCAGTTGCTGGCTTGGCCCTTGGTAGTTGAGGAATCCATCGGGTGTGGCGCCTATCGGCTGGTGGCCGGCCGGGCAAGGCAAGGGAGCAGAGATTAACAATGTCGTGGACCGAAGAGCGCATCGAGCGCCTGAAGAAGATGTGGCACGATGGTTCGACCGCGAGCCAGATCGCCGACGAACTGGGCGGGGTCAGCCGCAACGCAGTGATCGGCAAGGCCCACCGCCTCGGGCTCGAGCAGCGCCCGTCGCCGGTGAAGCCGGGCGAGGAGCTGAAGAAGCCCGCCGCCGCAGCAGCACCCGCTGCGCCTGCGCCCGCCGCCCCGGCTCCTTCATCCGACGCGCCGATCGCCCAGTCGGTCACCTCGCCTGCGCCGCTCCAGCCGAGCGCTCCGCGCCGTCAGCTGAGCCCGCAGGAGCTGCAGTACCGCTCGATCGGTCCCGGCGGCTTCATCCGCCAGGGTCCGGGCGAGCAGCAGGCGCCGATCCCGCCCGCGCCGCCCCGCCGACTGGTCCCGGCCAAGCCGAGCCCCGAGGTCGCCGACAAGACCAGCCTGCTCGATCTGAACGATCGCATCTGCAAGTGGCCGATCGGCCACCCAGGGGAGCCCGACTTCCACTTCTGCGGTGAAGCCGCCAACCCCGGCTTCCCCTATTGCGTCCAGCATTGCGGCGTCGCCTATCAGGCGCAGCTCCCCCGCCGCGACCGCCGCCCGCCCCCGCCGCTCCCGTTCGGCGGCCCGCGGGTTCGCTAATCTGAGGCCAGAAAAGCCCGCATCTCGCGGGTGAAGACTGGCCAGGCCGGCTCGTCGCCGAGCAGCACGTGGTTGGCGCTGTCCAGCTCCACGAAGCGCGCGCCGGCGATGCCGTCCGCGACCTGCCGCCCGGCGGCAAGCGGCGCGTTGCCGTCATTGCGCCCGTGACACACCAGGGTCGGCGCCGTCACCTTCGCAAGCGCGTCGCGCACGTCGATCCACGCTGCGACCTCGATCATTTTCTGCATGCTCGGCACCGGCCCGAGCGTCTGGAACAGCGCGTTGTGCCACTCGATCAGTTCGCTGCTCGCCGATGGGAAATAGAGCGTGATGAACATCTCGCCGAGCAGGCTCCGCCGGAAGCTCTGCTGGCGACGGTTCATCTCGAGCAGCGATTCGCGCCACGCGATTTCCTCCGGGTCCGCTCGCACCCGCCACCCTGCCGCGAAGCTGTTGACCAGCACCAGCTTGCGGACCCGTTCCGGATGCCGTGCTGCATAGGCGATCGCGATCGCCGCGCCGTGTGAAATTCCAAGCAGGTCGCAGCGCTCGACATTCTCGGCGTCAATGACCGCCGCGAGGTCGCCGACCATCGCCTCGAAATCGAATTGCGCCGGTTCCCATTCGGACAGGCCAAAGCCGCGCATGTCGCCACGGATCACCCTGTGCGTCCGCAGCGCCTCGCGCAGCCAGTGACCATAGACCGGGCTCGTCCAGTCGTGGTCGAGATGCGTCATCCAGGTCGGCGCCTTGACCAGCGGGAAGCCTTCCCCCGCTACCGCATAAGATATCCGCGCGCCGTCGGGTCCCGCGATCTCGGCCTTGCGGTCGACCGCCTCCGCCGGCTTCGGCCGCTTGGCCTGATACGGCGCGCGCTCCCCGCCCTCTTCCAGGAACGCGCGGCTCCGTTCGGCGAACACCGTCCACGCCGGCTCGCTCTCAAGCAGGATGTGATTGCGGCTTTCCAGCGGGACGAACTCGGCGTTGGGGATTCCCGCGGCAAGCTCCGCGCCCTGGGCGAACGGCACCGCCTGGTCGTTGCGCGAATGGAAGATCAGAGTCGGCACTTCGACCTGCGGCAGGAGGTCGCGGACGTCGATCGCGGCAAGCACGCGCTGCAGCCGCACCGCATTCTCGGGCGAAGCGGACATGCGCTGCATGTCGTTGAACCAGCCCATCTGCTTGGGCGTCGCTTCGGGCACATAGTGGTTGGTGAACAGCTGGCGATAGGCCGGGCTGTCGGCGCCCCAGCCGACCTCGGTCAGGGTCAGCATCGCCTCGCGCCGCGCGACCTCCGCGGCATCGGCGCGGACCATCCACCCCGCCGCATAGCCGTTGACGACGATCAGCCGCCGGACCCGCTGCGGATGGCGCACGGCATATTCGACCGCAACCGCGGCGCCCTGGCTGATCGCGAGCAGATCGAACTGCTCCAGCTCAAGCGTGTCGGCGACAGTCTCGAGGTCCTCGACGAACGCTCCGAACGACAGATCGGGCGTGTCCCAGTCGGATAGCCCATTGCCGCGCTCATCGTAGCGGATCAGCGAATGGCCGCGCGTGAACTCCTCGATCCAATGCCGCCACAGCGGGCTGTCCCAGTCATGCTGGATATGGTTCAGCCAGTTCGCGGTCTTGACCAGAGGCGGCCCGCTGCCGGTAACCGAATAGGCCAGCCTGGTCCGGTCTCGCGCGGTGCAGTAGCGGACCTGCTGCGGCGGCAGCTCGCGCCGCTGCGAAGCATTGACCCGCGCCTGCTCCTCGGCCTCGATCCGCCGCCGCCAGGTCGCCGGCGGCACTCCGAACTCGCGCTTGAACGCCCGGTTGAACGCGGCCTCGCTCTGGAAGCCGACCGCGTAGGCGATGTTGGCCATGCTATCCCGGCCGTCGCGCAGCATGTTGGCTGCGATCCGCATCCGCCAGCCGGCGCAATAGCGCATCGGCGGCTCCCCGATCAGCTCGACGAACCGCTCACCAAGGATGGTGCGCGATACGCCGGCCTCGCGCGCCAGGCTCTCGACGTCGAGGTCCTCGGCATAACGCGTGTGGATGATCGACAGCGCCTTGGACACGGCCGGATCGGCAAGGCCGCGCAGCCAGCCGCGCGACCCCGGCGGCAACCGCTCGATATAGTCGCGGATCGCCTGGGTCAGGAACAGCTCGGCCAGGCGCGCCACTGTTTCCGGCGAGCTGCTCTGCTCGGCCAGGAAGCGCATCGAGCTTTCCAGCCATTCGGCGTCGGTGCCCGTCGCGTCGAGGGTCAGCAGACCGGGAAGCGCGTCGAGCAACGGGTGGGCATTGCTCTTGGCCGTGCCGAGGAAGCCGCACCAGACTTCGGCTTTCTCCCCTTCGGTCCCGCTCGTGACTCGATGCACGCCGTCGGCGGTCACCCAGCCGATCTCGCTGACGTCGGCCGGCGGCAGCCCGATACGACTGCACAGCAGATGCCGGTCGTTGCGCGGCAGGATCGCGATCGATCCCGGGCCGACGACGACCGGCGGCTGCCCGTCGATCTCGATGATCGCCTTTCCAGAGCGGACGTAATGGTAGCTGATCAGGGTTTCCGGCTCGGGAAAGAAGGGCGTGAAATGGTCGCGCGTGAACTGCGCGAGCAGGCAGAAATCGCCCGTCAAATCGGCGTCGATCACCACTCCGCCGGTCAGGCGAAGCGAGCTCAGGATCTGCTCGAGCGCTTCCAACGCGTCCCCCCACGCGAATACGTATGCGGCGTTTCGGTCAATTTATCCGGCACGCCGGACATTTTGGCAAATCCGCTGCTGACGTAGTTGGCTCCCATCAAATCGGGCGGCAATTCCTCGACCGGAGCAAGCACTGTTTCCGGAGATAGGAGAACTCGCATCCGATTGTTGAAAGGGAGCATCAAATGTTCGGCAATGAAAGCAACCTGCAGACGCGACAGATTCTGGCCGTATTCTTCGCGTTCATCTCGGGCCTCTCTGTCGTTTCCACGGCCGTGCTGCCCGCAATTCTGCATTAATTCCAGAATCAACGGGAAATGACGATGTATCACGACTTCAACTACGAACGGGCGCTTGCGACTTCGCTTCGCGCGCAGTGGAGACTCGACGACGTGTTGCGCGAGGACCAGAACCTCGACTTCTCGCGCAACTTCATGCCGGAAAGCCTCGCGCGGACTGCGGCGGTGACGGCGCTGAACCCGTTCGAGCAGCGCGTCCTCAATCAGATCAGCGGACATCAGTATCTGAGTATCTTCGGCATCGTCGAAGAGTTCATCCTGCCGTTCCTGGTCGACCATGCGCGTCCGCATCTGCTGGGCGACGACTGGCGGGTGCGCGCGATCCTCAACTTCGCCAGCGAGGAGGCCAAGCACATCCACCTGTTCAAGCGCTTCCACCGCGCCTTCGTCCGCGGCTTCCCGGTCGAATGCCAGGTGATCGGCCCGTCGAAGGACATCGGCGCGGAGGTGCTGAAGCACGATCCGCTCGCGGTCGGGCTCGTCATCCTGATGATCGAGTGGATGAGCCAGCAACATTACCTCGGCTCGATCCGCGACGACGGCGACATCGATCCGCTGTTCAAGAGCCTGCTCAAGCATCACTGGATGGAGGAAGCGCAGCACGCCAAGCTCGACACCCTGATCGTCGACGCGCTCGGCGAGGGCCGCACCGAGGCCCAGATCGATCAGGCGATCGACGAATTCTTCGAGATCGGCGCGTTCCTCGACGCCGGCCTCGCCACCCAGGCCGACTTCAACCTCGACGCGCTCGAGAAAGTGATCGGCCGCAAGCTCGAAGACCGCGGCGCGATCGTCACCCAACAGCACCAGGCGGCGCGCTGGACCTACATCGGCTCGGGCATGGTCCACGAACGCTTCGTCGCCACCCTGGAATCGCTCTCGCCGCGCGCGGCCGAGCGCATCGCCGAAGCCGCCCCGCACTTCGCCTGACCTCAATCACCAAAGGAGAATGACAATGTTGGATACCGTCAAGAATCGCGTCAACGGCCTCGACCTCGAGGCGCTCGGAACCGTCGTCGAGGGCATCGGGCAGGACGCCGGCAAGGCCCTGGTCGGCTTCGACGTCACTACCCGCTGGACTGGCCAGACGCGCAGCGAAACCACGGTCGACGGCTTCACCATGGCCGGCGAGCGCATCACCCGCACGCACAAGATCGTCGCCGACGAGCCGTGCCAGCTGCTCGGCGCCGACAGCGCGCCGAACCCGCAGGAGCTGCTGATGGCGGCGTTCAACGCCTGCATCATGGTCGGCTATGTCGCCGGCTCGTCCCTGAAGGGCATCACGCTCGACAACGTCGAGATCAAGACCACGGGTCAGCTCGACCTGCGCGGCTTCCTCGGCCTCAGCGACGATGTCATCCCGGGCTACGAATCGATCGCCTACGAGGTGAAGATCAAGGGCGACGGCACGCCCGAGCAGTTCGCGGAGATCCACGACACCGTGCTCAGGACCTCGCCCAATTACTTCAACATCAGCCGCCCGATCCGGGTCGACGCGACCCTGACGGTCGGCTGACGGGGTTCCCCGGGCGCGCGATCCCTCCACCGCGCGCGTCCGGGGGCCTTTCAACTGGGAAAATCAAAGCAATGAAACTCGAAAAGCTGAACTCGCGCGACAGCCTGTGGATGATCACCCGCGGCCCCGACGGCCGGCTCCATGACGAGCTCGACCCGCGCCTCATCGCCCGCTTGGCCGCGGCGGACAGCCCCGAAGCGCTGACCGACGCACTCGTCATCTCCGCCGGCGAGCTCGAAATCGCCGCCACGCGCGCCTGGTAACAAAGCCTCCTCTCCCCGTCGGGGAGAGGATTGAGGTGAGGGGGTTCGGCGTCAGCCGCTAATCGCGACCGCAACTCGCCCCCTCACACCCTGCCCTCTCCTCAGTGAGGAGAGGGTTCTCGCGTCAGGCGTGCTCGGCTTCGGCGTCGACGGTCTGCTTCGACGCCGGCTGGTCGCCGCCGCCGATCGCCGACCGCTCCTCGCGGGCAGCGCCGCCGATGCTGATCTTCTTCGGCTTCATCGCCTCGGGGATCTCGCGCACGAGGTCGATCGACAGCATGCCGTCCTTCAAGTCCGCGCCCTTGACCTGGATATGGTCGGCGAGCGCGAAGCGCCGCTCGAACGAGCGGTTGGCGATCCCGCGATAGATGAAGTCGGTGCCCTTCTCGTCGCTCTCGTCGGTCTTGCGGCCAGAGAC